>Ga0075429_100002065_pt1 | contig 16739 bp, 18 predicted proteins | sample RhiMetdeltSRZDD3_FD_75295 | JGI IMG/M metagenome (GOLD analysis project Ga0075429, IMG submission 75295) | Populus rhizosphere microbial communities from Tennessee, USA - Rhizosphere MetaG P. deltoides SRZDD3 | ecosystem: Host-associated > Plants > Roots > Rhizosphere > Soil | place: USA... | reverse complement strand
CGCGACGCCTGCGGCCGAGCCCGCGCGCATCGAGAAGCGCGCGCCGACGCGCACGCCGCGCCAGCGCGCGGAAGCCGCGCTGCAGCGCGGCGTCGCCGCGCACCAGCAGGGCCACCTGGACGATGCGGCGGCCGCCTATGCGGCCGCGGTGCGCGAGGACGCGGCCTGGCCCGCAGCGCGCCAGGCGCTCGGCGGCGCGCTCGTCGCGCAGGGTCGCACGGACGAGGCGGCGGGGGTGCTCGCCGAGGGGCTGGCCCAGGTGCCCGGCCACCCGGAGCTCGCGCTCATGCTCGCGCGCCTGCATGCCGAGCGCGGCGCGTGGGCCGAGGCCGCCGACGTGCTGCGCGCGGCGCCCGCGGGGTCGGCCGGCGCCGAGGCGCATGCGATGCGCGCCGCCATCCTGCAGCGCGCGGGTCGCCATGCCGAGGCGGCCGAGGGCTTCAGCGCGGCGCTGCGCGCGGCGCCGCAGCAGGGCGTCTGGTGGATGGGTCTCGGGATCTCGCTCGCCGCGGACGGCCGCGACGAGCTCGCGCGCGAGGCCTTCGGGCGCGCGCGTTCCAGCGGCTCGCTGTCGGCCGATCTCGCGCGCTACGTCGATGCGCGGCTGCGCCACCTGATGTGACGGAGGCCCCCGTGATCGGCGACATCGCCCGCAGCCTGGACGCGCTGCGGCCGGAGCAGTATTTCTGCGCGTTCCTCTTCCTGTGCAGCTACGCCTGCGCGCTCGGCCAGCTGTTCGACCTGCGCGGCCGCATGGCCTGCGCGGGGCTCGCGTTGCTGTCGGCCGCGGGCTTCGTCGTGCGCGGCGAGTCGTGGGAGACCGGGATCATCCTCATCGCCCTGAGCCTCGTCGCGATGGGCGCCTTCACCGCGAGCGCCTGGCTCGGGTGGCGGCTCCTGCACCGCGGCGATGCGCGCGCGGGCGCCTGGGCGGACACGGTCCTGCTCGCGTAGGCGTGCGCTCGGCGGGCGCGCGAAAGCGCCCGTCCGGCCGGCGTCCCGGAAGGCCCCGCCGTCCTCGTTGTCCCCGGTTGCCCCCGGGGCACCGGCTGCGTAGAGTCGCGCGGCGGCCGCTGGCCGACAAGGAGACGACCCCATGAGGAAACTGCTGCTCTCGATGGCGCTCGCCGGCGTCGCCGGCTTCGCGCAGGCCAACAACTGTCCCAACGAGGTGAAGGCGATCGACGCCAAGCTCGCCACCAACCCGAAGCTGAGCGAGGCGGACGCGGCGAAGGTGAAGAAGCTGCGCGACGACGGCGAGGCCGCGCACAAGGCCGGCAAGCACGCCGACTCGATGAAGCAACTGGGCGAGGCGAAGAAGATCCTCGGCATCTGAGAGCCCCAGCGCCGGGCTGCGCCCAGCCGCGACCTGGCATGGCGTGCCGCGCCACGCCCCTGCGCCTGTCGCGGGTGGTCACCAACCCGGCTGGCGTTCGCCGCGCGGCGAACCATACTGTGGAGGCCGGCCGGCGGCGCCCGCCGCCGCGCCCCATTCCAAGGGGTCGATCATGTGTGACTGGACTCGCGAACCGGTTCGTCGACGCGAAGGCGCCATTCAGCCGGAGACCCTCGCCTCGGACACCCGCGTGTCGTTCCCCCGTCCGCGCGTGCTCGCCGGCGTTGCCGCCGCCGTGGCAGCGGTCGCCGCGGCGGCCATGATGCTGCCGTCGGGCGCGCCGGACGCGTCGAGCCAGGCGTCCGCCACGCGTGCCGCGCCCGCCGCGATCCCGGCCGCCCGCGAATCGGCCACCGCGGTGGCCGCGCGCGAGAGCGTCGCCAGCGGCTCCGGCGGCACCGTCGAGCAGACGGCCGCGGGCGTGGACGACGGCGTGCCCTCGAGCAGCGACGTCGCGCGCACCAGCCGGATCGGCGGCTGCAGCCACGATCTCTGAGGGCAGGCCCGGCGTTTCCTCGCGAGCGTTCGCGGCTCGCCGCCGACGCTCGCAGCGCCTAGAGCCAGTCGCAGGCCTTGTCCAGTTCGCCGCGCCGCGCGGCGGCGCGCGCTTCCGCCTGCACCTCCGCCTGGGTCATGCCCGGCCGGCCGGCCGAGCGGCCGGGCTGCGCCCTCACGCAGCGGTCCTCGAGCGGGCGGTTCTTGGCCGCGAAGTCGGGGCGGTCGGCCTGCGGGGCGGCGCAGGCGGCGACGAGGGCGAGCACGGGCAGGCTGAGGCAGTGGCGAAGGCGCATCGGGCGGGTCTTTCTCCCTCGCCCCGGCGGGCGGGGAGAGGGACGGAGGGAGGGACGAATGATGCCGCACGGCACGGCCCTCACCCTCACCCTCACCCTCACCCTCACCCTCGCCCCGGCCTCGGCCTCGGCCTCGGCCAGGAGCCTCACCCCATCGTGCCGCTTACCGCGCCGCCGCCGCCATCCCGTCCGTCCCGGCCTTCGCGACCACGCCGTCCTGCTCCGACGTCCCGCCGGATACCCCGATGCCGCCGATGATGCGGCCGTCCACCGCGATCGGCAGGCCGCCCTCCACGGCGCTGGCGCGCGCCAGCGACAGGATGCGCAGGCCCGCGCCGCCGCCGGCCAGCGCGTCCTGGAACACCTTGGTGGGCCGGCGGTATATCGCGGCCGAGACCGCCTTGTCCTGCGCCACCTGCACGCTCGCCGTCTGGGTGTTGTCCATCCGCTCGAAGGCGACGAGATGGCCGCCGGTGTCGACGATTGCCACGGCCATCGGCAGGTTCTGCCGCCGCGCCTCGGCGATCGCCGCCGCGAGCGCGCGCCGCGCCTGATCGTGGTTGATCGGCGTGCCGTATTGCGGCACCGGGGCCGCGGCGGGCGGCGCGGCGGCGGGCTGGGCCTGGGCCTGGGCCACGCCGGCGGCGCACCATACGGCCGCGCCGAACGCGAGGGAAGCAAGGGTCCTTGGGTTCATCTCGTCTCCTGAAGCGCGCCGGCGCAAACCCCGGCGCAGCCCGGGGTATACGCCGAGCCGACGCGCGCCATTCCGCGGCCCGCGCGTTCCCGCCGCTACGGGTTCACGTCGATCAGCGCGGCTTCGAGGGCGACGGGGCCGTTGGACACCTGCGCGAACGCATCGCGGATGTCGTCGAAGGTGCCGAGCCGGATGTCCTCGAAGTCGCCCCAGCGCAGCGCCGGCGGCAGCTCGTTGTAGACCTCGCGCTCGGTGGCGAGGCAGCCCACCGCCTGCTGGCGCGCGCCTTGCGCCCCGGCCGCCACCTTGAAGCCCTGCGCGCCGGGCAGCACGACCGGCGCGTTCGCCTCGAGCCGCGGGTCGCGCGCGAAGCGGTTGGGGAAGATGCGCTGGATCTTGCCGGTCGCCGGGCTCTGCACGTAGCAGTACACGTAGCCGGGGCGGCCCAGCGCGACCGTCATCTCGATCGGCTCGCCCGCGCGGTACGCGGTCTTCGCGAGCTTCACCGACAGCTTCACGTCCTGCGCCTTGGCGGCTTCCTCGGGCGCGGCCGCCTCGCCGTTCGCGGGCTTGTCGGCCGCGAACGGCTTCGCCGGCGGCTTCGGCACGGGCCGCAGCAGGAAGGCACGCAGCAGCGCCAGGTCGGGCTCGCCCTCGCCCGCCGCCCCGAGCGCCTGCCGGTGCGCGGCCAGCGCCTGCAGGTAGGCGGCGTTCGGCTTGCCGTCGGCCGGGCCGTCGTAGAACTTGCGAAAACGCAGCTGCTCCTGGAAGAAGCGCGTCAGCTCGGGCGTGCCCTCCATCGAGAAGTACCAGTCCTCGAGCTCGCGCTGGATGTCGGGATGGCCCTCGTCGATGTTCAGGCACCGCCAGTAGGGCAGCCGCAGCAGCTTGCCGGTGAGCTCGATCGACGCGAGCTCCACCATGTTGCGCAGCGACTGGGCCACGCCCTCGCTGCGCGCGACGGCGAAGCTGAAGCTGAGGCTGCCGTTGCGGATCTGCGCCTGCCCGTCGCCGAGGCTGGCGTCCTCCTTCGTCACCACGACCGTGTTCTTGGAGTTCGCGCCGGGCACGAGGCTGAGGTCGCTGGTGGTCACGACGCCGGCGTCGAAGCCGAGCACCGCGGCCTGGCGCGTCTTGCCCGCGCGCACGCCGAACAGCGTGCCGAGCGAGACGCCGAGCCCGCTCTCGCGCCGCTCGACGTCCTCGTCGAACTGGGTGATCGAGCCGCGGATGTCGTACTGCGGCACCACCTTGAAGTCGTTGAGCCGCTGCGCGATGGACAGCAGCTGCACCACGTTCTGGTTGTCCTGCCCGAAGGTGACGAGGCGCACGCCGCGGCTGCGCCGCGTCATGTCGGCGAAGGCGGACACCATCATGTCGCGCGTGCCGGCGCCGAGCCGGCGCGACTGGTCCTGCATCTCCTCGATCATCACGCTCACGTCGCGCACGCCGAAGCGGTGCAGCAGGTCGTCCATGCAGCGCAGGCCGTCGGTGAAGTGGGTGACGTTGCGCTGCAGCGGCGCCTTGGGGCCGGCGGCGGCCGGCTGCAGCTGCACGGCCGCCGGGCGCGCTGCGGGCGCGGCGGCGCGCGGGGGTGCGGAAGCGCAGGCGCCGAGCGCGAGCGCGGCGAGGACAGTGCAGGACAGCTTGTGCATCGGGGGATCTCCTCGGGCCGGCGGCGCTGTGCGCCGCCGGCGTGGCCACGGGCAGGGACGGTCAGGGCGCCAGGCGCGGCAGGGTGCCCAGCACCGGCAGCAGGTCGACCACCGGGGCGTCGATCTGCAGCGGCGCGAGGCGGAAGTCGGGCGCCGCGATGGGGAACGTGAACAGCGTGATGGCCACGTTCACGTTGTCCTCCGCGCCGATGCCGCCGTTGATCGCGAGCGTGGACACCGAGCGCGAGTCGACGCCGCCGGACGCCAGCCCGAGCGCGGCTTCCTCGGCGCGCTCGACGGCTTCGCGCACGGCGATGGCGCGCGCCTGGTTCACCGTCACGAACACGAAGTCCTGGCCCTGCACGAGGCCGGTGAGCGGATCGTTCGAGCTGAGCGCGATGCCGTTGTTGCGCAGGCAGACGTCGCGGCCGTTCGTGGTGTCGCCGGCGATGCCGGGCACGCGCACGCGCTTGATGGGGAACGTCGGGTTGGTGCAGTCGAGCGCCACGCGGCGCGCGACCTGCTTCGTGCACTTCAGGGTGCCGCTGCCGAACTGCGCCTGGTAGCCGGCGCGGCAGATCATGCCGTCGTCGGGCGAGGCGTGCGAGACGGCGGGCGCGGCGATGCCGGCGGTCGCGACGAGGGCCGCGAGGGCCGACTTGGCGAGGACGAGGAACTTGAGCGATTGCATGGCAGTTCTCCGAGTTGACGAGTGAGTGGGTTGAAGTCCGTGCCGTTCGCGCTTCGGTCGATTGCGCTTGCGGCACGTCACCACTTTCGAAATCGGAGGTCGCGCGGATCAGGCCCTGCTCGCGGGAGGGTCGGATCGCGTGAATTTTTCGCTTGGCGCGGGCGGGGGGAGGGGGTGGGGGTCTGGCAGGCGGCCCCCATCCCGGCCTTCCCCCGGAGGGGGAAGGAGAGGACGGCGGCCTGCGGCCGCGTTCCTTAGATGGACATCCGGCGGCGTGCGCCGTCCGCTTCCATGTCCTTGCCGCGCCCGCGCTGCACGATCTCGCCGCGTTCCATCACGAGGTACTGGTCGGCCAGGCCGGCGGCGAAGTCGTAGTACTGCTCGACCAGGATGATCGCCATCGTGCCGCGGTCGGCCAGCATGCGGATCACGCGGCCGATCTCCTTGATGATGCTCGGCTGGATGCCTTCGGTGGGCTCGTCGAGCATCAGCACGCGCGGGCCGGCGGCCAGCGCGCGCGCGATCGCGAGCTGCTGCTGCTGCCCGCCGGAGAGGTCGCCGCCGCGGCGGCCGAGCATCTGCCTCAGCACGGGGAACAGCTCGAACAGCTCGGCGGGCACCGGCGTGCCGCCGGGCTTCGTCGCCAGGCCCATGCGCAGGTTCTCCTCGACCGTGAGGCGGCCGAAGATCTCGCGGCCCTGCGGCACGTAGCCGATGCCGGCGCGCGCGCGTTCGTACGGCGTGTCGCGCGCGATGTCGCGCTCGCCCAGGCGCATGCGGCCGCTGCGCACGGGCACCAGTCCCATGAGGCTTCTGAGCAGCGTCGTCTTGCCGACGCCGTTGCGCCCGAGCACCACGGTGACCTCGCCGGCGCGCGCGTCGAAGCCGACGCGGCGCAGGATGTGCGAGCCGCCGTAGTACTGCTCGACGCCCTCGACGCGCAGCAGAGGCTCAGCGCCCAAGGTACACCTCCACCACCTTCGCGTTCGCCTGCACTTCCGCGAGCGAGCCTTCCGCCAGCACGCGCCCCTCGTGCAGCACCGTCACCTTGCGCGCGGGATCGTCGTGCGTGAGGGCGTGGATGAACGACATGTCGTGCTCCACCACCACCAGCGAGTGGCGCCCCTGCAGCGAGCGGAACAGCTCGGCGGTGCGCTCGGTCTCCTCGTCGGTCATGCCGGCCACCGGCTCGTCGAGCAGCAGCAGCTTCGGGTCTTGCATCAGCAGCATGCCGATCTCCAGCCACTGCTTCTGGCCGTGCGACAGCAGGCCGGCGGTGCGCTGCGCGTGCTCCTCCAGGTGGATGAGCGCGAGCGTCTCGCCGATGCGGTCGAGCTGCTCGCCCGACAGCGAGAAGAACAGCGCCGCGCGCACGCCGCGGTCGCCCTGCAGCGCGAGCTCGAGGTTCTGGAACACCGAGAGGTGCTCGAACACCGTGGGCTTCTGGAACTTGCGCCCGATGCCGATGGAGGCGATGTCGTTCTCGCTGAGGCGCAGCAGGTCGATGGTGGAGCCGAAGAACGCCTTGCCGGCGTCGGGCCGGGTCTTGCCCGTGATGACGTCCATCAGCGTCGTCTTGCCCGCGCCGTTGGGGCCGATGATGCAGCGCAGTTCGCCCGCGCCGATCCACAGCGACAGCTCGTCGAGCGCCTTGAAGCCGTCGAAGCTGACGGTGATCTCGTCGAGGTAGAGGATGGGCCCGTGCGCGGTGTCGACCGCGCCGGGCTCGACCACGCGGCCCCAGCTCGCCTGGCGCCCGCCCGATTCCCCCGGACCGGCCCGGTGGCGCAGCGCGTAGGCTTCGCGGCGCCGCGTGCCGGCGTCCATCAGGTCCGGCGTCATGCGGGTTCCTCCGGCTTCGCGCGCCGCCGCAGCAGCCCGACGATGCCGTTCGGCAGGAACAGCGTCACCGCGATGAAGAGCGCGCCGAGGAAGTACAGCCAGAACTCGGGCATCACCTGCGTGAACCAGCTCTTCGCGCCGTTGACGAAGAACGCGCCCAGGATCGGGCCGACGAGCGACGCGCGCCCGCCCACCGCCGTCCAGATGGCGATCTCGATGCTCGCCGCGGGCGACATCTCGCCCGGGTTGATGATGCCCACCTGGGGCACGTAGAGCGCGCCCGCGATGCCGCACATCACCGCCGAGAGCGTCCAGACGGCGAGCTTGTAGCGCAGCGGGTCGTAGCCGGTGAACATGACGCGCGACTCGGCGTCGCGGATGGCCTGCAGCACGCGGCCGAACTTGCTCGCCACGATCCAGCGCGCGAGCAGGAAGAAGCCCACCAGCGTGAGGCCGGTCAGCACGAACAGCGCCATGCGCGTGGCGGGCTGCGCGATCGGGATGCCGAGGATGCGCTTGAAGTCGGTGAACCCGTTGTTGCCGCCGAAGCCCGTCTCGTTGCGGAAGAACAGCAGCATCGCGGCGTAGGTGAGCGCCTGCGTGATGATCGAGAAGTACACGCCCTTGATGCGCGAGCGGAAGGCGAACCAGCCGAACACGAAGGCGAGCAGCCCCGGCACGGCGACGATGAAGACGAGCGTGGCGGCGAAGCTGTCCGACAGCGACCAGTGCCAGGGCAGCGCCTTCCAGTCGAGGAACACCATGAAGTCCGGCAGCTCGCTCTGGTAGTTGCCGTCGCGGCCGATCTGGCGCATGAGGTACATGCCCATCGCGTAGCCGCCCAGCGCGAAGAACACGCCGTGGCCGAGCGAGAGGATGCCGGTGTAGCCCCAGATCAGGTCCATCGCCAGGGCGGCGATGGCATAGCACATGATCTTGCCGATGAGGGCGACGGCGTAGTCGGACAGATGCAGGGGGTGGCCGGCGGGGACGGCGAGGTTGAGCAGGGGGGCGAGGACGCAGATCGCGAGCAGGGCGACCATCACCCACCAGGTGGCCCTGCCTCCTCGGGGGGAAGGCCGGGAGGGGGGTCGCCGGCCGGGCGCCTCGTCGGCGCGCGGGCCCCCACCCCGGCCTTCCCCCAGGGGGGGAGGGAGCGTGCGCGCGACTTCGGGGATGGCGCTCATCCTTCCGCACTCCTGCCCTTCATCGCGAACAGACCCTGCGGCCGCTTCTGGATGAACACGACGATCAGCACCAGCACCGTGATCTTGGCCAGCACGGCCCCCTGCCAGCCTTCGAGCAGCTTGTTGAGCACGCCCAGCCCGAGCGCCGCGTACACGGTGCCGGCGAGCTGGCCCACGCCGCCCAGCACCACCACCATGAAGGCGTCGACGATGTAGCCCTGCCCGAGGTCGGGCCCCACGTTGCCCACCTGCGAGAGCGCGCAGCCCGCGAGCCCCGCGATGCCCGAGCCGAGCGCGAACGCGTACGTGTCCACACGGGCGGTGTTCACGCCCATGCACGAGGCCATCGGCCGGTTCTGCGTCACGCCGCGCACGAACAGGCCGAGCCGCGTGCGCGCCACCAGCAGCGCGAGCGCCGCGAGCACCAGCGCGGCGAAGGCGATGATCGCGATGCGGTTGAACGGCAGCGTGAGGTTGGACATCGCGGCCACGCCGCCCGACAGCCACGCCGGGTTCTCCACCTGCACGTTCTGCGCGCCGAACAGCGAGCGCACCGCCTGCATGAGCACGAGGCTGATGCCCCAGGTGGCGAGCAGCGTCTCGAGCGGGCGGCCGTAGAGGAAGCGGATCACCCCGCGCTCCAGCACCGCGCCGACGAGCGCCGAGGCGAGGAAGGCCGCCGGGACGGCCGCGAGGATGTACCAGTCGAAGTAGGCGGGCAGCGCGCTGCGGAACGCGTTCTGCACCAGCCAGGTGGCGTAGGCGCCGATCATCATGAGCTCGCCGTGCGCCATGTTGATGACGCCCATCAGCCCGTAGGTGATCGCCAGGCCCAGCGCGACGAGCAGCAGCACCGACCCCAGGCTCACGCCCGTGAACGCGACGCCGAGCCGCTCGCCCCACGCCAGGCGCGATTCGATCGACTGCAGCGCGAGCTGCAGCCGGCCGCGCACCTCGGGGTCCGTTTCGGCCTCGGGCTTCAGGCGCTCGAGCAGCAGCGCCCGGATCGCCGGCGAGTCGCTCGCGGCGAGGGTGTGCGCCGCCTCGAGGCGCTTGCCGCGCTCCGCGGCGCCGATCAGCACCGAGGCGCGCAGCAGGCCGAGCTCGGCCTTCAGCGCGGCGTCGGTCTCCGCCGTCCACGCCTTCTCGATCAGCGGCAGCCGGGCCTCGTCGGCGCCGTCGCGCAGCTCGCGGATGGCCGCGGCGCGCTGGGCGGCATCGGGCGACAGCAGCTTCAGCGACGCCAGGGCCGACTCGATCTCGCGCCGCATGCGGTTGCTGTTGACGACGTCCTCCGCGTCGGCGGGCAGCGTGGCGGGCGCGCCGCTCGCCGCATCGACCGCCTTGCCGTCGCGCACCACGAAGACCTTGTCGCCCGCGGTCCTCACCGCGTCGTCGAGCAGCGCCTGCAAGAACGCCGGCGCCTGCGGATCGCCCGACGCCGCGGCCGCCGCGATGGCGGCGGCGCGGTCGTCGTTCTCGCCCGCCGCCATCGCGCGCACCTGGTCCGCGGTGAGGGCCTCGGCCGCGAAGGCGGCCAGCGCGGCGAACGCGGCCAGGACGAGGCGCACGACGGTCATGAGGCGCGGCGACGGCATGGGTCTTCGCTCAGCGGCTGCGACGCACCGGCTGCCTCGGGACGGCCGTCCCGCCTGCGAGCGAGCCGACCGCGCTGCACGATCTCATCGGTGCGTCGCTGCGTCGGCTCAGACCTTCTGCCCGGCCTTCTTCTCGGGCTCGTCCTTCTTCTTGTCGTTGCCCTCGATGTACGGGCTCCACGGCTTGGCCTTCACCGGCGCGGGCGTCTTCCACACCACGTTGAACTGGCCGTCGGCCTTCACCTCGCCGATGAACACCGGCTTGTGCAGGTGGTGGTTCTTCGCGTCCATGGTGGCGGTGAATCCGCTCGGCGCGGTGAAGGTCTGGCCGGCCATCGCCGCGATCACCTTGTCGGTGTCGGTGCTCTTGGCCTTCTCGACCGCCTGCTTCCACATGTGGATGCCGATGTAGGTGGCCTCCATCGGGTCGTTGGTGAGCGGCTTGTCGGCGCCGGGCAGCTTCTTCGCCTTCGCGTAGTCGGCCCACTTCTTCCTGAACGCCTCGTTGGCCGGGTTCTTCAGGCTCATGAAGTAGTTCCAGGCCGCGAGGTGGCCGACCAGCGGCTTGGTGTCCACGCCGCGCAGTTCCTCCTCGCCCACCGAGAACGCGACCACCGGCACGTCGGTGGCCTTCAGGCCCTGGTTGCCGAGCTCCTTGTAGAAGGGCACGTTGGAGTCGCCGTTGATGGTGGAGATGACCGCGGTCTTGCCGCCGGCGGCGAACTTCTTCACGTCGGCGACGATGGTCTGGTAGTCGCTGTGGCCGAACGGCGTGTACTTCTCGTCGATGTCGCTGTCCTTCACGCCCTTGCTCTTCAGGAACGCGCGCAGGATCTTGTTGGTGGTGCGCGGGTACACGTAGTCGGTGCCCAGCAGCACGAAGCGCTTGGCGCCCCCGCCTTCCTTGCTCATCAGGTACTCGACCGCGGGAATCGCCTGCTGGTTGGGCGCCGCGCCGGTGTAGAAGACGTTCTTGCTGAGCTCCTCGCCCTCGTATTGCACGGGGTAGAACAGCAGGCCGTTGAGCTCCTCGACCACGGGCAGCACGGACTTGCGCGACACGCTGGTCCAGCAGCCGAAGATCACCGCCACCTTGTCCTGCGTGATGAGCTGCTTGGCCTTCTCGGCGAACAGCGGCCAGTTGGAGGCCGGGTCCACCACCACGGGCTCGAGCTTCTTGCCCATCACGCCGCCCTTGGCGTTGATCTCGTCGATGGTCATCAGCGCGACGTCCTTCAGCACCGTCTCGGAGATGGCCATCGTGCCGGACAGCGAATGCAGGATGCCCACCTTGATGGTGTCGGCGGCGTGGACCACGCTCGACGCGCCGAGCAGGCCGACGGCCAGCCCGATGGCGGACAGCGATTTCGCGAACGAACGACGGGTGTGTGACATGGGCTGCGGCTCCTCGGTGAATGCCCGGGTGTTCCAGGGCGGCCGGCGCAGGTTAAGAAGCCCCTCGTGTTCCGCCTATACGCCAACTGGCGTAGAAAGGCTGCCGCAGCAGAATCGCCGCCATGTCGCCCTCGAACGCCGATCCCTCCGCCGACGCCGCCGCCCGCCTGGGCCGGGTGCTCGCCACCACGCAGGACTACGCGGTGATCCTGCTCGATGCGCAAGGCGTCATCGTGGACTGGCTCGGCGCGTGCGAGAACGTGCTGGGCTACACCGCCCAGGAAGCGTTGGGCCAGCCCTTCGGCTTCATCTTCACGCCGGAGGACCGCGACGGCGCGCTCGACCGGCAGGAGCTCGAGGTGGCGCGCGCCAGCGGCCGCTCGCGCGACGAGCGCTGGCACCTGCGCAAGGGCGGCCTGCGCTTCTGGGGCAGCGGCATCCTGCACGGGTTGCGCGACGACACCGGCACGCTCACGGGCTACTGCAAGGTGCTGCGCGACCGCACCGACGTCCGCACGCTGCTGGACGAGCAGCAGCACCGCATCGACACGCAGGCGCAGGAGCTGGAGCGCCGCCGCCGGTTCATGGTGCGGCTGGGCCACGAGCTGCGCAACCCGCTCGCGCCGATCCGCGCCGCGGCCTACACCATCCAGCGCGTGGGCGACGAGAAGGTCAAGCGGCCGTGCGAGGTGCTGGAGCGCCAGGTGGAGGTGATGGTGCGGCTGCTGGACGACCTGACCGAAGCCACCCGCGCCGACGCGCACGTGAGCCGCATCCTGCCGCAGAAGGTGGTGCTGCAGGAGGCGGTGCAGATGGCCGCGGGCGGCCTGCAGGCGGCGGCCGAGGCGAAGAACCAGGCGCTCGCCGTCGTGCTGCCGGAGGTGCCCATCACGCTGGAGGCCGACCCGGCGCGGCTGCAGCAGATGCTGCTCAACCTGCTGGGCAACGCGGTGAAGTACACGCCGGAGGGCGGCCACGTGACGATCACCGCGTCCATCGAGGGCACGCAGGTGGCGATCCACGTGGAGGACGACGGCGCCGGCATCCCGCAGGAGCTGCTGCCGCACCTGTTCGAGCTGTTCGCGCGCGGCACCCGGACCGCCGCCTTCGAGGACGGGCTCGGCGTCGGCCTGGCGGTGGTGAAGGAACTGGCCGCGCTGCACGGCGGCAGCATCACGGTGCGCACCGGGGCGGAGCGGGGGAGCGCGTTCACGCTGCGCCTGCCGCTGGTGCAGCCGGCGATGCCGGCGAGCGACCTGCCGTGAGCGCCGCCCTCCCGCACGGGAAGGAAAGCCGGTGTAACACCCATCGTCCCACCTTGTCTTCCCCGGCCGCGCCATGATCTAGCGGCAAGCCGGCCGGGCCCGGCCGGCGCAGGAGGCCTCGACATGTGGAAGCGATGGATCGTGTTGTGGCGGGTGGTGCGCGGCGACGCGCGGCGCCTCTGGTTCGCGCTGCGCCACCCGGCGGCGCCCACGTGGCTCAAGGTCGGCACCGCGCTGATCGTGCTGTACCTCGTCTCCCCGTTCGACCTCGTGCCCGACGCCATCCCGCTGCTCGGCGTGGTCGACGACCTGGTGCTCATTCCGTTCGCCATCCGGTTCCTGCTGGACCGCCTGCCGCCCGCGCTGCGCGCCGACCTGCCCGAATGAAGCCGCGGCGGCTGTCGCTGCCGCCGATGGGCGCAGCGCGGCCGGCGGCCCTGACGAGAACGCGCGCCGGCACCCGGCGGGCGAAGGGCTGCCGACGCCGGCGCGAGCGGGTCGCCCCGGCGCGCTACTGCAGGTACTTCTCCACCGTGTCCACGTCCCGCACCTGCGCGGAATCCGGATCCTCGCCGAATTCGCGCTTGGCCCGCCGCTGGCGCAGCAGGTCCCAGCACTGGTCGAGCTGCTCCTCGATGTGCCGGATGCGCTCCGGGTCCGCGTTCGGCTCGGCGCGCAGGCGCTTCTCTTCCTCGACCAGGGTGTCGATGTGCTCGAGGATGGTCTTGTCTTGCATGGTGGCGGCCTCCGTTCGGCGATGCAAAACGTGCACCGGTCGGCCAACGGGGCAATCGACGCGCCCGGGCCCTGCTGCGCCGCCCGTGCGGGCGCGCGCCGTCACGCGTGGCGCACGAGCTGCGTGACGGCGTGGATGCCCAGGCCCACGAGCCCGCCCACCAGCGTGCCGTTGACGCGGATGAACTGCAGGTCGCGGCCGATGTTGTGCTCCAGCTCGCGCGTCATCTCCTCGGTGTTCCACTCGTGCACGCGCGCGACGATGTACTGCCGGATGTCCTCGCGGTAGCGCTCGATCCAGCGCGGCGCGGCGGCGACGAGCTGCTCGGCGATCCACGCGCGCATCGCCTCGTCGGACTGCAGCCGCTCGCCCACGAAGCGGATGCCCGCGGCGGTGCGCTCGCGCAGCACCGACGGCTCGCGTCCCAGGTCGTCGCGCACCCAGCCCACCATCGTGCTCCACAGCCCCTGCAGGTAGTGCGAGAGCGCGGGGCTCGCGAGCAGGTCGCGCTTGACGGCCTCCACCTTGCCGCGCAGCTGCGGCTCCTCGCGCAGGCGCACCACCACGTCGGCGACGTAGTCGTCGAACTGCAGGCGCAGCGGGTGCTCGGGATCGGCAGAGAGCTCGCCGATCAGGTGGATCACGCCGGACACCAGCTTGCGCGTCGCGTACCGGCCGGCCGCCGTGTCCAGGCCGATCAGCCGCAGGTACTTCACCTCGCCGGCGATCACCTCGGCCATCTGTTCCTTCAGCGTCTCGTTGTCGAGCAGGGCGGCGAGCTTGCGCAGCAGCGCGTCGAGCACCTCGTGGTGGCGCCGGTCGGTGGTGACCACGTCCAGCAGCTGGCCGCCGACGGTGGCCACGTCGACCTTCGCCAGCTCGTCGAGCAGCGTGGTGCGGAAGAAGTGGCGCACGCGGTCGTCGTCCAGCGCCGTGAGCGCGTAGCGCAGCACGCCCGCCACGTGCCCGGCCGCCTGCTGCGCGCGCGCCGGGTCGGCGAGCCAGGCGGCGAGCCGGCCGGGCGCATCGAAGCGGCGCAGCTTCTCCAGCACCTGCTCGGTGCTGAGGAAGTTGGCGACGATGAAGTTCGCGAGGTTCTCGCCGATGCGGTCCTTGTTGCTCGGGATGATCGCGGTGTGCGGGATCGGCACCCCGAGCGGATGGCGGAACAGCGCCACCACCGCGAACCAGTCGGCGATCGCGCCCACCATCGCGGCCTCGCTGAACGCGGCCACGTAGCCCCAGGCGGGGTGCCGGTCGTGCAGCAGCGAGGCGACCGCATAGAGCGCGGCCGCCCCGCCCAGCAGGGCGAGGGCGACCGTCTTCATGCGTGCGAGGTCCAGCGCCCTCGCGGGCCGGACCGCGTTCACCGACTCACTGCGGCTGGAACCCGCTCTTGCGGATGATCTCGGCCCAGCTCTTGGCATAGCTGCGTTCGCGGGCGGCGAGCTGCTGCGACGTCATGAACTCCACCGCGAGTCCCAGGCTCGCGAGCCGCTCGCGCACGTCGGGCTGCGCCAGCACCTTCTGCAGCGCCTGCGAGAACTGGTCGACGGCGGCCTTCGGCGTGCCGGCGGGCGCGAAGAAGCCGTAGTACGGCAGCTCCTCGAAGCCCGTCACGCCCAGCTCGGCCAGGGTGGGCACGTCGGGCAGCGTGGCCTGCCGCTTCGTGCCGCCCACCGCGACCACGCGGATGCGGCCGTTCCGGTGGTTCTCGATGAAGTCGGGCACCGAGCCGACGCCCGCGGCGATCTGGTTGCCCAGCATGTCGCCGATCATCGGCGCGCTGCCGCGGTACGGCGCGGGCACCAGGTCGAGCTTGAACTTCTCGCCGAGCACCTTGACGAGGAACTCGGGCGTCGACGCGGGCGCCGGCACGCCCACCACGCCCTTGCCCTGGCCGTTCGTGCGCACCCAGTCGACGTAGTCCTTCAGCCCCTTGGCCGGGGTGCCGCCCGACAGCGCGAGGCCGTTGACGAAGCTGGCGAAGCCGGCCACCGGCGTGAAGTCGTGCCCGGGATCGAAGCCGGGATTCTTCGTGACGAGCGGCAGGATGCTGATCGTGTGGTCGTGCGAGATGAAGACGGTGCTGCCGTCGGCCGGCGCGGCCTTCAGCGCCTGCGCGGCGAGCTGGCCGCCCGCGCCGGGCTTGTTCTCGACGATCACCGTGGCGCCGAGCTCGTCCTTCAGCTTGTCGCCCAGCGTGCGCGCGATGGCGTCGGTGCCGCCGCCGGCGGGGAAGCCGACGATGATGCGGATCGTCCTGCCGCCCTGCGCCCAGGCGCCCGACGCGGCCGCGACGGCGAGCAGGGACACGAGGAAGGCGCGGCGAAGGGTTCGGGTCATGCGGAGCTCCGGCAGGGCGACAGGCGGGAACGCCGAGTGTAGGCGCGCGTGCGCACGGCCCGTTGACCGCGAACGCACCCCCCGTCTCATCGGTACAGGTAGTCCTCCGGCAGCCCCAGCCGCAGGCACGCCTGCACCGGCGGGCTCGACCGCAGCAGCACCCGCTCCGCGGAGGCAGCGAAGCGGCACACCAGCGCGCGTTCCCAGGGCGCGAGCCGGCCGGCGAGGCCGAGGCGCTCGCGCACCGCCTCGGGCACCACGTCCACCGCGGCGCGCACCAGCAGCGCCTGGACCGGCCGCAGTGCCGCCGGCATCGCCGGCATGCGCCGCACGATCCCGAGGAACTCGTGGACGATGGGCGACGGCTCCAGCCGCTCGTGCATGGCCGCGAGGATCGCGTCCACGCCGGCCTGCGAGCCCGCCGGGCACGCGCCGTACAGGCACGCGGCGGGGATGCCCTCGGCGTAGAAGCGGTCGCGCGCCGCGAGGTCGAGCGGACGCACGAAGGCGCCGTAGGCCTCGGCGAAGCCGTACAGCGCGGTCGCATGCACCCAGGTCAGCAGCTCGGGGTCGTCGGCGGCGTAGCGCTCGCCGCCCGGGGTCTCGCCCGACACCCGCGCATGCAACTGGCCGACGCGCGCGATCATCGCCTCGGCGCGGCTGCGCGCGCCGTACACCGTGACCGCGGTGGCGAGCGCGGTGCGGCGCATGCGCTCCAGCGGCCGGTCGCGGAACGTGCTGTGCATCCAGACGCCGGTGCGCACGCGCGGCTCGGCGAACTCGAGCACCACCGCGGCGACCCCGCCGATGAACAGCACCACCGGGTTCTTGAAGACCGCCCACGACACCGAATCGGGCGGGCTCAGCGACGCCTCGCCCGGCGGCCGGCTGAAGTCCTCGCGCGCGCGGCCCTCGGGCGCGTACATGCGCAGCATGGCCTGGTCGACGGCGCGTTGCACGGCGCCGGGCAGGCGCAGCGGTCCCCCGGTGATCGACATGCGCGAGCGTAGCGCGCGCATCGCGTCCGGGCCTTCCGGCGGGCCATCCGCGGCCTGCCTACACTCGCGCGTCCTTCAGGGAGAACGAGGCGCATGCCCCACCCACCGCTCACGCCGGGCGCGCGCGACGCCCGCGCCCGGC
>Ga0075429_100002063_pt1 | contig 16745 bp, 41 predicted proteins | sample RhiMetdeltSRZDD3_FD_75295 | JGI IMG/M metagenome (GOLD analysis project Ga0075429, IMG submission 75295) | Populus rhizosphere microbial communities from Tennessee, USA - Rhizosphere MetaG P. deltoides SRZDD3 | ecosystem: Host-associated > Plants > Roots > Rhizosphere > Soil | place: USA... | reverse complement strand
GCCGCTCGTCCACCATCGGTGCGGACGAACGGCATGTGAACGCTAGCCATTACGATTTCACCTCCGCGCTGTCGAACTCTTCCAGTCGCACCGGTCCACAGACGATCTTGTGAGCGCGGCGTAGGATCCGCAGCTCGTTGCCGATGTCCTTCAACCGTCGCCGCAGCTTGCGGCGTTCCTTCTCCAGCCGCACCAGGAGCCGCGCAATCCGCATGATCTCGCGCTGGCGCATTTCCTGTTCCGTCAGCGTCTGTTTGTCCTTCCCGATGACCAGTCGAACCCCTCGCTGCACAACCATCGTCACCTCCAATCATATGATTAAATCATAGAATCGTATGATTGTCAAATAGGCCCAAAATCATTGGGATTTGACAATCGTATGATTCATGGATTATCGTCAGCAGTGGAGGTGGCAATGAGGTTCTACCGAGTCAGTCTGAACGATGACGCAGACGGCCATGCTGGTTACCAGTGGTTCACGTCGAGGCGCGAGGCCGTTACGGCAGCGTGGAGGTGGCGAGAGGACAACAAGCCGGTCGAGAAAAACCACGAGGGCAACCTGTTCGTGGAGACGGCCAAGGCCGAGGTCGAGGAGATCCACATCGTCCCGACCCGTACCGGCATCCGGCAGGCGTTGAACATGTACGCCAGCCACAACAACAACGGATAGGAGGACAGAGATGGCAGCAAAACGCGGCTACAGTCGCGAGTTCAAACCGCACGGCACGACAGGGCGCAGTTACCTGCTGGACGAGATTCCGGCAGGCTTCTGGGTGGAGGTGAGGGCGAAGGCAAAGAAGGACGGGGTCAGCCTTCGGGCGTTGATCCTGGGGCTGCTCAAGAAGTGGCTGGCCGAGGAGGCGAAGTAACCGAGATGGCAAAGAAGCGGAAGACCAAACGCTGGAGCGTGGCAGTGGCGCGGGACCAGCGAGAGTACGCCGTCATCTACGTCGAGGCGGCGACGAGGAAGGAAGCAAAGCAGCTTATCGAGCGGGGCATTAAGGAAGCAAACGCCGAAGGTGTGACCGACGCATTCGACGTGAACGAGCTGAACTGGCAGGCCGGTGAGGCGGATGACATCGAGCAGATCGACGGTTTGCTGGAGGACAAGTAACGATGGCAAAGAAGAAGCTCTACATCAGGAACCTGCAAGACCTGATCGACTACCTGGGCGCAGACAGTGCGTTCAACATGAACCGGCGCATCTACAAAGACACTGGCTGCGGAGCGTCGATCAGTGTGCGGCGACCCGGAGCTGGCTGGCTGCATAACGGGCAGGACCGAGCCGCATGGGAAGGCCTGACCGAGATCGACGCCTTCACCATCCAGACGATTGTTGAGGGCAGCGATGCCACGGTGGATTCGGACGAGTTCATCCTGCCGGTGAAGATCACCGACGTGAACAAGTGGATGGAGCAGATGGAGGACGAGGCGTCTCGGCTTTGGGACGAGGCCAATACCGAGGAAGGCGAAGAGGTCGAGCCATGATCATTTTGATGCTGATCGAAGTACCGGACGAACCCAACGCAGACGGCGAACGCAGGCGTCGGCAGTACATCCACGACGAGATCAGGGGCAGTTTGGAGTACGCCGCTGACGTGGAGATTCGACGGCTGGACGTGGCAGGCGTGGACGGGGTCACCGAGGAGTCGATTCTTGCGGGGGTGGTGCCGGTCCCTAATGGCAAGCGCAGGCGTCCCGGTGTTGACGTGGGTTGCGGCAGTCAGACCTGTGCGGACTGCTACGAGGACGCGAAGTGACCTACCGGATCCCGACCCAGGTTGTCGGTTGGTGGATTGTGACGCTGCGCCGAAGCGGCGACGATGAGGACAGCCTCTACATCGTGAAGGCAAAGGATTCGATTGCTGCCGCGCAGAAAGCCGAAGCCGAGCTGCGCGAGGACTGCGACATCCCCAAGGAGGTCGAGGATGACGAGAGCACGACGGTGTATGTGCAGTTCGTGGTGAAGTGTTTCGGCAAGAAGCCGGTCATTTACAAGACCGGAATGTACTAACTAAGATTGACGAATCATATGATTGTGAGGTAAGACTAAAGGCCGACACCGAGTCGGCCTTTTTCTTTTGGAGGGATGCCCGAGATGCAACGAACCGAATGCGCGTGTGTGCAGTGCCAGCAATGCTGCCGAGAACAACCGGGGCATCTGCTGCCGGGGGAGATGGAACGGATTGCGGAACACCTGGGCCGTCCGTTGGCCGAGGTCAAGCCCATGTTCTGGGCGTCTCGCGGTGCCGTCGTCATGGATACCCAGACGCATCGGCAGTTCCGTATCGGCACGATCACGCCGCGCTACGACCGGCGGCGAAAGGCGTGTGTGTTCCTGACCGAGGAGGGAGCCTGTTCGATTCATGCGGTTGCGCCGTTCGGGTGCGCCTACTTCGACACGCATCAGTCCGCCGAGCAGGGACAGGTCTTGTCCGGCTGGGGGCTGCGGCAGATCCAAGACGATCCTGCCTACAAAGAACTGCGGGACTCGCTGCCGTTCGCGGAGTCGTATCGACCGAGAAAGTATTAAGAGGTTGACTAACCGGTTTGGCCTGATGTATATCTGTTCAATGCAGAGTGAATGGGACATCGTGCTGTTCCTGATGCAGCAAGCGGATCCGGCAATGCCGGTTCGCATTACCGTTCGACCGTTAACCGAGGAGAGAACCGATGCAAAACGTGCAGATGAAGACCGAGGGCAAAAAGCTGATTATCACCGTGGACCTGGGTGTGGAGTTGGGTCCGTCCAAGTCCGGCAAGACCACCGTCATCGCGACAACTAGCGGGAACCAGCCGCTTCCCGGCGAGAAGCAGGCAACGTTCATCGGGCTGAACATCTACAAGCGGAGGCCGTAATGATGGTTCCCACCGTGCATTCAAACGGGACTGGTCGCCGGTCCTTACTGGAGGAGCTGACCGAGGCGCACACTGCCGTGCAAGCGGCGATGACTGCGCTTCGGCAGGTGACCGTTCACGGGCGCGATTACTACGTGCAGGGACCGAATGCCTACGCACAAGCCCGTGAGGAGATGGACCGGCGACAGGTTGCGCTGGCCCAGGTGGCGGACGAGCTGTACGAGATGTATCAGGCCATCGACCGGCAGTAAGCCGCCAGCTCGACACCGACACAAAGGCCGGATCTAATCAGTCCGGCCTTTTGCTTTGTACTGGTAAACAAGTTTGGTTTGGTGTATGACTGTATGTGAGTGCTAGAATCGCTCTACCGTAACCGAGTGAGGACCGAGATGAGATACCTGTTTAAGGACCGAGAGCTGACCACGATAACGAACTGCTTGCGTGTCGCTGCCGAGCAGTTCAACGCTCACGCGAAGACGTTCCGCGAGACGGCCAAAATGGAGTCGGTGAAAAAAGGCGAGGCGTGGATCACCGTCGCCGCCGCCGAGCAGTTGGCGCAACAGTTCGACCGGCAGGAAGCCGAGGCGCTTTGTCTCGCCGCCCGTCTGGAGTCGGCAGAGGATGACGCGGACAGTCCCGGCGTCGAGATCCCGGCAGGCCTGAAGCTGGCGTCCCGGTTCTACGACCGTGATCAGTGCGGACGTCCGAGCTGCGCACGGTGCTATCGGCCTTTGACCGAGCGGGACGAACGCGGCGGCTACATCGTTTCCATTCCTGCCGGACGGGGGCTGTAATGGGTTCGCCATGGCGCTACGGCTGCGACAAGGTGATCACGGTCTGTGGCCGGTACCGCGAGTACCAGACGCGGTGCGGCTCGACATCGGCCACCGGCGGCATCAACCAGTGCGAGGACTGCGAACGTCGCCACGATGCTCTGCCGTTACCGGACGAGGACGAGGGCGATCTGGAGTGGGACCATCGCGTCAACGGGGGGGACGAGTAATGCCCCGCTGCGAGGATTTTCCCTGCTGCGGCCATGAGCCGGGAGACTGTCCGCGTATCGACAGCAAAGGCCGTGAACGGTTCCGGTGTGTCGGGGGTTGTGGCCGTGAGCTGCGGATCGGTGCTACCAGCTCGATATGCGCGACGTGTCAACGCAGGCTAGAACGACGCTGGGACGAGGATTACGGCGACGTACCGGACGATACGCGATAGTCCCAGGGTATCGAGCTGGCAGCAGTCAGCAGCAGTCACAAAGGCCGGACCTCACCAGTCCGGCCTTTTGCTTTGTACTGGTAAACAGCTTGCGTTTGATGTATGACTGTACTCATGCCTACATCGTTTCCTGTCGTAACGCTGCTCACGACAAAGCAGCACAAGCTAGACAAGGGTTTACGCTTTCAATGGTCCACTTCCGGCATTGCACTGGCACCGGGAAACTCCGCGAAACTCGGCACCGTGTGCGCCAGTGCCGGAATTTGCGAGGCTATCGACTGCCTAGCAGGGTCCGGCAAGAATGGAATGCCGACGCACAGAGCAGCACGGTACCGGCGTACGCTGCTGTTTAGACGATTCACTGCTCGATTCTTCGAACAGGCGGACGCCGAGATCACTTTGTGGAAAATCCGCATGATCGCCGCAGGGTATCGCGTGGCAGTGCGTCCTAACCTGCTGAGTGATCTCCCGGCCATGGCGCGAGATCTCGCAAGGCGTCATCCCGACGTGCAATTTTACGATTACTCCAAGCACTCCAAATGCCATCTCAGAACGCTCGATAACTACCACCTGACGTACAGCTATTCGGAGCGTACGAAGCTTTCGGATCTGCTCGACTGTATCGAGCATCGGACGAATATCGCCGTAGTGTTCGCGACGAAAAAAGGCCACAAGCTACCGAAGTTCGTTACCTTGCACGGGCGTACGTTCCCGGTTCTCGATGGCGACGTGTCCGATCTGCGTTTCTTGGATAAATCCGATCGGGCGTACGTCATCGGCCTCAGGTGGAAGCACACTAAGAATTCTGCTCAGAAGCTACGCCGTGCCATCAAGGCCGGTTACGTGATTGATCCGCTCAGTCAGGCGCATGAGCTGCGCCGAGCTGCCTAACCTGTAACATTGCTCAACCGTAACCGAGTGAGGACCACCAAAATGTTGAAATTGACCGAGACCCAAACCGAGACCCTGCATGATGCTCAGCGCATGATCGAACGCGTAGCGCGACTGCTCAAAGCCATCGAGGTTGACCCTATCGACCAGCTCGACTTGAACACCGAGCGATTGAGCGAAGCGATTGGTTGCCTGCAGAGCGATGCCGTACGCGATCTGCTCAAGCTGGTTACTCCCATTGCGCCCACGCCGGATTTTACTGACTTCGACGTTAGGCAGGATGGCAGCGTGTTCATGTTCACCGTTCTGACTGATTCGGCCCTGGCGCACGTTCAGGAACGCGTCCCGCTTGAGAGCTGGCAGTGGTTAGGTTCGCATACGTTCGCGGTCGATCATCGCCTTGCGCCGGATCTGGCGTACCAGCTCCGTGAAGATGGCTTTAGCGTCCGAGTGCATTAGACCGGACCCTCGAGCTGCTGAGCTGGACTGCTCTGCAATGCCTGCGAGTGGACAAATAAACGAACCCCAAAGGCCGGACTAATCTCCCGGCCTTTTGCTTTGCTACAGGCGTTAGGAGCTGCGCAAGGCCTGCCAAGCCAAGTTCCCCGTCCCGAGCTGCGTTCGTTCAACCATCGGCCTGCAATGAATCGCTAGAACAGGTTTAGGAACAGGACCACAATCCGAACATGGCACCTGATCAAAACAGGCCGGTTGCAGGCGTAGACGCTGGATCTCCCTCTGGTCGGAAACGAACCCAGTTCAAGAAAGGCCGATCTGGCAATCCCTCAGGCCGTCCTAAGGGATTGCTCAACCGTGCCACGGTGGACGCTAAGACGTTCTGTCGCCAGCTCACGGACGATCCTGCTTATCGCTCTGCCTTAGCTGCTCGACTGCAGGCCGGTACGGCTGGCGCAGTCGAGGCTTTAGTCTGGGCGTATGCTCACGGTAAGCCTGTAGAACGCGTGGAGCAGGGTGGTCCCGGTGCATTTGCCGACGTGTCAACCGAAGAGCTGCGTAGACGCCTTGCGGCGGCTTTAGACAAGCTTTAAATCCTGCCTTTGTGTTGCTGCGGCCTGCTGCTGCGGCCTTTCCCTCTGGGCGTCGTAGGCTGGTCACTCGGTTCTAAACCGAGGTGTCGGTACCCGGCTGGCTTGCACCTGGGACAGCTCACCGACTGCCTGCTGCTGCTGCCTGCTGCTGCTCGTTCACTCTCTCTGCCTGCTGCCTGCTGCTGCTGCCTGCTGCTGCCTTGCACTGCCTTTCTCTTTGCATTTTCAATCCCACTTGCTTTTGCCATCTGCCGTTCGCTCTCCGCAGCCGTTCGCGATCCCGGCCCCCCGCCCCCGCCCACGCTGATATTGCCTGATTGTCTTTGAAGACATGGTTGTTTACGGCAGAGCAATTCTCGTTCAATAAACCAGAACAGATTCGGCTATACGCCAGAGCATTATCTGTTCATATGGTAGAGCCAAACCAGATGTTGGCTTATGGCAGAGCAGATTTACAGTAGGCACATATCGTGCTATATGGTAGAGCGAAGAATCGGGCTGTGCGGAAATAGGCGGGAAAATGCGTTCTGCCACGCGGTGGATATAAGGATGAGCGATGTTAGAGACACCCTACACGCCGGGGCCATGGAGAGCGGAGCGACCGCGCAAGCGATGGCGCGTGCGGAACATGGAGGGCATCTTCGTGATGGAAGACTGGGGTGGCCTTCAGCACGCGGAGGTGCGGCGGGAGGCGGATGCGCGGTTGATTGCGGCGGCACCCCAGCTGTACGAAGCGTTGAAGGTGATCGTGGAGCACTACGGCGACCCGTTGCAGGTAGCAACCGCTGCGATTAGGAAAGCGGAAGGTCGGTAATCAGGCGGGAAAATGCGTTTTGCCACGCGGTGGATATACGCATGAGGTAAGAGCAATGTGCGATATCACGTTTTCGGTGGATCTGGTGCGGGAGTTTCTGCGCGAGGGCGGGGACGTGCAGGAGCTGAACAAGGCACGCGTGGCGTTTGAGGTGGTGATGGAGAGCCATGAGGCGCTTGGGGAGATCCTGCACCAGTCGATTGAGCGGCAGCACGAAGCGGAACTGGCCTTGTCGGTGCTGCGGCATCCGTCAGAGACGCTGGAGCAGTTGAAGACCACGCTCAGGCGTCTGGCGGACCTGGAGGAAGACGGGGAACCCTCCTCGCCTGCGTTCGAACAAGTCATGGACGAACTGATTGCGGAGGTACGGCTGGAATGTGCGGTACCGAAGCCTGCTGAGTCATCGCGTTCGGTGTTGTCCCTGGTGTCCTCAGCCGGTCACGGCAGAGCAATGTAGAATGCTCGGCCATGGAGGCTGACTGATGCCGCGACAACTACTGGTGCTGGAGGAAGTGCTGGCGATGCTGGAGGTGGTCAAGGTTCCGGCGAACTATATCGCGGCGTTTCGCCAGCAGGCCGAAGCTATCGTTGCCAAGAAGCCGCGCAAGGAGTTCGACAACGTGAGCGTCAGTTCGGGGTTTGGGCAGAAATCCCAGCGCGGGTTTGTCGAGTTGACGATTGACGACGCGCTGACGCAGATGGACGCGGGGAAGGCGCGGGAGATCGGGCTGATGTTGCTGGAGGCGAGTGAGGCCGCGCAAAGCGACGAGATCTTCGTCAAGCTGCTGGGCAAGATCGGCATCAGTGATGACCTGCGGCGAGGGCGAATTTTGTTGGAGCTGCGGGAACTGCGGCAAGGGACCAAAGGGGTCTCGTTTCCCTCATAGCCATGGCGATGGGACCGGGGAAGTACGACGCAATCTGCACTGAGGCGCGGCTGAAGACACAGGCGACGGGCGTGGCGCTGGTGGTGATCCAGGGGGAGCACGGCTCAGGCTTTTCTGTGCAAGCGCCGGACACGATGACGAGGCTCCTGCCGGTGCTGTTGCGACGGATGGCGGACGAGATCGAGCGGTCGTTTCAGCAGGACGACGAGAGGCCATCGCTGACGGCTATCAAGAAGGATCGGCCATGACATGCCGCAACTATCGGCCTGACCACAATGGGGAATGCCTGAACTGTGACGAGCCGTTCTTCGCGCACGATCTGCCGGGGACCGCAGATGATGTGATGGTGGAAGGGGGTAAGGCGAAGAGGCTGGCTCCCGGCGAGGTGCGAAAGATCGTCGCCAAGATGATTGAGGAGGGCGACATTCTGGCGGTGATTGTGCGCGTCCCCAGCGGCGACATTGCCGTGCAAGTGTTCGGGCCTCCGTCGATGGATCTGGTGCATGACTTGGAACTGGCGGTCAGGGATTATCGACAGGCGGTGAAAGCGAGTCAGCAATGACCGACGACCGCTGCGCTTGCGGCCAGCCGTTGCACTACAGCTCTCCGGAGCTACGCGCTCAGGTCGAGCGCATGATTGCCTCCGTGGGCGGCAACCCGATGGTCATCGTCACGGTCACCAGCAAGCTGGGACGCCCGACCAGACACTTCCTCGTGCAACGGCATTACATCGCGCTCCATGGGTTGAAGACGCAGGAGCTGCTGAAGGGGCGAATTCCCGGCGCGAAAGAGATCGAGATGGACACACCATGACGCAATTCATCGTTGCGGAAGTGTCCAAAAACTGGATCGATGGGGGAGAGGCAACGCCGGGGACCGGTTTACTCGCTGAACAGTTCGAACGAATCATCGAGTTGAACCGGCGGCGTGGCTACCAACTCCATTCGTTTCAGATGCACCGAATGTTCTTCACGCCGGGAACGCTCAACGAAACCGTCATCGCTGTCTTTGAGAAAATAAAAAAGACAGGCCAAGAGGACGCGCCATCGTGAGACGCTTCGCGTATAACGAGCTGGGCGAGGCGCATCCCGTCGTCGTGACCGAAGAAGAAATTCTGTTCACCTACTGGCCGTACTGGACAAAGGAAATGCTTCGCGCTCACAAGTCCCCGAAGATGACCACGGAAAATTGTCTGGACGATTTCATCGTCGTGAACTGGGCGTGGGAAGTAACGGAGCCGTCGTGACGACACCCGAGCGCACCCTACAGGAGATCGCGAGACAGGCGGCAGAGAAAGCCGTCACCGACTACGGCGAATCCACTCGCGAGATTTGGGACGGCGATGAATGCTTCGTCAAGGTGGCCGATGCCGTGGCTGTGGCGATGCTGCAGTACCTTCAAGTCGAATGCGGCGACTTTGATCAGGCTGTGGGTCACTACGTGCCGCTGTCTGAGATTGAGAAGGCGCTAGCCCAGTTCCGCTGAGGCTGACGAGGGCGTGCATGATCACCAACAAAGAACGGCAACGGCGAATCGCTGAGAGGCGACAAGAGGTCACGCGGCTCAGGGCCGACCCTGACACGCCGCGCAAAATGTTCTGGTTGTCGTTTGCCGACGAGACCGGGAATCTCGGCGGCTGCTTGGTGGACGATGTGGTCAACATCATGGACGCGGTGGACAAGTCGCACCGGCTGGGGATCAACCCCGGTGGCGAGATCATGTTCGTGGAAGTGGACCCGACCGTGGTACCGCCGGGACATCCCGTGAATGCACTCCTGTCGATGGCGGACATTCGCGCTTGGGACAAACGGGTGGTGCAGTCGTGACCATCGACAAATGTCGCGAGGTGCTCGACCGCTACGAGCGTGAGATCCCCGACGCCGTGAAACGCCTGCGGCGTCAGCACGACCCCGCGCTTGAACATTTACTGACGATGATCCCGAAAATGCGGACGATGCTCGATGAGATCGGGGCGACCGGCAACCAGTACGCGGCGGTCAACGTCGAGCGCACGGAGAAGTTCATGCGCTGGCTGGGCTTCATGCAGGGCGTGCTTTATAGCGAAGGCCTCTTCACCGTCCTTGAGATGAGGGACCATAATCGACCGACCATCTCACTCGGCCAAGACTGGGTGACGCGCATGACCAGCGAGGACGATGAACCATGATTGACTCCCAAGCTTATCGCGGCACGCTCCTGCTTGTGATCGTCTCGGCGGCGTTCGCGCTGCTGGTCCTTGTCTCGATGTTCGTCAGCAACTGCTAACACCATGAAACGACCCAGCGAGGAACGCATCGCGGAGCTGGTCGGCATGACCATGATGGTGAAGTCGATCGTGGAGCATCTGGCCTCGACACCCGGAATCGCGCTCTCGGTCTACTACACGCTGTTTGTCGGGGAGATTGTCGAGATCGCCGCCTGCGAGGGGAACTTCGAACTGATCATGGATCAACTCAGGCGCGATCGGGATCGCTGGGACCAGATGCTCAAGGCCAAAAACGCCAACGAGCTGTATGAGATCGCCAAATTCACGGCGGACTTCATCACCAACGAACCGGATACCCCGGCGCACTGATGGCGTTTGCCTATCGCGGCGATACGCGCTGGGTCATCGGCGGCGACGGTCTCACGAACGGGGCTGTCCGGCTTCCTGGACCGTTTCGTGAGCTGACTGTTATCTTCAGCGACGGTGAGGGTTGGGAACATGTCTCGGTTTCCACACCGGGACGCTGCCCGAACTGGGACGAAATGTGCTTCGTCAAGCGCCTGTTCTGGGCGGCGGACGATGTCGTCATGCAGCTTCACCCCGCTGACAGCACCTACGTCAACAACCACCCGCACTGTTTGCACCTGTGGCGTCCGCAGGGCGTCGAAATTCCGCAGCCGCCGCTGTGGATGGTCGGAACGCGATAGCTCGGCCACCACACCAAGCGGTAGTGTTCCACGTGGAACAATGGTAGGCTCCCGCGCCATGGGAACCAAACAGCTTACGCCCCGTAAGGCCATCGACGGTGATCTCAGGGATGTCTTCGCCGCGCACGCCCTGACAGGCATCTGCGCGAACGCCACCGTGTACGGCGGGGAAGACGCGGCAGCGAAGCTGGCCTATCTCCTGGCCGATGCGATGCTGGCCGAGAAGGCCAAGACCGCCACCCCGGAACCCGAACCCCTCGACTAGTGTTCTTGTGGTTTCGCTCTACCGCATATAGTGGTAGGCTCTGCCCATGGCAGAGGATTCTCGACCCAAGCAGCGACGCGGCTTCGCCTGTATGACCAAGGACCGCGTCAGGGAAATCGCCGCGATCGGCGGCAAACGGGCGCACGAGTTAGGCGTCGCCCATACCTGGGATTCGAAGACGGCCACCAAGGCTGGCGCACGCGGGGGACGCGCTCGAAAGCGCGTCCATCCGGCGTGAAGGTCTCTCGTCAGCGGCTCATCGAGCTGCACCTGAATGACGACGAGAAGTTTATCTTTCTGGAAGGCCCGATGTTCGACACGGCGCTGGTCGGCGTCATCGAACGCTACGGCCAGCCCAGGATTCTCTGCTACGACTACCAGAAGGTCATCAAGGTGCTCGTCAAGCAGGGCATGAGTGACGAAGAAGCCGTCGAGTGGTTCGACTTCAACATCATCGGTGCGTGGATGGGAGACGAGACCCCATGTTTTCTGCATCGCTTCCGCTAGCCCTGGTGCTGGTCGTGCTGCTGGCCTCGCCCGTCGAGGCACAACAAACCCAACAGGTGGTCTCTGACGATCCGGTCGCCATCACCGTGGCGCTCATGGGCGTCGTGCTGGCAGGCGCGGGATTTTCGATGATGCTGCACCAGGACGAAGACGGACACGCCGAAACCGGCTGGCTGGTGGGCGGCGTGGTGGCGATGGGAAGCGGGGTGACCCTGACCTATCTGGGCCTGTCGATGCGGACGGTCACGGTGACGGTTGCGCCGATGCTTGGCCCGAAGGCGGCTGGAGCCAGGCTGGCTCTACAGTGGGGACACCGCACCAAGCGGTGACGTTCCACGTGGAACAGTGGTAGGGTGCGACGCGAGGTACCAGAATGGACTTGCTCATACTCGTGCTGGTGATTTCCGTCATCGGGTTTTTGATCTGGGTGATCACCACTAAGATCCCGATGGACCCCACCATCCGGCTGGTGATTCAGGTGCTGGCGGCGGTCATCCTGATCATCTACGTGCTCAGGCGGCTGGCGATCCTGCCCAACGTCCTGTAACAACTGACAGCCTCCGGGGGGAACTCCGTTATTTCGGAGTGACCTCACCGGTCACGCTCCCTTGATATTGACGTAGCACGGTAAGCCGATACCGCATGACGCGGTATCGGTCTTGACCATGGCAACGAATTTATCGTAGGATGACAGCCCTGCGTTTTTCGCCGGTCGGGAGCAGCACAATATGGCAGACGAGCGTTTCGGTCGTTCGAAGTCGATGGATAAACGGCTGGCGGCGGATCGAGTGGCGCTGACGGTCGAGGAAGTCATTGAGTCGTTCTCGTTGCACTGCGATCACGCAGCGCGGCGTCGTAACCAGGACACATTCACCAGAGAAGAACTGAAGGAGCTGCTGGAGGAGGCGCTGGCCTCGATGCGCGATACGCTCGGGCACGGATGACACTATTACTGCGACACCAGTTGGGTGTCGAGGCTGCGGAAGGCGCATGAAGATTACCGGTGACTGGGCGACGAGGCGCGTGACGGTCGATGGCCGCACCTTGTCCCCAAAGCGATCCCAGAAAATCTGGAACCACAGTCCGGACGGCTTCGCCTGGGGCTATGGCGGCAGCGGCCCCGCGCAACTGGCGCTGGCGGTCCTCATTAAGGCTGGCCTGAAACCGTCTCGTGCCGTGCAGCTCCACCAGGAGTTCAAGCGCGACTGGATTGCGGTGTTGCCCCAGCGTGATTTCGAGATCGAGCTGGACGTGATGTTGTGGGTGCAGGATCACGCGCACGTGTTCCGGGAGACGGTCTAACCCACAACCAATCGCCATGACCCTCGTCCGGGGCGTGGTTCGCTTCGGTGGTGGATCACGACGACCTTGTTGCGCTGGTCGCTGAAGCCGAGAAACGCGCCGACTACAAGATCGGCAAGTACTTCAAGAACGACGGTCCCTTCCGCCGCGACCTCTACGTCAAGCACCTGATATTTTTCAAGGCCGGGGCCGTCTATAAAGAGCGGCTGTTCATGGCCGCGAACCGCGTCGGCAAGTCCGAGAGCGGGGCGTTTGAAACCACCTGTCATCTGACCGGCGACTATCCCGACTGGTGGGAGGGACGCCGCTTCACTGAACCGGTGCAGTGGTGGGCCTGCGGCACCACGTCAGAAACCACCCGCGACATCGTGCAGGAAAAACTCTGCGGCGGGATCAACCAGCTCGGCACCGGGATGATCCCCGGCCATCTCATCATCCATCACACCAAGCGTCCGCACGGACTTCCAGGTTCGCTGGAGCAGGTCTGGGTCCGCCACAAAAGCGGTGGTCAATCGACGCTGGGGTTCAAGGCCTACGAGCAGGGACGCCAGAGTTTCGAGGGGACCGCGAAGCACGGCGTGTGGTGTGACGAAGAGCCGCCGCAGGACTGTTACACCGAGATGCTCTATCGCACCATGACCACCGAGGGCATCATCTACACCACGTTTACACCCTTACAAGGCATGTCGGATGTTGTCAGGGGGTTTCTGGAACCGGAGAAGAACGAAGCCAAGAACTACAAGCTGATGATCCAGGCCGGATGGGACGATGTGCCGCATCTGGCCGAAGACGAAAAGAAGATGTTGCTGGCGACGACGCCGCCGTTCCAGCGCGATGCGCGTTCGAAGGGCTTGCCGCAGCTTGGCAGTGGCGCGATCTACCAGATGCCGGAAAGCGAGATCTCGTGTGCGCCGTTCTCCGTACCATCGAGCTGGCCGCGTTGCTACGGCATGGACACGGGCGGGACCACAGCGGTCGTCTGGGGCGCGATCGATCGCGAGAGCGAGACGCTCTACATCTACGACGTGTACAAGCGCGAACACCCGGAGCCAGCCGTTCACTTCGACGCTATCAAGGCGCGGGGGTTGTGGATTCCAGGTGTGGCCGATGCCGCTGCGCTGTTGATGACCCAGCACGATCGGGAGCAGACGATTCGGCTCTACAAGAAGATGGGCCTCGACATCCAGCTCCCCGACAAGGCGGTCGAGACCGGGATTCAGGAAGTCTGGGAATTGATGAGCGGCGGCAGGCTCAAGGTCTTCGCCAGTTGCCAGCCGTGGTGGCAGGAGTATCGCCTCTATCACCGCGACGAGAAGGGCAAGATCGTCAAGACCAACGATCACGCGATGGACGCGATGCGCTACATGGTCCGTTCGGGTCGCCAACGTGCGAAAACCAAGCCGGGATCGAAGCTGAAGCCGATGGTGATCACACAGCCGCCGGATCCAGGGCTGGGGTGGCTAATGTGATTTCTTGGCAGCGTTCACGGCACGTCGATAGACGCGCTCGGCTACGGATTGCGGGATTCGTAGGACACGGTACCGACGTTTGCCGCGTTCCTGCCGTACCCATTCGGTCACTCCCGGTTCGTGTCGCATGAGCTGACTGACAAATTCCGCAGAGAGTCGCCATTTCGCGGCCAGCTCCCGCACGGTGAAGTGTCGCTCTTCGAAGGGGTGCAGATCGTCATCGCCGCGTTGCTCATCCATGGAGGGATTATGCCGAAAAAACTGGAACAGCAGCTCAAGAAACAAGCCGCCCAGAAGGGGCTGAGCGAGAAAAGGGCCGACGCCTACGTCTACGGGACGATGCGCAAGACCGGCTGGAAGCCGAAGCAGGAAAAGAAGGGTTAGTGCTGCGGACGCGGGTTGTGCTTCCGCGAGGGCGTGTGTTTCCTGAGCGTCGGCGGCTGCACCATCGGCTTCAGTTTCGGCATCAGTTTCGACAGCGGCGTGGTCCGTGACGGCTTCGGCGGACGAGCGGTGCTCTTCATGCCGGGGACTCTATCACTTTGCTCTACCACATAAAAGAGTAGCCTTCTACATGTTGTGGTTGTTATTCTGCCCACCGCAACCTATGTCTCTGGCGGATGACGTGCTGGACAGGCTCAGGCGGTCAATTACGGACCACCTTGCGGCGTTGGCGCTTCGGCATCGGTTCTTGCCGCTGGCGAAGGAGACCTTGCAGCGTGCTTACGAGCTGCGCAAGGACGCGCACGCGCTCGATCCGGCAATGACCGCCCCGGCATGGCAACTGGAGCGGGATCGCTTCTACCCGACTATCGATCAGGCGTTGATGGCGTTCTATCTCGCAAAGCTGGGGCCATGAAGGAAACCGTTCATTACTGCCCAGACGCCGTGACCATCGTGCGAGTGGGTCCATTTGTCGAGATCGTCGTCGGTGTCTCGACCGTCCGCATGACGTTGTCAGAAGCCGAACACATGGTCAGGGCGATTGAGCAGGCCATTGATCCGCCCGTGAAGTTCAAGGGCGTGGAGCGGATTCACTGATGGCGAATTTCATCGGCCTCAAGGACTTCGAAGCTCGGTCGAGCAAGGAATACAAGCTGGTGATGCTGCACATCCAGCGGCACATGGAAATGGTGCTGGCTGACCAGATGCTGCACGCGTTGATTGTGGCCGGTGGCCGCGTCAACTACATCCAGACGTTCCTGCGCGAGTTTCGAAGCATGGCGGGAGCCGATCGTGCGATGGCTGAGATGCTGTGGTCATTATTCCTTGATCAGTGGAAGGCCGCACACGGTCGGCTCCACCCCAAGACCTTCCTCGATGCGATCGAGCAGCACACGCCACCGACAGCCAAAGAGATTGACGACGCCTGGGTTGTGGAATCCGCGTCGAGCGACGAGGGACGCCGGTATTTCGAGGGGACGTAAATGGCTGAAGGACGTGGCCTCACGCTCATCACCGATGAAGCTGCCGCGCACGAGGCGACGAAGAAGCCGACCGATCCCGCCGACGAGAAAGACAAGAAGAGCGAACGCGAACGCAAGAAAGATCTAGTCGAGAAGATCGTCAAGTGCTTCCAGGTCTGCAGCTCTGCCGAGTACCAGCAGCGCCTGCGTGAAGACGACGACCTCAAGTTCGATCGGGCGTTGCCGACCGATCAGTGGCCGGAAGGCATCCGGACGGCACGCGCCGGGGGCGTTGCGGAAGCTGGCGGCGTCGTCAACGAGCGTCCGTGCCTCGTGATCAACAAGCTCGACCAACCGGTCCAGCAAGTGATCAACGAGGCGCGTGGCGCACGCATCGCCGTCAAGATCAAGCCCAAGAGCGACGGGGCCAGCGAGGCAGGCGCGGAGATTCGCCAAGCGATCTACCGCACGATTGAATCCGAATCCCGCGCCCATATCGCTCGGCTCTGGGCGTTGGACCGCGCCGTCAAGTGCGGACGCGGAGCCTACCGCGTCACTACCAAGTACGCTAACGATGGGGACTTCGATCAGGACATCGTCATTGAGCGGATCCTGAACCAGGGCGCGGTCTATCTCGATCCGCACGCGACCGAGCCGGACTGGTCGGACGGTGAGTGGGCCATTATCACGACCGACATGCCGCTGGAGGAATACAAGCGCAAGTGGCCGAAGTCGAAGGTCAGCGGCAGTAGCGCCGAGGAACTGGAAAGTCTCGGCAACAAGGTGCCGGGGTGGATCGGCACGACCGAAGAGGAAGGCAGCAAGACCATTCGCGTGGCCGAGTATTTCTATGTGGTCCACGAAAATCGCGAGATGGTCTTTCATCCGCAGTTGGGGCGCATCTGGCGCGACGAGCTGCCGGAACATATCCCGCTTCCTCCCGACAGCGTCACGCGTCAGATCGACCAGCGGTCGGTCAAGTGGTGTGTCGTCAACGTCGAGGAAGTGCTGGACGAAGCCGACTGGAACGGGCGCTACATCCCGATCGTCCCGGTCATCGGCAAGGAATACAACGTCGGCGGGGACCGCACCTGGAAGGGTGTGATCTCCAATTCGAAGGATGCGCAGCGCAGTTACAACTACATGCGCTCCGCGCAAGTCGAAGCCG
>Ga0075429_100002061_pt1 | contig 16747 bp, 17 predicted proteins | sample RhiMetdeltSRZDD3_FD_75295 | JGI IMG/M metagenome (GOLD analysis project Ga0075429, IMG submission 75295) | Populus rhizosphere microbial communities from Tennessee, USA - Rhizosphere MetaG P. deltoides SRZDD3 | ecosystem: Host-associated > Plants > Roots > Rhizosphere > Soil | place: USA... | reverse complement strand
TCGATGAGTATCTCGATTTTTATCACGGCCCTGGCGTGCAGCACATTGCACTTTTGACCGGAAACATCCTGCACACGGTGGCCGAGCTCAAACGTCGCGGCGTTGAGTTCCTCATTGTTCCGCCGTCCTACTACGACGCGTTGCCGGATCGCATCGGGGCTATTCGCGAGTCGATGTCCGAGATCGGGAAGCTGGGCATCCTCGTGGATCGGGATGACGACGGTTACCTGCTCCAGCTCTTCACGAAACCGGTCGAGGATCGCCCCACGTTGTTTTTCGAGATCATCCAGCGTCGCGGATGCCAGGGGTTCGGCAAGGGCAATTTCAAGGCGCTGTTCGAGGCGATCGAGCGCGAGCAGGCGCTTCGCGGTAATTTGTAAATGCCACCCTATCTCCAGCGGGGAAAGGTTCCTCGAAAGCGCCATACCGCGTTTCGTGGCGAGGACGGCGGGCTCTATTACGAGGAATTGATCGGCAATCAGGGATTCCGCGGCCCGTCGACTCTCATCTATCGCGTCCACCGGCCGACCGAAGTCTCGAAAGTCGAGCTGGTGCGGGAGCTCAAGTGGGAGATGAACACCGATCCCACCCTGCGTCCCTACCATTTTCGGTTGGGACGCCTGGCCGCCAAGGGCGATCCGGTGCTGGATCGCGTGCCTGTGCTCATGAACCACGACGTCGCGATGACGTTTTCCCGTCCCGAACGGACGGCGGCTGCGTTGTATCGCAACGGTCAGGGGGATGAGCTCGTGTACGTCGTGGATGGCGAGGGCCGGCTCGAATCGGCGCTAGGCTCGCTCCCGTTTGGTCCAGGAGACTATCTCGTCATTCCTCGGGGGCTTGTGCACCGTCTCGCCCTATCGGGGAGCGGGCACCGATTGTTGATCTTCGAAAGCACGGGACCGATTCGCGTTCCGGCACGCTACCGGAACGAAAACGGTCAAATGGTGGAAGGGGCACCCTACTCCGAGCGCGACATGCGCTTTCCGGAGCGTCTCGAGACCCACGCCGAAACAGGGGAGTTCGAAATTCAAACCAAGATGCGCGACGCGATCACGCGTCACGTGGTGCGCGGCCATCCCTTCGACGTGGTGGGTTGGGACGGTACGTACTACCCCTGGGCGTTCAACATTCGTGACTTCGAACCGGTGGTGGGCGCCATCCACCAGCCGCCGCCCGTGCACCAGACCTTCGAGGGCATTGGGTTCGTCATTTGCTCGTTTGTCCCCCGGCTTTTCGATTTCCATCCCGACGCTGTTCCCGCTCCGTACAATCACTCCAACGCACAAAGCGAGGAAGTGCTCTTCTACGCTTCGGCTGAATTCATGAGTCGCAAGGGGATCGAACTGGCTTCGGTGACCTATCATCCCGACGGGATGCCGCACGGCCCGCAGCCCGGCATGACGGAAGCGTCGATCGGGGTGAAGAAAACCGATGAGCTGGCGGTGATGATGGATACGTTTCGCCCGCTCCACGTCGCGCGCGCCGTTCTCGATGTCGACGACGCCGATTATCCTCGCTCCTGGCTCAGCTGAGCCGAGGCGTTACAGCCTACGGAAGACGCCGCGGACGGCGTGATCGCCATCGGGCCCCATCCAATCGAGCAACTCCAGTGATTTCATCTCGAAATTACGTGCGGTCGCGAAACGCAGCTCTTCACGACGGATCGGATAGGGCGGGCCGGACTCGCGATGACCGAGGAGGAAGAGCCCGGTCAATAGCCCATTCTCGGGGAGAATGCGGGCCACCTTGTGCACCCAGTCCGCACGTCGGGCCGGCTCCAGGGAGTGAAAGTAGAGCCGGTCCACGATGATGTTCATCCTTCCGGTCAGAGCGACGGGGAGTCGGAGAAAATCGTCGCGAATCGTGTGCACGTGCAGCTTGCTGTTTTGGGCCGTGCTTTTCACGCGGGAGAGCGCGCCTTCATCCGGATCGACGACCGTAGTCTCGATCTGGAGCTGGGCAAGGGCGATGATCTCCTCGATCATGGCGGCGGTGGGCACGAGTGCGTGCTGCTTCGGCGTCTTCACGCGTCCGAACACATCACGCAGCGCTTCGACCGCGGCCTCAGCATTCCACGGGTGCGTCGCCCCGACGTAACCGGCCGGACGGTCCAAGACTCGCGCTGCATTCATGTCTCGCTCCCCTCGGTGTTCGAATAGAGTCGCAGATAGGGATAGATGCCGGTGCTGTGGCCGTCGCTCCACGTGAACTGTACTGCGTAACGGCCGACCCGGGAGTAACGGACCGCGTGAACGCCGGCCGGGATCCGCGCCGGATCCAGGACTCGCTTTCCCGTCATTTCATCCACGCACACCGCACAGGGACATTCCCGGCGAAGCTCCAGGGCGGAATGCTCGGTGATCCGGCCCCCCGGCCACGTGAGCACGATGCGCGCGCCGTCATCCGAGATCTGGATGGTATCCGGGATGGGAATTCTTCTCAGGGCCATTACGGAGATGAACCTTACCGTTCATGGCCGATCTTGACCACGCACGAATTATCGCGGGGTCAGATCAATCAGGCGTTGCCGGCCCGAGTTTCCGAAGCAAGAATGCGAAGACCGGTGCGGTGCTCGGTACGAATCCAGTTTCCGATGAAACGCGCGCCGTCATCCACGGTCAGAATGTTCGCTTCGATGTCGCCGCGAAGCACCGACCCGCGGCGAAGCCAGCATTCCTCGGCCGCCTCCAAGCGTCCTTCGAGGGCCCCTTCGATCACGATGCGACGGGCGTGAATGCCGCCCTCTACCCACGCGCCCCGGGCGACCAGCACCTCGCCGTCCGTGAACACCACGCCCTCCACCCGGCCGTGAATGAGCACGTTGCCAACCATGAGCAGCTCGCCATGAACGGTGCTCCCGGGCCCGATCAGGGTCCAGGGCGCGTCCCGCGATATGGCTTCCGGCGCGAGCCGCTTTATGTCCGGCATGGGCTCCATAACCGACCTCCAAGAACCGTCTGGGTCGGCCTGTTATCGATCCTCGCCCGGCCCGGCTTGAGGGGCTCTTTTTAGGGGACTGTAGAAAAAAGCTTTCCGGGCCGATAACGGCACGTGGAGGATGGAATGGGGAGCACCGGAAAGAAAACCCGTGATTTCGGCGGCTTCGACTTGTCCGCGCTTCTCCTGGGCGGATCGAGCGCGGCCTTGCTCAGCATTGCGTTGTTCTCGCTTGCCCGAGGGAGCGGGAACCTTCCCGTGCGAGAGCAGATCGCCCTGTGCGTTCTGTTGGGTGCCATTCTTCTCATCACGTTGACTCAGCTCGTCCTTCGCTTCTGGGAAAAGATCGCTCGGAAGAATGACAAACAAAAGAGCACGCTGCCGAGCCGGCTTTCCACCCAACCTTTGGACTATCTCGTCTCGTTGCTCAACGTGAGCCGGGCCGTTTCGGTGGGGGTGAGTCTCGACGAGCTGTGTCAGGTTATCGTCGATTCCTGCCGGGACTGTTTCGACAGCGATGAAGTGAGCCTCATGATGCTCGAACCCGGAAGCGAGCAGCTCAGCATGAAAGCGTTTGCCGGACATCGTGACGTGGCTCTGGTCCGAAACGCGCGCATGACGCTGGGGCAGGGTGTGGCGGGAACGGTAGCGAAGAATCGCACGCCGATCATTCTCGGTTCCGATGTCGACGCGCGGCGCTTTCCGGGATTCCAGGCCAAGACCCGCCGCATCACGTCCTCGATGATTGCACCGATCGTGGTGCGAAACCGGGTGGTCGGGGTGCTCAATGCCAGCACGTCGCATCCCACTAAGATCTACACCGAGGATGATCTCCGCGTCCTCTGCATTCTCGCCGAGCACGCCGGCATTGCGGCCGCCAAGTCTCGAGACACCGAGCGCGTGTCCCGGATCATCCGGCGCTTCCGCCGCCGCGCCCGCCACCACGAATTCGAGACTTCGGAGCGCCGCGTCGCCTGAGGTCTCCCGCCCGCGCCATGCGACGGGCGATGCCGCGCAGAAAGCGAACCTCATCCGGAGAGGGCCGCGATCGTTCCAGTAATCGGCGTAGCTCGCCCATGCGAGCCGGTCCGGTCTCCGGACTCAAAAAACCGATCGCGGACAGAGCCTCTTCCAGGTGCCGGTAGAGGGCCTCGCGTTCGTTGAGCGACGCTTCGCGTCCGGTTCGCGTTTTGGACTGGTGCGACTGGGCGCGATGCAACTCGTAGGCGGCCACGGCCACCGCTTGGGCCAGATTGAGCGAGGGATGCGCGGGAGCAGTGGGAATGAGCACGCGATCGGAGCAGTGCTCGATCTCGGGGGCCGAGAGCCCATTGGACTCGGGACCGAACACCCATGCCACGGGACCGGGTGTGGCCGCGGATTCGCGGGCCGCGTCTTCCAGCTTGAGACTTTGTCCGCGCCGCTTGCCCGAGCGCCGGGAGGTGGCGAAGGCCCGCACGCAATCCCCGACAGCCTCATCCAGCCGGGTCACGTGCGTGGCGGCGAGCACGACGTCTTCTGCCCGGTGCGCTACCACGTAGGCGCGTTCGGGACGGGTGAGGCGAGGCTCCACGAGGACGAGGTCCTCAAACCCGAAGTTGCACATCACGCGGGCGGCCGCACCGACGTTTTCCGACGCCTCCGGCCGCACCAGCACGAACCGAACCCGATTGCTCATCCCGAGAACTTATCAGGCCGACGCCTCGCGCGGTCCCGCTTGACTCCTGCCTCCCCGCGACCGATAACGTAGCCCTAGAGTCTCGGTTTGTCTGGAGAGAGAGCCAAGGGCTACGGCAATCTATTGCGTTGACATCACTTGACGGAGAGCATTCATGTCGCATCTGAAAGTGCTAACACTCCTGACTGCGCTCGGGGCTTGGCCGATCATGGCTTCGGCGGGACCCGGAATGCTCACCGGCCTCGAGGCGGGGGATTCGTTCGGAGCTTCAGTGACCGGAGCGGGGGACGTGAACGGTGACGGGATACCGGACTTCCTGGTCGGCGCTCCCCGGGCCCGTGGGATAGCGGGCATCACTGGAACCGTATCGCTTTATCTCGGCAACACGGATTCGGTGTTCACGAGCCCCGACCTCGTGCTCGAAGGCGAAGTGGCCGGGGATGCGTTCGGCTTTGCCGTCGCGGCGGCCGGAGACGTGAACGGGGACGGCTATGACGATTTCCTGGTCGGCGCACCAAGTGCCGACGCCGTGGCGTTCGATGCCGGCCGCGCGTACTTGTTCAAAGGCGGCGCCACGGTATCCGCCGTGCCCGCGCGTTTCTGGGACGGCGATCTGGCCGGATCGCATTTCGGTGCCTCGCTGGCCGGCCGGTTTGATTTCAACCACGACGGGTTCATGGATTTCGCGGCTGGCGCTCCGGAGTCCAACCAGAGCGCAACGCGGGCTGGGCAGGTGAAGATCTATCTGGGCGCGTCGAACCTGAACGCGATCGTTCAGCCGACCGCATTTCGATTCACCGGCGATCAAGCGAACTGGGCGCTCGGCTGGTCGATGCACGCCGCCGGCGATCTTGATGACGACCAGTACGACGATCTCATCGTCGGTGCACCCCAACCCTTCGACGTGAACTCGGGCCGGGCGGTGATTTGGTTTGGACAGAGTTCTAGCCTGGTTGCGCCAATTCGGCTCGTGTTGAGCGGCGAAGTAGGTAACGATCGTTTTGGGTTTTCCGTGTCCGGTGCGGGCGATCGCAATCAAGATGGCTACGACGACATCATCGTCGGTGCCCCGGGACATGACTCGCAGGGGTTCGACAAGGGAGCCGCCTACCTGTTTTTGGGTGGTCTCAGCGTGAATGGCATCTCCGACTGGAAGACGGTCGGAGCAGCGGCCCTGGACAGTCTGGGATATGCCGTTGACGGTGGAGAAGACGTGGATGGAGATCAGATTTCAGATCTCGTGATCGGCGCGCCGGGGGCCGACAACCCGGCGGTCGACTCCGGTGAAATCCGGTTGTTTTACGGCGACAGTTATCCCTCGACGGCCGCCGACTCGGTGATCTCGCCCGTCGTACCCGATCCGGGTTTCGAAAGCGAGGATCGATTCGGGGCGGCGGTGGCTCTAACCGGTGCGGTAACAGGGGGCAGCGCCTCTCTGGTCCTGGCGGGCGCACCCTATGGGAACAACGCCACCGGAACGATCACCGGCTACGTGGACCTCTTGCCGATCAGTACCGGGTCACCGGTACCGGTGCGGCTCTTGAGTTTCTTCGCCCTTCGCGCGAACGGCGAGGCGGAGCTTCGCTGGGAACTGGAAGATACGGGTCTGCTCGCCGGCCTGCGGCTCGAGGTGGAGGCGGACGGACTGTGGCAGCCCTTGGCTCCCTCTGGATGGCTGTCTCCATCTCTGGATCGCGTCGTGGACACTCACCCTCCCTCCGGTGAAACGCGCTACCGGCTTTTCGGTCTCACGCGATCCGGAAATACGATGCTTCTCGGCATGACCTACCTGTCCAGCGAGGAGCATCCGCCCTTGGCGCTCCGTGCCCTCGACAATCCCTGCCGCCAATCGCTCGGCATTCGTGCCACCCTGCCCGTGGGCTCTTCGCAAATAACGGTGCTTGATTCCGGCGGTCGTGAAGTCCGCCGCGTATGGACAGGCACGAGCTGGGGCGAGAGCGTTTTCTTGAATTGGGACGGGCGGGATGGGGCAGGGCATGAGGTCTCTCAGGGTCTCTACGTGCTCTACCTCTTGGGGGAACACGCGTCCGTGGCCACGAAGTTCGTCAAGCTGAATCGCTGACACCCGCTCCATCCCAGATGCGCCGGAGCCTGCTAAGGGCGTAACATCCCGCCCATGCAGGAGCTTCGGTTGGCGTCTCGCATGCGGGCCCTGGCCCAGTCCGACATCCGTCGCATGACCCTGGAATGCGACCGGATGGGTGGCGTCAATCTCGGGCAAGGCGTTTGCGACCTTCCCACATTGCCGCTCCTCATTGAGGGAGCCGCGGAAGCCATTGCCGCCCATAAATCCACCTATAGCCGCTATGACGGCATTGCCGAGCTGAGACATCATATTGCTCGCCGTTTGCGAGAAAAAAACGAAGTGCCCTACGCGGAAGAGGGGGAGATCGTGATCACCTCCGGGTCGACCGGGGCGTTCGCCATGGCCATGATGGCGTTCCTCGACCCGGGTGATGACGTCATCCTCCCCGAACCCTTCTACGGCTATCACTGGAACACGATTCTGGCCGCGGGCGGCATCCCCAAGCCGGTGCCGCTCCTGGAACCCGATTTCGGGCTCGATATCGCGGCCCTGGAACGCGCGATCGGTCCGCGCACGCGCATGATCGTGGTCTGCACGCCCGCTAATCCGTGCGGGAAGGTATGGACGGCCGACGAGCTTGACGCGATTACCGCGTTGATTCGAAAACACGATCTCTGGGCGATCACGGACGAGATCTACGAGGACATTCTCTACGACGGTCGCCGCCACGTGAGCCTGGCCTCTCGCCCCGGTGCGCGCGAGCGCACTATCACCGTGAGCGGGTTCTCCAAGACGTTCTCCATCACCGGGTGGCGACTGGGGTTTGCCGCCGCGCCGCCGAGGGTGGCGCATGCGATCGGCATCCTGAACGATCTCTTTTATGTCTGCGCGCCGACGCCTCTGCAACACGCCGTCGCGTACGCGCTGGCGCGTGTCGAACCCTCCTACTTCGAGGATCTACGTCGTGATTACGCGCGAAAGCGCGACCTCTTGATCGCGGTGGCGGACGAACTGGGCTGGTCCCCGCGCAAGCCTTCGGGCGCGTACTACTTGATGGTCGAGCCCAAGGTTCCCGGAACGAACGCGCGCGAGAAAGCGGATTACGTGCTGCGCCAGTCCGGGGTGGCGGGTGTTCCAGGCTCCGCCTTTTTTGCCGATGGGGGTGGCGAGCATTTGCTTCGATTCAGTTTCGCCAAGACCGAAGCCGATTTGAACGCGGCCGCAAAGCGATTGCGGGAGGCATTTCTGGTCACGAAAGAGACAGAGTGACGACGATGCGGTGGCTGGACAAGGTGGTGGCGGAAGCGCTGCCACTCGTGCCCCGTCCCATAGTGCGGCGCGTGAGCGCGCGCTACATCGCGGGAGAGCGGCTAGAGGACGCGATCCGGGTTGTGCGCGAACTCAATCATCAGGGCATGAGCGCCACCCTGGACGTGCTCGGAGAATTCGTGACCAATCCCGCCGAGGCGTCGCGGGCCGCCGAATCGTACATCGTGGCCCTCAACGCGATTCATCGTGAGGGACTCAACTCCAACGTTTCGCTCAAGCTCACCCAGATGGGACTCAAGGTCGATCTCGAGCTGTGCTTCCAGCTCACGGCCAGGATCGTGGAAACCGCGCGCGGCTACGACAATTTCGTCCGGCTCGACATGGAAGACTCCTCGTGCACGGACGCCACCCTCGCCATCCATGAACGACTTTTGCAACATTACCCCGGATCGGTAGGCTGCGTGATCCAGGCCTATCTCAAGCGGAGCGCCGAGGACGTGCGGCAACTCATCGACATGGGCGCTCGTGTGCGGCTTTGCAAGGGCATTTACGTTGAACCGCCCGAGATCGCCTATCGCGATCCCCTCGAGGTCAATCGAAACTACGTGCGCCTCTTGACCGATCTACTCGAGCATCGCATCCACACTGGGATTGCCACCCATGACGATCGGCTTGTTACCTCAGCCTTCGATCTCATCCGTCGCCTGGATCTGGGCCCGGACGCTTACGAGTTTCAAATGCTGCTCGGCGTCCGCGAAAGCCTACGCACCATGATTCGCGACGCGGGCCATCCGCTTCGCGTGTACGTGCCGTTCGGGAGCCATTGGTACGCGTACTCGCTCAGGCGGCTCAAGGAGAATCCGCAGATCGCCGGGCACGTGCTGCGAGGATTCCTGAAAAACGGCCGCTCGTAATATGATTAGAGCCAGTTCGAGAGCGTGTGGCTCAAGAAACGAATCGCGGAAACAAGCGAGCCTTCGAGAAAGTGATCGGCGCCCGGCTCGACGCGGAATGCTTTCGGCCCCGGCCAGCTCTCCAGGAATTCACCGACCGCTTCCGGAGGCGTGAAACCGTCGAGCTCGCCGTGAACGGCGGCGATCGGCACGGGAACCGGAAACGGCTCCGGCAGGTTAAAGCGCTTGAGCGGTAGACCCAGAACGGCCACCGCATCCGGGACCGGCTCACCCTCGGCCGCGGCACGCATCACCGCTTTGAGCGTCATGGCTGCCCCGAAGGAAAAGCCGGCTGCCACCAGGACACCGCCGTTCACCCGGCGCCGTGCTTCGGCCCAGGCCGCGCGCACGTCGTCAGGCTCGCCGCGTCCTTCGTCATACGGTCCCTCGCTTTCGCCCGTGCCGCGGAAGTTGAAACGGAGGCTGGCGAGATCCAGGTCGTGATGCAGTGCGCGTGCGGTGTGAAACACGACCTTGTTGAGCATGGTTCCGCCGTGCGTGGGAAGGGGATGGGCGACCACGATGACACCGCGGGGGACGCGATCCGGGCGCACCGGTCGCCAAAGTCCCTCGATCTCGCCGGCCGGCCCGGGGAATCGAATGGGTGTCTCGCGGGCTAGACTGGTCGGATCGATCTCGAATTGCGACATGTTCTCGGTGACGGCCGGAAAGGGTGTGTGAGTTGACAATGAAGGAAGCGCGATTTTACCATCTTGCTTGTCTGCGCCTGCGCGGGCTTCTGGAGGGCACCTGGGAATGAAGTTGCGGTCAGCCTTGCGGCGACTGGCCGTCACGTTTCCATTTTTCGTCGTCGCTGCGGCGATCATGCGAATGGTGGCCGGCCCGCTCGATGCCCCCCTGCCGCCTTCCTCCCCCTTGGTTCTCATCGTCACCACCGAACGTCTACACCCTCCGTTTCGGGCTCTCGAGCTGTGGAACGGAACCCAGGGTTGCCGCGCCCGGTTGGTCACGCTCGACGACGCCTCGGAAATCGACCTCGTGTCGCGGTTGAGCGAGCTTTGCCGCGATGAAGGAGCTACGGAGCTTCTCCTGGGAGGCGACGAGCGTCTCGTTCCGTTGCTGGCGCGAGGTGGTGTGCGTGGAGGTGGTCCCGCCTGTGAAGATGGAACGCCGCGCGTGTTCTCCGTTTCGGCTCGCGGCAACCTGCCGGTTGGCGTCCGGGTGACCCGGGCGCCCGTTCACGATCTCGGAGAAGCGTGGGCGTTCGTCGAGGCCTGCCGGACGAGCGGCCAGACCCTGGATCGTCTGCTCGCCGAACCCATTGCGGCGCATACCTCGCCCGCCGAGCCCGTGGCCGGCGTTCTCCTTCCCCTGTCCCGCTGAGCCACATCGAGTCACCCTCCCTCATGGCCGACGTCCGATTTTGTCCGTATTGTGGATCCCCGGTCGGCGCCCAGGTGCGCGGCGGCCGCCTGCGTCCTGTGTGTCCCCAGTGCGGCTGGGTGGGCTGGCGAAATCCAAAGGCGGCGGTAGCGGTAGTGCTATGGGATGATCGAGGCCGCGTGCTGCTCGCTCGACGGCGCGGCAATCCGCCCGGCTGGTGCATTCCGTGCGGCAACATCGAGTGGGAGGAAGACATCAGAGAGGCCGGGGTTCGCGAACTCAAGGAGGAGACCGGTTTTGATGTGGCCTTGGGTCCGGTGATTACCGTGCACTCCAATTTTCATGATAACGACGCGCACTCGGTCGGGGTCTGGTTTGCTGGGACGGTGACCGGGGGCACCGAGCGTCCCGGAGATGACGTCCTGGAGCTGGCCTGGTTCCCTCCGGGATCGCCGCCCGAGGATCTTGCCTTTCCAACCGATCGTCGCGTTCTGGCCGCGCTGGCGTCCAGCGCACCCATCGATTAGGAGATTTGATGAACTGGATGAAGACGTTTCTTCTCATGACGGTCATGACGCTGCTGTTGGTGGGCTTGGGCTCGCTCATCGGCGGACGCAACGGGGCGCTGTTCGCGCTCGTGATCGCGGGGGTCATGAACTTCATTTCCTATTGGTTCAGCGACAAGATCGTGCTCAAGATGTATCGCGCCAAACCGGTCGGGCCCGAGGATACGACCGGTCTTTACGACGCCGTGCGCGAACTGGCCACGCAGACGCGCATTCCCATGCCCAAGGTGTACGTGATTCCCAACGAGAGTCCCAACGCGTTCGCGACCGGGCGTAATCCGGACCATGCCGCCGTTGCGGCGACGGTCGGCATCTTGGGCCTTCTCGATCGGCGGGAACTCAAGGCGGTGATGGCGCACGAGCTGGGACACGTGCGCAATCGAGACATTCTTATTTCTTCGGTCGCGGCAACCCTGGCCGGTGCGATCGGTTATCTGGCGTTCGGGGCGCGACTACGGGCCTTTTTCGGCGACCGCCGGGACGGCGGCAGCTCGTGGCTCGTGCTTTTGGGAGCCATTCTCGCCCCCCTGGCCGCGGCGCTTATACAGATGGCGATCTCGCGCAACCGCGAGTACGCAGCCGACTACACGGGCGCACACCTCACTCACGATCCGGAAGCGCTGGCCAACGCCCTCCTCAAGCTCCAGGCGGGCGTGAGTCGCGCGCCCATGGGAGATCAAGCGGCCACCACCGCGCATCTCTTCATCGTGAACCCGCTCTCGGGGGCGAGCATGGGCAAGCTCTTCAGCACGCACCCGCCGGTGGAAGAGCGAGTGGCTCGTCTTCGCGCCCTCGTTGGACGTGTTTAAAGATTCCCCAGGCGGCAAGCAGTACCGGCGGCAGAAACTCGACCAGCGCCAGCGATAGGGGGAGCCGCCCGTCGGGACCGGCGAGATAACCGAGGATGACGGTTCCGGTGAGCGCCAGACCAGCCAGCTTGAGCGGATGGTCGCGTCCCACCAGTGCCACGAACGGAATCAACCAAAGCACGGACCAGGGCACCACCACCGGGCCCAGGAGGAGCGCGGGCAAGGCAAGATAGAACCCGCGGCGCAGGATCGACGCTCCGGTTCCGTCATCCGTGACGTAAATCCCCAGCGCAATGCAAAACCCCAATCCCACCACGGCCCATCGTGCCCAGCTTGGATGACCCAAGATGCCCGCCGCGTGTTCTAGAAGCACGAAGAGACCGGGGTTGTGCCGGGCGGTAGTGGCGTAAGCCTCCAAACCCTTGAGCAAGGCCGATCCCGCCGCGATGAACGGCAGGCAAGCGGCCAAAATGATGAGAAAAAACAAGAGGATCCGGTACGGCGGCACGCGGCGAAGGTAGAGCGGAAAGAAAATGATGGGATAGCCGCGCACGAGTGTCGCCAGCGCAAGAAGACTTGTCGGCGTGAGCTCGTGACCCTCGATCAAGAGCGCGAGGCTCGACAGCAAGAAAAAAATAGCCAAAGGCTCGATATGCGCGTTGAGGCCGGATTCCATGAGCAACAACGGGTGCCACAAAAATACGGCCAGGCGGGTGATCGGTACGTGAGCGGCGCGGCAAAGCGGCAAGAAAACGAGCCCGGACAAGAGCACCATCATCGAGGAAAAGAGTCGGTAGTGGACCACCGAATCGGTGTCGGCCCGCGCCATTCCGTAAAACGTAAGTTCGGCCAGAGGCGGATAGAGACCGGTTCGCTCGGGATCGGGAATCGTGAACGGCGCCTTGGTGCGCAGCTCCGCGGCTTCGGGATCTTGCGGCGAAACCAGGTACGGATTAAGTCCCTGGCGGGCCACCATGCCTTCCCAGCGATACCGATCCACTTCATGAGAGACAAGAAACGGGGCATGCAGGTAGCCGAGAAGAACCACGAAGGCCACCGCGAACACCCAGAGCACGGGAAGCCGGCGGCCCGATTCGCCGAGTCGTCGCGCACACCGAAGCGCGCCAAGGTAGAGCGCGAACGCCGAGCCGAAGTGCAAGAGCAGGGAAGCGGTCCGGACCTCGGGGCCTAGGGTGGCGGCGAAGTGAAGGTGGACGATGACTTGGGCGAGGCCCAAGAAGAGATACGCCGCCCACCAGCGCTTCACGGACGATAGCGCGCTTTCAGCAATCCCCAGGTGACGTTCTGGACGGGGGTGGGGCACGTTCCCGAAGGACACTCTTCGGTCGCGTGTCCAACCGGCCCGCATCCGGCGGGGGAGGGAATCGAACACAAGAAGCCGGGATTGGATGTGCAACCGGAAATCGTCGCGCGAGCAACGAACGAGAGACAGTCACCCGTAGTGAGCCCGCCCACCGTGCACGCGGAGGACGTGTTCGTGCCGCCGGTACACGCCACGGCGTTACTCGTTTCCTCGCCGACGATGGACGCGTTGAGATGTATGTCACCACCATCGGCAAAAATGGCGGCACCGGTGGGCGAGGTGCCGTTCATCCACGTAGAAAAATCGAATGCACCGCCCCCCACTTGTTCCAAGTACAGGCCGCCTCCGCGGGCCACCGCGGTGTTGCCCCGCCACAAGGAACGCGCGCCGCTCCCCGCTACGTGCGAGAGATAAGCGCCACCGCCCCGGTCGGCATGGTTTTCCAGGAACCAAGTGTGATCGAGAACGATCTGGGTCGCGCTCATCGCCCACAAACCGCCCCCGAAGTTCTCCGAGACATTCGATTGAAACACGACCTGATCCAACGACATCACGCCAGAACCGCTCCAGCTGACGCCGCCGCCGTTGAAAGCGTTGTTGCTCTCGAACCGGCATCGGGTGAGGCGTTGATCGGCGTGGAGGAAATCGGCCCCGCCGCCTAACTGTCCGGCGTGATTACCCTGAAAGGTGCAATCGATCAGGATCGCCGGCACCTCGTCGGCGTGCAGGCCACCTCCGGCATCGGTGGCAATGTTGTTGAGAAACGTGCTGTTCTCGATCAAGAGCCCGCTCGCGATCTGAAGGGCCAAAACGAACGAGGGCCTTTCCGGCGCCGAAAATGAGCTCACGTGCACGGCTCCGCCCAGCGCCGCCGCATTGCTCTGAAACACGCAATCGCGAATGTGAAGGTAGGACTGAAAGGCGGCCACGCCGGCGCCTTGATTGTCGACCTCGACCCCCGTCTTGCGGCCGTTTTCAATGGTGAAACCTTCGAGCATGACTTCGCCCGAATTGATCATGAGCACGCGCCCGGTCAGCTGCCCATCCAGAATCGTGGTTTCCGCCCCGTCCTGGCTCCGGATGACGAGGGCCTTGGCATCGACGCGGCAGTGTTCGGCATAGGTGCCCGGAAAGACGAGAACGGTATCGTCGGAAGCCGCCGCATCGATCGCGGTTTGAATGGTCGGAAGATCACCGGTTCCGTCGGCTTTGACCTGCCAAACGGTCGCCGGTTCGGCAACGGGGACACGGCACAGGGACAGAGCGATGAGCCCCCCGACCAGACCGATATGCATCGAGGTCCGTTCGTCCTGCATCTTGTACGTATTGTATAGGAACCTTCGGGTCGGGGCTTGTCTTGACACTGGGGCGGTCGCTACCTACCGTCAGACGATGCTTCCCACACTATTCAAGATCGGTCCAATCACGATCCATTCGTTCGGGTTCATGCTGGCGGTGGGTTTCCTGCTGGTGGCATGGCTGGCCGCCAAGGAGTTCAACCGTCGCGGTTACAGCTCCGACGACGCCTGGACGATCACGCTGGCGGCAATGATCGGGGGCGTGGTGGGGGCCAAGCTCTACTTCGCCATCGATCACTGGCCGGAAACAGTTAAAGATCCCGACGGCGTGCTCTTTTCCGGAGCGGGGCTTACGTATTACGGCGGGCTCATCGGGGGAGCGATCGCGGTTATTGTGGCGTCGCAGAAAAAGAAGATTCCGCTCGGAGTGATGGCGGATATGGGTGCGCCGCTCATTGCGCTGGGTTACGGAGTGGGCCGGCTCGGCTGCCTCCTGAATGGAGACGATTACGGAAAACCCTGCACGTACCCCTGGTGCATGTCCTTTCCCAACGGCAATCCGCCCAGCCTGGACGCAGAGCACAACCTGGTGAGGGTCCATCCCACCCAGATCTATGAGTCCGTTCTTTCCCTTTTATTCTTTGCTTTCTTGTGGAGTCGCCGGTCGGCCTGGCAGGACCGTCGTGGGCTGGTCATGGGGGTTTATCTTGTCCTCGCGGGAACGGAGCGATTCCTGATCGAATTTTTGCGACTCAATTCGCCCGTGGCCGGTCTCACCGTGGCACAATGGATCAGCCTTGTTTTGGTGGGAACCGGGATCGTGTTGATTGCACGTTCCCGGGCCTCTAAACTGAATGCGGCCGCCCCGGCGAGGACCGTTGCATGCCTTTAATTGACGCGTTCGGTCGTTCCATAACCTATCTTCGGATTTCTGTCACCGATCGCTGCAACCTGCGCTGCACCTATTGCATGCCCGACCATCCGCTTCACGTGGAACGAGAAGACGTGCTGGGGTTCGAGGAACTGGATCGGTTGGTCAAGATCGCGGTGTCCTTGGGTTGGCAAAAGGTGCGCCTCACCGGCGGAGAGCCGCTCGTACGCAAGAACGTGGTCGAGCTCGTGCGCATGCTCGCCCGGCACAAGACCCCCGCTTCGGACGGCGCGCGCTTGGCGGAGCTGGTGATGTCCACTAATGGTGTGCTGCTGGATCGCCATGCCGATGCGCTCGCGGAGGCCGGGCTCGATCGCGTGAACGTCAGCCTCGATACGCTTGACCCGGCGCGCTTCAGAAAGATTACCGGTTACGATCGCTTTCACGAGGTAATGGCCGGTCTCCACGCGGCAGAAGCGGCCGGACTTCACCCGATCAAGATCAACGTAGTGCTCGTGCGTGGTGAAACGGAATCGGAATTCTTCGATTTCGTCGAGCTTGCGCGCACGCGTCCCTGGCATCTGCGTTTCATCGAGTTCATGCCGTTTGCCGGGAACGCGTGGTCGCGGGAGAAGGTGCTCCCGAGCCACGAGCTTCGGGATCGACTCGCAGAACGATTCGCGTTACAGGCCGTGGATCCGGACGCGCATGGCGGACCCGCGAAGACCGTGACCGCGCCACAATGGCCGGGCACGGTGTCCTTCATTTCTCCCATGTCCGACCGCTCCTTTTGCACCCGATGCAATCGGGTGCGGTTGACGTCGGAAGGTCTTCTGCGAGGCTGCCTCCTCAACGAAAATGAAATCGATTTCCGTGCCGCAATGCGCGGCGGGGCCGATGATCGAGATCTGGCCATGCTCTTCCGGAAGGCCATCGGTCTGAAACCCGAGGAGCATCCCTATCACCACGCTCTCCTCGAAGGAGAGCTGGTGGGCCCGGTGGATGGACGGAGCATGCACCGCATCGGCGGATGACATCCCGCCTCTTCCGGCTTCTGCCGGTAATGTTGTTGCTGTCGGCCGGGACTGTTTCCGCGAGCAAATCTTCCATTTCCATCGTTCTGGATGCCGTGGCCATTCCGATTGCGGAAGACAGTGTTCGCGTTCTGATCTTGGCCGCCATTCCCAAGGGAACTCCCGGTTCGACCGGCCCGTTGCTTGCCTCAGTTCGAGCACGCGACGACCATAGTCACACGCTGGCCCAGTTCGAACGGGTCGAGGCGGCTTCACGCGACACAATGGGTGATCGGATTCTGTCTTGGTATGTTCCAGGAAAAGCAGGGAAAATCGAAGCCCGGGTCCGGCTAAGGACGCTGGACGACCGGGAGGACACGGGCAGCGCCGAGGTCAAAATGAATGTGCCCGCGTTTTCGAAAGATCCATTCTACGTCTCAACGCCATGGCTCGTAGCCATTCCTCGCGATTCGGCCGCTGATGAAAATGCCGAATACCGGTACGTTCCCTCCCGCATCATTCGCCGCGAAAACGACATCCTGGCGATTCGGGCAACGGCCTTTGTCCTGGTGCAGTCCAAGCCCCGCAGATGCAACGTGAACTTCATCCTGCGCCGAGGTTCTCAACAAATCACA
>Ga0075429_100002060_pt1 | contig 16755 bp, 15 predicted proteins | sample RhiMetdeltSRZDD3_FD_75295 | JGI IMG/M metagenome (GOLD analysis project Ga0075429, IMG submission 75295) | Populus rhizosphere microbial communities from Tennessee, USA - Rhizosphere MetaG P. deltoides SRZDD3 | ecosystem: Host-associated > Plants > Roots > Rhizosphere > Soil | place: USA... | reverse complement strand
GCGGTGGGCGGAGGAGCGATGCTCGGCGCGCTGGCGATCGCGGTGAACAGCCGTCGCATCACGCACCGGGGCGGCCTGATGGTGATTGGAGGGACGTCGTTCGGCGTGCTGGTGACGCTGTTCGCCTTCTCACATACCTTCGCGTTTTCGCTCGCGCTGCTCGCGCTCGCCGGGTGTGCCATGATCGTGAACAACGCGCTCACCAACACCATGCTGCAAACCATCGTCCCCGATCATCTCCGGGGACGGGTGATGGGGTTCTACTCGTTCGTGTTCGTGGGGATGTCGCCCCTGGGGGCGTTCCAGGCCGGGGCGTTCGCCGAGCGGTTCGGGGCGCCGCTGGCGGTGGGGGTGGGGGGACTGATCTGCGCGCTGGCGGTCGCGACGGCCGCGTGGCGGGTGCCGGAGCTCAGGGGATCCTGACTTTCCCTCGACGTTACTTCCACCCTCTCCTTCGCGCTTCCGCCACAACCATCTCCGCTGCTCCGTCGAGCCCGAGCCGCTCCGCGTTCACGACGAGATCGTAGTTGGTCGGGTCCGCCCGGGTTCGATTGTAGTACGTCTTGGTGTACTGATCGCGGCGCCGATCCGTCTCCTCCAGCTCCTTCTCGACTTTGGCCGGATCGACGCCGAGCCGGTCGACCGCGAGCTTCATGCGCCACGGCTTCGAGGCGACGAGGTAGATGTGGATGGCGTCCGGATGGAGGGCCAGAATCGCCTGGGCGCCGCGTCCGACCAGGACCACGCGCCCGATGGCCGCGGCCTCGTGGATGATGCGCTCGGAGATCCGGACGATCGCTTTCTCGTCCCGCTCGACGTCCGAAATGGCGGACTCGGTGATGAATAGCTCCGGTGAGGCGGCGGCCAGTGTCCGCGCCAGCCGCTCGAGCAGGCCCGGTGCCCGCTCCTCCCGCTGCGCCACCTCCGCGGCCGGCAGTCCCGCGCGTCGCGCCACCTCGTCCACGAACTCGTTGTCGATCACGGTCCAGGCGAGCGTTCGCGCCACCAGCTCGGCGACCTGTGAGCCGCCGGCCCCATATTGACGAGTGACGGTGATCAATGGGGGAGCCATTGAGAGCCTCGTCATCGGTCATCAGTCATCGGTCATCTACAGATAACCGAGCACCGATGACGGTGGACGTTCAATGCTGCTGCTGCAGATTCCTTCTCAAGTCCCCGATATTCAGTAACGGCAGCCCGCCCTCCGTCGGCACGAAGATGATCAGGTTGCTCGAGTTGCGCATGTCGTGCAGCACTTCGATCCATTGCTTGGTGAGCGCTTCGGCCGTGAGGGTCTGATTCAGGAGTCGCTGCTGCTCGGTCTGCAGCCGGGCGACCTCGACGCGGTGCCGCTCGGTTTCGATCTGCTGCTCCTGGGCGATCTTGTTGTTGATCGCCTGAACGACCTGCGCCGGCGGCTGCAGATCGCGCAGAAAGAACGCCGTCACTGTCGCGATGCGGAATGGTTCCGTCCCGCCTCGCGGCTGGGTGACGAGCGCCGAATCGACCAGCGATTCCATGGTGCTGGCGATGCGGGTGCGCTGCGCGATGTCGTTGATGGAAAACTGCACCATGCCGTCGCGCACGCCCTTGCGCACGGCATTGCGCACCGCGCTCCGGATCTGGTCCTCACCGCCGAACTCGGTGAAGATGCGCGGGGCCTGCTGCGGGTCGATCTGCCAGCGCACGCCGGCGTCCACTTTCATGCCCATCTGCTCCGAGGACAGCGCGTCGATCTCTTCCACCTGGTCGCCGGTGGACGGGAACTGCTCTTCGCGCGTCGAATAGTGCTCCACCGACGACCATGGCGGCACCACCCGGATCCCCGACATCAAGGGCTTTGGGCTCACGGACCCGAAGGCGTGCTGCACCCCCACCTCGCCGGGACCGATGACGACGACCATCGAGAACGCGACCAGCACCAGCCCGAGCACCGTGAACCCGAGCGACAGCATCCGCAGCACGCTGCCAGCCCGAGCGCCCCCCCCGCCCGTGCCGACGGTGGCGGTGCGGGCAAAGCGCAGCACGAGGGCGCCGAACAGGAGCAGGGCGCCGAAAATGAGTCTGGACATGGTCGCTCCGGATTAGGAGAAGAGATTCGGCCCCGGCCCGGCCTTGCCGTAGCCGGGATTCTTCGGCTCCGGACGGGCGCGGACGTAGCCCAGCTCCTCGGAGCGGGAGATGCGACGCTCGGCGACCAATCCCTCCAAAACCAGCTCGCACGCCGCCACCATGTGGGCGGGATCCTTCTTGCCGGCCAACCCCACGCGGTCCACCAGATCCAGCAACCCGGGAACCACGCTGAACCCCTTGAGCAGCGTTTCGGCGCGCTCATCGGCGGCGATCTTCAGGGCGCCGCCCTCGTCGAACCAGTGGACGATGTCGTCGACGTTCGCGCCCCCGACGCGCGCCTCGAACGTCGCGCCCGCGGCCCGCTTGATCAGGTCCTTGGCCACCGTCTCGGCGCCCTGCAGCTCGCCCTCGTACTCCAGCTCCAGTTTGCCGGTGACCGCCGGCAGCGCGGCATAGACGTCGGACACGCGCGGCACGACGACCTTTTCCTTGGTCGCGTACACCCGCCGCTCGGCGTTGGAGACGACGTTCTCCAGCACGCTGATCGGCAGCCGCTGGGACACGCCGCTCCGCTTGTCGACGCGCTTGTCGACCCGGGCCTCGAAGGCGATCCGCTCGACCAGCTCCGCGATGAAATCGGGAACGCGGAGCGTCCGGCTGCCTCCTCCCCCATCGCGCTCGAGCCAGGCCTCCTGGGCCGTAATCGCCGCTCCCAGCTCGACGGTGTGCGGGTAGTGCGTCTGGATCTCCGATCCGATACGATCCTTGAGCGGCGTGATGATCTTGCCGCGGGCCGTGTAATCCTCGGGGTTCGCGGTGAACACGAGGGCCACGTCCAGGTTCAGCCGGACCGGGTAGCCCTTCAGCTGCACGTCGCCTTCCTGCATGATGTTGAACAGACCGACCTGGATCTTGCCGGCGAGGTCGGGCAGCTCGTTGATCGCGAAGAGGCCGCGGTTGGCCCTCGGCAACAGGCCGAAGTGCATCGTCAGCTCGTCGGACAGGAGGTGCCCGCCGCGCGCCGCCTTGATGGGATCGACGTCGCCGATGATGTCCGCGATGGTCACGTCGGGGGTGGCGAGCTTCTCCACGAAACGCGCCTGGCGCGGCACCCACGCGATCGGGGTCGACTCCCCGTGCTCGGACACCAGCTCGCGACCGTATTTCGAGATCGGGGCGAACGGATGGTCGTTGACCTCGCTCCCGGCCAGGATCGGGATCTCCTCGTCCAGGAGGTCGATCATCGCCCGCACGATGCGGCTCTTGGCCTGCCCACGCAGCCCCAGCAGGATGAAGTGATGGCGCGACAGGATCGCGTTCGTGAGCTGCGGAATGACCGTGTCCTCGTACCCGATGATCCCGGGGAACAGCGGGGACCCGTTCTCGAGCAGGCAGATCAAATTCTCACGCAGCTCGTCCTGAACGGTCCGGTGGATGCGGCTCGGCGCCGCCCACTCGGTGTCCCGGAGCTCGCGCAGCGTCGTCGGCTTCTCTGGTAGCATGGCCGGACGTTAACCCGCCGTCTCTCGCGGTGTAAAGAGCCGCGCCGCCGCGATGCCCCAGGCCTTGACGTCCACACCGGCGTGCCGGTCGCCGCCGATGGTGAGCGCCTCGCCGTTCATCTCGACCAAATTCACGCGCCGCGCCTGCTGGAAGTGGTACGCCGAGGGCCACACGCCGATCGAGCGCGTCAGCCCGCGCAGGTCCAGCAGCTTCACGATCGCCCCCTCGCCGTCCTCCGCCGGCTTTGCTCCCACCACGAGCACGTCGCGATCGGGAATGAACAGCGCCGCATCACGCGCGATCAGCGGGCCCGCCGCCTGGTTCGTGTACGCGGGGCTCACATACAATGGATCGCACGCGGCCCAGCCGCGGCGCACCGGCTCCGCCGGGCTGCCCGGGGCGAGTAAGGACAACCGGTACCGCAACGTCCACGCGCCCTCCTGGCGAGCGGCGTAGTTGGTGTGCCAGTAGTTGTTCGCCGCGTAGGAAAACAGGGTGCCGTCGGGGGCGATGGTGCGACGCCAGGCGCCCCGGAACAGGTCGTTGAGCGTCAGGAGGGGCGCGTCGGGCGCGCTCCAGACCACGCCGTCTTCGCCCTCGTGCAGCCATACCCAGTGCGTGTGGCAGTACCAGTCGCGGCAACTGCCCGGTTGCTGATCCTGCTCCACCGTCATGCGTCCCAGTGGAACCTCGAGCTCCACGATCGGCTTGATGAAGGCGAACGGGAAGGCGACGTACAACGCCTCTTTCGAGAGCGTCGGCAGCTTGGTGAGCCGGTTCTCGATGTCGATCCAGGGGAGCTCGTTGTACAGGGTCACCGTCGAGGTGATGGCCCCGCAGCCGCGCAGGCTGCGCGTCGTTTCGAGCCGCACGCCGATGCCCGGGAGGGTGCGCCGTCGCGCGGAGACCCGCGTGGCGGCCGCGACGTCGAGCGAGGCGGCGGTCGCCAGGGTGTCGCGGTCGCCCGAGGTCCAGAGCGCGCTGCGGTCGCCGCCGATGACGTGCAACAATTGATTGAGGCCGGACCACGTGGATGGCTTGACGCGCTCTTTCCCGTCGGGTCCGGTCCAGGACGCGATCGCCCCGGTGGCCGGGTCGAGGCGCACGCGGAACCCGCCCGCGCTCGCCTCGAGCACGTCCGGCTCGTCGGATGGCGGCGCGGCCGGACGCGGTGCGGTTTGAAGCGCGAGATAGCCCAGCGCCGGTACGTCGCGGAACAGGACCAGCGCGTCGCCATTCTCGAGATCGACCGCGGGGAAGGGCAGTCCGTTGTAGCGCAGCTCCGTCCCGGCTCCGCCCGGCACGATTCCCACGTCCGTGCGCGGCCAATTGGCAGCGTTGAACACGATGCGGCCCGGGCCGGCGTCGGTCCCGCGGCCGATGCGGAGCAGGGCGTCGTCGAGCTGGGTCTCCGCCGCGGCGGTCGCGCCCTCCAGGTAGCGCCGCTTGTAGGCCCACTGTTCGATGGTCTGGCGCGCATCGGGCGCACTCACGCTCTCGGCCGCGCCCCAGGTGTGCTCCCCGAACAACAGCAGATCGCGCCACATCTGGCGCCGCTCCTCGGCCCGGCCGCCGATGCGGGCGGCACGTTCGGCGTCGGCCGATTCCACGCGCTCATCCCACAGCGCCGCGATGTCGGCGGCGCGGGCGACGAGCTGTACCGCGCGAAACCGCGCCAGCTCGGCCGCGGTCGAGGCCGCGCCGTCCTCCCAGTACATCCCCGTGTCGCCGCGGCGGACCGGAATGCGCGGCCCGTAGCGGCTTTCCAGCGTCCGCAACAGATCCTCGGCGCGCCCGGGAACGATGCGAGGATAAGCAAAGCGCTGATTGAAGTCCTCCATATTCGCGATCATCGCTTCGTCCATCACCGCGTTGTCCCACTGGGCACCGTAGAGCAAGGCGAGGTCATAGGGCCAATCGGGCGACTGAAACACGGGATTGGACAGCAGCCAATCGGACAGGCGGCGGCCCATTTCGTCCGGCCCGACGTCGAAGCCGAATCGCAGGCCGTCCCCGTAGTGATAGCTGCGCCAATGCAGGACGCGGCTGCCGTCGGGACCTTCCCACCAGTACAGCTGTGGATACGCCGTCCATTGGCCGACCAGGTGATGCACAAGGGCTTCGGGCTGCGGCAACAACGGGACGGCTCGCTCGGGATTGGGACCGCTCACCAGGTAGCGCACGCCGCTCGCTGCGAGCGTCATCGGAAACGTGAGCGGCTGCCCGGGGACATCGGTGATTTGCGCGGTGGAGTAGCCGACGCCGTGCTCGCGTGCGAAGCTGCCCGCTGGCTGAACCATTCGCGCCGCCGTTTCATGATCGAGCAGCCCGATCAGCAGGTTGGCGAACAAGGCGTGGAACCCGAGCTTGCCGTCCCGGATCGACTGCACCAGCCGCTCGCCGGCCTCAGGGGATCGGTTCTCGACGTAGGACAGCACCTGCAAAGCACACTCTGCGGTCCAGCGGTAGCCGGGATGGGCGGTCAGCCGCGCCAGGGCCGCGTCCAGGTTCCGGCGGTGCACTTCGAGACACTTCTCCTGCAGATCGGTGTAGCCAACATCGGTATGGTTCGACGAGAGCCAGTACAATGTCCAGCGCCGCGGCGGCGTCAGCCGGACCCGTCGTCGGCCAACGGATTTCTTGGCCACTTCCAGCTCGATCTGGAATTCTCCGGGCTCGGACAGGGGAACCCACACTTCACCTTTCAACGCCCCGCCGTCGTTTCCGGGCAGCAGGCCGGCGGTCCCGATGAGCGCACCGCGCCGGTCGGTCACGCGGGCGCGGGCCGCCGGGGCGGCGAGGCCCGACACGCTCACTCGTACGAGGTTGCGGCGTCCGTCCGGCTGCTGGTACAAAGCGGTCGGTGTCGCGACGATGACCGGTTCCACAGAGCGGCTCGAACGACCGGATTGCCGCGATTCGGTGAGCATCGCGGCGCTCGCAACGAGCCGCTCGACAAACGTCCGTCGATCAATCACGTGGGCTTGACTCCGGGCCTGTGGGCACTAGCTTTTGCGCCCGTTTGGGGCCCGTCAACCGCTACCATAGTTAAGGAGAGAGCATGAAGCGTCTTATTTTCGCGCTGTCGTTGGCCGCCGTCGTCGGCGCGTGCAAGAAGGCCGAGCAGGCGCCGCCGGCCGGTGGGATGGCCGACAGCAGCAAGATGATGATGTCGGACTCCTCCAAGATGATGATGTCCGACAGCTCCAAGATGATGGACACGACCAAGCACTAGTCGTCTCCTTCGTCGCCTCAAGACGCACGGAGCCCGGGTACCGGCCCGGGCTTTTCGTTTCTACGAACCCAGTTCACAGCGCGCGCGATCGCCTCGCGGGGCGCCAGCGCGGGCGTCCAGTGCAGCTCGGCCCGAGCGCGATCGGCGTTCCACGGGTTTTCCCCGGTGACGAACGCGAGCCCCGCACGCGCCAGCCTCGGCCCTGACCAAAGGGCGATGCCGAACCGTGCGAGACCGATCGGCAGCGGCACGAAGGCCGCGCGGACCCCGGCCGCCTCCGCGAACGCCGACAGGAACTCCCGCATTGTGAGCAGCGGCGCCGCGTCCGTCGTGACGTTGTAGGCGCGAAACCCGGTGCCGCCCACCTCGAGGGCGGCCACGATCGCCTGCGCCACGTTCCCCGCATACACGCAGGAGAGATGATTGGTGCCCGGCCCGATGATCGGGACCAGCCGGGAGCGGACGGCGCGCACCAGACGGGGGGTAAACAGCCGGTCCCGCTCTCCATAAACCACGTTGGGCCGGATGGCGATGGCCGTGATGCGACCCGCTTCGGCAGCCGTCCGGACCATTTCTTCGGCCTCCCGTTTGCTCCGCGCGTACCCGTCCTGCGGGCGGATCGGTCGGAACGGGAACGCCTCGGTTCGCCGCTCCAGCGCGGGGCTGTAGTCGGCCGAACCGCCGTACACGGAGACCGACGAGATGTGGACCAGACGGGCGCCAGCGGACTGCGCGGCATCGATGGCGCATTTCGTGCCGGTCGCGTTCACGGTATAGGCCGCGGGACTCGCGTGTTGGTCGACGACCGCGGCCGCGTGCACGATACCCGATACGCCGCCGTCCAGAGCCCGGGACCAGGCCGCGGCATCGGCGACGTCGCCGATGACCGGCGTCGCTCCCAGGGCGCTCACGGCCTGCGCCGACGGACCCCGCACCAGCGCTCGCACGGGGATTTGTCTGGCGCGCAATGCCTCGATGACGTGACTGCCGAGCAGACCGCTGCCGCCGGTGACCAGAACGGTCATGCCGGGTCCCAGCGCGGCAGCGCAAACGGCAACGCCACGACCCTGGCGCCGACGCCGCCGGCGCGCACGCGACTGCCGGCGCCACTCTCGCGGCGCAGTACGCCGAGGCCGATCCACCGCCCGGAGGGAGACGCCAGCGTGCCGCCGTCGGGCAGCCAGGCCACACTCGTAACGCGTCCCACTTCACGCTCCTCGGACAGCACGGGCAGCGAATCGGTGGGTCCTGGCTCCGCGTCGAACTCGAGCCCCAGCAGCTCGCGATTCGTATGGCCGCGGAAATGGAGGCGACTCACGGTTTCCTGCCCTGTATAGCAGCCTTTCGTGTACGACACGCCGCCGATCGCATCCAGGCGGACTTCCTGCGGCAACGTGTGCTCATCGATCTCGCTCTCGAGCCCCGGCCATCCGGCGAGGATGCGCCCCAGCTCGAGCGCGGGAGGCTCGGCGGCCAGCGCCCCCGCCGTCACGAGCCGCGAAGCCACCCGACCGACTGTCGTTGGAGGGACGGTGAACTGCAGCACGAACGGAGCCCCTTCGCCGGCGCGCGCGATTTCACAGGGAGCCTCGTCGATGGTCGCGGCCATCACATGGCCCGGTGCGGCCGGCGCCGGCAGGCGGGCGGCCTCCGCGATGGCCATCGCATGCGCGCCGGCCAGGCGCAGCACGGCGCAGTCCGCGGTCCGGTCGGCGACGCGGGCCAGGCGCGGCGGTACCGTCTTGGTGAAGATCTCCATGGCCCGCTCGAGGCCTCCACCGAGGCGCGAGGTCGTGAAGCGGACGGTGGTGTCACGCCGCCCCGTCCACCCGTCCACCACGATCATGCCTTTCGGCGTCAGCATCGCTCCAAACACGAACGCGCCGTCGCCCGGTTTCTCGATGTCGTTGGTGAGCAGGCCCTGGAGACAGCTTACGGCACCGGTCCCGGTCAACTCCACGACGGCCGCATCGACGCGCGCGATGAGAGCGCCGGCGCGCAGCGCCTGCACGACGGGACCCGCCCAAGGGCCGGGGGGAAGACGCGTCGTCATGGGACAGTCATCCGTAGAACCCCGCGGCGCGGTACGAGGCATCGAGCAGCTCGACCGGATGGCAGACCGTGACCGGGGCGCGGGCGGCGAGCAGGCCACCACCGATCTGCATGACGCACCCGGGGTTTCCGGTTGCCACCACGTCCGGCGGCGACAGCAACAGCGCGGCGAGCTTGGGGGCGAGTACCTCGCGTGACAACACGGGCTCCAGCATGGTATACAGGCCGGCGCTGCCGCAGCACTGGGCGGAGTCCGCGGTCAGGGAAAGGTCGAGACCCGGGATGGCCCGCAGCACGGCCAACGGTGGATCGATGACCCGCTGGGCGTGCGCCAGGTGGCACGGCGCGTCATACGCGACGCGCAACGGCCGATCGAGGGGGGCTCCCGGCACCGGCCCGTGCTCGGCCAGCAGCTCGGTGACGTCGCGTACCCGGGACGCGAATCGCTCGGCGGCCGGCTCTCCCAGGAGGTGGCCATACGCCTTCAACTGCGCCCCACACCCCGCGCTGTTGACCACAATGGCGGCGGGCTCGTCCCCGAACGCCTGGACGTTGATACGCGCCAGCGCAGCGGCCGACTCCCCGATCCCCGCGTGTGAGTGCAGGGCTCCGCAACACGCTTGACTCGGGACCTCGCGCACTTCGTAGCCGTTCACCGTAAGGGTCCGGATCGTGGCCTCGTGGACATGGGAGAAGAGGCCATCCATGACGCAGCCACGAAACAGCAATGCGAAGTGCGGAGTGCGGAATGCGGAATGGGTGTCTTTCTTTCGATTCCGCGTTCCGAATTCCGCATTCCGCATTGGTGAAGTCGCCGCCAGCATCCCCAGGCTCCACCGCATTCGATTCTGTCCGGAGAAGACGTGTGGCAACCCAGTCGCCCGCAGCGCGCGGGCCGCGGCGTAGAACCCGGTCGACAAGGGTGGGCTCGTCATCAGGGCCAGAGCCAGACGGGCCAGGCGCGGAACCCCACGCCGCCGTGTGAGCTGCTCGCGCGCTGCCTCGAGTCCTTCCCCGTAGCCGACGCCGGAAGGACATACCGGCTCGCAGCCACGACACCCGAGACAGCGATCCAGGTGCCGGCCCAGCTCGGGATCGTCGGGCCCCAGCTCGCCGCGCTCCAGGGCTCGCATCAGCTCGATGCGGCCGCGCGGCCCGTCCGATTCGTCCCCAGTGGCGAGAAAGGTCGGGCAGGCCTGCAAACAGAACCCGCAGTGCACGCACGCATCCAGGGCCGCGAACCCACCCCTTCCATCTCTCCCCTCACTGCGACCGTTCGCGGTCACTCTTCCGCCGCGATCGGTACGACGAGCGTTCCGGCGGGATCGAACGTGCGCCGTAGCTCCCGCACCAATGGGCCGACTCCTTCGCGATAGGCGCCGAAGTGCCCCACGGCCACCCGCAACGGCCACGAGCCCCGCTCGAGGGTGAGCGGGACCTCGAGCCCCGCCAACGTGCGCCGCAGGTGGCGCAGCCGTTCCGCCGTCGTTTCGCCGCTCCACCGGATGGCCCCGAGACCGGGGCTGGCCGAGATCCATTCATCGCCCAGCTGGTGGGCGAGCATGTCGAGCAGGTCGTCGGTCGCGTCGGGTAAGCCGCCCAAACGCAGCGTCACGGGACGAACGGCCAGCCCCTCGGCGGCGCGTTGCCAGAAGCCGTGCGTCTCTTCGGCCGGGAGCGGAGCGAAGCGGCCGTCCGCCGTGGCGCGGACCGTGGCTTCTTCGGCTTCGACTTGGGCCGCGGAGCCGGCGCATCGGATGGCGAGGACCCAGCCGGCTCGCCGGGCGAGGGCGGGGGAGAGCAGCTCCATGGCCGCGGGCACCAGTCCGCGTTCCCGGATATCGTCGCCGACGCGGCTGAGATCTTCGCGCGTCCCTTCGAGTGTCAGCGTGACATCGGCCCGCGGCAGGGCGCGCAGCCGCAAGTGGGCGCGGACCACGACACCGAATGCTCCGAACCCGCCCGCCTGGAGTCTGGTGAGATCGTATCCCGCGACGTTCTTGACCACCCGCCCGCCGCTCGAAATGACCCGTCCGTCTCCCGTGACGATGGTGACGCCGAGCAGGTGATCGCGCACCGGACCGAGACCCTGGCGCAACGGGCCGGAGCTGCCCACCACGACCACGGAGCCCATGGTTCGGCCCGCGAGCCCCGGGGGGTCGAGCGCCACCCACACGCCCCGCTCAGCCAGTTGCTGGCGCAACCGGTCCCACCCGACGCCCGCCTGCGCGGTCGCCACGAGATCCTGCGGCTCGATCGATTCGACCGCGTCGAGTCGTCTCGTGGTCAGGGCCAGGTCCGCCGGGGCATCGGCCGGTTGCCAGCTGCCGGTGCCTTCCACGCGCACCTTCCATCCTTCTTCCGTGGCGGTGCGCAGCAGCAGGGCGACGGCTTCCGGCGTGGGCGGCGCGATCCGGGGCCCGATGCCGGCCGATCCGGGGTCGAGCACCGCTTCGGCGCCCAGCAGGGCGCGAACCTTATCGAGCAGGCCGTTCATTGCCGCGTCCGTCCCTGGATCCACTCCCGGCAGGCGTGCACCGGGACCACCTTGCCGGGATTCACCATCTCCAATGGATCGAACACCCGCCGGACGGCCCGCATGGCGCTCAATGAGTCCCCGTCGAAGATCAGCGGCATATAGCGGAGCTTGTCGACGCCGATGCCGTGCTCGCCCGTGATCGTTCCGCCGGCGTCGATGCAGGCCTGCATGATTTCCGCGGACGCGGTTTCCACGCGCTCCTTCAGATCGACATCGGTGGCGTCGAAGGAGATGTTGGGGTGCAGGTTTCCGTCGCCGGCGTGGAACACGTTGCTGACCACCAGCCGGTAGCGCTCGGCGATGCCGGCGATGGTTTCGAGAACGTCGGGGAGGGACGAGCGCGGCACCACCGCGTCCTGCACCACGAGGTCGCGGGACAGCCGCCCCATGGCGCCGAACGCTTTCTTGCGGCCCTGCCACAGGCGCTCCCGCTCCCGGGGGTCGGCCGCCGTCCGGACCGAGCGGGCGCCGCTGCCGGTCAGGAGCTCTTCGACCGCACGCGCGTCCGCATCGACCGCGGCCGGCGCGGCGCCGTCCAGCTCGACCAGCAGCACGGCGGCGGCGTCGCGCGGATACCCGGCGGCATAGACCGAGTCCTCCACGGCATTGATGCACGAGCGGTCCATCATTTCGAGCGCGGCCGGGGTGATGCCGCTCGCGATGATCGCCGATACGGCTTCACCGGCCGAGCGCAGGCTCATGAAATCTGCGAGCAGGGTGCGGATGGCGGACGGGGTCGGGGTGAGGCGGACGCTGATGCGCGTGGCCACGCCGAAGTTGCCCTCTGAGCCGACGAACAGGCCGACCAGATCCGGCCCCCACGGCTCGCCGCCCGGACTCCCCAGCTCGATCACGCGGCCATCGGAGAGCACGACCTCGAGCGCCAGCACGTGGTTGCTCGTGACGCCGTACTTGAGGCAGTGCGGGCCGCCGGCATTCTCGGCCACATTGCCGCCGATCGTGCAGGCGGTTTGACTCGAGGGATCTGGCGCATAGTGCAATCCGTGCGGGGCGGCGGCGGCGGACAGCCGGGCGTTCACCACTCCCGGCTCGACCACGGCGCGCCGGTTCTGGGGATCGACGGCCAGGATGCGATTGAGCCGAGTGAGGGCGATCAAGACGGCGTCCGGCGCGGCGAGGGCGCCGCCCGAAAGGCCGGTGCCCGCTCCGCGTGGCACGAAGGGAATGCCGGCCTGGGACAGGACGCGGATCACGGCGATCAGCTCATCGCGTGTGCCGGGCAGCACGACCAGTGCGGGGAGGCGGCGGTGGGTCGGCAGGCCGTCGCTCGCATACGTAACCCGCTCGCTCGTGGCCCGTCGCAGGTGGCGGTGCCCGACAATCGCTTCGAGGCCGCGAATCGGCAGCTCGCGGAGCATGGACAGGAAAGTAACAGGGGCCGGGACAACTGATCCCGGCCCCTGATTTCAACCGATGGTGCTGGTCGCTAGGCGGCGCGCCAGAATCCCTTCAGCGCTCGGCCGTCGGGTGATTCGCGCAGTTTTTCGAACGCGCGCTCCCGGATCTGGCGAATCCGCTCGCGCGTCACACCCATCAGCGCGCCGATCTTCTCGAGCGTCATCGCCTCGCTGCCTTCTTCGAGACCATAATAGAGATAGAGGATTTTGCGTTCGCGGGGCGTCAAGTACTTCTGGAAGATGCGGTCGATGAACTCCCGCATCAGGCGGCCGTCGGTGCGGTCCTCGATTTCGCCGCCTTCGATGCCGGCGAAACGCTCGCCCAGCGTGGCCGCGTCCTTGTCCGTGCGGTCCACCGGGGCATCGAGCGACAGCTCGGCTGCCGTCATGCGGCGGGCGGTGCGGACGTTTTCGACGGAGTCCTCGAGTGCCAAGGCGATTTCGTTGTCGGTGGGCTCGCGACCGAGCTCCTGCGAGAGGTAGGTCTCGGTGCGGCTCATCCGGATCAGCTGCGAGTTCTGATTGAGGGGGATGCGAACGCTGCGTGTCTGTTCGGCCAGGGCCTTGAGCACCGCCTGGCGCACCCACCACACGGCATAGGAGATGAACTTCACCCCCTGGTCGGGATCGAACTTCTTCACGGCCTTGAGCAGTCCCTCGTTGCCGATCGCCACCAGCTCCGAAAGGTCGAGGCCGTGTCCCTGGTACTTCTTCACGTACGAGATCACGAACCGCAGGTTCGCCGTGACCAGTCGCTCCGCCGCCTTTTCGTCACCGCGCTGCACGCGCCGCGCGAGCCGCCGTTCCTCGGCGGGATCTTTGATCAGGGGGAGCTTCTGAATGTCCTGCAGGTACTGGTCGAAGGCGCCGGAGGGTGTGGTTTTGAAAAAGGACTTCGCTTTGCCAGTGGACGCACGGGCCATGCGCTGGACTCCCTGGGCGGCGGCGTTTTTGTATGGAACGGCAGTGAGAGCGCTCGGTCGATCTCAACGCGGGTCAATATAGGATACCTATGTACGCGGTCGCAAATGGGGTCAGTTTTCCACATCACAAATTCATTACTTGCTTCACAGTTGCGCCGTTTGTCCACTATCAACATGCCTGTGGAAAGGAATTGAAGTGAACATCATGTTGGAAATCTGTTGAAAGGTTGCACGAACCCACATAACTCATTCCTCCGCAACTGATTGGCGTAGTCACGGTGGCGAAGTGAGGATTTCCCGCATCAGAGACTCTGCAACAGGTACCGACCAGCCTCGCTGGGCCGCGATTTCCATGCTCCCGATTCGATTCGGCAACGCGAGCCGCAGCTCACCGTCCTGCGCCTTCTTGTCGTGGCGCATCGCGTCGATCAGCACGTCCACCGGAGTGTCGGGCAATTCCAGGGACAATGAAAACCGGGTCAACACCTGCGCGATGCGTTTCGCCGTGCCCGCCTCGGCGATACCGGCGCGCTCGGCGAGCCGTGCCTCGAAGGCCATGCCGATCGCCACCGCTTCGCCGTGCAACACGCCGTATCCGCTCGTCGATTCGATCGCGTGCCCGATGGTGTGACCGAAATTCAGGATGGCCCGGCGCCCGGCCTCGCGCTCGTCCATCGCCACGACCTCCGCCTTGATCTCGACCGAGCGTTTCACCATCTGCTCGAGCGCCCCGGCGTCGCGCTCCACCAGTCGACCGTGATCTCGCTCCAGACCGGCGAAGTACTCCGCGTCCGCGATCACTCCATGCTTGATCGCCTCCGCCATGCCCGCCGCGAATTGCGGCGCCGGGAGCGTGCGCAGAGTCTCGAGATCGGCGACCACGACCCGCGGCTGGTGGAACGCGCCCAGCAGATTCTTGCCCTGCGGCAGGTCGACCCCGGTCTTTCCGCCGATCGAGGAATCGAGCATCGCGAGCAGAGAGGTCGGCACCTGTACGTATCGAATGCCGCGGAGGTAGGTCGCCGCGACGAACCCCGCCAGGTCCCCCACGACGCCGCCGCCCAACGCGATCACCACCCCGCCGCGATCCACGTGCGCATCCACCAACCGGTCCGACAACGCGGACCATGTCTCCCGCGTCTTGTTCCATTCCCCGGCGGGAAATGTGAGCAACAGCGTGGTGTGTCCCGCCTGGCGCAGCCCGGCCACCACCGACTCGCCGTATCGCGGGGCGACGTGAGAATCGCTGATGACGACGTAGGTGGAGGAAGGGCAGTGCGTCGCCAGCAGCGCGGGCAGCTCGGCCAGGAGACCGCGACCGATCAGGATGTCGTACGACGCCTCCCCCCCGACTCCACTGCGCACGCTCACCATGTGACGTCGCCACGTCCGACGTGGGCGTTGGCCGAGCGCGCGAGCACGAACAACAGATCCGACAGGCGATTCAGATACTTCAGGATGCCGGCCGACACCGGCGTTTCCAGCGACAACGCCACTACACTGCGCTCCGCGCGACGACACACCGTTCGGGCGATGTGCAGCGCGGCGCCCTTGGGCGCCCCGCCTGGCAGGATGAAGTTCTTGAGACTGGGCAGCGGGGCTTCGAGCCGGTCGATCGCGCGCTCCAGCTCCTGAACGTCGCCGTCCCCGATCGGTGGACCGGCGAGGGCGCGCGCCAGCCGCTCGGGATCAGGCGTCGCCAGCTCGGCGCCAACGGTCAACAGGTCGCGTTGCATCCGCTCGAACAGCCCGGTCTCGAACTCGATCGGAGCGGTCGCCGCGGCGACGCCGATGGCCGCATTGGTTTCATCCACGTCGCCGTAGGCCGCCACGCGGCGGTGGCTCTTCTTGACCCGGTCGCCGCCGAACAGGCCGGTCTCTCCGCCGTCCCCGGTCTTGGTGTAAATCCTCACGAGGGCCTCCCCCGGCTTCGGCGATTCCGTTACGTTCGCCCCATGCAGGACCTCAAAGATATCACCATCATCGGCGCAGGCCCGACCGGACTGTTCGGGGCCTTCTACGCCGGGATGCGCGGCGCGTCCTGCCGGCTGATCGACAACCTCGATCAGGTGGGCGGCCAGCTCACGGCGCTGTATCCGGAGAAATACATCTTCGACGTCGCCGGCTTTCCCAAGATCCTCTCCAAAGATCTGGTGAAAGGCATGGCGGACCAGGCGCTGCAGTTCAAGGCACCGGTGCATTTGGGCGAGAAAGTCACGGCGCTGCGCACCGATGGGGGGTCTGATGGCGGCAGCCCGAACTTCGTCGTCGTCACCGACCGGGACGAGTATCCGTCGCGCAGCGTGCTCATCGCCGGCGGCATCGGCGCGTTCAATCCCCGCAAACTGCCTCTCAAAGACGCCGATCGCTGGCTGGGCCACGGTCTCTACGACCGCGTGCTCGACCCGCAAGTATTCCGCGGTAAACGGATCCTGATCGTGGGCGGAGGGGATTCGGCCTTCGATTGGGCCGTGAACCTGCAGGGCATCGCGTCTTCAATCATCATGATTCATCGCCGCGACGGATTCCGGGCGCATCACGCCACCGTGAAACAGGTGGAACAGCTCTGCGCGCAGGGCAAGATGGAGCTGCGGACATTCTGGGAGCTGCGGGCCATCGGTGGCGAGCCGGAGATCGAGTCGGTCACGATCGTCAACAACAAGACGAAGGAAGAAACGACGCTCCCCATGGACTGCGTGATCCCGCAATTGGGATTCGTCTCCTCGCTGGGCGCGATCGCCGAGTGGGGGCTGGACATCGAGAAGGGGGACATCAAGGTCACGCAGACGATGGAAACGAATCGCCCCGGGATATTCGCCGCGGGCGACATCACGACGTATCCCGGCAAACTCAAGCTCATCGCCACCGGCGTCGCGGAAGCGTGCATCGCGGTGAACCACGCGGTGCATTTCATCAACCCGACGGCGAAGGTCGAGCCAGGGCATTCGAGCAACATGGCGTTGTTTGGGCAGTCTCCCGACTGACCCTCTCCGCCGCTCATCCCAATTCGGC
>Ga0075429_100002058_pt1 | contig 16758 bp, 20 predicted proteins | sample RhiMetdeltSRZDD3_FD_75295 | JGI IMG/M metagenome (GOLD analysis project Ga0075429, IMG submission 75295) | Populus rhizosphere microbial communities from Tennessee, USA - Rhizosphere MetaG P. deltoides SRZDD3 | ecosystem: Host-associated > Plants > Roots > Rhizosphere > Soil | place: USA... | reverse complement strand
GACACTGTCGCTCGCCTGCGCGCCAACGGCGCCGAACTCGTCGGCGAGGTGGCCCAGTACGAGGACAAGTACAGACTCTGCTACATGCGAGGCCCTGCGGGCATCATCGTCGCGCTGGCCCAGGAACTCAATCAGACGGCACCGGAAAGCGCGTAACGGGTATAACGAATCGCGCTTCTGCTGGCCAGGAGCGACATGATGGCCCAGGCTTCACGGCCGCGGGGGCCCAACCGCTGGTCGCGGCGAAACGGTCGCGCCGAGCTGAGTCAGGAGGCCATGGAGATCGGAGAGGAACCGCGCCTCGACAATCTTGCCCTGCTCGATAGTGAAAAGGTCCGACCCGACCCACGTCACCCGGTGATCTGTTGGCCGGACGCCCTCGAAGTCGCCTTGGTGGGTGCCCTCAACCGTGTACCAGATTCCAACCTTGTTTCCCTCGGCGGCGATCTCGTCAATGTGCACGTGGAGGTCGGGAAAACCGGCGAGATGACGGGCCATGTTCTGCTTGAGGGTTTCCCGGTCCACAGCCTGGCCATTGACCGCCACTCGTTCCGCGAAGAGTTCGTCTACTACCTTGGGCCTGGCGTGATTGAACCCCTCTTCAATCCAGCGCCGAACGACGGCCTTGTTGCTCGCAACCGTCGCGTCGCTCCTGTCAGCGGAGCGGGCGGTACAGTGCGTCGTGCTTGCCAGGATGGTCATGAAGAGAGCAGTGGTTGCGAAGCGGTTGGACCCCATGGGCGACCTCCAATCCACGATCGCTGGTGCCTGCCGAGGCCGGCGCAGCACGAGGCGTAAGATAGCAGGCAGCGACGGAGGCGCTCAGGCCCCGGCAGCGGCAAGCGGCGTCAGGCGGTGCTAGAGCCAGCGACGCACGGAAGCCTTGTACGGGGGATACTCGGAAGGGAAGCGTGTTTCCAAATACCGCTCCTCTCTCGGAATCACGACGAGCGGGTTGGCCGCCTCAGGTACGGGCATCGCGGGGTCGGAATTCACTGGAGGATCAGCTGGGCGATGCAGGCTGCACTCAGCGGGATTCTGGCGGGTTATGAGGCTGGCTCGGACGAAGCGCGCCGGCCTGCTCAGCCGGCTTCTCAAACTGTGGATTGAGATTGTACGCGGCCGAGCCGCCGGGCGGAATGCTGAGATACCGCCATGCCGTACCGCACAGCGCATGCGCCAGGTACACGATCTGTCCCACGTGGTAGCTCGCGTGGGCCAGCGAGCGATTCAGCGCCTCGTGCACCGCCAACGGCCGGCCCCGAATCGCCACGGATCGCGTCAGATCGGCGTCGGTGAGACCATCAAGGGCGGCCAGGAGGACGTCCCAGCCTCGCTCCCACGTGGCCAGCAGCTCGGTCCGTGAGATCGTGCGGGCCACAAATTCCTCCTCGCGGTCCCGCCAGGGCTTCTCGCCGTCGCTGGTGAGGAAATCCGTGAAGCGCGACTGAAAGTTGCCGGAGAGATGCCAGCAGATGGTGGCCAGGGAGTTCCCCCCATTGGGCCCCGGCACAGAGAGGTCGGCCTCGGACACCTGATTCAAGGCAGCCTCCGCGAGTGCCTTGTAGCGGCGATACTCTCCCTCGATCGACGCAATGAGCGTGTTGTCGATCATGATGAGCCTCGGTTCCAGGCCTCCGGACGAACTCCTGCGGCGCTCACGCTCCGGCAGCGGCAAGCGCTGGTTAGGTTGCGGGCTTTCACGGCGGCCCGCTGCGCTGACACAGGCAATACGTGAACGCTTGGGAGGTACCGGCCGGGGTCTGATGCTCTTCCCGTTCAGCGCTGAGAAAGGTGAACCCCGCTCCGAACTCTGCGTGCAGCGCGCTCGGCGAGTAGCGGGCCACCTCAAGCCCGCTGCAACGTGTGGGGCCATCCTCGGCGAAGGTCGCGACCAGCACGTAGCCGCCCGCCCGCACGGTGCGCCGTGCCTGGGCCACATAGCGAGCCCGATCCGGCGCGTCGGTAAGAAAGTGGAAGACCGCCCGGTCATGCCAGAAGCCAAACCCGTCGGCAGGAAGCTCCGTCCGGAGAATATCGCCTTCGATCCAGCGGATGCGATGCCCGGCTTCGCCCAGCCGGGTCCGGGCCGCGGTGATCGCGGCGCCGGAGAGATCGAGAACGGTCAGGTTGGTGAAGCCGGCGGCTTGCAGCTGTGCGGTCAGCACCGAGGTGCCGCCCCCGACATCAATGATCGGAGTGCTCTTGACCAGAAGATGCTGTTGAATGAGGCGGACCGAGAGTGCGGCTTCCGCCTGAAACCAACTCACGTCAGTCGGCCGCGTCGACCGATAGACCGCTTCCCAGTGCTCTTTCAGATCCACGAGCTCCTCGACATCATGGGTGCCCGTTATCCCGTTGGGGGCGCCGCCCGCTGCTGGTGGCGGGAAGGTATCGCGTTCGCCCCTGTTAGGTGACCACTCATGCAAGTGTCATGCACCGGGCTTCCCCCCCGGGGCATGAGTCGGCGTGATACCGCCGGTGGGCCACCCATCGATCCGGCGTTTCTGCTGCGGGGGCCTGCCGAGGCCACCGCTCACTATCGGAATGAAGTATAAGCGGCGGCGGCTGAGGCGTTCGGACCCCGGCTGCTACGGGAGCCGCCGGGAAGGGTCGGGCAGCGTCCGGGCGATCAACTGAGCCGTCCGCAGGGCGCCGTCGGGAGAAAGGTGGTTGGCGTCGGAGTAGTACGAACGCGTCTCCTCGCCGACGAGGCAGCGCGACTCGTCGCAAAACGCTTCGTCCAGTGACAACACCCGCAAACGAGGATCCATCCGGTACCGGTCCAGCATGCCTCTCACGAATGCCTGGTCGCGTTGATGCTGCGGGAGGGACACCGAGAGGGCATGGAGAGCCTCCTGTTCCTCCGGGCCCCGCTTCGATGCCACATCGCCGTAGATCGACTCGGGGTCCCTCGTCTGCTCCGGGGCCTGGAGCACGAACACCACCCGGGTACCGACGGCGGCGTAAGCGGCGACGGTGCGCGCGAGCCCCGATGCGAGCAGCGTTCGCGAGGCCTCCATGCTCCGCGCTCCCCCGCCTTCGGGAGAGGCGGAGAGGATCCGGTCGCCGTTGGCATAGAGCGTCCACCGCGCTACCAGATAGAGTATCGGAACCCGATTGGCCTTCACGTAGTCATGGACGCGCCGATTGAGCTCGGCACAGGCGAGGTCGCCGGTTCCGCTCCGGAGAACGAAGACTTCGAGCAGCGGCAGGCAGGCCTCCGCGCTGATCCAGGCGCCACGTAACCCGCGTCGGCGCGCCCCCTCCTCGAAACCCTCGTGCAGAGTCAGGAGGTGCGAGTCGCCGGCGGCCACGAAGCCGGTGCCCGGAGGACCGGAGGGAATCCCGCAGAGCTCGGTTTGCGCGGGGTGGCGCGGCCTGCCGTAACAGCGCAGGACCGGACCGGTTCGGCCCAGCATGCCGGTGAACGCTCGGCTGACCCTTGCCAGCTCGGGAAAGCGGCCCGGAAATCCCCCGGCAAGAACTCCGGCCACCCCGATGGCGCCCACCAGGGCGGTTCCTACCGCGCCGAGCCGGACGATCGCCCGCGCGCTAACCCGCCGGGGATCCCGGCAGGGACGTTCCACGAAGCGCCAGGTCAGGTAGGCGAGACCGAACGAAGTAGCCCCCAGCAACAGGAGCTCAGCCGGCCCGGGAACGAAGCCGCCGCCCAGGCGGGCGAACGCCAGCAGCGGTTGATGCCAGAGATACGCTCCATAGCTGATCAAGCCGATGCCGACCAGGACCGGATGCCCGAGCACCCGGCCGGTAACGGTGCCGGGAGTGGCGAAGAGTATGACCAGGGCGGTGCCCAGCGTCGGCACCAGGGCGTTGACGCCGGGGAACGGGGTGTGCCGGTCGAACACCACGACGGCCCACCCGATCAGCAGGATGCCCAGGAGATCCGCCCATCGCCCCAGCGCCCGGCCCGGTGGACCGGATCTGTGGGCCGGCCGCCCGGAGCGCGACTGGTGGAGCGCGAGCAGGCCGCCCAGGAACAGCTCCCATGCTCTGGTCGGTAACAGGTAGAAGGCCGCGGTGGGAGCGTGGAGCGCGCCCCACTGGGACAGGGCCAGGCTCAGAAGGCCGAGCCCGGCGAGCAGCCCGCCCAGTCGCCGGCGGCCGAACCGCCAGGCCAGCATGATGAGCAGGGGGAAGAGGAGGTAGTACTGCTCCTCTACGCCGAGGCTCCAGGTGTGCACCAGCGGTTTCAGCTCGTTCGCGGTGTCGAAGTACCCGCTCCGTCGCCAGAAGAGAATATTGGAGGAAAAGCTCGCGACGGCCGCGAGGCTCTCGGAGAGGGATTTCATCGGTGCGGGCGACAGCAGTGGCCAGGCGAGAACCACACACGCCACGCTCACCAGGAGCAGCGCGGGCAGAATGCGCCGGGCCCGCCGCTCATAGAACCGGAGCAGGGAGAAGGTGCCCTTCTCCTTTTCCGCGATCAGGAGCGAGGTGATCAGGTATCCGCTGATCACGAAGAACACGTCGACGCCGACGAAGCCGCCGGCAAACCAGTTGGACCCGGCGTGGAAGAGGATGACGGGCAGCACGGCGAGGGCGCGAAGGCCGTCGACTTCGCGCCGATAGTTCACCTGCGAGCGATGTGGTGGGGCAGCCGGCGCATGGTTTGAATCCTGGTGCCTGGCTCCGGGTTTGCCGCGAGCCCCGTCAATCCGTCGCTCATCGTTCGCGCGCGCGCGCCAGCGCACGGACATAGGCGATGACGTCGCGGCGCTCGGCCGCGGAGAACACGGTGGCTTCGTGCCCGAAGCCCCATTCGACCGCCACCCGCTTGCCGGTGCGGTCGATGCTCTCGGTCAGGAGGCGGTCGAAGGCGGCGTCGTCATAGGCGAGTGCCCCCTGGATATCGCCGGCCGGCTCACCCAGTCCGTCGAGCGCGGCACCGTGGCAGCTGCTGCAAATGCTCGATGCGATCATGCGCCCGCGCGCCAGCCGGTGCCCCAGGTCGGGGGGCTGGTGGGCGGCGTAATAGACGACCTCCTCCGCGGCGTTGTGATAGTTGCGCTTTTCCCCCTCCAGCAGGGTCAGCCAGTAATCGTCGGGAAGCCGGGCGGTCACGGCCTCCTCGAACCCCGGGGGTGGCACTGGAGTCGCCTGGCCCACCGGCGGAATGGTGCGCAGGTAGGCGATCAGCGCCGTCATGTCGCGATCGGAGAGGAACTGCGTCTGCTTCGAAGGCATCACGTAGATCTCGCGGTCGGGATGGACGCCCTCACGCAACAGCCGCTCGAGCGCGGCATCACTCATCGCCGGTATGACCCGCGAAATGTTGCTGGCCCAGAGCCCCTTGACGATCGGGATGACCGCGCCGAAATCGGTACCGGAATAATCCGGGCCGTGGCACGCGCTGCAGGCGAATAGCGAAGCGATACGTTTGCCATGGGCGGTCTTCTCCGCCTGGTTCTCGTAGTCGGCGCCGTCGAACGCGGCGGCGGACATCGCCGTCGCGTCAGCTTCGCGCGATTCCGCGTCGTGGGCGGTGCATCCTGCGGCGGCGAGCATCAGCATCGCGGTGGCAAGGCATCGCATCGGCACCTCTTTCGTAGTCGGGCGATCGCTCACGCGATCAAGAACCACTGCGTCGACGTTCGTGACCACAGAACGGACCGTCCGCTGCCAACGCTCGTGAGATTGCGCCGGCGACGCAGTGAGAGCATCATGCGTTCCGCTCTTCATCAAGAATCGCAGACCACCGATCTGTTCGCTCCTCTGCCGTCGTGGCCTCGATCCGTGTCGCAACCGTCCACACGTGCCCCGCCGGATCCATGATCCAGGCGATGCGGTCGCCCCAAAACTGGTCCTGCGGCGCCACCAGAACCCGGGCGCCCGTCGCGATGGCGCGCTCTACTGTCTGGTCCACGTCCTGGACATAGACAAAGATCACGACCGGCGAGCTACCGTCAGGTGTTGGTGCGCGGCTCGTCAGGGCAGGCCATTCGCCCTCGATCATGATCATCGCGGGACCGATGGTCAGCAATGCGTGAGCCACCGCTCCGTCAGGGCCTGGGCGTTCATTGAGTGTGACGGCTTCGAACGTTGTACGGCAGAAACCAATCTCTTCGGCGGGGTTGCGGCACACCAATCTCGGGATAACGACCGACGAGTTCTCCGGAACGCCCTTCACCTTATCGGGCATGCGCTCATCTCAACTGTCAGGAAGCCAACTGGTGGTAGGCGACGCAAACAAAGATGGACAGCGGCGGCTGAAGCGAATGGCCCCGACGGCAGCAAGCGCTTGTGAGGAGTCCGTCGGTTCGCATCAGCGCTTATAGCGCACGTCTGCAAACTGAACCCGGACGCCGTCAGGGTCCTGCAGGTACACCTGATCCTGATTCTCCAGCACCGGCTTTGCCTCGGGCATGGCCGTCTTGAGGGTGGTCAAGGTAACCTGGGGATTGTAGGCCTCGATGCCGAAGCAGAAGTGATTGAACCCCGGCTGCTGGCCTGCATCCGGCGCATAGATGCCCAAGAAGCCGCCTTCAAGCCGGAATTCGCAGAAGTCCTTGTCCTCCGCCTGAATCGGCAGGCCTGTGACCCGCTGGTAGAACGCCTTCGAGCGTGCGACGCTCGAGGCATAGAGGGTGACATGATTCAGCGTGCGAGTAGGGAGGAGTGGAGCGACCTGCCCAGGTTCCCCAAGTTCACTCGCGGGAGGGCTGGCGACGTACGGACCGACGCTGAGCGCGAAGAGCCCTTGGAGCAGCTGGCGGCGCGAGAGTCCTCCCCGGTCATACAGGCCTACAAGGCGCTCCATTTCATGGCGCATGCTTCCTCCGTGGTCTGACACTGGAGAGCGATAAGCAGAGGCGATGTGGTGTGCCTGCGGCCGCGCTTGGGCTGCAGGGCGTGCGGCAGCGGCCGCGCAGCCACCCGGAAGATAGGGCTCGGCTGCCGCCTGGCAAACGCCCGTCAGCAGCAACTTGCTTCATTCGGCGTGTCAGCCGGCGGCCACCTCGCGACGATGGTCGCGTTGCGCGACGATCCAGCCGGCCCGCACGGTCGTGTGAACGTTGCCATCAATCTCGACGGCCAGCACGACATGACAATGCCCTACATGATGAACCACGCGCTCATGACGCCGGTAATGGGTCACGCCGGGCCGTGGTCAGACGCCGAACTGCACCCGACATCTCCACGGTGGCCTTCGCGCGCCCCGATGTCTCGGTCCTCACGGTGCACGGGGCGGGGGACGACAACGTAGTTGTCGATCAGCGCGAGCGAATCACCGCGGCGAGAGCAATCGTTACCCGCCGCGCCGCGGTGAACGATGAGGAGTCCGACCCCGACGCCTTGCAGCGGTCTTCTGCACTCGAGCGTCGTAGGCGGCTTCTAGGGCCTCCCGAACTGCCGGGACCCTTGCGTCGCGTAGGACGATATTGGTGGCGCCCTGCTCGCCCCACTTTCCCTTCACCGGAACAAACGCCTCGGGGGTCATTGCAACGAACACCGCCTGATCTTCCGGCGTGAGCGCGATGGCGGCCCAGCCGGCCCGAGGATAGCCCAGGGTGGCAAAGATCCTGCCACCTACGCGGAAGTCCGGGTGATTCATGTGGGCACTCTCCTCGGCACCAGGCAATGCCAAGGCGAGCTTCCGAAAGCTGGCAGCAGTCATAAGCAGGCGAATGGTGTGGATCCCGCCATCTCACTGCATCCGATGCTTGGGCCCAACCGTCTCGCTAGTCGGAGTCTTGCCCGAGCACCACCTCGACGCCGTTCGGGTCGCGAATGGAAAAATCGCGAACCCGATAGGGACGCGTTCCGATCGGAACGTCGATGGCCACGCCCCGTCTGAGAGTCTCCTCGTACAGCGCGTTCACATCCCTGACCCAGAAGAAGAGGCGAACACCGTACGGCGGGTGCTCGCCCTTGGCCAAATGCAGCGCTGCATTATCCCGCCATACCACCGTGTACTCCGGTGTTTCCGTCCCCGGATCGGACCTGAACCCCAGGATCCGCCGGTAAAAGGCGGCCGTCGCAGGAACATCCGGGACCAGGAGTACGGGAGCGCCCTGAAAGAACTGCTCCGGATTGCTGGTAGGAAGATCTGGCATTGCGCGGTCTCCCGGTGCCGGTTGACTCCGCGTGCTGCCTAGCGCTCGGTAGACGACTGAAGGCGGCGCGGATCCGATGAACGAAGTCTAGCGAGGCAGCGACTCGGCAAGCGCCGCGGCGAGACAAGGGTTCGGTGACGTCGCCTGTCGGGCACGAAAGTCCGTCAGCGCACGGTCGATGGCCCGCTGAATGAACCTCCGTTTCGGCGCGAACGGCGAGGCGTCATCCAACACCTTCGTCAGCACCCGAATCCGTGCCCCCTTGGCGGTGACAATGTCGAACTGTCGGGCGATCGATGGCAGCATCATTGCCACGAACGACTCGGTCCAATCGTCCTCAGGGCGCCAGGTCGAGAAGACCATGGTGAACGGGGAACGATCGAGCCGGTCGAAGAATGTCGCCATGCCGGCCGGCGAGGCCGGCTGCCAGTTCCGAACCGCGAGACCGCCCGGATCAAGGGACCGGGCATTCCCGGCGGCAGCCAGCATCGCGATGCGCGCCTTAAGGTTTCCGTCGAAGTCAAGCTCACGCACCGCCTCGAGGGCGGAATCCCTGGCCACCGCCTGGTGCACCACACCGTCCGCGCCCACGTACCGGGGCAAGATCCAGCTCAGGTAACCAAACTCGCCAGGCTCAAACGGTTTGTTTTGAGGTTGGCGACGCAGTCCGCCACCGTAGTCCCGATCCAGCAGGTGACCTACCTCGTGCGCCACCAGATGATACAGTGTGCCGCCCGGCCCGCTGAGACTCGATTCCATTTCCACGCGAGGCAGGGTGGGATCGCTGCCAGGAAGGTCGATAGGTCCGCCGGTCCACCACTGCTGGGTCCAGGCGGTGGCCCAATCGATGTAGCCCACCTGGTTCTCGAGCACACCTCTTCGAACTGCGATGCTCCGGTATTCGCGGCCCGTCTGGCTGTCGGCGACGACGGAGAAGCTCGCATTCCACGGTGCGTGGTAGTCGAAATAGAAGCGATCTATCGAGCAGAGATAGGCCTTGAGTATGGGGGGAGCCGCGGAAAAGGCGTCCCGAAGAGGCTGGAGGTACGTGGAACGATCTACCTGCGGTTCACACCGATCCCTCGGACCATTAACTCGGTCGCCGATGGTGAGGCAGACCTTCCGTTCCAGACCGTCCAGCGCCTCCGTCAGGTCGTTTCTCGAGAGGTCGGCTGGGCCTTGCCTGTGCGCGCAGGCGAGCGCCAGGGCGAGACACGAGACAACCGCAGTCCCTCCCCGTCGAGACCGGAGTCTCGCCTTGGCTACGGGTGCTGGGAAAGAAACTCCCTCCATGACTGGCTGCCGCCGCTGGCGACAGGGTTACCTAGTGCAGACGTCCGCTGCGGAGTTCCGCCTCGGCCGCGTCGATGTAGGCATAGTATCCCTCAGGGTCGATGAACGGTTCCACGGCGTTCTTGGCAGCAGCGCTGGCGAGGAATTTGCGATATCTGCCCCACCATCTCGCATGGCACGTCACCCAGATGTCGACGGGGAGGGCTCGGAGCACCCTAAAGCTACGCTCGAGGTCGGCCTTCTGCTCTGGATACCGCGATATGGCCAGCCGCCCCAAGTCGCACGCGCTCACGACGCTCAGCACGCGATCACCGTCACGAACGTGGAACGACCATGAGGTGCATCCGCGGGTGTGGCCGCCGGTGATGTGCGCGGTGAGTGCGAGCGGCCCGAGGCGGATGGTGTCGCCGTCCTTGAACCGATGGTCGACCCGCATGGCCGGGTACCCGACGACCCCGATCCGGGCAAGGACTCTGAGCGGCAGGATAGCATCGGGGTCGTCGCCACCGGAGGCGAGGGTATGGGCACTCGCGTCGCTCGCCCACAGTTCGGCACCAGACGCCTGCTGGAGCACTCCCAGTCCGCCGGCATGGTCGGGATGAGGCTCTGAGTTCAGGAGCACTCTGACATCCTTGATGCTGAATCCGAGCTTCGCAATGCTCGCGATGATCATCGGTGCGGTGGTGGGATAGCCGCCATCGAGCACGATGTGGCCCTCGGGCCCGGTGATGAGGAAGGCTGCGGCATCCGTCGCGCCAACGTAGTACAGGTTACCCGCGATGCGGAACGGTTCGGCAGGCCCCTGCCCGCCTCGCTTTGTCGCATTCAGCCACCTGCCGACGAGTACCAGCGCAAAAACACTGGCCAGTCCCAGGAGGACGACCAACCGGTATCGCCTGGTGAATTGGGGCAACCGCTATTCTCCCAGTGCGAGTTCGCTCAACCCGGACTGCTCCTGGGCATCCTGACGGCCTGCGCTTCTGCGGCGCTCACACCCCGGGAACAGCAAGCGCTTGTCAGGCAACTCCAGGAGGAAGTCGGCCGCTCCGGAAGAGGCTCGTCCAAACGACCCGATCCGACTCCGTCAGCACGTCGAGCTCCCGGAAGAGCTCCGCTGCGAACTCAACATCTGCAAGCCCACTCGCTGTGATCAGCCCCTGATCCCGAACCACGGGTGCATCGACGTAGTCAGCGGCACCCTCGTAGCCAGGAACCTGCTTCGCGAGGTACGCCCGTCCGTTGCTCGTGTGCCGGCGACCTCGGAGCAGGCCCAGGCGCGCGATGGCCACGGTGGCGCCGCATATGGCGGCGATCGGGATGCCCGCCGCATCCAGTTGTCGCAGCAGAGTGACGAGCTCAGGCTCGGCGGGATCACGCTCCCAGCGATCTCCGCCGGGGAGGATGAACACCGCGACGTCGGCCGGATCGACCTCCGCGACCGACCGATCGGGCTGGATGCGCAGGCCTCCCATCGATTCCACCGGCGAATGGCTCAGCCCAACCACTTCGACGCGGTATCCGCCGTGACGGCGGAGCTCCGCAACCGCGTGGGCTGGCTCCCAATCGGCGAAGCCCGGAACGACCAGGAGATACACTGCTTTCGTGGGCACAGGCGACTCTGTACTCGAAGGCTTCGTGGAGTTGCCCGTGCCGCGAGCTCCTAGTCGTCTCCAGGAGGGCGTGGACGCGGAAGCGCCGTTGGCGGCAGAATGTTATTCAATCGCATGTAGTTCGAGAGCTGGCTGTAGTGGTCCGCCATGTCGATGATGTGCCCCATCACCGGACCCGCCCGCGTCACGGTGCGCGTTTGCCCGTTCGCGAGGGTCTGGGAGATCTGGTCGCCGAGCTTGGCATCGTCGAGTTGTGCGAGCGCGTTCTCGCAAAACGTGAAGGACGCCTTCAGCTGAGCGACCAGCTTGTTCTTCGACCACTTGGCCTTGACCGTATCCGGCGTGGCCGTGTCTTCGGCAGCGCGCTCGCCCTTCATCGCTCCGAATTGGTTGCAGTAGAAGTAATTGTCGTCCGCGAGGTGCTGGGCGATGTATCCGATCGTGAGCTGCGCCGGAGTGGGCTTGTATCCAAAGATGTTCTCGGGGATCGAATCGAACGCCTGGGCCAGTCGTTGCTGAAACGTCATCGTGCGCTGCTTCATGACGGCCGTGATCGGATTCGGCGGCGGCTGCTGGGCTCGGAGCGTGATGGGCAACGCAACGACGGCAAGCACGGCACGGGAGAATCTCATGTGGTCCTCTCAACTGCGGATGGTTGTGTCATAACGTGTATTTTGCTGCCACCTAACGCCATGCGCTTCTGCTGCGGGCGTGCCGAAGCCGCCGCGGATCACCAGCATGAAAGATATCCTGCGGCGGCTGAGGCGCTAATGCCCTTCGGCCCGAAGCGCTGGTGAGGCAGCGGGGGCTGACGCTCGCGCCCGGCAGCAGCAGGCGCTGGCTGGACAGCGGCCGAAAGGAGTACGTCTACCGCTGTGCTTTGAGAGAAGTGACGAGTTCCACAAGCTCGTCCAGTGCCGCTTCCGGCACGAGGCTGGTGGTATCAATAATCGGCAGATCGAGCGCATCCGCTTGCCCTTTGAGATACGCCGCCCAGGTATCCATCCGCGCTGAGGCGAGTGCGGGCTGTTTCCGGTCGATCTGTAAGCGCCGGTTGCGCTCCTCTGGGGCACAATCGATCAAGACAATCGCTCCCTCGCGCACGCCGGCGAGGTGAAAGGCGGCGCGCACTGTGCTGGGTCGAGTCTGACCGTCCAAGACTGCCACGCGATCCGGGCGCAGCGAGAGGCGTTCGATCCAGGTGCGGGTCATGGCTTCCTGCCACCCCGTCGCGCTGCCGAAATCTCGCTCCATGACCTCCAGGGAGGGAACGCCGATCGAATCGAAGTAATGACAGCTGACGCCAGGCAGGCAGCGGGCTTCCAAGCCGCGAACCAGTGTAGTCTTGCCGGCGCCCGAAGCCCCGGTAACCACGAGAATGATGGGCGGGGTCATTCGGGGCCCGGGCGTGAAAGGCAACTGGGTGCCGCGGTCGAACGACTCACGTTTCTGCCGCGGGGGCGTACCGAGGCCGCCGCAGTGCACCAAGAGCAAAGATATCCTGCGGAGGTAAGGCACGCACGCTCTGTAAACTCCTGCCGGTCTTCCGGCATCACATCTGCGAGCTGCTCCCTGCCGCACCACGCTTTCGCGAGGACTTGTGCCATGCCGAGAATTCATCGTTTCACTCTGGGACTCACCCTCCTCAACTTTGTGCTCCTCGCGCTGCTGGTGTTGAGCCAGGCCCGCACCGCCCTGGCCAAACAAGCCGTACCGGCTGTGCTTCGGGGCCGCGCTCTCGAGATCGTCGACAATCAGGGCCGGGTACGGGCCAATATTCTCGTCCACGGCCCCGAAACGGTGAACGGCGTGACGTACCCGGAGAACGTTCTCTTCCGGATGATTGATCCCAGCGGCGGCCCACTGGTGAAGCTCACCGTCGCCCCAAACGGCTCCGCCCTCGGTCTCTCCGACGGTCTCTCGGGGAACGGTGGCGTTCAACTCTATGCTCGCGATACCGCGAGCTTCGTGAGAATCGTGGACAAGTCGGGACGAACGCAAATGCTGAAGCCATAGCGGCCACCGATGCTTGCCCATGTCGGCGGCAGTCGCCACCTGCTGCATCTGTGGCGGTGGCGTGGCTAGAGGTGGGCGAGCGCATAGAGATAGATGACCGACGCCACGAGGCCCAGCGCGCTGCGTACCCCGTGAAGCCAACCCCAGCGCTCGAGCAACTGGCGGGTCTCGGCCGAGGCCAGGTCCCGACCCTGGGCGAGAAGGCGGTCGTTAGTCGGGCGAATCACCAGGAGCGTAAAGGGCACGATCGCGAGCATCACGAACCCGCCCCAGAGCCAGGCGATCCCCTCTCCGTGGAGCCAGGTCACGACGCCAGCTGCCGCGGCGGACACCGCGAGCGTCGCTTGCATGACGGTCGCCCGCCGATAACTGGGAGCCCACTGACGAGCGGCCGCCTCCGTCCCGACCGACAGCCTCGCAGGGTGCTCGACCAGGTTGATGTAAATGGCTGCCCCGGTAAAGAGCGTACACAACAGAGTCGCCGCGCCCGCAATGAGATGAACCATCACGACCTCACCCGAAGCAGGGGATAGTCTTCAGAGCCGATCGCGAGGAATCACTCGAGACGAAAGCAGGCAGCAGCAGCGCCAGTATTGCGACGGTCAGTTGACCCGCAGTAAGCGGAACATCCCCAGGGCCGCATGCTGGGGGGCGCCCACGGAGTCGCGAAGCTGACAGAACAGGACGTACGATCGACCCGGCAGCAGATCCAATGTCACGCGTGCGGGGGATGTCGTACCAGGCGAGGCGATCAACGCGACACTTGCGGCACCATCGAGGTAGATCTTGGGGAGTTGCCGGAAGCTGACGCCCTGCTGGTGGGCAGCTGCGATCTGCGAGGCCGTCGCCCCGGGACGGAGCAGCCCAATGAACAGCTCGTGATCCTTCGTCCCGCGATTCGCGAGCGTAAAGACAGCGGGACCGGACCGCGTGGAGTCAGGACTAACAAAGGCATAATCGGTGGCGACGACGTTAACGGCAACGGGCTGTTCAGTGCCCGTGCACGCGCCGAAGGTTGCCGACGCTGTGAAGAGGATCGCGAATCTTGCTCGACGGCTCGACCAAGCGTGCAATGAAGCCTCCTGCTTGCGGCCTAACGGCCTGCGCTGCTGCTGCCGGGCGTGCCGAAGCCACCGCAGGCCAAGTTCAAAGATACGTCGCGGCGGCTGGGGCGCTCACGCCCCGGCAGCAGCTAGCCCCTGGTTCGGCGCGCATCCCCAGGGTGCCGCTCGAAGACTGGTATTCAAGAGATGCAGGCCGTTCTCACCTGATTGGAACGGTTGCGGCTTTGCCCTCCTCGCCGATATAGACGACCAACAGTCGCGCGCGCGCGGTCTTGCTCGCGTTCCGCGCGACGTCGTGAACCGTTCCTGGCTCCTCCCACCAGCTATCGCCTGCCTTGTGGATCTGGGTCGCACCCCCACCGAATTGATTCTCCACAGTTCCTTCGACCACATATGCGAGCACGGCCACATCGTGGCGATGTCGGGGCGCCGCGGCACCTGGTCCGAGCTCAATGACACTGGCCTGAACATTCCGGAAATTGCCGGCCGGCAGAACACGCTTGAGGAGATCCGTCCGAGTCACCGAACTCGCGCTCGGTCGCTGCTGCTGCGCTGCGGTCGCCGGTCCAATGGCGACGACACCGGCCGAGAGGAATGCCCTGAGGAGGTAGGTTCTGATGTGTTCCATGACACTGTCCTCCTTGCCGGAACTTGGATCGAACGAGATGCGGTCTTTCGTCAGCAGTGCGGCCTGGGTGGCGACGACTACCCTGTCTTCGGTACTCCCCAGAGCCATTCACTCGACGAAGTTCAACTTCTTCATCAGCGCCATGAACCGCGGTTCTGCGCGGAGCGGATCGAAGATGGCGTCTCGTCCGAGCCACGCCATCATCTGGGAATCGGCGGCGAGCGCCCGCTCCAGGTTGTCGAGCGCCCGCCCGTGGTCGCCGAGGCCCAGATACACCAGCGCCAGATTGAAGGGCAGGACCTGCCCACCCTTCGAGAGTTTCTTGAGCTCTTCGAGCGTCGCCATCGCGCTGGCCCGGTCGCCGCCGGCACCGTAGGCGTACCCGAGGTACGCGGTGACGAAGGGCGGCGCGCCCATCGTCGTGGCCTTCTTGAGGAACGGGACGGCCTCGCGGAACTTGCCGGCTTCCAGGTCGGCCCAGCCTTCCATCATGACGGGAAAGAAATAGGTGGGGTCGAGCTCCCCCGCTCCTCGCGCCAGCTCCTTGGCCGCAGGGAAGTTTTTCTCGAACATCGGCGCCATGCCGGCATCGATCAGCACCTGCGGCGACAGGGGGTCCAATTCGGCCGCGCGCCGGCTCTCCGCGACGGATTCGTCGAATCGGCCGGTGAACGCCAGCGCCAGGGCGAACTGATCGTGCGCGAACGCGTAGTTCGGGTTGAGCCGGATGGCCCGCCGGTATTCGCGCTCGGCACCGGCCCAGTCGAATTCGTAGAACAGCTTGAAGGTGGCGAGTGACGCGTGCGCTTCAGCCGAGGTGCTGTCCAGCTGGACCGCCTTCTTGGCGGCCGCCAGGGCGCTGGGCCTCGCCGCGGAGGCGGTCAGAAAGCCCTCGTTGTAGCCGGCCCAGAGGTACGCGTCCGACAAGCCCGAGTAGGCCGGGGCGAAGGCCGGACTCAGCTTCACGGCCGCTTCGAACTGGACAATCGCCTTCTGGAGGTTCTCGTCGCTCGGGCGGTTGAAGAAATAGCGTCCCCGGAGGTAGGCGTCGTGGCCGGCAACGTTCACACTGGGCGCGGTGGCAAGCCGGGACTGCTCGCTCTCCGTCAGGCGCACGTTGATCTCGGCCGCGATGGCCGACGCGAGCTCGCCCTGGAGCGCCAGCACGTCGCTCGAGTTGCGCTCGAAGCTCTTGGACCACAGATGCTTGTCCGCCCGTGCATCGATCAACTGCGCCGTGATCCGCACCCGGTCGCCGGATCGGGAGACCGAGCCCTCCACGATCGCATCCACATTGAGCGTCTTCCCGATCTGGGGCGTCGGCGGGCGGTTCTTACCCCGGAACTGCATCGCCGAGCCGCGCGACGTGACCCGGAGCTGGCTGATGCTCGCCAGAGCGGCCGTCAGCTCATCGGTTATCCCTTCGGCGAAGTAGTCCTGCGTAGAGTCCGCCGAGTAGTTGTCGAGCGGCAGGACGGCAATCGACCGGATCAGGGCGGGCGCCGCTCGGTCGATAGGGCCAGCGGTGGAGGTCCGGAAGAGACCGCTCCCCGCGACTGCGTACGCGCCGACGACACCGAGGACACCGAGTGTGACAAGCACGATTGTGCGGGACCGCCTCACCGGGGCCACCGGAGCCGTGAGCGCATCGGCGAATTCGCGCGCGCTCGAGAACCGGTCGGTCGGCATCTTCGCCAGCGCCCGCATCACGGCGTCGTCGAGTGGTGGCGGCACGACGTCGCGCACCACCCGCAAGGACGTGGGTCGCTCGGTCATCAGCTTCCCGATCATCGCCTGGACCGAGGGGCCGGTGACGGGCGGCTCCCCCGCGAGCATCTCGTAGGTCACCGCGCCGAGGGAATAGATGTCGCTGCGCCCGTCGAGATCGCGTTCGCCCGCCGCCTGCTCCGGGCTCATGTACTGCACCGTGCCGATCGACAGCCCCGTGCCGGTCAGGCGCCCGCCAGCCGCCTCGGTCAGGGCCAGGGCGATGCCGAAGTCGGCGAGCAGGGCCTCTCCGTCGTGCAGGAGGATGTTCCCGGGTTTGATATCGCGATGGACGATGCCCT
>Ga0075429_100002056_pt1 | contig 16760 bp, 17 predicted proteins | sample RhiMetdeltSRZDD3_FD_75295 | JGI IMG/M metagenome (GOLD analysis project Ga0075429, IMG submission 75295) | Populus rhizosphere microbial communities from Tennessee, USA - Rhizosphere MetaG P. deltoides SRZDD3 | ecosystem: Host-associated > Plants > Roots > Rhizosphere > Soil | place: USA... | reverse complement strand
GAGGTCATCCGCGTCTTCGACGGCAAGCCGTTCGAGCTGGAGCGCCACCTCGATCGGCTCGAACGGAGCGCCGCCGCGATTCGCCTGACGCTCAACCCCACGGCCGACAAGATCGGCGAGATCAGCCAGGAGCTGCTGACTCGGGAGGGCGGAGGCGAGGCCCAGATCTACATCCAGGTCACCCGCGGCACGGCGCCGCGTGGCCACGCCATCCCGGCCGGCGTCACGCCGACCACGTTCATCGCCATCCGCCCGGCCCTGGCGCCGCCGGCCGAGATCCTCAAGAGCGGAGGCGCAGCGATCACCGTCCCGGACGATCGCTGGGCGCGTTGCGACGTCAAGGCGATCGGCCTGACCTCGAACGTCCTGGCCCGCAGCAAAGCGGTGGACGCCAGCGCCTACGAGGCGATCTTCGTCCGCGACGGCACCGTGACGGACGCCGCCTCCTGCAACGTCTTCGCCGTCGTCGGGATGACGCTGATGACGGCGCCCTGCACCAATCACATCCTCTGGGGCATCACCCGCGAGGTGACGCTGGAGCTGGCCCGCGAGGACGGTATCGACACGCTGGAGGCGTCGTTCCGCGTCGAGCAGCTCCGCGAGGCCGACGAGATCTTCGTGACCGGCACCAGCTCCGGGATCGTGCCGATCGTTACGCTGGACGGCGCGATGGTCGGGACGGGCCGGGTCGGTCCGGTCACCCGGCGCCTGATGGAGCTGTACGAGCTGCGGACCGGCGGCGCGAACGCCCTGGCGCAGGCCGCCTGGGCACACTGACGAGGGTGCTGGGTGTTGGGTCTCGGCGAGCAAGCTCGGTCCGTACCGCGAGCGTCAGCGAGCGGACCTGGTGGCTCGGAGTCCGGCTCGCGGAGTTTATCCCGACGAAGGAGGGACTCGCGGTACCGATAGCCGTCTGTCCCACGAAACCTAAGACCTGAAACCCACGGAGTGAGAGATGGGAAGTGCGAACCTGCCGTCCATCGGATTCATCGGGCTGGGCCAGATGGGCGCCCCGATGGTGCGGAACCTGATCAAGGCTGGCTACCGGCCCGTGATTCACAACCGGAGCCGCGCCATCGTCGACGAGATCGCGGCCGAGGGGGCAGATCCCGCTGGCTCGGCCGCCGAGGTCGCCGAGCGCGTCGAGATCCTGTTCACCTGCGTGGGGTTCCCGGCGGACGTCGAGCGGGTCTACCTGGGCGAGGGCGGCGCGATCGAAGGGGCGCGGGCCGGGCAGGTCTTCTGCGACCTGAGCACGGTCGGACCGGACACCCACCACACGATCAGCGCCCGCGTCGCCGAGAAGGGCGTCGGCTACCTGGACGCCCCGATCAGCGGCGGCACGTCCGGAGCCGTTGCTGGCACGCTCACGATCATGGTCGGCGGCGAGCGGGAACATTTCGAGCTGGTCCGCCCGATGCTCGACGTCATGGGCCAGAACATCCACCTGGTCGGGCCAACGGGGGCAGGCTCGGCCATCAAGCTGGTCAACCAGATGATGAACCTGATCAACGCGATGGGCGCCGTGGAGGGGCTGATCCTGGCAACGAAGGCCGGCATCGACCCTGAGCAGGCGTACGAGATCTTGCGGACCAGCAGCGGCGCCAGCCGGTCGCTGGATAACGTGGCGACGACCGCGCTCCCGCGCAACTTCGAGCCGGGCTTCACGGCCGACCTGATGCACAAGGACGTCTCGCTGGCGGTCGATCTCGGGCGGCAGCTCGGGGTGCGGCTACTCTCGGGAGCGCTGGCGGAGCAGATCCTCGAAGAGGCCCGCCTGAATGGGCTCGGCGGGAAGATGTACACCGCGCCGATGCTGGTCCAGGAGAAGCTGGCCGGCGTCGAGGTGAAGAAGAAGGAGTCCTGACGCGAGATGACGAGCGACGTGAGGCACGACACCTGATGGCGACGAACACCCTGTACCTCGTCCGGCACGGCGAGAACCTGGCGAACGTCACGCGCGAGTTCTCCTACAAGAAGGTCGACTACGACCTGACCGAGAAGGGCGTCCGCCAGGCCGAGTTGACGGCCCGGTACTTCGCGGCGATGCACGCCGAGCGGCCGATCGACGCGATCTTCACCTCGCCGCTGAAGCGGGCGGTCCAGACCGCCGAGATCGTCGGCGCCGCGACCGGGCACCCCGTGGCGGTGATCGAGGAGCTGCGCGAGATTAACTGCGGCGACTTCGACGGAGTGCCGCCAACCGAGGAGATGTGGGCGCACCATGACCAGATCCTGCGGAGCTGGCGCAACGGCGAGCACGACGTCCGCTTCCCCGGCGGCGAGGACTTCCACGAGCTGCGGGCGCGAGCGCGCTCGGCGCTTGGGCAGGCGGTCGCCGGGCGGGATGGCAAGACGATCGTGCTGGTGGCGCACGGCGGGATCGTCGGCGCGGCCTTGAGCGACATCTGCCCTGACCTGGACCACGAGCTAGTCTGGCGGGTGCCGAACCGGAACTGCGCCGTCACCGAGCTGGAGCTGCACTCCAACGGCGCTGACATCGCCAGCGCCTGGGGCATCCTGAAGCGCTGGGCCAACTGCGAGCACCTGGACGCCTAGAGGCTCAGGACCCCTGGGAGCGTGGCCATTCCTTCGCAAGCTCTGGCCACACCCGGGTGCCGCGAGGATCGCAGCGGTCCCAGGTCACAGCGTGAACGCGGTGGGCAACAGCTCCGACACGCGGAAGGTGCGGACGCGATCCACCATCACCTCGCCGTCTGGTCCCATCAGCTCGGCCATCACCTGACGGCAGGCGCCGCACGGCATCCGGCCGTTCTCGCCGAGCTCAGGGCCGGCGTCAACGCAGGTGACGGCGATGCGCGCGATGCGGCGATGGCCGGCCGCTATCGCCGTGAACAGCGCCACGCGCTCGGCGCAAACGGTCAGGCCGTACGAGGCGTTCTCGACGTTGCAGCCGGCGTAGGTCTGGCCGCCGGCTTCGACGGCCGCGCCGACGCGGAACTTCGAGTACGGCACGTAGGCGCGCTCGGCGGCTGCTCTGGCCTGATGAAGGAGCGGATCGACAGAGATCTGGTCAGGCACGACGCGCCTCCTGGGCGGGCTCGGCCTCGACGGCCGCGTCGGGCGCCGACTCGAAATCGGGAGGCTCTTCCATGGACATGCGGGCCTACTCCGCGAGCGCCCCCGCCGTAGGGGCAGGTTTCCAACAGCCAATCCCTGCAAGCTTCAACCCTAGCCAGGTGAACCTGAAAGCCCCCACCCGCACGTCGCGTGCAGCGCAGTGTGAACAAAATCTGCGTTACGGTGCCCGAAAGGAATCTAACCTGCCCCGCCACCTCGCATCCGATGCCGTCAAGATCCTACCCTAACCGGCGCGGCCGGTCGGAGAGTGCGTCCTGCTGCTCGACGTCGCTCCGCTCTTCCAGGACGCCCGCTCGCTCGGCGGGCGCCGCCTGGACACCCTCCTTCGGCAGAAGGTCGCCTGAGACGACGTCTTCGGCATCCACCGAGGGAGCCAGCCGCTCTGAGCGGATCTCGTCCACGATCACCGAGACGGCGGCGGTGACCGGGACGGCCAGCACGGCGCCCAGCACGCCCATCAGCTCGCCGCCGACCATCAACGCCAGCAGCACGGCAAGCGGGTGGAGCTCGACCGCCTTGGACATGACTCTCGGCACGATGACGTAGTTCTCGAGCTGCTGAATGAGCAAGTAGAGGATCGCCACCAACAGCGCCTGCCAGGGCGAGTACAGGGCGGCGACGATCACGGCTGGGACGGCGGCGATGAGCGGGCCGACGTTCGGCACGGCCTCCATGATCCCGGCGATCAGCGCGAGCACGACCGCGTACGGGACGCCGATCAGCGTCAGGCCGACCCAGGAGACGACGCCGATGATGACGCAGAGGAGGATCTGGCCACTGACCCAGCCGCCCAGACGCACGAAGATGCGGTTCGTGACGCGAGACGCCTGTTCGTGGCGGTCTAGAGGCAGAAATGTGCGCAGGTAGCGGGCGATCCGTGGGCCGTCCGTGGTGATGTACAGCGCGAGCAGCAGGATCATCAGGACGTCGAGCAGGCCGCTGAGCAAGCCGAGCACCTGCCGGAAGACGAAGACAGCCTGGCCCATGACGTTGAACACCTGGGAGACAACCCCGCTCAACTGCCCGCCGATGTCGAAATCGGCGACCATGTCACGGCCGCCAGGGATCAGGTCGAGCACCTGATTCACACCGTCGACAATGCGCGGAGCGTAGACCGGGAACCCGTTGACCAGGTTCTGGAGCTCGACGATGACGACCTGGAGGATCAGGCCGCCGGCAGTCGAGACCAGCGTGATGATGACGACGTAGACGAACAGGACGATGAGCCCCCGAGGGGGTGTCCACCAGCCCTGGCGTCGCAGCTCGCGGGCGGTGAGGCGATCGACGAGCGGCTTCATGCCGGCCGCCAGGATGACCGCGAGGAGCACGCGCACGAGCACCGAGGTGAGCTGACCGAGCAGCCAGAGCGCGATCAGGACGGTGATCGTGAAGAGGACCGCGCGACTCACGACGCGCCAGGCGGCGGATTCGGTCATACGCGCCTCCGGGCGGGCTGGCTGGCGTCGTCGGCATCGCGGGCGCAGCGGAACCCGAGGTTGCCGGTGGCGCTGTCCGGGGTGTTGGCGCTCCGGGCGGCCACCCGGTAGCGGTAGCAGTACGATCGGTGACAGAGGTAGGAGCCGCCGCGCATCACGCGGCTGGCGCCGGACTTCGGGCCTTTCGGGTTGCGGCGCGGCCCGGTGACGTGAAATCCCGGGTGGAACCAGTCGGCGCACCACTCCCAGACGTTCCCGGTCATGTTGTAGAGGCCGTAGCCGTTCGGCGTGAACGTGGTCACGGGAGCGGTGCCGACGTAGCCATCTTCGACGGTGTTGCGCCGGGGGAAGGTGCCCTGCCAGACGTTCATGCGGTGCTCGCCGTCCGGCGTCAGGTCGTCGCCCCAGGGGTAGCGCTGCTGCTCCAGGCCGCCTCGGGCGGCGTGCTCCCACTCGGCCTCGGTGGGCAGGCGCTTGCCGGCCCATCGGCAGTACGCCCGGGCGTCGTTCCAGGAGACCTGAACCACCGGGTGGTCGAGACGATCGGCGATGGTGGAGTGCGGCCCTTCCGGGTGGCGCCAGTCCGCGCCATGGACCTGGCGCCACCAGGGCGCCTGTGGGACCGCGCGAGTCGGCGGAAAGTCATCTGGGAGGAGCCCGGCGAAGACGAACGCCCAGCCGAACGTCTCGGCTTCAGTCTGATAGCCGGTCGCCTCGACGAAGGCGGCGAACTGACCGTTGGAGACGGCGGTGCGATCGATCCAGAACGGACTGAGGCGAATCTTGCGGACGGGGCCTTCGCCGTCGGCCGGGTACCCCTCGCGGTCGTCGGTGCCCATCAGGAACTGGCCGCCGGGAAGGAGGACCATGTTGGCAACTCCCACCCCCGGCCGCTGCGCGTAGCTCTCATCGGCTGCGATGTCGTCCGCAGGACGATATTCGCGGGGCCGCGCCCCGACGTCCTCCCCCGTGCGCGGGAGAGGGGAGACCGGCTCGTCCGAGACGGTCGCCGCATGGCCGTCGGCGCGCGACGCTGCGCAGCACGCACCACCAGATTCCGCCTGATTCGCCAGCTCCGGTACCGTCATCGTGACCCCCGACGCGAGATTATCGGTGATTAGGGGAGGTCCCCACCCCAGCCCCTCCTCAGAACGTGGGGGAGGGGCGAGGATCATTTAAGGCGCATCTCGTTGGTCGGCTCGAATCCGTACAGCTCGTAGAGGGGGCGGCCGTCGTCGGAGGCGTGCAGCGTGAACCGAGTGATGCCGTTCTCGCGGCCCCAGGCGAGGATCGCCTCGACGATCCGGCGGCCTCGGCCGCGTCGGCGGTGGTCGGGGTCGGTCCACATGCTGACAATCAGCCCCTCCGGCTCGCCGTAGACGTAGCCGGGGCGCGGCATCAGCGTCCGAATCTGCAACCCGCCCCCGGAGACGACCGCGCCCTCGTGCTCGACGACCCAGGAGCGGAACGTGCCGGCCGGCATCGCCTGAACGATGTACCGAATGACGGCCGCCTCCAGCAGGTCGCCCTGGTCTGTTGGCAGCGACCCGATGCTGTCGAACATCAGCCGGCGCTGCCGGGCCAGGAGCGGCGCGTCGGCAAGGGTGGCCTCGCGCAGGATGTAGCCGTCCGGGAGGTCAAAGGTCTGGCTCATGACGTCAGAAAGGGTACACGCCACGGGACGCGCCATGCGCACGCGAAAGCTACTCGTCGAAGCTCGACGCGCTCGTCGGAGTCGTGGTGATAGATCGCGAACAGGCCAGGCGTCGGCGGTTCGACAGTTTTGGCCGAAGCCCGCTGGTACGATCGCCCGGTGGCGGGCAGTGTGGCCCACTCGGTGTGCCGCGCGATGCACGGCGGCGACCTGTCGGCGTGTGACGTGACGAAAGGTCAAGATATGACGGCCGATCCGCTGAGAGATCTGAAGACCGGGCAGACGATCGGGCCGTATCGCTTCGACGGACGGCCCAGAGAGATCAACGTTGGGGGGCTGTGCCAGGTCGTCCACACCGTCTCGGGTCAGCCTCGAACGCTGAAGCCCGTGCACCCGTTGCAGGCAGCCGATCCAAACCTCATGGATCGAATCCGTGACGAGGCGAAGGCCCTGGCCCGACTCCAACACCCGCACCTCGCGCAGGTTTACGGCGTCGAGGAGTCCGACGGAGTCCACTTCGTCACGATCGAGATGGTAACCGGCCGATCGCTCGACGTCGTGCAGCGCGACGAGGGACCGCTGCCAACGGCACGCGCGCTCCATCTGTTGACGTTCGTGGCCTCGGCACTGGACGCGCTCCACGCGAACGCCATCGTCCATCATGACGTCACGCCCAGGGATGTCGTCGTCGATTCGAACGACCGGGCGAAACTGCTCGACTTTGGGTGCAAGCGCGCGCTGGCCGCAACCGCACTCTACAGCACGCATCCGATCGTGAGGCCGGAGTACATGGCACCGGAGCTCGTGCGTGGAGAGCAGTCCGGGCCAGGCATCGATCAGCACGCGTTCGGGGTGGTGGCGTACGAGCTGATTGTCGGTCGTCTACCGTTTGTGGGCACCGGGTTGGAGCTGCCGCGGAGCCACTACCAGGAAACGCCGCCGCCTCCACGCACACTGCGGCCAGATCTGCCGGAAGCGATTGAGGCCGTGCTGTTGCGGCAGCTGGCAAAGCAGGCGGCCGAGCGCTACCCGACCTGCTCGGCGTTCACGCAGGCGCTCTCGGCAGCACTCGCGCAGTAGGGGAGGCCGGGCCCACCGACGGATCTCGGGACCTCGGGCCGTGGGTTGCCGTGCGCCTGCCGGCAGGTTACAGTCCGCCCATGACCTCGGCGACGATCGTGCCGGACGGCGCCACCGCGGCGCGTTCTCGATTGATCATGACGCTGCTGGCGGCCCAGGTCTGCGGCAGCACCGGCCACACCCTCACGCTCGCGGTCGGCAGCATCGTGGCGGCCGATCTGACAGGCGACAACACCTGGTCCGGCGTGCCGGTCGCGGTCGGGGCGCTTGGCGGGGCGCTCGCCAGCGTGCCGCTCTCCCGCCTGATGGGCCGCTCCGGTCGGCGTCCGGGGCTGGCGCTGGGGTACCTGATGGCGGTGCTCGGCAGCGTCTTGAGCATGCTCGGCGTGATCGACCGGAGCTTCTCGCTCTTCCTGGTGGGCATGTTCCTGTTCGGGTTCGGGCAGGCGTCCAGCTTGCTCGGGCGGTTCGCGGCGGCGGACGTCAGCACGGCCGATCAGCGGGGCCGGGCGATCGGGTTGATCGTCGGCGGCGCGACGGCCGGCTCGATCATCGGCCCGAACCTGATGGCGCCGGCCACGACGCTGGCGGTCTGGCTCGGACTGCCGGCCGCGGGCGGGCCGTTCCTGATCGGCATCGGCGGTTTCGGGCTGGCGGCGCTGCTGATCGAGCTGTTGCTGCGGCCGGACCCGCTGAAGATCGCGCACCACTTCCACCACGGCGAGGCCACCGCCCGGATCGGGCGAGCCGTCCGTCCGCTCGGATCGATTATGCGCATACCGCGCGTCCGGATCGCGTTCGGGGCGCTGATGACGAGCCAGCTGGTGATGATCGGCACGACGTCCACCGCGGCGGTCTACCTCCTGGACCACGGCCACGACGTCCAGATGATCGGGCTGGCGGTCTCGCTGCACCTGGGCGGCATGTACGTCGCCTCGCCGTTCACAGGCTGGCTGGTGGACCGGGTCGGGCGGCTGGCGATGATCCTGATCGGCGGCCTACTGCTGATGGCGGCGGTGATCGTAGCGGGCCTGGCGCCGGGCAGCAACGGCCTGCTGGTGGCGCTGATGTTCTGCCTGAACGGGATCGGCTGGAACTTCGCCTTCGTCTCGGGCAGCGCGCTCCTGACGGACGCCCTGGAGCCGGCCGAGCGGACCTCGATGCAGGGGTTCGCCGATCTGATGACCGGCTTGATGGGCGCGCTGGGCAGCACGCTGGGCGGGTTGACGTTGCAGAGCTGGGGGTTCGGCGCGCTGAACGCGGCCGGCGCGGTGCTGATCCTGGGGCCGCTGGCGGCAGTCTGGCTCGGGCGGGCGGCGCTGGCGCCTCAGCCTTCGGAGCGCTCGGGGGCCGCCGCGTCCTCCTCCGCCTGACCGCCGCCTGCCTCGATAGATGTTGCCTGATCCGACTGACTTCTGCTCGGGTCGACCCAGCGAGGCATGATGGCGTCAAACAGCTCACGGACCGTCAGTGTCACTCCTGGCAGCACGTCGTCAACGTCGATTCGATCGTTGCCCTGGAGCACACGCACTGGCTGTCCAGACCGAAAAGCAAGGATGGCTTCATCATCAGGATCAACGACCAGTGCGATCTGCGCGCCGTAAGCGAGGTACTCCTGGCACTTCCGAATGAGTGAGGTCACGCTCTGATCAGGGGACACGATCTCGACGGCGATGTCTGGGATTCCCTGCGTGCGATCGTAGCGACCTCCCGGCAGGATTCGCAGGTGCTCGAGGCGGTAGTAACTGACGTCAGGAACCCTCACCAATTTGGCAACGCGGAATCGGAGCTCAAAGAACGTGCGGCCGAGCTGGCGCTGGCTGGCTGCGTCGTTAAACGCTTCCCGGAAGATTGCCTGAAGCTCAGTATGGTCCGGCGTTGGAGCCATCTTCTGCGTCACCACCTCGCCATCGAATTCGAGGGCCGGCTTCTGCTCGGGAAGGGCCAGGAACTCTTCGAGCGTCATTCGCTGCCCGTCCCACTTCGACCGGGTGGAGTCGTCGACGATGTCTGGACGCTCAGAGATTGCCATCGCGCTGTCCCAGGTGATCGGTGTCGCTATCATCATACCGTCCGCGAGCGCTTCACTCCCGCGTTGCCGGGCCATCAAACTGGCCGGATCTCGCACAAATAGCCACGATGCGAGGCCGTTCCACTGACCGGGTCCCTGTCCGCGGCTGCGACGAGCAAGTTGAAATTGGAGTCCGACGGTCCAAACGGATCGTAGCCGGGCGCGCCGGTTTCAGCACACGCCTGCCACCAGCCGTGTGTGCCCACCGCCACGCGGGGATCCAGTCGATCGTTGACCCTGGCGCGAGCGCGCACGCTGGCCTCCGGGGTCTCGACGCACACCCAGTCGCCGTCGGCGATTCCACGCACCCGAGCCGCCTCAGAATGCAGGTCCACCTCCGGATCCGGGGCGCGCTTCGGCAGCCCCTTTTGGATTGGTTCGTCTCAACGGGTGCGTCAGACGTTCAGGGTGATAGACTAGCTCCGGCCCAGCGCGTCCCTTGGCGCACAGCGCCTGCCCGGTCGGGTGGGTCGGGTCGGGCTCGAGCCGGGTGAAACGGCCGTTCTCCACCGTTGCAATCGCCCCGCAACGGGAGATGCAGAGCGCGCAGTAGCCGCGAATCTGATGCGACTTCGTGTCTTCTGTCACCTGGGATGCTCAGGGGCGAGCGGGTCAGCGGACAAGACGATGAAGCTGTGGCGGGCAGCGGACGGGGTGCTGTTGCGGACGTTGGAAGGGCATCCCAGCCAGCTCTGGAGCGTGATCTTCGCGGCTGATGGTCAAACGCCTGCTCAGCGGCTCAGACGACCGGACGGTGAAGGTGTGGGGCATCCAATAACGGGCAGGGGCAGGTGGTGGCGGCGCTGGCGCCTCAGCCGCCTGAGCGCTCTCGGGCCGCCGCGTCGTCCTCCGCCTGACCGACCGTACAGCAGGTCAGTCCGCAGCTTCGGACTCGGGATCTGGCGTCGCTCGCTCCTGCGCGGTGGGTCGCGAAAACCAGGCGGGTGCGACCGAGTCGAACATCTCGTTCAGCGCCACCTGGAACCCCGGCAGCACCTCGTCGAGATTGATGCGATCGTCGCCCTGAAGGACCCGTAGCGGCTGGCCGGGCCGAAGCTCGAACACCGCGCGCTCCTCCGGGTGGATGAACAGCGTGATCGGGACTCCGAGCGCCTGATACCGGGCGCACTTCTCAAGCTGTGCGGTGACCGTCTGCCCTGGCGACTTGATCTCGACCGCGATGTCGGGTGGAACGATGAAATCCTCGGGCACCCGACCTGCACTGTCGACACCTTCGGCTCGCCCGCTGCGGTAAAACGACACGTCAGGTGCGAGCGCACGTCCTTCAGTCACGAAGCGCGTATCTGTGTGGGCCATGCCCAGCTCACCGACCCATGCGACCTGATTCAACACTGTTGCCAGATACGCCTGCAGACTTCCATGGACCCGCTTCGCGGCCACCTTTTGCCTCACCACGCCATCGACGTATTCGAGCGACGGTTTCTGCTCGGGAAGCGCCAAATACTCTTCGAGCGTCATTCGCTGCCCGTCCCACTTCGACGGGATGGAATCATCGGTGATATCTGGACGCTCGGAGATCGCCATCGTGCTGTCCTGGTCGAGAAGTGTCCTCAACATCATACCGTCCGCGAGAGCGCCCCGGAGCACCGTCCGGGGCACGCTCGCCGACGGTCATTGTGCAGGGCTGGCGGCCGGCGTCGAGCGGAGGTGGCGAATCGGCGAGAAGATCAGCCAGAGCACAGCCGGGAGCAGCCCGATGCCGCCGACCAGCATCGTCGCGCGCGGCCCGATCGTCTCGCCGAGGATGCCGCCCGCGATCGTGCCGAGCAGCATCGCCGTCCAACCGATCACCCGTAGGCAGGACGTGACACGGCCGAGCGACTCGTCAGGAACGGTCGCCTGGATCAGGCTCTCCTCATGGATCTGGTAGATGACCGCCGGCGCGTCGGCGAGCTGCTGCACACCCACCAGGAAGACGACCAGCACGAACGGGCCGGCCGCCAGCGGGACCGTCAGCACGGCGGCTGAGCCGAGGAAGAAGCTCCAAATCAACGTCGGCCCGAGGCCGAACCAGCGCTCGACGCGCTCCGCGGCCAGCGCCCCAAAGAACGAGCAGACGCCGCCGATCGCGAACAGGATGCCGAAGACGATCGGGTCGAGCTCCAGATCGCGCGTCAGGAAGACGAGCAGCATCGAGACCCAGATGAAGAGGAAGAACTCGTTGGTCGCCTTCGCGCCGGCAAGGGCGCGCAGGGTCGGGTCGTGGACGACCATGCGCAGCCCCTCGCGGATCGCCATCCAGGTCGTGTGGCCGTCCGTTGCCGGCCGGGCCGGCGGCTCCGGCGTCCGAATGCCGCCGAGGCAGACGGCTGAGATCACGAACGAGATCGCGTCGAGCAGGATCGCGATCGGCGCGGTCAGGATCTGGACCAGCAGCCCCGCGAAGCCGAACGCCGCCACCTCCACCACCGAGCCGCTCGCCTGAAGCTTGCTGTTCCCCTCGACCAGCTCCTCGCGCGAGATGACGGTCGGCAGGTACGACCGCGACGCGATCTCGAAGAGGGCGGTCAGGGTGCCAGCCGCCACGACGACGATCACGAGCTGCCAGAGACTCAGCACGCCGAGCAACGCGGCCAGCGGGATCGAGAGCAGCAGCAGGGCGCGCCCGACGTCGGTCCAGATCATCAGCGGCCGGCGCCGCATCCGATCGACCCAGACGCCGGCGAACAGGCCGATCACCACGCCCGGCAGCACGTCCGCCATCCGCAGGAGCGCGACCTGCCCAGGTGAGGCGTCCAGGGCGAGGATCGCGACGAGCGGCAGCGCGAAGCGGCCAACCAGGCTGCCGGCCAGCGAAACGGTGTGGCCAGCCCAGAGTCTAAGGAAGTCCGGATGGCGCCAGAGGCCATCGAAGCGTAATCTCGCGGACACGTGGTCCCTCATGCAGTGCAGCCCTGGCGGCGTGCGCCAGGACGCGATATGCCAGAGCGTCGAGAACGGTGGTTGCCCCGGTAGGGCGTGCATCGACAGGCACGATGCATGAGGTAGCGAACGGCTTCATGGGCCATCTCCTCTCTCGGAGTGGGAACGGGAGCCAGGCACGAGGCCGGGCAGGAGCCAGGAGGCACGCCGATCGGCGGACGACGAATACCTTCCCCACATGCGGGGGCTCGTTACCGCCCGAAGCTGCCGAATCCCAGCGGGCGCCGACGTGTATCGTAGCCGATGCGAGCGCCCCGTACTGTGCCCGGCACGACATCTCCGATCGCGCAATGCCGTGCCGGGGGTGGTCCAGCGGGCCGTGTGAGGCGGCGCGCGGCGTGTACCATGGAGCGGCAACGGCGACTGCGTGACGTGGTCCCTGGAAGGCCGCGACGACGCGATGAACGAAGGAGGACGTCGTGGTCCCTCAGTTCGGCATCTTCGATCACCTGGAGCGGCAGCCAGAGCTCTCGCTCGACCAGCAGTACGAGGAGCGGCTACAGCTGCTGGCGCGGGCCGACGAGCTCGGGTTCTACGCCTACCACCTGGCCGAGCATCACCAGGCTCCGCTCTGCATGGCGCCCTCGCCGAGCGTCTTCCTGGCTGCTGCCGCCAGGAACACCCGTCAGCTTCGGCTCGGGGCGCTGGTGACGATCCTGCCGTTCCACCACCCACTGCGCCTGATGGAGGAGGTCTGCATGCTCGACCACCTGAGTGGCGGGCGGCTCCAACTGGGGATCGGGCGCGGCATCACGGCAATCGAGCACACGTTCTGGGGGCAGCGTCCGGAGGAGGCGCACGCCCGGAACGACGAGGTGCTGGAGATCCTGGTCAGGGGGCTGACCTCCGACACCATGGACTTCCAGGGACAGTTTTACCGCTTCGACAACGTGCCGCTGGAGATGACCCCGAAGCAGCAGCCGCACCCGCCATTCTGGAGCGCCGGCAACCCCGAGTTCGCCGGGCGGCACGGGACGCACTTCGTCTGCCACGCGGGGCAGCGCTTCCAGGCAATGGTGGCCCGCTACCGTGAGCTGTACCGGGAGCACCAGGGCGGCCCTGGCTGGCTGAACGGCCACGTCCAGGAGCCGCTCGTCGGCAGCACCCGCCACTTCGTCGTCGCGGACACGGACGCCGAGGCCGAGCGGATCGCGCGCTCATCGTGGCCGGCCTACAACCGCAACTTCGCCAAGCGGGGCATGACCGGCCCCGGCCCCGAGACCAGCAGCGACGGCGCGATCAAGGCGCTGCCGGCCGGCGGCCCGGGCCTGGGCGGCGACGTCGAGAAGGCGTTCGAGCTGGAGCGCTGCATCGTCGGCTCGCCGGACACGATCCTGGCGCACGTCGAGCAGTACACGGTCCAGGCCGGCGTCAACTACCTGGTCGGCTCGTTCCAGTGGGGCAACATCACCCATGAGCAGGCGATGCGCTCGCTGGAGCTGTTCGGGACCGAGGTGCTGCCGAAGATCGCGGAGCGAGCGAGCGTGGCCTCAGGCTGATGGACGAACGATGTCCGGGGGCTGGTCGGCGCGGTGCTCGAAGCGGGCGGGCACGTGGAGCAGATCGTCGCGGTCAGCCACGAAGCCGTTGGCGCCGCCGGTCGCCGGCACCATGAAGTCCCTGGCCACGCCCAGCGAGTCGTAGATGGCGATGCCGTCCGGGCCGAGGATCGAGAGGGCGACTGAGTACAGCCCCGGCTGGAGTGGCGGACCATCAAAGGTCGCCTCGACGACGCCGTCGCCCTCAACCAGCTCCGGAATGTCCCGTGCAGTAGTGTCGGCGGCAAAGATCGTCACGCCCTGGCGCGGCGCACAGATCGCGAACCGGAAGATCGGGCGCTCCAACGGGCGGTGGGCGCGGTAGGCGGCGCGGACGCGGATCGGCTCGCCCGGCTGGACGACCTCGGTCGGTCGGCCAGCCGGGTCCAGCAGTTCGACGCGGCGTTGGTCAAAGCGGGCATCGCCGGAGCCGCCACGCGTCTCGGTCCGGTCTCGTGCGCTCTGCTCGGCGGCGGCGCGGCTGTTGACGTCGTCCAGATACTGCGCGACGATCTCCTCGGTCGGGCCGAGGGCGCGGATCTCGCCCTTGTCCAGCCAGAGCACCTGCTTGCAGAGGCCACGCACGTTGCCGAGATCGTGCGAGACGAGGATCACCGTCTTGCCGCTCTGGACGAGCCCGCGCATGCTGTCGATCGCCTTGCGCTGGAACGCGGTGTCGCCGACGGCGAGCACTTCGTCCACCAGCAGCACGTCCGGATCGCTGTGCGCCGCGACGCCGAAGCCGAGGCGGGCGTACATGCCGGACGAGTACCACTTGACGGGCGTGTCGACGAACTTCTCGATGCCGGTGAACGCGACGATCTCGTCTAACCTGCCGGCGATCTCCTTGAAGCTCAGCCCGAGGATCGCGCCGTGGAGGAAGATGTTCTCGCGGCCGGTCAGCTCGGCGTGGAACCCGGCTCCCAGCTCGATCAGCGAGATCACCTTCCCCGCCACCAGCACCCGCCCGCTGGTGGGCCAGGTGACCCGCGAGAGTAGCTTCAAGATGGTGGTCTTGCCGGCCCCGTTCGGCCCGAGCATGCCCAGGCTGTCGCCCTCCTGGAGCTCGAACGAGACGTCGTTGAGTGCCCAGTGGCTCGGCCGGCCTCCCCCTTTGCCGACCATCTTGCCCGCCCAGTTCGCGAACAACTGGGTGAACTGCCGCTGGCGGCCGATCTTGTAGACCTTGGAGACGTTCTCGAACCGTACGGCAAACATGGGATGAGCGGTCAGGAGTCTGGAGTCAGGCGATCGGGCACAATGCGCGGACGCGTCTGCATAGCAGCGTGAGTATGCCATCCATTGGAACGACGGCAGTAGCAGCATCGCTGCCGGCGACGGATCCCGAATAGCCGGAGCTGATGGCCAATGCGGCAGAGCTTCGCGGGATTGCTGTAACCTGTTGGGCGATGTCGTCTAGACCGCCGCCGTGGAGTCGTCAGGAGCTCGTCCTTGCGTTGGAGTTGTACTTCGACGTGGGCGCTGCGGACTATCGATCGTCTCGGCGAGTACAGGAGCTGAGCCACCTGATTCGCGCGATGCACGCCGGCCAGACGTACCTGGAAGACACGAGGTTTCGCAGTCCGTCCTCCGTATCCCGCAAGTTGAAGAACATCGCCTGGGTCGATCCGTCCAACACTCGTGGAACAGCGCAGTCGCACGGGAGCGCCGTGGACGAGGAGATCTGGGACGAATTCGCTGACGACCGGGGTCGGCTCGCCGTTGAAGCAGCGGCGATTCGTGCCTCGATCGGATCCGGATTCAAGGGTCCAACTCCGTCAGGCGCGGCGCCGTCAGAGGTTGGGTCTGCACTCGATGCCATTCGCGGCGAAGCAGGAAAGCGGACGAGAGGTCAAGGATATCTATCGTCGGCAGCCGCGCGCTTGACGCTCGAGCGCCATTCGATGGAGCACGCGGCGTGCTATTTTGCCGATCAGGGCTGGTCAAGCATTACCGATGTGTCGCAGACGCGCTGCTTCGACCTGCTGTGCCTTCGCGACGATGAGGAACTTCGTGTCGAGGTCAAAGCGACAATAACCGCAGGTACCCAGATCTTGCTGACGAGGAACGAAGTGACGCACGCGCGCCGTGTGTTCCCACGCGTGGCGCTATACGTGCTGGCAGGTATCGAGTTGATTCGGGCCGGCGAAACGTCCTATCGGGCGGCGGGTGGCACCGCGATCATCCGCAATCCGTGGGACATCCGAACCGGCGAACTCCAACCTCTCGCCTACGCATACAGCCTTCTTCCTGAACGAGAATCAAACCTGTGAGGCAGCCCCTACATCTTCGATAGAGAGGTAACACTCGACTTCATCGTGCTCGTCATCGATCGCCTCGTTGGACTCGTCAGTGCGGCAAGCGCGAAGCGCTTGCGTGTACGGGTAGAGGTCCGGATTGCCGCTGTGATTGTGGACCACGAGTCGGTAGCCTTCAGGGAGAGGACCGTCGATCGTCAGCCAGTCCTCGTGAATGGTGATGGTGATGTCCGGCATCATAGTCTCCCGCAGCCCTTGGCCGGCTCCGGGGAGCCGTTCCGCCATAGGGAAGCTGGTCAATTGAGCAACACGCGAACCCGGCTCCCTAGATGATGTCCGCGAAGACGCGCTCGGCGCGCTTGAAGTAGAGGTAGGCTACCACCAGGATGATGCCGGACATCGCGGTCGAGATGGCCAGCAACTCCCAGTCTGGTGCCCGACCGTGGGCGGTCACGGCCCGGAAGGCGTCGATCAGGCCGACCATCGGGTTCAACACGTAGAGCGGCCAGAGCGACGACGGCAGGTGCGTCCGCGCCAGCTCCAGCGAATAGGAGACGGGCGTCACGTAGAGCCAGACCTGGAGCCCGAGCGTCACGACCGGCGCCAGGTCGCGGAACGAGACGTTGAGCGCCGAGGTGATCATCGACAGCCCGAGGATCAGGGCGATCTGCACGACGA
>Ga0075429_100002054_pt1 | contig 16761 bp, 12 predicted proteins | sample RhiMetdeltSRZDD3_FD_75295 | JGI IMG/M metagenome (GOLD analysis project Ga0075429, IMG submission 75295) | Populus rhizosphere microbial communities from Tennessee, USA - Rhizosphere MetaG P. deltoides SRZDD3 | ecosystem: Host-associated > Plants > Roots > Rhizosphere > Soil | place: USA... | reverse complement strand
CAGACGCTCGTGGGCGGACTTACCAACATCACGCACCTGGCGGTGGATCCCGCAACGGGAGCGGTCTACTTCACGCAGCCCTCGATCTTCCCCGGCGGGTCCGTCCGGCGCGTGAACGCGGACGGCAGCGGGCTCACGACGCTGCCGGTGGTCGAGACGGCGTTCGGCGGCGTCGCATGGAGCCCGGCCTCGCTCCTCGATGTACCCGGCGGGCCAGCCACGCCACCGCCGGCTCGCACCGAGTGGGCGTTGCGCGCGCCGAACCCCGCGCGTGCCGGCACGAGCATCGAGTTCTCGCTCCCCGCCGATGGCGACGTGACGCTGGACGTGATGGACGCGGCGGGCCGCCGTGTCGCCACGCTCGCGGAGGGCACGCACGCCGCGGGGACGCATCGCGTGACCTGGACGGGCCAGACCGGCGCCGGACGCGCGGCCCCGGGTGTGTACCTGCTGCGGCTCGAGTGGAGCGGGCGGCGGCTGACGCAGCGGATGACGTACATCCGGTGAGTTGAGCTCGGGAGGTCGCTGACGTCCCTCAGCACTGCTGGCCGGTGAGCGTGTTCAGATCCCGCCGCTGCCAAGAGCCCATACGCGTGCGGGATCCAGCGCCTCGCGCAGGCGATCGCGCAGTGACGCGATGCCCTCGGGCGGCTCTGGCGCACCGGCTCCGACTCCGCGCGAGTCGATGAGCGTGAACCCGCGCGCCGAGAGCTCCTGTGACAGCTCCGCCACCTCGTCCACTTCCGGCCACACGTGCAGCCGGCCGGCGGCGGCGTGGAACACGAGCCGCTCGGCGATCGCGCGGCCGGCGAGGAACGCGATCGCGTCCGGCGTCACGTGCGCGCTCGTGAACGTGAGGCGCGCACCGGGCATCTCCTCGAAGTCGGTGAGCTGTTGCCAGAGCGTGGGCACGCTCGCGTCGCGCACGGTGAGCCGCGCGGCGCCGAGTGTGTCATGGGCGAACGTGTCGCACGCGGCGAGCCACGCGGGGTCCTCTTCGAAACCAGCCACCACGGCGAACGGCGCATCCGACGCGAGCACCGGATGCTTAGCGGCGATCGCACGGCCGATCACGGTGAGCACCGCCGGTTCGCGGCGCGGCCATGCGCTCCAGCGCTTGGCATCGGCGAGTGCCGCGGCATCCGCGCCCCATGCCCACGCGACGCGGCCCGTGGGCTGGGGGAGGAGCTTCAAGCTCGCTTCCACCAACACGGCGAGCGTGCCGCGTGAGCCCACGAGTAACCGGTGGACGGCATGGCCCGCGACATTCTTCACCACGCGGCCGCCCGTGCGCGCGAGCGTGCCGTCGCCGGTGACGAATCGCGCGCCCAAGATGCGGTCGCGCGGTGAGCCCAGTGCGCGGCGGCGCGGACCGTTGGCGTTGGCCGCCAGCACACCGCCCAATGTAGCGCCCCAACTCTCGGCGGCCTCCAGCGGCAGCTCGTGGCCGTGCGCGGCGAGTGCTGCGCGCAGCTCGTCCAGCGTGAGGCCGCACTCGGCGGTGATGGTGTAGTCGTCCGGGTCGTAGACCGTGATGCGCTTGAGCGCCGTGACGTCCAGCGCCACGTCGAACCGGGACGGAGCGCGCTCGCGCGACAGCGCCACGCCACCGCCCCAGGGCACGACTGCCAGCTTCTGCGCGGCCGCCTGGCGTACTGCGTCGGCCAACTCGGCCGCGCTCTCCGGTCGCCACGCCAGGCGCGGTGCGACGCCGCTCATCGCGAAGCGCGCCGCATCTGTCGCGCGTGGTGCGGCGGGCGCGGTCAGATCCACGGGCCTTCCGCGTTGGCGTTGGCCGCGAACCCGCGCATGGCCTCGAACGAATGCTTGTGCGCCTCGCCGCAGCCACTGCCGCCGGGCAGGATCTTGCCGGGGTTCAACCGCCGGTCGGGATCGAACGCGGCGCGAACGCGCTCCATGGTGGCGAGGTCGTCGGGCGCGAACAGTTCGCTCATCATCGGGCGCTTCTCGATCCCGACCCCGTGCTCGCCCGAGATGGTGCCGCCGTAGTCGATGCACATGCGCAGGATGCGATGCGAGACCTCGAGCGCGTCGGCGTGCTGTTGTGCACTCGAGGCATCGAACAGTACGTGCGGGTGCAGGTTGCCATCGCCGGCATGGAACACGTTGCCGGCCTCGAGGCCCTTCTCGCTCGCGAACGCGTACACGTTCGCGAGCGCCTCGGCGAGCCGCGTGCGCGGCACCACGCCGTCCATGATCGTGAACCCGGACGCTGCACGGCCGTAAGCACCGAACGCGGACTTGCGCCCCTTCCACAGCTGCATGCGCTCCTCGGCGTCCTTGGCGATGCGCGTACTGCGCGTGCCCTGTTCCCGGGCGATCCCGGCGATGCGCTCCGCCTGCGGCTCGAGTGTCACGGCCGGACCGTCCACTTCGATCAACAGCACGGCGGCCGCGTCGGTGGGCAGGCCGATGTGCAGCCATTCCTCGACCAACGTCGTGGTGTGGCGGTCCATGATCTCCATGGCCGCGGGCACGATGCCACTGGCGATCACACGCGAGACGGTGCGGCAGGCGGACTCGACCGAGTCGAAGTCGAACAGCAGCGTCTTCACACCCTCGGGCACGGGCAGCAATCGCACGCAGATCTCGGTGATGATCGCGCACGTTCCTTCGCTGCCGCAGACCACGCCCAGCAGGTCCATGCCCGGTGAGTCCAGCGCCTCACCGCCCAGTGTGACCGAGCTGCCATCGGCGAGCACCACCACCACGCCCAGCACGTGGTTGAACGTGACGCCGTACTTCAAGCAGTGCGGTCCGCCGGCGTTCGTGGCGACGTTGCCGCCGATGGTGGAGACCTGCTGCGAGGCGGGATCGGGCGCGAAGTAGAGCCGCTGGCCCGCGAGCTGCTGCGACAGCCACAGGTTCACGAGGCCGGGCTGCACCCACGCGAACAGCCGCGTCTCGTCCACGCGCAGCACCTGGTCCATCCGGTTCAGGCTCAGCGACAGCCCGCCCTGCTCGGTCGTCGCACCGCCCGCGAGGCCCGTGCCCGCGCCGCGCGGGGTCACGGGCAGGCCCTTGGACGCCGCCCAGCGCACGAGCGCGCACACCTCGTCGGTGGAGCGCGGCAGCACCACCACGTCGGGCGGGCGGCGCTCCATGGTGAGCGCGTCGGCCTCGTACGTGAACAGCGCGGCCTCGCTCGACAACACGCCCGAGTCCCCGAGCAGCGCGCGAAGCTCGGCGAGTTGGCTGGCCGCGAGCGCCATGGGCTAGCTCCTAGGCTTCCTGTGGCGTGCGCAGGCCGGCGCGTTCGGCGAGTGCGGCGAGTGCTTCGGCGACCTGGAGGAACCCGGTCTCGAGCAGGAACGCGGTCGCACCACGGCCGTAGGACTTGGCCCCGAGGATGAAGTAGCCCGGCTCGGGGTTCGCGAGCACGCCGGCTCCCTGCGCGGGCACCTGCGTGCAGTCGGTGGTGCCCGAAGCCTGCAGCGCCGACGCCAGCTTCATCGGAGCCAACGACTCGTAGCACTCGTGGATCTGCAGCTCGCGATGAAGCAAGGGATCGGGCCCGTAGCCGCAGTTCACGATGACCTGGTCCGCCTCCTCGATACGAGCGCCGGCGGCGGTCGCCAGCTGCACGCGGTAGCGATGCGTGGCCGAGTTGTACTCGAAGCCCTCCACCTCGCAGTCCCCTGTCCACTGGACCGCATCCGAGCCGCCCTGCTGCAGCCGGCGGCCCTCCGCCAGCAGTGCGGCACGCGCCGGGAGCGAGTCGTTCGCGACCTCGTTCGCGAAGCCGGGCGCCGGCCGCCGTGTGACCCACGACACGCGCGTGCCCGGTGCTTCGGCGGCCAGCTGTGCCAATGCCACGACCGTGGTGATGGCCGACGTGCCGCCGCCGATCACGAGCGTCGTCTTCGCCGTGTGACGCTCGCGCCGCAGCCCCAGCACGTCGTCGGGGTGGTAGCTCATCTGCGGCGCCAGGTAGGTCTCGCCGCGCGCGGGGATGCCGCCCGTCCCGGCCCAGTTGGGCGTGGAATAGACACCGGTCGCGTCCACCACCGCGTGTGCGTGCAGGTAGTTCTCGCGGCCGCCCTGGTCGCGCACGAGCAGCCGGAACGGATGCGACTCGCGCTCGCGCTTGCCCGGGCCGTCTCCCTTGCGCGCGCCATGTCGCGACACCTGCACCACCTGTGAATGCGTGTGCACGAGGGCTTTCAGCTCGGGTGTGGTCGCGAGCGGCTGGAGCACCTGCTCGGCCAGCTCGAGCCCGGTCGGACAGGTTTCCGAGTCGGGGGTGGCCGCGCCGTTACGCGCCAGCAGTCGAGCCGATGCGGGCCCGACGACCATCCGCCACGGCGTGAACATGCGGACGTGGCCCCAGGCCAGCAGGTGCGCACCCACATCGCCGCGCTCGAACACGTGCACGTCGAAGCCGAGTTCGAGTGCGAGCGCGGCAGCTTCCAGGCCCACGGGGCCGGCGCCGAGGATGGCGAGCGAGTTGGGCGAGATCGGGGGCATCGGAACTCCGGGTGGAGGCGTTTCGGCCGCGGGCGGGCAGTATACCGGCGTGCGCCGCAGCCTGCCCGAGGTGCGGCCGCCCGGGCGAGCCCCGGGCAGGCGCGCCCGATCAGGCGTCCGCGGTCTTCGCCAGCACGTCGATCATCTTCTCGCGCCTTCGCTCGAGCTCGTCCGCGTGTCGGTCCATCGCCAGCCACCAGATCGCCGCGGATGCCGCCAGCAGCAGCGAAGTCACCGCGAACGACATGACCCCATCGTGCGCGTCCGGCGTGAGCGAGCGTGCGGCCATGACGGCGAGCACCACGCCCGCTCCGACCACGAGCACGACGAGATAGGCGAGCAGCCCGGTCACGCCACCGGGGCTCCGGCGCGTGAAGCCGCGCTCCTGGAACTTCATCGGGTGCGCGATGGAGACCCACGTGCCCACGGCTGCCGCGGTGAACGTCACCGCGGCGAAGCCCGTCACCAGCATGGGCAGCATGGGCAGGAACCGACCGGGCCGCAACGCCGTCAGCACCGCGAACGTGAAGCCCGCTTCGGCGAACGTGCTCGTGAGCCAGCTCAGGTTCTTGCTCAGCACCAGGTCGCGTGGCGTGAACGGCATCAGGAACAGCGTGCGGATACCCGGACCATCGTAGCTCCACAGTGCGAGGTTCCGAGACGCGAGCGTGCCGGTCATGATGAACATCGGCAGGATCGTGTCGAAGCCCGTCTCGCGCGCGCCACCCAGAACACTCACGAACACCACCGACAGCGGGACGATGGCCGCCTGGTAGAGCAGCGCCGGCGTGCGCTGGGCGTAGAGCCACTCGCGGGCGAGCAGCAGGCGCTGGGGCGCCGTCAGGCCGGGCCAGCGCAGCCCGAACGAGCCGCGTGTGGCGCGCGCGGCGCGCGGCCGGACTCGGCCGGCCAGTGTTTCGCGTGTGACGGCGCGCGCCATCACCCGCGAGCCGAGCCAGAGCGGGACCAGCACCAGGACGGCACTCGCCGTGAACGCCAGCACGGGCTCGCCGAACGGTCCCGAGACGGGTGCGCCGCCCACCGCGGCCGGAGCGCCCACGCTCGGGAGGTGCTCGAACATCACGCCGATGTCCTTGAGCAGCTTCGCGGGATCGAAGCCGGCCTGGCGAGCCTGGTCGGCCAGCCGGCGCGACGAACCGCGCACACCCAGCTGGATGGCGAGGAACGTGCCGGTGAACAGGAACGCCGCCACGTAGCGCATCCACTCGCGGCGCAGGAAGTCGTCCAGGATGGCGAGCAGCAGCTGCAGCGCCGAGGCGGTGATCAGCAGCAGCAGCAGCGCGCCCGCGGCCGCGGTGAGCCCGGCGAGCCAGCCGTCGTGCCGCGCGACGCCGAGGCTGACACCCACCAGCGACGGGAGCGTCATCAGGATGACGGGCTCGGTGAACGAGGCGAGCAGGTTGAATCCGTACACTTCGAACGGCCGGAACGGGTAGCGCTTGAGCTTGTCGAGCTCGAACGATCGTCCCAGTGCTCCGGCGAGCAGCGACACCCACAGGATGCACAGCTGTGCCAGGCCGAAGACCAGCGTGAGCGCACCGGTGCCGTGGTTGGAGCCGCCCGTGAACGAGAAGATCGCGGCACCCACGTAGAGCGGAGCGAACGCCAGCGCGAGCAGTGTCGTGAGGGCCGCCATGGCCCAGCGGCTCTTCCCGGTGGTGGCGTTCATGGCGAGCCGCCAGCGCAGCCACAGCAGGAGCCGGAACGTCCTCACTCGGCGTCGCGCTCCCGCGCGAGCCACGACAGCCCGGTGCCGGCGCTGTCGCGCGGGGCGCCCACGGTGTCGAGGAACAGCTCCTCGAGCGAGCGTGAGCCGCCACCCCCGCCTCGCCGCAGTTCGTCGAGCGTGCCGCTGGCCGCGAGCCGCCCCTTGGCGATGATGCCCACGTGCGTGCACAGCCGTTCGACCACCTCCAGCACGTGCGACGTGAGGAACACCGTCACGCGCCGCGTGGCCACCAGCTTCTGGAGCAGATCGCGCAGTTCACGCGTGGCCACCGCGTCCACGCCCTCGAACGGCTCGTCCAGGAACAGCAGCCGCGGGTCGTGGATCAGGGCGCACGACAGCGCCAGCTTCTTGCGCATGCCGTGCGAGTAGCCCGCGACCAGCTTGTTCGCGTCGGCGGTGAGGTCCATGGCCTCGAGCAACTGCCCGGTGCGCTGGCGCGCTTCGGCCGCCGACAGCCCGTGCGCCTCGCCCACGAAGCGCAGGTGCTCCTCGCCCGAGAGCCGCTCGAACAGGTGCAGCCCGTCCGGGACCACCCCGATGCGGCGCTTGATGTCGAGCACCTGGGATTCGACATCGAAGCCCAGGACGCGTGCGGATCCGCCACTGGGCGCGAGCAACCCGGTGAGGATGTTGATGGTGGTGGACTTGCCGGCGCCATTGGGGCCGAGGAATCCGAAAATCGACCCTTCGGGTACTTCCAGGGTGAGCCCGTCCAGCGCCAGTTGCCCGCCGAACGTGCGTGAAAGCTGGTGAGTCTGGATCGCAAGTGAATCGTCGGCCATGGAGCTCCTCCCGAGCGCGGCAGCATACACTGGGCCGCCAGCACCCCCAGCGAGGGAGCTGGTGTATCCTGAAGGGCCCATAAGAGCCCATTTCAGGGCACATAAGGGAACACAGCAGGCCACAACCGACACGAGGAGCCCGCATGGAGACGCTCGACGCCGAAGCCACCGCCCGGCTGCTCCAATTGCACGTGAAGCGAGTCCAGATGATGGCGCGCGAGGGGAAGCTGCCGGCCTCGCGCGTCGGACGGAAGTGGCTGTTTCGCCGGCACGAGATCGAGGCACTGATCAGCGGGCGCCCGCCGGGCCCGGCGCCGGCAACGAGTGAACGCTCACTCGAGCTCAGCGCGCGCAACCGCCTGCGCGGCCGGGTCGAGAAGCTGCTCGTGGAAGGACTCATGGCCGAGGTGCACGTGCGCATCGGGGAGCAATCGCTCGTCTCGGTGATCACGCGCTCGTCGGCCGAACGGTTGGGCCTTCGCGTGGGTGACGAAGTGGTCGCGGTGATCAAGTCCACCGAGGTCATGATCGGCAGGGAAGGGCACGAGTGAGCCGTTCCCGGTCTTCGTCGGCGCGCGGGGTCGCGACCGGCCTTCTCGTCCGCGCGATCACGGCGGTGGCCGTGCTGCTCATGTTCGTGCTGCTCGCCACGCCTTTCCTGGCGCTCGTGCTGCGCGCCTCGCCGTCGCGGCTCGTGTCGCGGCTCGGCGATCCCGCCGTGCTCGAGGCACTGCGGCTGAGCCTGCTCACCAGTGCGATCGCGACCGCCATCGTGGTCGCGATCGGAGCGCCGGTGGCCTACCTGTTCGCCACCCGCGACTGGCCGGGGAAACGGCCGCTGGAAGTGCTCGTGGACCTGCCCATGGTGCTGCCACCCACCGTGGCGGGCTTCGCGCTGCTGATGGCATTCGGCCGCGCGGGGCTCGCGGGCCAGGCGCTGGGGGCTTTCGGCATCACGCTGCCGTTCACCACTGCCGCCGTCGTCGTGGCCCAGGTGTTCATGGCGCTGCCGTTCTTCGTCGGCCCGGTGCGCGCCGGAATCGCCAGCGTGGACCGCCGCTTCGTCGAGGCCGCCGTGACGCTCGGGGCCTCGGAGCCGCGGACGTTCTTCCGCGTCATCCTGCCGCTCGCACGGCGCTCGGTCATCGCCGGGGCGGCCATGAGTTGTGCGCGCTCCCTGGGCGAGTTCGGCGCCACCATCACGTTCGCGGGCAACCTGCCCGGCACCACGCAGACGATGCCGCTCGCCGTGTACCTGTCGCTGCAGACCGACCTCGAGGCGGCGGTCGTGCTCTCGGTGCTGCTGCTGCTCATGTCGTTCGGACTGCTGCTGGGGCTGCGCTCCGCGCCGGCGGGGTGGTTCTGGAATCGTGCTCGAGTTCCAGCTCGCTAGCCGGCTGGGGGCGTTCTCGCTCGAGCTGGGTGTGGAAGCCCCGGCGGGTTCCGTGCTCGTCGTCGTGGGCGAGAGTGGGTCGGGCAAGACCACACTGCTGCGACTGCTCGCCGGTCTCGCCACGCCGGAATCCGGCCGCATCGTCGTGAATGGCGAGACCTGGTTCAGCTCGGAGCGAGACGTGCTCCTGCCCGCGCGCCTGCGCGAGGTGGGCTACGTCGCGCAGGACCACGCGCTGTTCCCGCACCTGACCGCCGCGCAGAACGTCGCGTTCGGACTCGAAGCGCAGGGCGTCCCCGCGCGCGAGACCACGACGCGCGTGCGCGCCGCGCTCGAGCGGCTGGGAGTGGCCGAGTTGGCCGCCCGCCGGCCGCTGGAACTCTCGGGCGGCCAGCAGCAGCGGGTCGCACTGGCGCGCGCGCTCGTCCTCGAGCCGCGATTGCTGCTGCTCGACGAACCCCTGTCCGCACTCGACGTGCAGGCGCGCCGCGAGATCCGCGGCGAGTTGCGACGGCTGCTCGCGAGCCTCTCGTGCGTGACCGTGTACGTGACGCACCAGCCCGCCGAAGCGCTGCTGTTCGGCGACACCATCGCCGTGCTCGAAGCGGGGCGCGTGAGCCAGTGCGGCACCCGCGACGACCTCATGCTGCGGCCGCGATCGGCGTTCGCGGCCGAGTTCCTGGGCGTGAACCTGCTGCGCGGTACCGTGACCGGCCGCGCCGCGAACGGCCTCGCGCACGTGAGCACGTCGGGCGGGGAGGTGCTGGTGCCGTACGCGGAAGACAGCGGCGAGGTCACGGTGATCGTGCATCCACGCCAGATCACGCTCTCGCTCGAGCGGCCCGCCGGCAGTGCCCAGAACGTGTTCGCCGGCGACATCGAGGAGCTGCTGCCCGAACCGCCGGACGGCAGCCGGATCCGCGTGTCGCTCGCCTCGCATCCTCCGCTCGTCGCCGAGGTGACGCGCGAGTCGGCCGAGGCCATGGGCCTGGTCCCCGGGCGGCGCGTGCACGCCTCATTCAAGGCTGCGGGGCTGACGATCCAATAGCGCCCGGCGCGGCGCGTCAGGCCGGAGGCGTGTGCGTTCGCGGCGGGAAGCGCACCGCCAGGCGCGCACCTTGATCGAGCAGCGGCCGCTCGACCAAGAGGTAGGTCAGCCCCGCGACCAGCGACGAGACCACGATGACGACCAGGCTCGAGGCGCAGAACATCCACAGTGCGCCCGCGGTGCCGTGCGGCCGGTTGGGCCACCAGGCGAACAGCCAGAAGATGACGAACATCTGGATCAGGTACGTGCAGTAGGACACGCGCGCGAGCGGCGTCCACACGCGATACGAGAGGAAGCGTGTGCCCGCGTTGTCCAGGAACACGCCGTTCAAGACCAGAAATGTCGCGCCCAGGGCGACCACGAAGTACTGCCAGACGACGGGGAAGTAGCCCGGTGTCCGCAATCCGCCCCACAGCATCGCCGAGGCGATACACGCCACGCCCAGGATCCAGGTGAGGTTACCGAGACGAGCGACCCAGGCGGTCGCCTGCTCGCGGTGGAACACGTACGCGTACGCGATCAACACGCCCATCACCAGCCCGTCGCCGTGCGTGTGCGACATCGGGTGGATCCACATGAACACCGACATGTCCGGCTGCTGCGCCCACTCGTACCAGCGGCTGGCCGTCGGCACTGCGAGCACGGCGAACATCAGCAGTGGCCGCATCGCGCCGCGCGTGAATCGCCACAACAGGACCAGTGCAGCGGGCAGCAGGAGGTAGAAGTGCTCCTCCACGCACAGCGACCAGCTCCACGTCATCGCGTTGGGGAATCCCATTCCGCGAACGTAGTTGCTGAGGTACAGGAAGTTCGCCCAGCTGCCGCCCACCGTCTCCTGCCAGGTTCGCCTGCCGAACAGCAGGCCCCATTCCTCGATGCGCGCGAACCAGAACACGCTCGCCGTGAGCACCAGATAATAGATGGGGAAGATGCGAAAACCGCGCCGGAGGTAGAACGACAGGAACCCCAGGCTGCCCTTCTGCAGCCGGCGCATGAGGATGCGACCGATGAGGAATCCTGACATGACGAAGAACACGTCCACGCCGAACCAGGTCTGCCGCCAGAACAGCAGGAATCCCTGGGGCAGCGCACGAAACGAGTCCGGCAGCGCTGCGGGCAGCCACACCGCGCAGTGGAACATGACCACGAACATCGACGAGATCCCGCGCAATCCGTCGAGCGCGGGCTCGTGCCCCGCTTCCTGCCGGAACAGCGTGTGGAATGCGGCGGGCCAGCTCGGCGCCGGACGGGCCACCGCGCGTGAACCCTTCTGCGACGACCTCTTCCGCTCCGCTCGGGAGGCAGGGGCTGGCTTGCGGCTCATGTTCGGGGCCTTGATCGCGTCGAGGGGGCATCGTCCGGGACCACGCGCGACCCGATCGCGGTCACGAGCCCGGCCATGCAATGGCCGAGGATGCTATCACCGTCCTCGTGCGATGTGCCGCGAGGAGCCCGCGTAAGGCGCGGCGGGATCAGAGCGGCAGCTCGGCGGTGATGGGCGCGTGGTCACTGGCGAGGCCGGGCCCGTCGAGCCCGTGCACGGTGTGACCCGATGCCAGCTCGTCACGGAACCCGCGTGTCGCGATCCAGTCGAGCCGCAGCCGGGCGCGGCGCTCGGCCCAGGACAGACCGCGCGACGCCAGGGCGCGCAGTGGCGCCGGCATGGCGTGCACCTCACCCAGTCGCGCGAAGCGCATGCCGAGCGTGGGCGCGAAGTCGTTGCTGCGCTGCCATTCGAAGCCGGCCGCGCGCAGGTGCACGAACAGTCCCTCGGCGGCACTGCCGCGATCGGGGCGCGTGAGCCGTTCGGCAAGCGGCCCGCTCGGCGTGGCGAACAGCGTGAGCGCGGCCGCGGGCACGGCGAAGCGCGTGCCGCGGTCGAACGTGTGTGTGTTCCAGTCGCCGGTGAGCAGCACGGGCCGCGTCTCACCCGCGAGCGAGGCGAGCAGCAGCCGCATCTGCTCGGCGCGGTGCGCACGCGTGCGGTGCACCTCGAGATGCACGGTCGCCACCATGAACGGCCGCAGCGGGTGTGCGATGTCGCAGACCAGCGCCACGAACCGTCCGAGCATGCGCTCGTGCTCGAACAGCGTGCCCTCCGGCCCCGGCAGCGGCACGAGCCGCGCGCCGGTGATGGGCCAGCGCGACAGTATCGCCAGGCCGAACAGCGATTCCTCGTTGTCGCCCGGGACCGCCGTGAGCGCGTCGTCGTCGCGCCCGCGTGTGCACTCCAGGAACATCGCCGCCCATGCCGCGTGCAGGCCGAGCCGGTCGCCCAGCTCGGCCGCCACGTCGCGGTTGCCGGAGCGCGCCATGCCCAGGTCCACCTCGTTGAGCGTCACGACGTCGGCGCCGGCCAGCTCCGGATGCGAGGTGAGTTCACGGGCGATCGCCTCGAACCGGTTGCCGTGCTCGATGTTCCAGTGCGCCACGCGCACGCGGGACGGATCGCGGGCGGGCCCGGGCGATGGCGCGGGCAGGAGTCGCACGCGATCGAGCAGTGCCGCCAGCCGCACACGCAGTCGCGGCCATTCGCGGTTGGCCTGCAATGCCTCGAGCGTGGCGTGAGCGGCGACGGTCGCGCGCAAGTCGTGCGCTTCGCGTGTGTGCGCGGAATCGCGGGCAGTGGAGGACGTGTTCATGAGCCGGCCGAGGTTAGCCGAGGATCCCGACGCGGACACCTCGCGTGTAAGCGCTGCTCAGCGGCCGCGCGCGGGCGCCCGCTGCCGGAACGGGCGACCCGCACGGTAGCCCGCCAGCCGCTGGCCGATCTCGCGCGCCAGCGTGTCGTCGCCCGATTCGCGAGCGAGTGCGAGCGCTTGCTCGGCCGTCTGGATCGCTTCGGCGAACCGACCGCCGGATGCCTCGGCGGCCGCGCGCGTGTCCAACAGGCCGGCGTCGGTCGCCCCGCCTCGCATGAGTGCCTGTGCCGACAGCTCCAACGCCTGCCTCGTGTCGCGGTAAGCCGTGTCCGCTGCGGTGGCGCGCAGCCACGCCAGCTCGTTGAGTGCAGACACGTCCTCTGGAGCCTCGCGCAGCACGCCTTCGAGCAGCGACACCATCTCGTCGTTCGGGCCAAGCACGTTCCCGATCGCGGCGGCGAGCGCGACGCGCGTGCGCGGATCGCCGCCGCTCGCCGGGACCGCCTCGCGCAATCGCCGCAGGCCCTCGTCGCCTCGACCCTGTTCCACCAGGAGCACGCCGAGCGAGGACAGCGCCGGCGCGAAGCCGGGCCGGAGCTCGAGCGCGCGGCGGTACTCGCGCTCGGCATCCGCGAGTCGGCCCGCCTCAGCGAAGCCGTTCCCGAGTTGATGCGCAGCCGAGGCACTCTGCGGCATGAGCCGCGCGGCGACTTCCAGGTGCGGCAGTGCCTCGGCCGCACGGCCGGCGAGCAGCAGTTCGCGGCCAAGGTTCTGGTGCGCGTCGCCGAAGCCCAAGTCCAGCCGTGCGGCGCGTTCGAACGCGGCGATGGCGTTCGCGCGCTCGCCTCGGTCCGACCACGTCGCGCCGAGTCCGTTGTGTGCCATCGCCATGCCCGGCGAGATCTCCACGGCGTGCGACCAGATGGCGAGCGAATCGCGCCACGGCACCAGCGCGGCACGTGCCGCCCACGCCTCGGCAGCTGTCACCACCAGGACCAGCGCGATCCACGCACGGCTGCCGCGCGAGCCGTTCGGCTCGCGCCTCGACCACTTCGCGAGCCCCGCGGCCACCGCGTAAGCGATCCCAATCAGGGGCAGGTGCAGGTAGCGGTCGTACGCGATGACCGGGCTGTACGCGAGGATGCCGAACGTGGGCGCCAGCAGCACGAGGAACACGAGCAGCCCCGTCCATGCCGCGGGCGCCCTGCGCCGGAGCGTCCAGGCGCACGCCAGGATCACGAGCGCGGCCAGCACGAGCGAGATCACGGCTGGGTTCGCGAGGGTGAACGGCGCCGGCGGTTCGTACACGATGGACAGTCGCGCCGGCCACAGCAGCTGGCGCGCATAGAAGCCCACGAGCCAGACGCACTCGAGCCCGAGCTGGAGAGGATCGAGCGGCGGCGGCGTGCCGAACTGCCACGTCGCGCGCACCGACAGCACCGAGATCACCGCGGAGACGGCGGCGAGGCCGAAGTGGGGCAGCAACGTGCGCAACGAACGGCGCCAGCCGTTCGCGAGCGGTCCGGCCGCGAGCAGCAACAGTGCTACCGGCAGCGTCATGACCGATGGCTTGGCGAGCAGCGCCAGCGCGAACAGCGTGACCGAGCCCCAGTGCGAGACGAGTCCGCCCGACTGGACCCCGCGCACGAATGCCCACGCGCTCGCGAACGCGAGTGCTCCGGCGAGCACGGTCTTGCGCTCCCCTGCCGAGGCCACGGCTTCGACCATGACCGGATGCAGCCCCCAGAGGAGTGCTGCAAGTGCCGCCGCCGCCGAAGCGCTCGTGAGCCGGCGCAGCAGCAGGAACAGCATCGAGGCCGCGACCGCGTGCAACGCGAGGCTCGTGGCATGGAACGGCACCAGGTTCGTGGCCGAGCCGCCCGCCGCCGCGTCAAACATGAGCGACGTCATAGAGAGCGGCATGTAATACGCGTTCATCGTCGAGGGCGCCAGCACCTCGCCGAAGAACCGGCGCACGGATGCTGCGCTGGGGTCCAGCACCAGCACGTTGCCCACGATCAGCGTGGGGTCGTCGAGCGCGATGGCACGGCTGCCGAGCACTGGCCACAGCACGGCCGCGACGACCGCGGCAACGGCGAGTGCCAGCAGCGCGATGTGCACGGAGCCGGCGGGCGCAGGTGCGGTGGGCGCGCCGACCGGCGACGCGGTCATGGCGTTGTGGTCGCGCTTGCGCGAGTCTGGCCGGCGTGGGGCTCGCATAGGGCGTTCGAATATAGGCGAAGCCCTGACACCATGCGGTGAGCCCGCGGCCCGAACCTGTTGGAGCGTCGCCGCATCCCAATGCCCGCCCCGGCTCGAGCGATCGCGGGGGTCAGGAACACCGCATGACGTGGCGCCGCGCTTCGGTGCCGTTCTTGACCGACACGTTCGGGCGCCACCCCAAGGCCTCGCTCGCCCGCCACCCGCCGCCCCGGTAGAATCTCCCTATAGGACACTCATCACCCGCCCGGCCGCACCGGGACCACCGCTCGCCAGGAGCCCCTCGCATGTCCCGCCCTCGCACGCTCGGCGAACTCAAGGCCGCAGGCTACCGCTCGCGCTCCGTCAAAGATGAGCTTCGCGACAACGTCATCCTGCGCCTGCGCGCGGGCGCCCCGCTGTTCCCCGGCGTGGTGGGCTACGAGAGCACGGTCGAGCCGCAGATCGTCAACGCCATCCTGTCGCGGCACGACTTCATCTTGCTGGGCCTGCGCGGCCAGGCGAAGACGCGCCTGCTGCGTTCGCTGGTGCAGTTCCTGGACGAGTGGATGCCAGCCATCGAGGGCTGTCCGCTCAACAGCGACCCGCTGCGGCCGCTCACGCATGCCGCGCGCCACAACCTGGACGTGCACGGGGAAGCCACGCCGATCCGCTGGATGCACCGCGACGAGCGCTACCAGGAGAAGCTCGCGACTCCGGACGTGACCATCGCCGACCTGATCGGCGACATCGATCCCATCAAGGCCGCCACGCTGCGGCTCGATTACTCCGACGAGCGCGTCATCCACTACGGCATCATCCCGCGCTCCAACCGCGGCATCTTCGCGATCAACGAACTGCCCGACCTGCAGCCGCGCATCCAGGTGGGACTGCTCAACATGCTCGAGGAGAAGGATTTCCAGATCCGCGGATTCCCGGTGCGCATCCCGCTCGATGTCGCCATGGTGTTCTCGGCCAACCCCGAGGACTACACCAATCGCGGCAACATCATCACGCCGCTGCGTGACCGCATCAGCTCGCAGATCCTCACGCACTACCCGCTCACGCGCGACCAGGGCATCGCGATCACCCGGCAGGAGTCGTGGGTCGAACGCAAGAACGGTGTCGAGGTGCACGTGCCGGTGTTCATGCGCGAACTGGTCGAGGAAGTGGCGATCCAGGCGCGCAAGAGCGAGTACGTGGACCAGAACTCCGGCGTGTCGGCGCGGCTCACCATCGCGCTGCTCGAGAACCTCGTCAGCAACGCGGAACGGCGCGGGTTCCTCACCGGCGAGAAGAAAGTGGTCACCCGGGTCTGTGATCTGCAATCGGCCGTGAGCGCGGTGAGCGGCAAGGTGGAACTGGTGCTGGAGGGCGAACAGGAAGGTGCGGCGAATGTCGCCCGCGCGCTGCTCGGCCGCGGCGTGAAGGCCGTGTTCTCGCAGCGGTTCCCGGACGCGTTCAAGCCGCGCCGTGCGCGCTCGCGCAACATGCCGCCGCCGGAGGAGACCGAGTCGCAGGCGACGGCCGAGTACCGCCCGGTGCTGGAGTGGTTCGCCTCGGGGCATCACCTGGAGTTGGGCGACGACCTGACGCAGCCGGAGTTCGCCGCGTCGCTCGCGAAGGTGAAGGGCCTCGCCGACCTGGCGTCGCGCTACCTCGAGCCTGCCAACGCCGAGGAACATGCGGTGGCGATGGAACTGGTGCTCGAGGGCCTCCACCAGAGCAGCATGCTGTCGCGCGATCGCACCGACACGGGCGTGACGGGGTACCGGGACATGCTCAAGCAGATGCTCTCGGGCTTGGGCGAGGACTGAGCGGGGATCCGCGATGCGCTTCGACTACTCCAAGTGGAAGGGTCCCAAGCCCGGCGACGAGGCGTTCCTCAAACAGCTCATGGACATCTACCGGAACCTGCTGCTGCAGACCGGCGGTGACGTGGACGAGGCGCTGCGCTGGATGGAGCACTTCGGGCGCGAGTACGGGTTCTTCAACGAGAACTTCACGCTCGCGGACTTCAAGCGCATGCTCGAGGAGAGCGGCGAGGCTCGACGCACGGCGGAGGGCTTCGAGATGACGCCGCGCGGCGAGCGTCGCATCCGGCAGGATTCGCTCAACGAGATCTTCTCGACGCTGCGCGCCGGTGCCGCCGGCGACCACCGCACCCCGGTCGCGGGCTCGGGAGGGGAGCGGCTGTCGGAGACGCGCCGCTGGCAGTTCGGCGACGACCTCGCCAACCTCGACCCGCTCGCGTCGGTGAACAACGCCGTCAAGCGAGGCGGTGTGGACGAGTTGTCGCTGGCCGAGGACGACCTCGAGGTCTACGAACAGGAGCACCTCTCGGCGTGTGCCACCGTGCTGATGGTGGACGTCAGCCATTCTATGATCCTCTATGGAGAAGACCGCATCACGCCGGCCAAGAAGATCGCGCTGGCGCTGTCGCAGCTGATCCAGACGCG
>Ga0075429_100002052_pt1 | contig 16769 bp, 28 predicted proteins | sample RhiMetdeltSRZDD3_FD_75295 | JGI IMG/M metagenome (GOLD analysis project Ga0075429, IMG submission 75295) | Populus rhizosphere microbial communities from Tennessee, USA - Rhizosphere MetaG P. deltoides SRZDD3 | ecosystem: Host-associated > Plants > Roots > Rhizosphere > Soil | place: USA... | reverse complement strand
GGTCGGGCTGGGCGCACTTTTCCGCTAGGCATAGAAATTTCCCATGGAACTTTTTTTGAAATGAACAACTTAGCAAGGAGCAGATCAGGCATGGAGCTAACGGCGAATCTCACATCCTCTCAAGATCCTAGAGGAGGACCCCATGAACTACATCGAGCCAATCAAAACCGTCAACGGGGTCCCACTCACTTCGGCCCAGGCGAACACGTTGCGGATCGCCATTGAGGCCTTCGCATCGATGATGCGCGGAGGCCTCCTGGACGAGCGCCTCCAAGGGCAGCGCATCCGCTACCTCACCTGCATCGAGGAGCTGCGGACGCTCCTCTATTGACGGCAGCAAACACAGGAGGGCCACATGACATTCCTGACCTTCACACTCACTGCTGTGCTTGTGTGCATCATCGTCTACGTCGCGACCGAATTGTTGGCGTATCTTGCTGGCGACAAAATCCCGCCGTTGATTCCGCGACTGCTGTGGATCGCTGCGGCGGTCTACATCGTGCTGCTCTTGCTTCAGGCGGTGGGCCTCGGCGGTGACGTCAAGATGCCGAAGGTGGGCTGATGATGCGGCATGTGTATTTGGGCAAAGAAGCAGGCGAGGCGATCTGGGGGATGAAGTACATCCACGATGAGTTCGAGTATCAAATGGCAATTAAGCATGCCTGTATGTTCACCATCAAAGAGGATTTCGAGCCGATTCCTGAGATCCCGCGAGGGATCTTGGCAAAAGGTGACCACCCATGAAGCGTCGCGACAAATCAGGGACCACGCTGCTGGATGAGCAGAAGCGGCGCATCCGCGCTTTAGCCGTCAGGGAGGAGCTGCGGAACCAGGAGAAGGAAGGCAAGCTCGTGAGCCGCGCCGCGGTGGAAAAAGAGTGGTTCAAGATCGCGCGCCAAGTGCGCGACGCCTTGGAGAACATCCCGGCCAGGGTGGCGGGCTTGGTGGCGGTGGAGAAGAAGCAGGAGAAATGTTTTGCGATCCTCCAAAAAGAAGTGCGGCAAGCGCTGGAGGCATTGACGAAATGAAAGAGGACGACCGGATCACGACCATCGGGAACTATGTGCGCGATCACCCTGGCGAGAAGGTGGGCGTCGTGACCGATGATGAACCGGGGAAACCTGAGCGGTACATCACGAAACTGACCACACGCTTTCCGTTCGTGGAAGTCCTGGAAAGTCTCCGAGGTCCGACGGCGGGTGCGTGGACGATCACGGTGAAGAAAAAAGGCGTGCCGTTGAAGAAGGCAAACTGAGCGATGACCGACGAGGACCTGCGCACAGAGCGCTATCACGAGATGCACCGCTATCACGAGCGGGAGGATCTGCGCGGCTGCTTGAGCGGCGGGCCGCATCACCCGAATCAGTATTTCAACCGCGACAAAGGCTACTGGATCTGCCCGGACTGTGGCGACACGAGCCGCAAGCATTCACTCTACTTCATCGGGACCGTGATCGCGATGGTGCTCCTAGCGTTTGCGGTGTTGTTTGTGATGGCGTGGCTGGGGATCTTACGATGAGCGGCCACAAATTCTGCGACTGCTGCCGCGGCACCGGGGGCTGGGAGATCTGCTTCAGCAACGACCGCAAGCTGTGGCTGTGCCTCGCGTGCCACCTGCGCGAGAAGCCATGCTGCCGACAGCCGAAGGAGGCGCGATGAGTACCATGGAATATGACGAGAGGTGTCCTAATCCTGCGTGTGACTATCGCGTCGAGAACCGCGCCCTGCACTCGCAACTGGCGACGAGCATCAAGAAAGAAGATGAGATACGAACGCTCTGCGAGCCACACAGCAACCGGAGAGATTTGGTTGTGAAGATGGTGCATGAAGTGACAAAGCAACTCACCGCCGCCCAGCAGCGGGTGAAGGAGTTGGAGGCGTTAGTGGGGACAGTGCGCGATCTGCTCCAGATCAAGCCAGTTCGCAATGTAGCCGACATTTCACCAGAAGAACACTCGAAGGAAATTGTTGGGCAGTTACAGGCCAAGCTCGCGGCGGTGGAGGCTGAACGGGATGGACTCGCTCAAGGTATGGATCAGGCTATCGCTCAATGCAAAGCGCAGCAGCAGCGCATCACGGCGCTGGAAGAGCAGTTGCGAGCGATGACCAAAAACTTTGTGGAGGGCACATGAGCGCACCAATCGGGGGATTCCTCCAAACCCAGGGTACGCAGCCGATCCCGAAGTGGACGCTGGCCCAGATCGCCGCCGCGGTCCCAGCAAGTAGAGGGGTCTTCACCTTCCCGCTGCCCTATGGCACCAGGGCCTGGCGGGTGACCGATGCGACCGACGGCGTAGGCGACTATCTCTGGTACGCCGGGTACAGCTACTGGCGCAACATGAATTTTCATGTCAACGACACCGTCATCAAAATCTTCCTCGGCAGCAAAGACGCCACCGGCCCGATGTTGTTTCATCTCAACAAAACGACTGAAGCCATCACCAAAATCGGCCCGATCTTTCCGGTGGGATCCATCTGGCGCAACTGGCCTGGCGAAGGGTGGTACTGGAATCATCAAAACCGCGACTGGCTGTACATCTCTGATCAGACGCATTGGTACCGCTACAACGTGACGAACGGCACCCAGCAGCTGATGATCGACGCCGTGGGGATGTGGGGCGCGGACCGGGAAGTGGTCCAGATGCACTCGGCAACCGACGACAACCAGCACGTGTTCACCGTCCGCGTCGGCAGCACGAACGCCGTCTTGGGCGCTGGCTATTATCAGGAGTCGCCCAGCAAGATTTATTTCTACAACGTCCCCACGATGAACGAGTGCATGATTGACCAGAGCGGAAGATGGACCCTCATCATGGAGAACAACGGGGGCATCCGCTTCTACGACAACTTCACCGGCACCCTGGCGTATCAGCAGGGCGGGAGTGCGCTCGGGAGCCTTGGCCATGCGGATGCCGGCTGGGGCTATTTTGTGGGCTACAGCAGTCCCACGTCACAGAGCCTGAATGCGCAGGCGATCGTCGTGTGGACGATGAACCCGTCGCTGTTGGGCCCGACTGTGCACGTGAGCTATTCACCTGCCTCCTGCCCGCGCTGCTATGCGGCTTTGAATCATCTGTCGATGCCGCGCAGCAACTTCACCGATCCGGCCAACGAGATCGTCATGGGCTCCAACGTGGACACGAACCCAGAGCAGAACGAGATCATGGCGGTGCGCATGAACGGCAGCGGAGGCGGGCAGCAGCTCCTCGTCGCGCCGGTGATGAGCGACCTGAACGCCCCAGGCGGCGGGAGCAGTTATGCGAAATATCCCAAAGGCAACTGCGATTTGACGGGCGAGTATTTCCTCTGGACGACCAACCTGGGCGGCACCCGCTTGGATGCCTTCATCGTCCAGGTGCCGCAAGCGCTGCTGTTGAATCCGCCCGCGATCGCACCGCCCACAAATGTCACCATCACGATGGGAGGCTAGCGATGCAGCTGAGCGGCAAGGCCACCCTCTATCACGGCGAATGGATGCTGGTCAAGTGGAGTGAGAAGGCGGGGACCAGGATGGACATCGAGAAGCGGTGTCGGAAGTGCCGGACGCCGCCTGTCCCAGGAAGGATGGCGTGGATGAATCTCAAACTTGGCTGGATCTATTGCCAGGCGTGCTTTCAGCCATGAGCAACTGGGAGGAGTTTGTCGCCGCCCGGAATCAGCTGATGCCTGGCTACCCGCTCACCTACCCGGCGCTGGGTTGGGCAACCGATGGGGATCTGATGGCGCACCTCGCCCAGTTTGGCGAAGCCGACGCCCACAACGCGCACCGCCGCTATCAGCTCACCCAGCTCCTGAAGTTGGCCCAGCTCGCGAGCGGCGACACCGCCGAGTGCGGCGTCTACAGAGGCTGCTCGACGGCGCTGATCCTCCGCTCGCACCTCCGACTCCATCACGCGTTTGATTCGTTTCAAGGCCTCAGCGCACCAACGATTTTGGATGGCGACTATTGGACGGCCGGTGATCTAAAGGCCAGCCTGGAAGAAGTCCAGAGGTTGGTGGGTGAGCAGGACCGCGTTAGGTATTATCCCGGCTGGATCCCCGACCGCTTCGAGGAGGTGCGTAACGTGAAGTTCGCCTTCGTCCACATCGACGTGGACCTCTATCTGCCGACGCTCGCGAGTCTGCAATTCTTCTATCCCCGGCTGACGCGCGGGGCCGTGCTGCTCTGCGACGACTACGGCTCCACATGGTGCCCCGGCGCGACCCAAGCCTGTGACGAGTATTTTGCCGACAAGGTGGAACCGTGGGTGGGCCTTGCCGCCTCGGGCGGCTTCATGGTGGCGCGATGACTGCTGACGGCACTGAACCGTTCATCTGCCTGTTGATGGTGTGCTGGGCCACGGAAACGAAGTTTGTCATTTGGGTCATCTGTATGGGCGCGGGTCTGGCGATTATGTTTTGGCCGTGGTGGACGCGATGAAAGAGGAGTGGGTGATCAACTGGGTGCTGATCGCGTATGCCCTCTTTGTGCTGCTCGCGATTGGCGGTGCGGAGTGGCTGATGCTCCAATGATCAAGATCGTCAGCGACGGCAGCGTCAGCAACACCCGCTTCTATGACGAGCGCGGGAACGAATTGACGGTACTGCGCGATGCCTGCATGAGCGTGCGCTGGGAGCACACAGCTGGTGAGCTGCCAAGGGCTGTGATCGAAGTGTGGGCTGACATCAAATTGGTGTTGCCCAAAGGCGTGGAGATCCGCAGGCACCCGTTGGATGTGTTGGCGGCCAGGGACTACAAATGAATTTTACCGACACCAGCTCACTCGTCACCGCCTTCTACGCCGGGCTGCGGCCTGATCCTTTGCAGACCATCAACGAGTGGGCCGACGAGAACATGATCCTGCCCAGCTGGAGCGCCGAGCCGGGGAAGTGGCGGACCAGCAGGACGCCCTATCTCGCGGAGATCATGGAGTGCCTGTCGCCAAGCTCGCCAGTCAGACGCGTCGTGTTCATGAAATGTGCGCAAATTGGAGGGACAGAATGCGGCAAGAATTGGATTGGCTACACAGTTCACCGTGCCCCGGCTTCCATGCTGATAGTGGAACCTACCGTGGATGTGGCCAAGAAATTGTCGAAGCAGAAAATCCAACCTATGTTCGACTCGGTGACGGTGCTGAGAGGCGCCGTCAAGGAAGCCCGTTCGCGGGATTCTGGGAACACGATTTTGGCCAAAGAATATACGGGTGGGATGATCGTGCTGACGGGCGCCAACTCTGGCGTTGGCTTGAGGTTCATGTCGGCGCAAAACCTCTTTTTGGATGAGGTCGACGCCTATCCCTATTCTGTGGATGAAGAAGGCCCGCCGGTCAGCATCGCCGAGAAGCGCACGCTCACCTATGCGCGCCACAAGATTTATCTCTGCTCAACGCCGCTGTTGAAAGAGACGTCGGTGATTGAGCCTGAATATGAGGCGAGTGATCAGCGCCGCTACTTCGTCCCCTGCCCCTACTGCAAGCACATGCAGCAGCTCCGCTGGTCGGGGCTGACGTGGCCCGAAGGCCGACCGGATCTGGCGAAGTATCAGTGCAGCCGCTGCCTCAAGCTGATCCCCGAGCACCACAAAACCCTGATGCTGGCGAGAGGCCGATGGATCGCGCAGCAGCCTGGGCGCGCGACCGCAGGCTTTCATCTCAACGCCCTCTACGCCCCCTACGGTTGGGTGAACAGCTGGGCACACCTCGCCGAAGAGTGGACGACGATCATCCGGAAGCGGGACCGAGATCAGCAGCAGACCTTCACGAACACCAACCTGGCGGAAACATTCTACGAGGAGACGCAAAAAGTGGAACACTCGTTGCTGTACGCACGGCGCGAGGAGTACGCCGCGCCGGTGCCAGAAGGCGTGCTGGTGCTGACGGCGGCGGCAGACATTCAAGACAACAGGATTGAAGTCGAGTGCGTCGGCTGGGGGCTTGACTGGGAATCGTGGTCGATCGATCATCAGATCTTTTACGGCTCGCCTGGCCAGGGCGACGTGTGGAAGTTGTTGGATCAATGGCTGCAGACCGGCTGGCGCCACGAGAACGGGACGACGTTCCGGATCATTCAAGCGGCGATCGACACCGGCGGCCACTACACGAAGGAGGCCTACGCCTTTGTGAAGCCGCGCCAGGTGCGCAGGGTGGTCGCCATCAAAGGCAGCAACATCAGAGGGCTGCCGCTCGTCGGCCGACCCTCGACGAACAACCTCGGCAAGGTGCTGCTCTTCACCATCGGGACGGAGACCGCGAAGGACACGCTGTTCTCGCGCTTCGCCCTCGTCGAGCCCGGTCCCGGCTACTGCCATTGGCCGAACCGAGAGGAGTACAGCGAGGCCTACTTCAAGCAGCTGGGGAACGAGGAGCGCGTCATGCGGAAGGGCAAACCATGCTACATCACCAAGGGGCCGAACGAGGCCCTCGATCTGAAAGTCTACAACCTGGCGGCGCTGGAGATCCTGAACCCAAATCTGTTGGCGCTGGCGGAGGCGATGCAGTCGAAGAGCACCACGCCGCCTCCGACGCCGACGCCGCAAGGCGAAGTGGATCCCCTGCCGCCGCACCTCAAGCGCAGGCAGCAGGGTTGGCCCCCGAGAGGGCCAGGGTGGGTTGGCGGATGGCGGCCGTGAAGTGCCTCGTCTGCGAGAGGGACGCGCTGATGTGTTCGAACTATTGTGAGCAGCATGCCTGGGAGGATGTGCGGATGGTCGAATACGACCCGCTGACGATCCGCTCGGTCTGGCAGGTCTGCGGCGCGATCCTGATCATCGCGGCGTCTGGTTCGCTGCTGCTGGCGCCGCTGGCGCTGGTGCTCTACCTGATCAGTTGGTGGGGCTGTCGTTGACGACGATCGTGCTGCTCTACATTGCCTTTGTGGTGACGTTGATCTATTGGAGGTTGGAGGAGTGATCCCCATTCTGTGGAACCATGACACGAGAAGTATCATCGGCGCAGCCGAATGGCGCAACGGGTGTCTGCGGATCAAAATACACGATGTCCAGAAGTTCACCAAAGAGATGTTGTTTGAGACGTTTGGCAATTGCGGGTTGCGCGTGCTCCAGTACCGGCAGTCCGGTGAGGTTCAGTACATCGAGGAGTTTGAAATCTATGAATGGAGTTTGTAGGTGAGCGACGCTGGCGTGCTCGCAGGCTTGATGGTCCTCCTCGTCATGGGCACGATGGCGTCGAACGGCTGGGACGTCGTCGAGATGCGCAACCGCGAAGTGTGGTGGTGGACCTGTCTCATGGGTCTCACCGCGCTGCTGATGCCGAACCCCTACGCTGGATTGCTGATGGCGGTCAACGTCGTCGGCCTCTTTCAAGTCGGCCGCCTCTGGTACGTGCTGCGCAGCGCCTTGATCCCGATGGCCGGGGTTGGCGCGAGCTATGCCTTGATCAGCCCAAAGATGGCGCTGTGGATGATTCCATACTTACTGTGGACTGGCGCCGCGGTCGGCTGCGCGCTGGGCGTCTGGGCGGCGATTGGCATGTACGTCGTGTCGCGCCGCCCGTATCGCTTCGTCGTGCCGCAGTCGTGGTTTGGGATGTGGGGCGTCTATGAGGATCTGAAGCACGACCCCTACCTGTGCGGGCAGAGCAACAGGACCCACACGCTCGCGTTCTCGGCGCTGGCGCAAGCCTGCTGCATCGGACTGATGTGGCTCGGGCAGTGGTGGGCGATCTTCGCCTGGGTGCTCTGCTACCTGCCCCACCATGCGAACACGCTGTTGGAGAAGTGGCACCACCCGAACATCGGCCACGTCGGGTGGCTGGCGGTGGTGTTCGGCCTGCTCCTCCTCCTCGCAGATCCCACGGTGGCTGCGATTAGTGCGGCTGCTGGGCTGTTGCTGGTGGGCAAGCTGACGTGGGATGCCCGCGGCGCCTGGCAGACGCACACCGTCAAGGAGTTGAAGGACCAATATCAGTGGAACGACAAGCCGTGGTGGCAGGTCATTAAAGGCAACCCAGGCGAGCCGTGGTTTGACAGCGGGCGCTTGGCCTACTGGCGCGATGTGATCAAAATGGTGTGGTGGCCGCGCGGCCCGAAGGCGTGGCTCTTCGGCTTCGGGACCTGCACCTGGTTTGCGAAGACGGTCAGGATGGGGGATGCGCTCCACCCGCATGTGTTCACGTCGGCGCACAACGAATACTTCCACCAGCTGATCGAGCACGGGCTCATCGGCCTCGGCGTGCTGCTCCTCTACATTGGTGACGCCCTGTGGCGCAACTTCCATGGGATGCCGCCGCAGCAGGCGGTATTCCTCGTGGGGCTGACGTGGGCCGGGATCGCCGCGGTCCACTTCCCGGCCACCTTCATGCACGAATATCACCCGCCGAATGAGCAGAAGGAGCATTGGTTCGGCAGCCCGTCGATGAACGTCTGGACATTTATAATAGCGCTGATGGCGGAGGCGAGATGAGGAGAAGAAAAAGAAACTTCTTTCCCCCCATCCCCCGTGGGGGTGATTCCGATTTTATCGGTGGGATCGCATTTTGTCTAGGGCAGTTTGGGGTAGTTCAAGGTAGTTTGTTCCATCAATAATGTTGGAGGTGCCCCATGGGATATGCGAAGCAATATTATCGACTGGATGAAGTCGCAGAGTTGCTATCTGTGAGTGTGCGCACGCTCCAAATCTGGGCGCGCAACGGTAAGGTGGAGTCAATCAAAACGATCGGAGGACACTACCGCATTTCAGGGCAAGCACTCAGGCGTTTTGGAGCAACAGCCAACGCCTGACCGTCATTTTGTGCGCAGAACCTACCTAAACAGACTCAAACCGACCTACCCACTTGTCCCCAAATTCGGTATGACAGTGGCTCAACATGGCGCCGCAAGTGCCACAGTACGAGCCTGCTCAGATCACCGCTGGGGACACAATCCAGTGGACGCGCGAATTTCCCGACTACAAATCTGCTGACGGCTGGGCCCTCTCGTACGCCTTCCGGGGCGAGAAGGGCGACGGCAAACTTGATCTGACTTCGCAGCCGGATCAGATGGGCTATCTCACGACCATCACCGGCGCGCAATCTGGTGCGATGCGCCCAGGCGTCTGGAAGTGGGAGGCCTACATCACGCTGGGCAGCCAGCGCACGACTGTTGGCAGAGGCTCCACGACCGTCACGCCGAATCTCGCTGTCATCGATTCCTCCCAGGACCTGCGCACCACCGCCAAAAAGAATTACGACAACGCGATGGAGGCCTTGGCCAACTTCCGCCTTGGCAAGACTGTCTCGTTGAACGGCCGCGTCTACACGCAGCATGACGTCGACGACTTGATCACCTATGTCGATTACTGCACGAATCAATGGAAGTTGGAGGAGGCCGGTCAGACGACCGGCCCCGATCACCCCGCTGGTGATCCGCGCAAGATTTACGTCAGACTGATGCCGCACATCTAGGAGGGGCATGCGCTTTATTCCGGCGCGCAAATGGTTGGCTAAATTATGGCCGAAGGCCTCACCGCCCACGAAGCCAAAGAAGAAAGCCAAGCCGCCGCCGGTCCCGCGGCCCTATCCGCCTGCGGCGATGCGGATGTACGCTGCCGCTAGGACCTCACGCCTCAACGCCACCTGGGGGCAGAGCACCACCTCGGAAGATCACGAGCTGGCAACCAGCCTGGTGAAGATCCGCAACCGCTCCCGCGAATCCTGCCGCGATTCTGCCTACGCGAAGCGCGCCAAAACCATTGTCCAGAGCAACGTCGTCGGCCCTGGGATCGGCATGCAGGCCCGGATTCAAACCACCCGCTACACCTTGAAGAGCACCCTCAACGATGCCATCGAAGCGGCCTGGCTCCGCTGGTGCGATGCGACCCAGTGCCACATCGGCGGGGCACTCCACTTCTGCGAGTTTGAGCGCCAGTGCATGGGGCAGGTCTTTGAGGCGGGCGAAATCTTCATCCGCAAACACTACAAGACGATGGACGGCTCCCGCGTGCCGCTCTGCCTGGAGCTGATCGAGAGCGAGCGCATCGCCGACGACTTCCAAGGCATCCCTGCGATTGGCCAGGACAACAGCCGCCTCGGCATCGAGATTGACGACTACTTCCGCCCGACCGCTTACTGGATCCGCACGATGCACCCCACGGAGATTCGCTTCACGCACCAGCGTGAAATGGCGGTGGAGCGCGTCCCTGCCAGCGACATCTTTCATCTGCGCATCATCGACCGCTGGCCGCAGACGCGTGGCGTGCCGTGGCTCCATGCGACGATGCGCCGCCTCAACGATATGGACGGCTTGGGCGAGTCGGAGATCCTCGCTGCGCGGGCGGCTGCCTGCTACATGGGATTTATTGAAATGCCAAACTCCGACATCCCCTACGGCGAGAAGCAGCCGCAGACGGGGATGATGATGGAGGAGCTGTCGCCGGCGGTGATTCAGCGCTTGAATGCCGGGGAGAAATTCACCTTCGCGGCACCGAACCGCCCGAACGCCCAGCTGGATGCCTTCATGCGCTTGATGCTTAGGGAGGTGGCGGCTGGCGTCGGGGCCTCCTACGAATCCCTCTCGCGCGATTATTCCCAAAGCAACTACAGCAGCAGCCGCCTGGCCTTGCTCGATGACCGTGATCTGTGGCGCATGCTCCAGCGGTGGTTCATCAGATCCTTCCGCGAACCGCTCCATCGGGAGTGGCTCAGCTTTGCCGTGATGAGCGGCGCCATCCCCGGCATCACCGTCGAGGAGTATGCCCTGGATCCTGAGCGCTTTGAGGCGGTGCGATTCAAACCGCGCGGCTGGAACTGGGTGGACCCCACCAAAGAAGTGGCGGCCTACAAAGACGCGATCCGGTGTGGCTTCACGACCGTCAGTCGCGTCATCGAGCAGACCGGCAACGGCGACGATCTTGAGGACATCCTCACCGAGCGTGAAGAAGAACTGGCCTGGATGCACGAGAAGGGCTTGGTGTTCGACACCGATCCCCAGCTGACCCCGTCTGGCAATCCGCAAACATTAGGGGCCACCGAGAATGCCCCAACAGAGGAGGAGCCGGCCAATGGCAACGAAGAAGAAGGCGACGAAGAAGGCGAAGAAGAAGAAGCTGATGCAGCCGTAGCCTACGCGATGGTGAACAGCAACGGCCATCACCACCGCACGTATCGCTATCGTTAAATGGAGGGCCGCGGTATGCCGCAAGAAACCATCAAATGCAAAGAACATTATCGACGCTTCGTGACGATCCCTGAGATGACCCTTGAGCGCGTCGACAGCAAGCCCAGGACGCTGACCTTCTCAGCTAGTTCAGAGGCGCCGTATGAGCGCTGGTTCGGCACTGAAGTCTTGTCGCACGATGTGAAGGCGGTCAGACTGGAGCGTGCGAAATCTGGCGCCATGCCGCTGCTCTTCAACCACAACATGAACGATCCCATCGGGATGATCCAAAAAGCCTGGCTGGAAGATTCGCGCATGATGGTCAAGGCGCAGCTGTTCGATTCGCCGCGGGCCGACGAGATCGTGAAGATGATCGAAGGCGGGCTGCGCAACGTCAGCATCGCCTACCGCATCAACGTGATCGAAGAGCACAAGAAGGATGAGGTGTTTCGCGTCACCGATTGGGAGCCGTTTGAAACGTCCGTCGTGACGGTCCCTGCAGACCCGTCTGTCGGGATTGGTCGCGAATATGAAGTGCGCATGATTCGTGAGGCAGTGATTGATGACAGTCCGCCACCTGCGGCTGAACAACATACGAAGGAGGAAACCATGCCAGAAGAAACCAAACCCGCTGCTGGGGCCGTGGTGGTGGAGTCAAACGGCAACGGCAGACCGCTCAACGTGACCGAGATGGAAGCCAGGCGTGTGAAGTGCATCGAGAACCTGTGCCGCACCCACAAGCTGGATGAAAAATTCCAGGCGATGTTCATCGGCCAAGGGCTGTCGGTGGAAGATGTCACTGAGGAGATCCTCAAGGTGGTGGAGGAGCGCGGCAAGACGAACCCGCAGTCCATCTCCAAGCTGGGCCTCAACAAAAAGGAAACCGATCGGTTCAGCTGGATGCGCGCGATCGCAGCCTGCGCGCAGCAGAACTGGACGCAAGCGCCGTATGAATTGGAGTGCTCGCGCGAAGTGCAGAAGCGCCTCAACAAGCCGCCAGACCCACAGCGCTTCTTCATTCCGTATGAAGTATTGGAGCGCGAGACGGCTGAGACAGACCGCGGACGCAGAGCCCGACGCGATCTGACGGTGGCAGCGCCCACCGGCGGCGGCTATCTCGTCGAGACCACGAATCAAGGGTTCATCGACATGCTGCGCAACCGCGCAGTGGCCTTCGCGATGGGGGCCAGGCGCCTGGGCGGCATGGTCGGCAACGTCGCGATCCCGAGGCAGAGCGCCGCCGCGACGGCGTACTGGCTGGCGACGGAAGCCACTGCGGCGACTGAGAGCCAACAGACCTTTGAGCAAGTGCTCTTGCAGCCCAACACCGTGGCGGCCTACACGGAGATCAGCCGCCAGCTGATGCTCCAGAGCAATCCGGGGGCCGAGGAGATCGTCACCAACGATCTGGCCACCGTGACCGCGCTGGCACTTGACAAGGCGGTGATTCACGGGGCAGGCGGCGCGGAGCCGCAGGGCATCATCGGCACAGCGGGCATCGGCTCAGTCGCCGGCGGCACCTTGGATTATGCGAAGGTGCTGGAATTCCAAACCGACGTGGCGGCCACCAACATGCCGCGGCCTGATGCCGGCGGCTACGCCACCACGCCAGCGTTGGCAGCTAAGGCATTGGCGACGGCGCGCTTCACATCCACAGACACGCCATTGTGGACCGGCAACGTGTGGACTGGCGCGATGGTCGGCTTTCCCGCCATCGTGTCGAATCAAGTCAACACCGGCTACATGCTCTTCGGCGATTGGGCACAAGTCATCGTCGCGGAGTGGGGCGTGCTGGAAGTCGAGGTGAATCCGTACGCCAACTTCCAGGCGGGGATCATCGGCATCCGCGCGATGTACAGCTGCGATGTGGCGCTTCGGCTGCCGCAGGCCTTCTCGGTTGGCAGCGGCTTGAGCTGACGTCATGTTGACGATGAAGAACACTGGATTGGTCCAGGGTGTTCCGCTTGAGGAGGACCCCACGATGGTGCGCATCAAAGCATTGCGCGGCTTCTTTGATCAGCAGGGCCAGGCCCGGAATGCTGGCGAGGAGCTGACCGTCAAGAAGGGGTTTGCCAAATTCCTGGTCGAGACGAACAAGGCTGTCCTCCTGCCAGGCGTTGAGGTGGTGTCGGTCGAATCGATGCCGACACCGCCTCCGCAACAGGTCGAAGCGCAGCCAGCCCAGCCGCAGGAGCTGTCGGCGGCAGCAGCAGAGGCGGAGGAGCAGCCGGACAGACCCAGGCGCAGGCGCACCTAGTGGGGAGCTATGTCCCAGGCACTCGAAATCCTCAAGGCCCTCGGCGGCGAGCCCGTGCGGTATACGCCGAAGCTGGGTGCCGCCAAAACCATCACGGCCCTGGTCGATCCCATGCGCCGTGTGGACAACCTGGGCAACCAAACTTTTCTCACCAAAACCTACGAAGTGTGGATCAGCAAGTCGCCTGACGAAGGGATGCCAGTCGTGACGGTCAATGTGGACACGATTGCCCTTCGCTTAAATGGTGAGTGCGATCCTGTGGAGACGGCGTTGAAGATCACGAAGATTTATCCTGAGCGCGACCATGGCGTGCCGGGTGACGGCATCGGCATGTGGCACTTAGAGGCGGTGGCCTGATGGGATTGCAACCGGTGGTCAGCTGGGCGTTCAGCCCTGACAGTGATGTGGCGGGCTATCGGATTTACTACCGCACCGGAGCCCAAGCGTATGACGTCACCAGGATGATCGACATTCCAGTGCCCTGCAGAAATTGGTACCGGCTGACCTCGCAGGTGGTGCCGTGGGTGACGAATTTCGTGAGGATGACGGCCTACGACACGTCCAACAATGAAAGTGCGCAAAGCAATGAATCCAGCCTGCTGGTCCAAGGAGGCTTGTTGCTCAAATGAAACCGCTGCCGGTCTTGACCCCCATCACTCGATTCTGGATTGGCGTGGCCGTGCTGGTGCTGATCCTTGCGGCGCTGTTCGTGTACCGCTCGGCCTCCGGGGCGCTCTCCGCCACGGTGAGTTGGAACCCCAACCCCGCGCCGGATCTGGCGGGCTACAAAGTGTACCGGAGCCTCACGAGTTGCGCGGCCTTCGCCAACACCGGGGCGCTGAAGACGGTGGGCAAAACGGTGACCAGTTACACCGATGCCACGATCCCCGATGGCACCGCCAAGGTGGCCTATAAGATCAGCGCGTTTGACACCTCTGGCAATGAATCCGCCGGTTCGAACTGTGTCGAAAAAACTTTCCTGACCACGATTCCGCCCACGGATGACCACACGGAAATTATTGCCGAGATCAATGCGCTGAAAGCCCGCGTGGACCTCCTCGAAGCCAGCGTGTCCTTGCTGGTGCAGCAACGGGACAGAATGAAAAAAGGCTTGTGCGCCCTGGTCGGGAAACCGGCGCAGCAGGCGGATGTGATGACTGAAAAAGATGCGCTAGGAGGATGTTGAGATGCCCAAATCATTTCCAACGGCTGAAGGGTATGGAGCCAACAGCGTCGGTGGGCGCGGAGGCGCGGTCTACGAGGTCACCAAACTCACGGATGATGGCAGCGTCGGGACGTTTCGCTATGGGGTCGAGCGGCCCGGCCCTCGCAACATCGTGTTTCGCGTGGACGGGACGATCCCGCTGACCAACAACATCACCATCAAGGAGCCCTACATCACCATTGCGGGGCAGACGGCCCCAGGCATGGGCATCCAACTCAAGAACTACAACCTGCGCATCAGCACCCACGATGTGATCATCCGGTTCATCCGTATCCGCCCTGGCGTCGACGCGATCAGCCCGTCGACTGGCCGGGACACCAATGCCTTGCTGACCTATGGGCCATACTATGTCTGCACCGGCAATGTGTCCGCGGGGTCGCGCATCGTCTCCTCTATCGCCCAAGGCACCGGCAATTTCCGCGTCGGGATGCAGTTCCACTACAGCCCGTTTTTCCCGTTAGGGACCACCATCACGTCCGTTGACTCCAGCTCCCAGATCACGGTCAACAATCCATCGAGCGGGACCGGTTCGCAAATCTCCTCCATGCGAGTGTTTGATGTGGCCTACAACATCATGCTCGATCACTGCGATGCGCAATGGTCCTCTGATCAGAACATGGATGTAGGCGAGAACGCCTGGAATGTGACCCAGCAATGGTGCATTGCCGCGGAGGGGCTGAACATCGGCCACAGCATCGCCACCGACAGCAACGGCAATATCCAAAAGGCCCCATGGCTCTCGCACAGCTGCGGCGGGATCGCAGGCCATGAACCCTATTACGGCACGATGAAAACCGTGACCTGCCATCATTGTGTGTGGACCCAGAGCGGGTCACGGCAACCATTGGCCACGCCCTGGTCTTACGGGGGCAGCACCGGCGTGCCCGATGCGACTGGCCCCATGATGCGCTACGACTTCCGCAACAATATCATTCACAACTGGTCGAGCGATGGCGGCCCCAGCGTGTTCACCGTCCCGTTCTATACGCAATTCGAGCGGGATCGCTATAAGGCGGCTCTCGGCTGGCCGAACACGGCAGGGTTCGAGGTCAACATTGTCGGCTGCTACTGGAGCGAGCGGTTTGATCGTTTCAACAACTCCGATGGTTGTGGCTGGGTCTCAGAATGCGTGAAGCTGTATATGGCCGACAATACCTATCGAGCGGCGGATCCGCTGCCGATCCTTGGCCCCATGGACGGGTTCGGGGTGCCGAGCGGGCGGGGGTTCATCAACCGCGCTGACAACGGGGCCAGCGGCAGCACCCTCTGGGCGAAGTGGCCCAATTATGACGCCACGCCCTTCAGAGCCTTGACCCCCTACAGCATTCCCGCCTATGCCGCCGTCACGACCACTCCTGGGTCGCAAGTCCTCGCCACGGTGCTGGCCACCGTCGGTCCTTCGCGGGTGTTTCGCAACGGCGCCTTTGTGAGCATCCGCGATGCCGTGGACACGCGCCTGGTGACCGAGATCCAGAACCGTGCGGGGAGCGTCGGCGGCAGCGCCTCCTACAGCGGCACCCCGCCCAATGGGACATTCATCGGGCCGGTGTATCCAACATTGACGGCAGGGGTGGCGCCAACCGATACGGACCATGATGGCATCCCCGATGCTTGGGCGACCGCTCACGGCCTCAGTCCCACCGGCAACCCCGGACCGCAGCTAGCGGCTGACGGTTCAGGTTATACGAACCTGGAGCAGTACATCAACGAACTGGCAGGAGACGGCGCGGCTCCACCGAGTGGCGGGGGTGACGTAACGCCTCCGGCGCCGCCGACAGGAGTGACCATCTCATGAGCCGCAGACCCGGCCATCAGGGGCGCTATGTCGGACCGATAGGCGATCTGCATGTGCAATCGTATATGGGATTGAAACAAGGCGAGCGGATCCCGCTGCACAAGCACGATGTCCATCATGTGTCGTACCTTGGCGCCGGGGCGATGCGCCTGACGGTGGCAGGGAAGGCGCTGGAGATTGAGGCGCCCAATTTTATTCTGGTCGACAAAGACCATGAGCATGAACTGGAAGCCCTGGAGGACGGGACCGATTGGCTGTGTCTCTTTCCATTCGATGGCACCTCCTCCGGTGACACGATGCGCAGCAGCCTGGGGGCGAACGTGATTGATCCACTGAGGGAGACTTAGATGCCTGCCGCCACCTATGTGTTCAATGAGCGCAATGACTTACCGGTCAATGCGAACAACACCAGCTTCACCGATGTG
>Ga0075429_100002051_pt1 | contig 16774 bp, 11 predicted proteins | sample RhiMetdeltSRZDD3_FD_75295 | JGI IMG/M metagenome (GOLD analysis project Ga0075429, IMG submission 75295) | Populus rhizosphere microbial communities from Tennessee, USA - Rhizosphere MetaG P. deltoides SRZDD3 | ecosystem: Host-associated > Plants > Roots > Rhizosphere > Soil | place: USA... | reverse complement strand
TTCCAGCTGCAGTCAAGACGCGCAGCGACTTCGACAAGATGTTCGATTTCCGTCAAGTGCGCACCTGGGCCTGGCACCCGGATGGTGCCGGGCAGGTCATCGCCTCTCGCACGCAACAGGACGATCCTGAAGCCATCAAGGCGCTTGCCGAGCCCATCATCATGAGCGGTGTGGACGCGGAGATGCCACGCCGCGGCCTGACGCGCTCGGCCAGTGCGCCCGATCTGCAGCTGCGGTACTACTTGCTGCTGTCGATCGGCCAGTCCGCCCAGAGCGTCGGGCAGTTCCTCCCCAGCACCGTCCAGTGGGGAATCCCCCCGTTCGCCCCGGCCACCAGCTCGCTCGAAATCGTCGAGCGCGGTTCGCTCGTCCTCGACCTGAGCGCCAAGAGTGGTCTCGTCTGGCGCGGCATCGCGGAAGCCAAGATCGAGATGGGGCTCGAACAGGACAAACGCCGAAAGCTCCTGGAAGAAGCGGTCCGAGAAATCCTGAAACGGTATCCGCCCAAGCGCTGATCCGACGAGCCAGACGAGGGACCGTGCTCAGGGGTGCGCTCGTGCTCACACTCGTCGCGCTGGTCAGCACGACGGCCTCGGCCCAGGCGCGCACCGACGTCGTGACGCTCGCCAATGGCGATCGGATTACCGGCGAGGTGAGTCGTCTCGAGCGCGGCCGGCTCGAGTTCAAGACTGACGATGCCGGCACGATCTACTTCGAGTGGGACAAGATCGTCCGGCTCGAGGCGGCACGCGAATTCGAGGTCTTGACCTCGGACTTCCGGCGTTTGATCGGCAGACTGAGCACCGGTCAAGGTACGCTCGTGATCACTGCCGCCGACGGCACCACGTCCGTACCTATTTCCGAGATCACGAACATTCTGCCGCTGGGCGCGAGCTTCTGGTCGAGGATTGATGGGACCTTCGATTCCGGATTCACTTACACGCGCTCGAGCGCGATCGCGCAGTTCACGCTGAATTCCAACACCACGTACCATCGGCCTTCATTCGTCTTTCAATTGACTGCCTCCGCGACACTGACGCATGAAACCGATACGAACGAACGCGATGACCGCGGCGCGGTCGGATTCTCCTACGTCCGGTATCGCCGCGGGAACCTGTTCTTCTCCGGAGCGGCCCGCTTCGAAGCGAATGAGAGCCTCGGACTCGTACTGCGCTCCGAAGTCGGTGGCCAGGTTGGTCAGCGGTTCGTGAACACCAATCGGGCGCAGTTGGAAACTGGCGCCGGGTTGGTTGTGACCGACGAAGAGGCCGTGGACAGCGAGTCCAGACAGAACGTCGAAGGTGTGCTCACTTTCAAGTATTCGTTCTATGCCTACAACCGGCCGCAGACGAACGTAGATGTGGGCCTGCGGTATTACCCGAGTCTTAGTGAGTGGGGCCGTCAACGCATTCAGTTCGACTCCTCGTTAAGACGAGAGTTGTGGAAGGACTTCTTCGTGTCCCTCAACGTGTTCGACACGTTCGACAGCGAACCACCGCAGCCTGGTGCCGCGCGCAACGACTTCGGCATCGTGACCTCGTTGGGCTGGTCGTACTGATTCCCGACTAGCTGGCGCGTTTGGCTTTTTGCCGCTGCTCTTCCTGCGCCATGACCATCTGGTACGCGAGATAGTACTTGTAAATGTTCGAGACGTACTGCACCGTCTCGCGTCCGATGCGCTCGGAGGCGATGACCTCGACGTTGTTGAACCACTTGTTCGGGTTCAGCCCGCGCTGCTCGGCGCGTTGGCGAAGTTGTCTGACACGAGCCGGACCGGCGTTGTACGACGCAAAAGTGAACAGCATCTTGTCAACCGGCTCCATGGGTTCGTTCGCGTAGTAGCGGTCGATCATGAAGCGCACGTACTTCACACCGGCATGAATATTCGACTCTATTTCGGCGATGTTCCCGACGTTCATGTCCTTGCCGGTCGCCGGCATCACCTGCATCACGCCGATGGCGCCAACCGGGCTTTTCTTCCGCTGATCCAGGCCTGACTCCTGATAGCCCTGGGCCGCCATCAACAAGTAGTCCAGTTGATACCGATCGCTGTACTGACGCAGGTAGCCGACAGTTTCCTTGAACCTCGCGAGATCCGCGCCAGAGGTGGCCTGTCGCGCGTATTTGACGTTCTGCAGGTACTTCTGAAAGAGGATGTTCCGTGTGCGCGATCCCTCCGGGTAGCGCGCGATGAAATCGTTGAGCGCCGCCATCAGCTGCGGGCTGTTCTTGCGAATCATCATCGCGGTCTGGCCGCCGGTCCGTGCGGCGGACGAATTGATGACCATCTCTGGAAAGATCTGCTTCCAGAAGTCCGCGATGTAGTCGTCAACCATCGTCATCGGTACGAGGCCGGCGTTGACCATCTCGAGGATGTCTTCATCGGCCAGGACCTCGGGCGCCGGCTTGATCGCGACTGGCGGTTTGCCGCGCGCCTTCAGATTGGCGTTGAACTGTTCGACGCCCTTCGAAGACACGTCAGAGGCTCGTAGATAGACTTCACGCCCTCCGAGATCATCGACGGTTGGCACCGGCGGCACTCCTGGACCGGTCACGATCACTGACGAGATGTCGCGCCGGGTCGGGTTGGTGAAGTCGACCTGTTCTCCGCGCCACGCGGTGGCGAGCTTGCCGGCGGCGACAATGTCGCCGCGGCCGGCGAGAAGCGCCGGAATCAGGTCGTCGTGGGCCACCGGCACGAACAGGACGTGGATGCGGAGATTCTTGGTCTTGAGCTTCGCGTTGAGGTCGTCTTCGAACAGCCGCAAGGCGTCGGGAACCAATCCCAATTGGGTGCCGCGATCGATGAAGAACGTGGTCTTCGAATAGATGGTCAGGACGCGAATGACACGCCGCTCAATCATGCCCTCCAGGTCGCCCGTCCAGGGCCGAAGGGCGGCAATCGTTTCGGGCGTGTCGCCGGCGGGACCGTCATCGGGCTGTGTTGACGTCGAATCCGAGGCCGACGTCTCCGTCTGTGGCGGCGCCGCCGACTGACTGGTACACGCGGCCGACAGCGCCAGCCCGATGATGTTGAGCAGCAGGATCGTCCGGTTCATGCGAGTCATGGTCCGTGGTCGGGACATTACATTCGCAAGAGTGGGGCCCTCGCCAAATGCGGGCAGCGGCGGCAAGTGGCGTCCCAATCACGGCCACTTGATATTCAGCGACGAAGGGTTGTCATTCATCGCTGGTGGAAAGCGCGTTGGGCCGCGGTGTTACGGAAAAGCGGTTAATAGCGGCGTAAGACGACGCGAGTCGCGAGGGCGTGGCTCTTGCGATGCGTTTGAGAGTGGACTGTAGATTTGATGTTGAGAAGGGCGCCGGACGAGACCTGGTTCGCGTCGCCGGCGGTCTGACCGCCGTTCACGTCGCGGATTTCCTGGTGTTGTGGGAAGGACTGACGAGGGACGTCACGCCAGGGCATGACGTCGAGGTCGACCTCAGCGATTTACTGGCGGTCGATGCCGTCGGCGTCGATGCCCTGCGCCGCGTCGCCCGTGCAGGCACGAAGCTGGTCGGCGCCTCCAATTACATCCGGATGAAGCTCGAGACGAAGCCCGCTGGTCAGCCGAAATAGGGCACAGCGCCTTCGTGCCGTGCTGGCCGGACGATGCCCAGCTTCCGCATCCGGAACCGCAGCGTATTGGGATGTACGCCCAGACGCTCGGCGGCGTTCTGCTTGCCGTTGATGCGCCAATTGCACTCGCGGAGCACCGACTCGATGTGCGTGCGCTGCACGTCTTCGAGAGTAGTGCTCGAATCATTGCGCAGCGCTGGCGCATGCTCTGTCGAGCCTTCATCCAGCTGCAGCGTGTCTCCGGTCGAGCGAATCATCGCGCGTTCGACGACGTTCTCCAGTTCGCGAATGTTCCCCGGCCAGTCATGCGCCTGGAGCCTGTCCATGACGACTCGCGGAATCTGAGTGATCCGCCGCCCGAGTGCGCGTTGGCGCCGATGCACGAAGTACCACACCAGATCGGGGACGTCCTTCCGGCGCTCGCGCAGCGCGGGTAGATGAATCGGGAACACGCCAAGCCGGTAGTAGAGGTCGGAGCGGAAACGGCCTTCCGCGACCGCGGCCTGGAGATCGCGGTGCGTGGCCGCGATGATGCGCACATCGATGTGCCGAGTGCGCGAAGATCCGAGCCGCTCGAACTCGCGCTCCTGCAGCACGCGCAGCAGCTTCACCTGCACTTCCGCCGGTAGATCGCCGATCTCGTCGAGAAAGATCGTTCCGCCGTCGGCGATCTCGAAGCGCCCTTGGCGCAGCGACACGGCGCCGGTGAAGGCCCCCTTCTCGTGTCCAAAGAGTTCGCTTTCGATCAGCGTCGGCGGAAGTGCGGCACAGTTGACGCGGATGAAGGGGCGGGTCCGCCGCAGGCTCCGCTCGTGCACGGCACGCGCAAAGAGTTCCTTCCCCGTTCCGGTCTCACCGAGCAGCAGCACTGTGGAGTTCACCGGCGCGACCTGGCGCACGCGCTCGAGCGCCTGCCGCAGCAACTCGCTGTCGCCAACGATCTCGTGGAAATCCATGCAGGTCTTGATCTCTTCCTGCAGATACATCTCGTCGGTCTTGAGGGTGGTATTCAGGCGATCGATCTCGGCCAGGTTCGCTTGGAGCGCCTTCTCATCGCGCCGCCTCTGAAGAGCGGAGGCGAGAATCTCGGCGATCAGCCGCAGACGGTCGACCACGGACTGGGTCCAGGAGCGGTCCCCCAAGCCAGCGACCACTAGCGCGCAGACCACGCGTCCCTGGACACCGGCCGGAATCGCGAGGGCTGATCGCAGGCCAAGCCTCTGGAAGTGGCTGCGGTCGCGCCAGGCGGCAATCGGCAGCGCCTCGGCACGTAGGATGGTGACTTGTTCTCCACGACCGAGGCACTGAGTCATCCACGGCATGTGCTCGGCGTCGAGATCCGGATTGGTCAGCGCGGCGCCTGCCGGTGTCCAGATGTGTTGCGCGTGCACGTTGCCAGCCGGGTCGAACTCGATCAGGCAGCACAAGTCCGAAGCGCTCGTTCGCCCGATGCGTTGCAGGGCTGTCGGGATGTGCCCGAGGATGGCCTCTCCGATGAGCTGATTGAAGTCCGACGACAGTTCTCGAACGAGCGCCGCACACACGTCGGTCTCGTGTTCGGGAGACTCGTGATGATCAGACACAGCCATTAACGTCATGGGGGCCTCTACGAGGTGATCCTGGCCAAGGGGGCGGATATATTCTTGTGTCGCTGAGTTGCTACGTAAAAGCACGTAGCGAGTTATGGTGATCTCCGTAGCACATGGTGTGCCGGACCGATACATGCCGACTGCCCGCCGTCAGAAATATCCTCAACGCTTAAGAAAAATCACCAATTGTGTCGATCGCGTTGTTGATAAAGGCTCAGCTAGAGAGGTGGGGCGCGAGCCCACGACTCCGAGATGTCGGAGGCTCGCGTGATATTTCGGAGTCTGAATTTACTTCTTGGCCATCGGCGGATAGTTCTTCAGGAGCTTCGTGACCGCCTTGTTGAGGTTCTTCTGCTGTTTGTCCGGCTTCGCGCGTTCGTCGAGCGTCTTCGACGCCGTGCCGCGCCAGACTAGCGCTTTCTGCCCCGACGCATACATGTCGAGCACGAGCTGGCCGACGTAGATCGTCGAGGTCGTGCCGGTGGTGATGCCCCCACCGCTGTTGTACCAGCCGCCGCCGTACCAGCCAGGACCGTAGCCCCACCCGGAGTCGAACGACGTGTACTGCTTTTCGGTGCCGACCGCCGCCTGATACCCCACGTACAGGTCGGCCGTGTCGGCGTCCGATTTCTTGAGACCTTTCTTGGCCAGCTCATCGTCGATGCTCGCCTTGATCTGGCGATCCATCAGATCGTTCACGGGTGTGCTGCCCTTCAAGCTCACCCACTTGTAGGTCTTGAAGTCGGAGAAATTGGCTTGTTTGTCGAAGTTAAAGCGGACGTCCTGCGCAAAGGCGCTGCTCGTGCCGGCCAGCAGCACGAGGAGCGGCAGTAGCAACACTCTCTTCATCATCGGATCCTTTCCTGAGCGGGTTCGATTTGGCCAGCCAGTGCAACTCGCGATCCGACGCGTTAATCCGGCACGCGTCCATCGGTACGGTCGTGCCGGCATATCGACGCGGATGTCGTTCCGAGCGTGACACGCTGCTGGTGACTCGTGAGGCCGGCGCGTCACCGACTGCGGATAACCGCAGAACGGTGCGATTCCTTGCGACAGGCAACGGGTGACGAGTCATCGCAGCCCGCCGTGACGCAGGACATTCACGTCACGACTACGCGCAGAGGCGTGATGATGGGCTCTTCGCGGCGGATCGTCACGTGGCTATAGAGCCCGCGGTCCCTTGGCGGCTCACGACGCCTTGTCGTCCCGGCACAACATTTCGTCAGTGCCAACGCGTTGCCGCCCTAGGGACTCAGCCACTGCACCCCGCGTCGACGTGGCATGCGGTCTTGCAAGGAGGCTTCCGACAGAACCACGCTCCGCATCTGTCCGGAGGAGTAACCGAAATGAAACGGATCTTGATCACGGCGATCGCAACGGTGACCCTTGCCAGTTCGCAGGTGTGGGCGCAGGGCAACCAGCAGGCACCGGCACCGGAGGAACGTCCGGCGATGCCGAGCTATTGGGGCGACACCGGTCTGTGGTTCATACCGACCGCGGAAATCGTCCGCCCCAAAGGCTGGTCCTTTGGCATCTATCGCAGCGAGTTCGATTTCAAGCAGGGTCGGACCGATGTGGAGGATTGGCCGGTGACCGTGGCCGCTAGTGTCGGTCCTCGGCTGGAATTGTTTGGCGCGCTCCGCGCGATCACGCGTATCGATCGTGATACACGTCCAATATTCGAGCCCGGCGTGCCAGAAGAAGGCGGTCTCGTCAACGATCGCCCGTTCGTACGAGACCCGTGGACCGGCGGCCACCTCGGTGATCTCTATCTTGGAGCCAAAGGCAATCTCCTCTCTGAACAGCACCAATATCCAGTTGCGCTGGCTCTCCGCGGCACCGTAAAGCTGCCAACCGCCGACGATGAGAGCGGTGCGGGGTCGGGCGAGTTCGACTACTTCGGCGATCTTGTGGTCAGCAAGGAAGTGCGCCGTCGGCTCGAGCTGTCGGGGTTTGGTGGATTCGCGATTCGCGGCGATCCTGCCGGCATCAGCCTGTCGGACGGTTTCAGGTGGGGCGCCGGCGCCGCGTTCGGCGCCCGTTCGAACCTGCGACTGACCACGGAGATCTTCGGCGAAGTTGGGGTGGATAGCACGGTCGACGCGGTGCCGGGCACCCTCACCGGAAGTGATGGATCTCCCGCGCCAACTGTGTCCCGACTCGATCAGGGAGTGACGTCGGCAGTCGGTCTGACCTGGCAGCACCGGAGCGGTCTTGCCCTCGGCGCCGGTCTGACCTTCCAGACCGGCATCAACTACGGCGACGACCAACGAAGCGGCTTCGGCATGCAGTTCCGTCTCGGATTCCATCGCGGCGTCCGCGTGTTCGTTGAGCCCCCGCCGACGCCGCGCGCCGCCGCACCAGAACCGGCCCCGCCGGTCGCCGCGGCGCCGCCTCCGCCTCCGCCGGCAACGGCGCCGCCAGCAAACCGGCAGCCCACGATTCAGGCGCAGTGCGACCCATGCCGCGTCGAGGTCGGACGCAGCATCCAGATTCGCGTCGACGCGAAGGATCCTGACGGAGACACGCTGCAGTATCGCTGGGACGCGAAGGGCGGAACGATTGCCGACACACGAGCGGCGGCGACCACGTGGACCGCGGAAACGGTTCCGGGCACCGTGCCGCTCATCGTCACTGTCGATGACGGACGCGGCGGTGTTGCGACGTCGACGGTGAACATCGAAGTGGTCGGAGCCACGGTCACCGAGTTCGCCGACATCCAGTTCGAGCTCAATCGCTTCGAATTGCGACCGGATGCGATCGCGGCTCTGGACCGTGCCGCAGAGGCCCTCAAACAAAACCCGGGAATGAGAATGCGCATCGAGGGACACGCGAGCGAAGAGGCGACCGCGGAATACAACCTGGCGCTCGGCGAGCGGCGCGCGAACGCCGTGCGCGACTACCTGGTGAGCCGAGGAGTCGCCGCATCACGCTTGAACACCATCAGCTACGGCGAGACACGACCCAAGTACGACAACACACGAGAAGAGACACGGCGTCTGAATCGCCGGGCGGGGCTGGTCGTCGAAGGCGGCAACAAGTAAGCGGCACAGCTTCTGCACTTGTGGCCGCGCCTACGGCGTGCTCTGCGCCGTAGGTCCGGCCATGTCGGAAAGCAGCAACGACCGTCTGCGTCACAGCCTCGACTGACGCTGACCGGGCTGCTTCCACGCACGGCTCGACACACCAACGCATCGCAGGCTGGCGTCGAGGTCTTTGCCGCACAACATGCTGCCGCGCTCGGCGATATCCCGAGCGCGGATGGGCTAGGGCCGGATGTGATCGGCAACTTCTGGTCGCTCGTGCGGCCACTGTCATTCGCTGATCGCCGCGCGGTACCGAATCTGCATCACTCGCCGCTTTCCAAGAACGCGAGGAGTTATGCGTCATAGATCATTCCGGTCGCCTTGGATTGTCCGTCTGCTCTGCGTGATTCTTGCCTTGCCTCAGATGGAGATGCTGTCTGCGCAGGCGCCGGCAACCGCGGCGAAGGCTCCGACAACTGCGCCATCGACGAGTACAACCCCTCCTCCAGCGACTAGCGTCGATCCTGGATGGCCGCGCACCATCGCGCTGGCCAGTGGCTCGGTGGTCTGGTACCAGCCGCAGATCGAGAGTTGGGCGAACCAGAAGCAGATCGTCGCCTGGTCGGCCATCGCCTACACACCGAAAGGGGCGAAGGAACCAGCGCTTGGCACCATCAAGATCGAAGGACCGACGAGCGTGTCTGCCGACGACCGTGTCGTCAGCATGGATCTCCGTGTCAGCGAGTACAGCTTCAAGACGCTCACGCCGGAGCAGGTGAAATCGCTGGTGAGCGAAGTGCAGGAGCGCCCGCAGCACGAGCGGGTGATCGATCTCGATCGCGTGCTGGCCTACGTCAATGACAGCGTGCTCATGATCAGCCGCAATCCAGAGAGTGGCGACCTGAAAGCTGATCCGCCGCGAATCTTCTCGTCTCAGACCCCCGCGATCCTGGTGAACTTCGACGGCGAGCCGGCCTGGAGCCCAGTCAAGGGTCTGGACCTGCGCTACGCGGTCAACACCAACTGGGATTTGTTCGAGCACTCCACCAGCAACACGTTCTATCTGCGCTACAACGATTCGTGGTTCCAGGCGAGCAACGCCCTGGGACCGTGGGCGCCCATGAAAGGCAAGCTGCCTGAAAGCTTTTCCAAGCTGCCGCCTGATGAGAACTGGAAGGACGTCAAGGCCGCTGTGCCGGGAAAAGCGCTGACGGCGAAGACGGCTCCGCAGGTATTCGTGACCACCGACCCGTCGGAGTTGATTGTGCTGCAAGGCGCCCCGAGCTATTTGAAAGTGGACAACACGAAAACGCTCTTGTGGGTGCAGAACACCGAGGCCGACTTGTTCCGGAATGGGTCCACCGGTGATTTTTATTTCCTCATCGCTGGACGCTGGTTCAAGGCGCCGACGCTGGATGGCCCATGGCAGTTCGCGACACCGAACTTGCCGGAAGACTTCAAGAACATTCCCGTCGAGCATTCGCGCTCACGTGTGCTGGCGTCGGTACCCGGCACAGCCCAGGCGACGGAAGCCGTGCTGCTGGCGTTGATCCCGCGGACAGCGCGGGTGAGCAAGAAACAGCTGCAGGCTCCTGAAGTGAATTACTACGGCGGCGAACCCCAGCTTCGACCGATCGAGGGCTCGAAGGGCGTTCAACAGGTGTTCAACACCGACAAGGACATCGTCAAGTTCGGCGACCTCTATTACATGTGCTTCCAGGGCGTCTGGTTCATGTCGCGGTCGGCGACAGGTCCATGGGAAGTGGCGTCATCCGTGCCGCAGGAGGTCTACACGATTCCGGCGAGCTCGCCAGTCCATCACGTCACGTACGTGACCGTGGAGGACAACGATGACGAGTGGGTAACGTTCGCATACGTCGCGGCCTATACCGGCGTTATGGTTGGGTGGGGTTGTGCGGTATGGGGAAGCGGTTGGTACTATCCGCCGTACTACTACGGCGGGATTTACTACCCGTACATGCACACCTACGGGATGGGCGCTTGGTACAACCCGTGGACCGGTGCGTACGGGCGCGGGTTTGCGGCGTACGGTCCGTATGGCGGTGTCGGGATGGGTGCGTCGTACAACCCGCGCACCGGCACATATGCGCGAGGGGCGGCGGCGTACGGACCATACGGCTCGCGTGCCGCCGGCCAGGCGTATAACCCGCGCACCGGCACGTACGCGCAAACGCGTCAGGGTTCGAACGTCTACGGCAATTGGGGCAGCAGCTACGTCCAGCGTGGCGACAACTGGGCGCAGACCGCGCACCGCCAGAATTACGCTACCGGCCGAACGACATCCGGCGTGAGGACTGACAGCGGTGCCGGCGCGATCAGCAGCACCGGTCCCGGCGGCAACCGCACGACCGTTGGCCGCACCGCAGGCGGCGATTACTACGCGGGACGCGACGGCAACGTCTATCGCCGCACTGAGGGCGGCGGGTGGGAGCAGGCCGGGTCCGTCGGCAACCGCCCTGAGCCCCGGACTGGGACGCAATCCTCGAGTGGCGGCATCAACAGCGGACAGGCCGGTCAGCTCGATCGCGATCGAAACGCGCGGACCAGCGGCAATCAGCGCACAACGGATCGAGGCGGCTGGTACAGCGGCGGATCGACGCGTTCCGGCGCCGGCAGCTACGGTGGTGGTCGCGCGCGCGCGGGTGGCGGGAGACGTCGTTAACACATTCATTGTTCTGATGGAGCATTCACGTGGCTGACCTGTCCTTCAAAGAGATCAGAAAGCGCTTCCAGGTTCCGCCCGGTCGTCGGGTTCGGCTCAAGAACCATGACGCTGGCTGGAGCGGGAAAGGCGAGTTCAAGGACGTCAATCAAGACGAGCTCAAAGAACGAGCCGTGAAGTTTCTCGAGAAGAACCGTCGCGCGCTCGGCAAGGCCCAGGAGCGGCTCTATGCGAATGACACCTTCTCGCTGCTGATTGTGCTGCAGGCGATGGACGCGGCGGGCAAAGATGGGACGATCAAACACGTGATGTCGGGGCTCAATCCGCAGGGCTGCCAGGTGTTCGCGTTCAAGAAGCCAAGCGCCGAAGAAATCGATCACAACTTCCTGTGGCGCTACATGCGCGCACTTCCGGAACGAGGCCGCATCGGCATCTTCAACCGGTCGTACTACGAGGACGTGTTGGTGGTGCGCGTCCACCCGAAGATCCTCGACGGTCAGAAGCTGCCGAACGGCAACCGCGGATCGAAATTCTGGAAGTCACGCTACGACGACATCAACACCTTCGAGCGGCACCTCGTGCGCAATGGCACCGTCGTCCTGAAGTTCTTCCTCAACGTCTCGAAGAAGGCGCAGAAGGAGCGCTTCATCGAACGGTTGAACGACCCGGCGAAGCATTGGAAGTTCTCCTTCGCCGACCTCGAAGAGCGCGGCTACTGGGATGACTATCAGGTCGCGTTCGAGGACATGCTGCAGCACACCAGCACGCCGTGGGCGCCGTGGTGGGTCATCCCGGCGGACCACAAGTGGGTGACGAGAACGCTGGTCGCCGCGATCGTGACGGATGCGATCAAGGATCTGCGTCTCGACATGCCGACCGTGTCGGCCGAGCAGCAGCGTCTCATCGCACGCGCCAAGCAGCAGCTCGCCGCCAAAGGCGCATGACTCGACTGGTGCGCCTGACCATCGCCGCGGCGGCGCTGGTCGGCGCGCCGATGCGTCCCGCCGCGCAAGAGCTCGAGCCGGGGCTATATCAGAACGCGCCCATCAACTTCAACCTGGCAGCCGCCAGCATGCTGGTGTCGCGCGGCAACGTGCTGTTCGATTCCGCGCTTCCCATCGAGGACGCGACTGCGGACGTCCAGGCCTTTATCCTGACGTACGTGCGGACGCTGTCGGTCGTCGACCGTGCGGCGAAGCTCGATGTGCAAGTGCCCATGACGTGGGCGCATTTCACCGGCCTCGTCAGTGGCGATGTTCGTACGCGGTCACCGACGGGACTGGCAGATCCACGCTTCAGGCTCGCCGTCAATATCGTGGGATCTCCGGCGCCCTCGCTTCCCGAGTTCGCCCGCTACCGGCAACGCACGATTGTGGGAGTCGCGCTGCAAGTCGCCATGCCCCTCGGACAATACGACCCTGATCGGCTGATCAACATCGGCGCGAATCGATGGTCGTTCCGCCCCGAGTTGGGAGTCTCGCGCGCGCTTGGGCGCCTGACGCTCGAACTCGCGGCCGGCGCCTGGCTGTTCACGGCCAACGATGATTTCTTTGGTGGAAGAGAACTGACGCAGCGTCCTCTCTACTTCGCCAAAGGGGCGGCGATCTGGTCGTTCAGAGGCGGACGATGGCTGGCGATCAACTACGGACGCGCCACGGGTGGGCAGACACGCATCGACGAAGGCCCGAGCGCGCCCTTACAGGAGAACGACAGGGTCGCCGCCACGCTCCTGCTGCCGATGCGCCGGACACAAGCCCTGCGGCTGACCTACACGAGCGGACTCTTCACGCGTCTCGGTGCGGATTTCGAAACAGTTGCCGTCGGCTACCAGTTTTCCTGGACCAAACTGCCCGCGCGCCCGTAATCACACCGTCACGACTGTTTGTCGTGACGCGCACGCCTGACTGTCGTGACGACGCTCACGATCGGCTGTGAAGACGCACAGTGATTGTCATCTTTCACTTCCCGGCCGTAGCTCCACTTCGCCTGCTCTGCCGTGAGATGCCGCGGTAAGCAGATGGTCCGTGATTCGCAACGCAATCTGCCGGGTTGACCGAAACCCGCAAGGACGACAGCCGTGAAATCAGAACGCAAGACGCTCGACCGCCTGCTCGGAGTGTTCGCGGACGTCCATGCCGGCGAGGGACTCACGGCGCTGCTGCTGGCCCTGAATATCTTCCTGATTCTGATGTCGTACTACGTGCTCAAGCCGGTGCGCGAGGCGCTGATCCTCGGCGAAGGATCGGCCGAGCTCAAGACCTACATGTCCGCGGGACAGGTCGTCGCGCTCGCCATCGTCGTTCCGTACTATGGCCGCCTCGTGGCGCGGTTCAGCCGAATCCGGTTGATCAATGTGGTGACCGCGTTCTTCGTGGTGTGCCTGTTGTTTTTCTACGCGCTCGCGCAGTTGGGCGTCCCGCTGGCGATTGTGTTTTTTCTCTGGATCGGCGTGTTCAATCTGATGATCGTGGCGCAGTTCTGGTCGTTTGCGAACGACATCTACTCGAAGGAGCAGGGCGAGCGGCTCTTCGCCATCGTCGGGTTCGGCGCATCGCTGGGAGCCGTTGTGGGATCGAGTGCCGCCGACAGCCTGGTCGAGCCGCTCGGCGTCAATCAACTGATGCTGGTCGGCGCCATCGTCCTCTTCGCGCAGCTGATCGTGACGAACGTCGTCGATCGATGGGAATCGGCGCGCGAGGTCGCGCCTCGTGTCGCGACGGATTCCACAGGCGCCGGCAAGGGCGGCGCATTCGGCCTGGTGTTCCGAACGCGTTACCTGTTGCTGATGGCCCTCTTGCTGATGCTGCTCAACTGGGTGAATACCACAGGCGAATACATTCTCGGCAGCATCGTCAAGGACACGGCGTCGGACATGATTCGCACCGGCCGGGCCGGCGGTCTGACGGAAGGTCAGTTGATAGCGGATTTCTACTCGAAGTTCTTCACGCTCGTTAACGCGTCGGGTTTGCTGCTGCAGCTGTTCGTCGTGTCGCGGATCGTGAAGTATTGGGGCGTCCCCTGGGCCGTGATGGTGTTGCCTGCTGTGTCACTGGGTGCGTACGGCGTGATGGCGTTCACTCCGGTACTGATGGCAGTGCTGGGAGCAAAGGTCGCCGAGAACTCGCTGAACTACTCGTTGAACAACACTGTGCGAAACATGCTGTTCCTGCCCTGCACGTATGAGGAGAAGTTCAGCGCCAAGCAGGCAATCGATTCGTTCTTCGTGCGCATCGGCGACGTGTTGTCCGCACTGCTGGTGTTCGTCGGCACGGTGGTCGTGCCGCTACGGTCAACGGAATTCGCCGCCGTCAATACCGCCATTGTCGTGGCCTGGTTGATACTGGCGTGGCGCACTGGCCACTACTACCGCGTCCGCACTGGTTCGCTGACGAGCGGGCCGGCGGCGGCGAAGATCGAGGCCCCCGGCGTGGCTTAGTGACAAACCGTGGGGACGCACTCACAACGTGTGGTGGGTGCCAACTCAGGCAGTCAGCCCGCATCCGGGCTACGAGGCGGTCTTCCCAGGCCGGACGATCCCGAGTTTTTTCATCCGGAACCGGAGTGTGTTCGGGTGCAGACCGAGCATCTCTGCGGCGTTCCCGGGGCCGTTGATGCGCCAGTCGCAGCGCTGCAGCACATCTTCGATGTGCTTGCGTTCGATATGGTCGAGCCTCCCTGGATGAGAATCGGCCACCGCGTGCGGCGATCCTAGTCCCTCCGGACAGGCGAGCTGTTCGCCGGTCGTCTGAATCATGGCGCGCTCGACGAGGTTTTCGAGCTCGCGCACATTCCCCGGCCAGTCGTAACGCTGCAGCAAGTCCATCACGTAGCCGGGGATCTCGGTAATCTGCCGGCTCAATGCCCGCTGTCGCTGATGGACGATGTACCAAACCAGTTTCGGGATGTCCTCGGGACGCTCACGGAGCGGGGGCAGCCGAATCGGAAACACGTTGAGGCGATAGAACAAGTCGCTGCGAAAGCGTCCGTCGGCAACCGCGGCTTCGAGATTGTGATGCGTGGCAGCGATCAACCGGACGTCGACCTTCTGCGTGTGCGACGACCCGAGGCGCTCGAACTCGCCTTCCTGCAGGACGCGAAGCAGCTTGGATTGCAGGTCAAGCGGCAGATCGCCGATTTCATCGAGAAACAGCGTGCCCGTATGGGCGAGCTCGAACCGTCCTGGCCGCGCCGTGACCGCGCCCGTGAACGCACCCCGCTCGTGCCCGAACAATTCGCTTTCGATGAGCGACGCCGGAAGGGCGCCACAGTTGACGCGAACGAGAGGGCGAGTTCTCCGGTGGCTGCGGGCGTGGAGTGCCCGTGCAAACACTTCTTTGCCAGTCCCGGTCTCGCCGAGCAGCAGCACGGTGGCGTCTGTCGACGCGACTTCAACCAATCTGGCCAGTGCGTTGAGCAGCACCGGGCTGTCACCCACGATCTCGTCGAATCCCTGAATATCGACCTCGTCGTCGAGGTCGTCGGCGCCGTGGGCAGGTGGCCGCGCCATTCGGGCGACCTCGCTGGTCAAGTTGCGCAGCGACTGCTTCTGGCGATCGCGATAGATCGCCGCCGCGAGAATCTCCACCACGAAGGTCAGATGCGCAACAACTCCCGGACTCCACGTGCGGGTGCCCGACATCACGTCGATGCACAACGCGCAGACTTTCTGTCCGGCGACAATCGCCGGGATAGCGACGTGCGACTTCAAGACAAACGCGTCCGCAGCCCGCAGTTCGCAACGCGCCTCGAACGGCAGGTCGTCAGGCACGGCGTTCAGCACGACCTTGTCACCGCGAATCAGCGAGTCGATGTACCACGACAGCTGGCGAATACCGCCTGGCCTGACACCAGGCCGCTCCCAGACCTGCGTATCGGACAGCGAGTTGCCGTCTGGCGCGTAGGTGACGAGCATGCAGCGATCGGCGCCAAGTGCCGCGGCAATGTGCCGCATCGAGTCAGCGATGATCTCGTCCAGACCCTGGCCGCCCGATTGGACGAGGGTTGACGAGAGCTCCAGCCCCAGCTGTTCGAGCGTCGCCATTTCACGGTCGCTCTGGGATGCGCTCACGCCGTCGTCGTGACCGGTACGTCCACGTGGGGGTGCGTTGAAACGTTCCATAACTCGTCGCAGGTTGCTGGTGCGCACAGCAATCAGCGTGCCGTGACGATTGAATGGAGGCGTGAAATTACCTGCGATCGAGCACCTCGTATACTGCGGCTGAGTCGAATCGTGCGCCGCCGCGCTGCTGCAGCCTGTCAAGCACCTCGGCGGCCGCGGCGCTGGCCGGAAGCTCGATGCCGAATGCGCGCGCCAGATCGAGGACGATGTGGATGTCCTTGTGGTGCAACCGCGATTCGATCTTGCCGTCGAAATCGCGGGCAATCATCTTGGGCGCCTGCAGATCGAGCATCCGGCTCGCGGCAAAGCCGCCCATCAGCGCGTCCTTGACGGCGCGTGGGTCGACACCGGCGCGCTCGGCGAGCAGCATCGCCTCTGCAGCGCCCAGCTGGTTGACGATCGTGCAGATCTGATTGCACGCCTTCGCGACCTGACCGGCGCCGCTCGCGCCGACGTGAACGACATGTGCGGCGTACGAGGACAACACAGGCCTCAGCGTGTCGACAGCGGGTTTCGAACCGCCCACCATGATGGCCAACGTCCCAGCCGCGGCGGCTATGCTGCCGCCCGACACGGGCGCATCGACCATCTCGACGCGTCGTGTCTGGAGCGCGCTCGCAATGCGACGTGCGCCGTCGGGCGCGATCGTGCTGTGATCGACCACCAGAGAACCCGGGCGCGCGCCGCTGGCGATCCCATGCTCGCCAAGCACCACCTCTTCCACGGCCTTCGTGTCCGTGACCATGGTCATGACGATCTCGCTCTGTGCGGCGACGT
>Ga0075429_100002048_pt1 | contig 16778 bp, 17 predicted proteins | sample RhiMetdeltSRZDD3_FD_75295 | JGI IMG/M metagenome (GOLD analysis project Ga0075429, IMG submission 75295) | Populus rhizosphere microbial communities from Tennessee, USA - Rhizosphere MetaG P. deltoides SRZDD3 | ecosystem: Host-associated > Plants > Roots > Rhizosphere > Soil | place: USA... | reverse complement strand
TCGCCAGTGAGAACAGGGCGAGCAGATCCACGGCTCGCGCCGTCGTTCCTGACAGCGCGGGCAGCGCACGCAACCGATCGAAGAGCCACGCGGTGAGCACACCGAATACCACGAAGAGCGCGGCGAACATCGCGATGTTGAGCGGCGCGGATCCGAAGCGCGTGAAGTCGAAGTTGAACGGATCGAACACCGTGAAGCCAAAGGCCGCGAGCAGGGCGACTCCGTAGACCAGACCGTGCCACGGCCGCATTCCGCGAAGCCAGGGCTCCAGCAGCGCGTAGAGGATGCCGCCCAGCAGGCCGGAGGCAATGCCAACGAAGACGACGAGCGCGAAGGTTCCCCCAACGGTGATGTCGCCGACGAGATTGCCGTTCTCCGTGCGCGCGCCGACCATGCTTGGCCCTGCGGTGAACCCGCTCACGCGCATCGCAACGCGACCCAGGAGACCGCCGACCAGGACGCCGGCAATGAGACCGGCGAGCGATGCCGTGCCGAGATGGCTAGCGCCAGCTCTCCAGGTCGTCATGCCGGCAGACTGTACTGGTCCAGCATTGCTACGACACGGGCTAAAACTCGCTTGACTGGCGGGTTACGGTTCGACATAGATGCGGTCCGTGGTGGGTACCGCGAACAACGCCAGTGGGAGCCGGCGCCGGATTCCGCTCAGCCTCTACTTACTCGGGCTGCTCATCCTGTTCCTCGTCGTTGTCGCGGCCAGCGCTCTCGTGGTGCGCGCGGAAGCCGAGCAAGCCGCTGTGGACCACGCACGCGAAGACACGCAGTTCGCGGCCGAACTGGCGGCGTCGGAAGTCTCGGCCGCGCTCGCGCAGGTCGACTCGACCGTCTCGCGAACCGCCGCGAACCCAGGAGTCCTCGGCGCGTTCACGCCGGGAGCGCCGTGCAACGTCTCCTTCGGCGCTGTCGGCATCTTCCAGAAGACTCGCCTCGATTTCGTGACGTCGGATGGCACACCGACGTGCTCGAGCGCACTACCGGTCCCGGCCCGCCTGACCTACGCGGGCGCGCCGTGGCTCGCCGAAGCTCTGCGCGTTCCTTTCTTCGCCGCACCAGTGGCCGATCCGCGAACGGGTCGCGCGAGCGCCGTCAGCACCGCGCCGGTCCCCGGTCGGGGTGCGCTCGTGATCTTCGTCGACCTCACCGATCTCGGCGCGACGCTGGCGACCCGTTACGCCGGGCCGGACCAGCTCGCGTTCCTCGTCACGACCACCGACGTCACCACCGCGCTCGCGAACTCAGTCGGCGCGGAACGCTGGGCGGGCAAGACGATCGCGGACAGCGCCTTCGCGCGCGCTCAGGGCTCTTCCCGGCCAGATCTCGACAACGTGCCGCAGGTGTACGGCGAAGCGACGACGGATCCACGCGGGTGGAAGGTGTTCGCCGGCGCGGAACGCGCGGCGGTCCTCTCCACTGCCGAAAGCGTGTTCCGCCACGCCGTAGCGGTGACCGGAGTTGGCCTGCTCGTGCTGCTCATAGGCACGCTTTTCGTCTATCGGCGCGTTGTCGGGCCCCTCGACGCGCTTAGCCGCTCGGTCGGCGGCATACGCGACCCCACGGTGGCCGAACCCATCACGATCAGCGGTCCAGCCGAGATCGCACAGCTTGCGGAAGACTTCAACCACCTGATCGCAACGGTGAGGACGCAGATCGTCGACCGCCACCGCGCCGAAGCCCGGGCGCGCGCGATGCTCGACTCGTCACTCGACGCGGTCGTCGGTATGGACGAGGCGGGCAAGATCGTCGAATGGAGTCGTCAGGCTGAGGCGACATTCGGGTGGTCCAAAGCTGACGCGATGGGACAGCCCCTCGTGTGTCTCATCGTCCCCGAGCGCTATCAAGCGCGCCATCTCGCGGGCCTTGCGGAATACCGACGTTCGGGCATCGGGCCGATCCTCGGACGGCGCATCGAGCTCGAGGCCTGCGCGCATGACGGACGCGAGATCCCCGTCGAGCTATCGATCACCGCGGCCGAGACGCCGACCGGTCACGTCTTCACCGCGTTCATCCGTGACCTGAGCATCCAGCGCGCATCGGTGCAGGACCGGCTCACGCTCGAGGAGAAGCTCCGGCAGTCCGAACGCCTAGAGGGCATCGGTCGGCTCGCGGGTGGGATCGCGCACGATTTCAACAACATCCTCGCGGTCGTCATGAACTATTCGCAGTTCGTCGAGGACACCCTGCCCGCGGAGAGCGAGGTGCGCGATGACGTCGTGCAGATCCGTCTCGCGGCGGAGCGCGGCGCTTCGTTCACACGTCAGCTCCTCACCTTCGCGCACCGCGGCGCGGTCAACCCCCAGGACGTACAGCTCAATACCGTCATCCATGAGCTGCGGACGATGCTGCGACGGACGATCCCGCAGAGCGTGAAGATCGACCTGCTTCTGGCCGAGGATCTCTGGACGACACGCATCGACGTGGGACAGCTCGAGCAGCTCCTCCTGAATCTGATCGTGAACGCGGCCGATGCCATGCCAGACGGAGGAACGGTGCTGGTCAAGACCGCGAACGCGGAGCTCGGCGCCACCGGTCCGACCGAGCGCCAGGTCGCACCGGGCCGGTACGTCCGGCTCGACGTGATCGATACGGGTCTCGGCATGTCAAAGGACGTCGTTGCCCGGGCGTTCGAGCCGTTCTTCACCACCAAAGCACAGGGCAAAGGCACCGGGCTGGGCCTGGCGACCGCGTACGGCATCGTCCAACAGGCGGACGGCACGATCGCGATCCAGTCCGTCGTCGCGAAGGGCACGACGATCAGCGTGCATCTGCCTGCACACGTCGGCGTCCAGGCAGAGTCCGCGAGGATCCGCGCGTCATCCGTGACCGCTACCGCCGTCAGCGAGGCGGTCGTGTTCGTGGTCGAGGATGAGGTGGCCGTACGGAAAGCCGTCGTCCGGATCCTGTCCGACGGGGGCTACAGCCTGATGCAAGCCGCGGGGCCGGCGAGCGCTCTCGATCTCGCCAGGCAGTGGTCGGGTCCGATCGACCTGTTACTGACCGACATCGTGATGCCCGACCTATCCGGCGATGAGCTCGCACGCGAGCTGCGCAGGGCGCGGCCGGACCTGCGCGTCGTCTACATGACCGGCTATAGCGGCGAGATGGACGCCACGACGCTGCGGATCGATGGACCCGTCGTCCAGAAACCGTTCACCCGTGACTCTCTGCTCGCCACGGTCGCGGAAGCGCTGAAGCAGCCCGCGTAGCCGCAAGGCCCGGCCGTACCTCTGACCGAGTCCTCGTGCGGAGGTGACCGTGGTCCGCCCGTCCGCGACCGGCCTCGCGACCGCGTTCTATCGCCTCTATCTCCTCGAGTCGCTCGCATCGACGACCGCGCGGCCGGCGACGCTGCTTGCGACGATCGCCGCCGAGCGCCTTCCGCTCGCGAGCGGTGCGTTCGGACGCGCGCTGCAGTCCCTCCTCGAAGGCGGCCACCTCGTTCCGGCGCCGGAGGCGGCTGTCGCCCTCACGCCGCTCGGCGCGGCGGAGCGTGTGTCCGAGCGGGAACGGTGGCGGGCGGTGATCCCGACGGTGCTTCGTCTCATTGCCGAACCCGAGCCGGAGCCGCGACCAGCCCCGGTCCTCGCGGAAGCGCCGGCGATCGCCTATCGCGCGGCGGCCGTCGCGGAGTCCTACCTCGATCGCGTGCTGGTCGCGGCACTGCGTGAGCGCGTGGCCAGCGCACGGGACGGCGGGCGGGCCTTCGCGCTCGTCCTGGGCGTCGCCGATGTCGACGCACCATCGGAAGCGACACGACGGGCGATCGTGCACCGCTGCATTCGCGCGACGCTGGGTGGCGCGTCGACGCTCTTCGGTGGAGACGCGAGCGCGTTCCGCTATGGGGACTGCGGCGTCGCACTGGTCGCGCCGATCGTCGGCGACGAGGGACGTGGTGCCCGGATGGCGACGCTGCTGCGAGCGCGACTTGATGAGCTGCTGCGCACGATGACTGCCACCGTGCGCGCGTTCGCCGGCGCACGCTGGTACGTTCGTGTGGGACACGCGACCTGGACCGCGGATCTCCTGACCACCGGCGCGGTCCTGCGCATCGCACAGGATGCGCTCGCGCGCGACAGCGCTGCGGGCCGGCCGGCGGCTTAGTTCAGCTGCGCCCGGCGAAGCACGGTGCGGAGACGAACGACCAGCTCCCGTGGGGCGGCCGGTTTCGCCAGCCAATCGTCCAGTGGACCCACAAGCTCGCCGAGTCCGGCGTACTCATCCTGATGACCGGCCATGAAGACAAAGGGGACGGCGCCGACAACGGCGCGCAACTGCGGCAGCGTCGGGGCGTATCCGGGCTGGAGCTCGATGAGGATCAGTTCGGGTTTGAACACCGCGGCGACTTCGGTGGCGCTGGCCGGATCGAGCGCGACATGGCAGACATGGCCCTCGCGCTCGAGCACGCGCTCGACCGAGCGGCCGAGATGCGGATCGTCGTCGACGATGAGGATGCGGCTCATGCCAGCACCAGGCCGACGCGGTCGATGAGCTGCTGCTTCGAGAAGGGCTTGGCCAGGAACGGCGCGCCCTTGACCAGAGCGCTCGCCATCGGATCGCCCGAGACGAACAGGAACTTGGCGTGCGGCTGCATCTCGCGAATGCGCCCCGCGAGCTCATGCCCTCGCCAGTCCGTCAGGAAGATGTCCGTTACGACCAAGTCGATCCCATCGCGCTGCTCGGTGCAGATCCGCAGCGCTTCGCTCGCGGTCGCGGCATGCAGAACGTTGTATCCCCGGCTGGAGAGGATGCGGTGCGTCGCGACGCGCAGGCTGTGCTCATCGTCGACGACAAGCACCGTGCTGCTGTTCTCGTCTTGGACGGTCGCCACCGGGGTGAATGTGCTCGCCGGTGCTGCGACCGCCGGCGGGGGCTTGGGAACGTAGCGCTGGAGCCATGGAAGAACGGCGTCAGCCGGCATCGGCCGAGCGATGAAGTAGCCCTGCACGCGGTCGCAGCCGAGGAACAGAAGGCGCTCCATCGTGGCCGCGTCCTCGACGCCCTCAGCAACTGCGTCAAGGCCGAGAGCGTGGCTGAGGTCGACAGCGGCGCGAACGATCGACGACGTTTGCGGATCGCGCATCAGACGGCTGATAAAGGACCGGTCGATCTTGACCTCATCGAGCGGGAGCTGATTGAGATAACCGAGCGAGGAATAACCGGTCCCGAAGTCGTCCATGGCCACGCGGACGCCCAGCTTCTTGATACCCGCGAGCGCGCGCGACGCCAAAGCGGGGTCGGTCATGACATCGGTCTCCGTGACCTCGACCGTGAGTTGGGAAGCCGATACGCCGTGCTTGTCCGCAGCTCGGGCGATCACGTTCTCCAGGTGCGACGAGGCACCGATCGCCTTGGCGCCCACGTTGATGCTGATGCGCTGCGGATGCCCAACGCTGCTCCACTCGGCGATCTGACGCATCGCCTCTCCCACGACCCAGTCCGTGAGCGGCACGATCAGTCCCGCCTGCTCCGCAAGAGGGATGAACTGTGCCGGCGGGACGAGCTCGCCGTTCCGCTGCCAGCGCATGAGCGCTTCGAATCCAACGACCCCGCCTGATGTCATATCGAGGACCGGCTGGTAGTGGAGACGCAGCTCGTTTCGCTCGAGCGACTGCCGGAGATCGCCCAGCATCTGCAGGCGCTCCGCGCTGTCACGTGAGCGCATCGAGGTTGCCAGGGCCCAGCCCGCGGTCATGCGGCGCGCCTGTCGCGACGCCGACTCCGCGGCGCCCAGGAGCGTCGTGCTCGAATCTCCGTGATCGGGTGACCGTGCTATGCCGACGCGTCCCTCGACCATCAGAAGGCTGCCGCCGATGAGAAACGGCGCGCGAAATGCCTCGAGCGCGCGGGCGGCGAAGGCCTCGTCCGTGCCCGGAAGCTCCGCAAGGACCGCGAAGTCATCGCTGCCCACGCGTGCCACCAGGTCGTGCTCGAAGCTCGCGGCGAGACGGCGCGCGATCTCCCGGATGACATCGTTGCCGACATCGTGTCCGAAGCTCTCGTTCACATCGCGAAAGCCGAAGACGTCGACGAGGGCGATGCGGATGGATCCGCCCCCCGCGACCGCGCTCTGGACCCTCGTGTCGAACGCATCGCGGTTAGGGAGCCCCGTCAGGCGATCGAGGACTGTGAGTCGTTCGATGTGCCGCCTGTCAGCCGCCATCCTCGCGATGATCAAGCCGACTCCAAGGAAGAACGCCGCGGCCATGAATGACGAGCGGAACGCGGTGCCGAGGTCGACGGCCACCGAGACGTAAAGAAGCGTGTTCGCGAACAGCACCAACAGCGCCGCCAGTAATGCGGCCCGCATGCCCAGTCGCCAGGCGGCGAGGATGATGGAAGTGGTCGGGACGATACCGATGGCCCCACCAAGCAACCCGTACGCGAATGAGAAGACGACGGCGTACGCCACCGCGATCGCCGGCACGACGATCCAAAGGATGATGTTCTTCCTGGGCTTGACCATGTGAGAAACCTATCGGCCTGGAGGCGCCCGCAGTAGACCTACGTGCACGGTCGAACGGTCCTGTATCGGCGGGATGCGGGCTCCTGCGGTTGTAGTGGTACTAGGCGCCCAGCAGGCCCAGCTCGGTCGCGCGGACGACAGCCTCCAGCCGCGAGTGAGCGCCAAGCTTCTCGAGGATGTTCTGGATGTACCCGCGCGCGGTGTTGACGCTGATCTTCAGCTCTCCCGCGATGCGTTCGACGTCGGCGGCGGAGGCCATGAGGGTCAGGACCTCGCTTTCACGCCGGGTGAGCTGCGGGAGGCTGCGCTGGCGCTCCTCGCGCTGGCGCGTGCGTTCCCGTCCGAGCCGGAGGAGCGACGCCAGCTCACCCGGCGGCAGGAGGATCTCGCCGGCCGCGGCGCGACGGATCGCCCTCACGATCTCCGCCGCCGGCGCGGCTTTCATCAGGTAGCCCGACACCCCCGCCTCGACGGCGGCGACGAGCTCGTCCTGGCTCATTCCGCCGCTCAGCATCACGACCGCGGTCCCCGGATGGGCGGCGATGATCGTCGACGCCACGACCACGCCGGATTCTCCGGAGAGGTTCTGGTCCATCAGGACGACGTGCGGCTTTCGCTCGGACGCGAGCCGCAGCGCTTCGGCGCCGTTCGTGGCGACCTCGCCAACGTCGAAATCGCGCTCCCGCGAGAGCAGCGCCTGCAGACTTTCCGCGACCGCGAGGTGATCGTCGACGATGAGCACGTTGATGGTCTGGGCCACGCGGTCACTGTACGCCGGAGGCATGCTCGGACCAGGACCGGTACTCGCACCGCACGGGCGTGCTATACCTATGTATCCGTGACAAGAGCGGAGCCTAAACCTAGGCAATCTGCGATCCGCGTCGGTGAAGCCGCCGAGGTCCTCGGCGTCTCTGTCGACACGCTCCGCCGCTGGGGATCTTCCGGCCGCCTGCGAATGAGTCGGTCGAAAGGGGGCCAGCGCCTGATCGCGGTGTCGGAGATCCGCCGCCTGCAGGCCGCTCTTCGCGTCAAGGGCGGGCGGCCGATCGTCGCGCAGTCCGCTCGCAACCGCTTTCCGGGGACCGTGACGAAGGTCGAACGCGATCGCGTCGCCGCGGTGGTCGAAGTGCAGGCGGGGCAGTTCCGCCTCGTCAGCCTGATGACCGCCGAGGCCGCCGAGGAGCTGGGGTTCCGGGCCGGGATGCCGGTGGTCTGCGTCGTGAAGGCCACGAACGTCGTCGTCGAGATCGCCCGCGGCGCCGCCGGGGAGTGAGAGCGCTCGCTCTCGCGTGCGTCGTCGTCCTGGTCTCATGCGGCGGGGCGAGCCCGACCACGGCCAATACCGGCAGCGTGACCGTGTACGCCGGCTCGTCCCTCGCCGACGCATTCAAGAAGGCCGGAGAGCATCTGAAAGTCAAGGACCCCAGGACCGACTACGTCTTCAACTTCGGCTCGTCGTCGACGCTTGCGACGCAGATCACGAGCGGCGCGCCCGCCGACGTGTTCGCGTCGGCGGACGATGTCAACATGCAGAAGCTCGTCGATGCCAAGCTCAACGACGGCGCACCGACATTCTTCGTCGGCAACCGCCTGCAGATCGCCGTCGCGGCCGGTAACCCAAAACAGATCGCCGGTCTCGCCGACCTCGCGAGGCCGGGGCTCATCCTCGTGCTCGCCGGACCGACCGTGCCAGCGGGAAGGTACTCACTGGACGCACTTCGAAAGGCCGGCGTGAATGTCAGACCCGCGAGCCAGGAGGTGGACGTTCGTGCCGTCCTCAACAAAGTCGCGCTTGGCGAAGCCGACGCGGGCATCGTGTACGTGACGGACGTGAAGGCGGCCGGCACGCGAGTGACCGGCGTCGAGATTCCCGAGCAGCATCAGGTCATCGCGCGGTATCCGATCGTCGTCGTCAAGGACTCGAAGAAGCCTCGCCTCGCCAGATCGTACGTCGAGTTCCTCCTCTCGGACGAGGGCCAGACACTGCTCGCGGAATTCGGCTTCTCGAGACCGTGAGCACTGCGCGTCCGCCCTTCGCGATCGCGGCGCTCGCCGCGATCGCGGTCGCATTCTTCGCCCTGCCACTGGCGGGGCTCGTTTACCGCGTGTCCTGGCAGACCGCGCTGAGCGATCTGCTCACGCCCGAGGCGCTTGACGCGCTTCGCCTCTCGCTCGTCGTCTCGATGGCGGCGACCGTCCTCGGTCTGCTTCTCGGCGTTCCGCTCGCCTGGTTCTACGCGCGCGTCATCTTCCCGGGACGCAACGTCGTTCGCGCTCTGACGACGCTGCCCATGGTCCTGCCGCCCGTCGTGGGCGGCGTCGCGCTGCTCGCGGCCTTCGGCCGCCGCGGACTCGCCGGCGAGTGGCTTGACGCGGGCTTCGGGCTGCGCATCCCATTCACGACCGCGGCGACGGTGATGGCGGCAACGTTCGTATCGATGCCATTCCTGGTACTCACCGTCGAGGCCGGGATCCGTTCGGTCGATCGCCGCTACGAAGAAGCCGCGCGCACGCTCGGCGCGAGCCAGTGGCGGATATTCCGACAGGTCACGCTGCCGCTCGTCGCTCCGTCGCTGTTCGCGGGTGCCGTCCTCTGCTGGGCGCGCGCGCTCGGTGAGTTCGGCGCGACGATCACGTTCGCCGGCAACCTTCCAGGCGTCACGCAGACCCTGCCACTCGCGGTCTATCTCGCGATGGAGACGCGGCCGGAGGTAGCGATCCTCCTGAGCCTCGTGCTTCTCCTCGTTTCGCTGGCGGTCCTCGTCGCGCTACGCGACCGCTACCTGCGGCTCGACTGATGCTTCTGGCCGACGTCCAGCTGCAGCTCGGCTCGCTCGACCTTGCGGTGGCGCTCCGGGCCGAGCCAGGCGAGGTGGTCGCGGTGCTTGGTCCGAACGGCGCCGGGAAGACCACGCTGCTGCGCGCGATCGCGGGTCTGACGCCGATCCGGAGCGGGTCCGTCGTGCTCGACGGCGTCGTTCTTGAGGACACCGCGACGCGCACGTACGTTCCGACGGAGCGGCGCCCGATCGGCGTCGTCTTCCAGAACTACCTGCTATTCCCTCACCTGAGCGCGCTCGACAACATCGCGTTCGGCCTGCGGGCCCGCGGACGGGGCCGCGATGCGCATGTCGTCGCGCGTCGCTGGCTCGAGCGCATGGACCTCGCCGCCTACGAGAACGCAAAGCCCGCCGCTCTCTCCGGCGGTCAGGCGCAGCGGATCGCGCTCGCCCGCGCGCTCGCCACGGATCCGCGGCTGCTGCTCCTCGACGAGCCGCTCGCTGCGCTGGATGCGACCGCGCGCGTGAACGTGCGTCGGGACCTCAAACGGGATCTCACCCAATTCGAAGGCATCCGCATCCTCGTGACGCACGATCCGCTCGAAGCGATCGCGCTCGCCGACCGGCTCGTGATCCTCGAAGACGGGCGAGTCCTCCAATCCGGAACGGCGACGGAGGTCACGCAGCGACCGCGATCGAGATACGTCGCGGACCTCGTCGGCCTGAACCTGATGCGCGGGCACGCCGGCGCGGGGCACATCGCGATCGAGGGCGGCGGGACCCTGGCCGCGATGGACAGCACGGAGGGCGAGGTCTTCGCGGTCGTGCATCCGCGCAACGTCGCGCTCTATCGATCGCAGCCCGAAGGCACGCCGCGGAACGTGTGGTCCGGCCGGATCACCGCGCTCGACCGGCAGGGTGACCGGGTGCGCGTGACCGTCGGCGGAGCGCCGCGTCTGGTCGCGGAGGTGACACCGGCTGCGGTGCAGGAGCTTCAACTCGCCGAAGGCGGCCAGGTATGGGTCAGCCTCAAGGCGGCGGAGGTCGAGGTCTACCCCGCGTAGGTCGCGCGACCTGCGCTCCTAGACTCCTCCCGATGCCCACCAGCTCCAGCGCTGCGCGTGCAGCGGTCACCACGCTCACCGTCGACGAGGCGCTGGAGCGCATCCTCGCGCGGATCGCGCCGCTCGACGCGACCGAGGTCGGCCTGCTGGACGCGCTCGGCGCGGTCCTCGCCGAGGACGCGGCCGCGGAGCGCGACGTCCCGCCGTTCCGCAACTCCGCGATGGACGGTTATGCGGTCCGTGGCGCCGACGTGGCGCAGGGTGGCGCACGCCTTCGCGTCGTCGGCGCGGTCGCCGCCGGCTCGATCCCCGATCGGGCGGTCGGCGCCGGTGAGGCGATGCGCATCATGACCGGCGCGCCGATGCCCGACGGCGCGGATACGGTCGTGCGCGTCGAGGACACCGACAACGGTCGCGAGACGGTGACGATCAACGTCTCGACTCCGAAAGGTATCGCCGTCCGCCAGGCCGGCGAGGATCTGCGGCGCGGCGAAGTCGTTCTCCGCCGCGGCACCTCGCTTCGGCACGCGGACATCGGCGTGCTCGCATCGATCGGCCGCGCCAGGGTCAACGTGGTCCGCCGACCGAACGTCGCGGTGCTTTCCACCGGCGACGAGCTCGTGGACATCGATGAGCAGCCGGGTCCGGGGCAGATCCGCGACGCGAACCGCTATGCGATCACGGCCGCCGTACGCGCGACGGGCTGCGCGGCGTTCGAGCTGGGCATCGCGCGCGACAGCGCCGATGATCTGCGGCACGCGCTGGGCAATGCGGCGTTCGGCGATGTCGTCGTGACGAGCGGTGGCGTGTCGGTCGGCGACCACGACCACGTGAAGCCCGTCGTCGACGCGATGGGTCAGATGGACTTCTGGTCGATCGCGATCCGACCCGGACGTCCGCTCGCATTCGGTGAGCTCCGCACCAAGCGCGGGGCTGTTCCGATCTTCGGCCTGCCGGGGAATCCGGTGTCGGCACTCGTGACGTTCGAGGTGTTCGTGCGGCCCGCGCTCCTCAGGATGGCGGGGCGGACCAAGCTGCATCGCCCGCGGGTGGAGGTACGTCTCCTCGACCGGATCGACAAGCCGACCGGGCTCCGCATGTTCGCGCGCGGCATCCATGACGCGGCGGCCGGGACCGTCCGCTCGACCGGCCCGCAGGGCTCGGGGATCCTGCGATCTCTGTCGCTCGCGAACTGCCTCATCGACCTCGCCGAATCGACCGCCGGCGCCGAGCCGGGCGACACCGTCAGCGTCCTGCTCACCGATAGACCGGAGGACCACTAGATGCCGGCGCGCAAACGTGCGGCCACCGATGGGAGCGGCGCGCGGAGGTCGCTCACGCACATCGACGAGCGCGGCGCGGCGCGGATGGTCGACGTCGGCGCAAAGGCTGTCACGGAGCGACGCGCGACCGCGCGCGGCATGCTCCTGCTATCGCGCAAGACGCTCGCACTCGTGCGCGACGGACGCACGCCGAAGGGCGACGTGCTCGCAAGCGCGCGCCTGGCCGGGATCATGGCGGCGAAACGGACATCGGAGCTGATCCCTCTCGCGCATCCGCTGCCGATCACGCACGCGAGCGTCGACCTCGCCATCGAAGCGAAGGGGATCGCCGTCGAGGCGACCGTCGCGACGACCGCGCAGACCGGCGTCGAGATGGAGGCGCTCACGGCGGTGACCGTTGCGGCCCTCACGCTGTACGACATGCTCAAAGCGGTCGAGCGCGCTGCGCGTATCACCGACGTGCGCCTGGTCGCGAAGAGCGGCGGACGCAGCGGGGAGTACCGCGCGCCTTGAGCGCGGTGCGCGCTGCGATCATCACCGTCAGCACACGGGGCGCCGCGGGTGAGCGGGTCGACGAGAGCGGCCCGGCCATGCGTGATGCGCTCGCCGCGGCCGGCCATGAGGTCGTCCACCAGGGTCTCGTGCCTGACGACGTCGCCGGCGTCGCGACCGCGATCCTGAGCGCGGTGCGCGCGGGCGCGAATGTCGTGCTCACCAGCGGCGGCACCGGTCTCTCGCCGAACGACGTGACGCCGGAGGCGACGCGACGCGTGATCGATCGCGAGGTCCCCGGCATCGCCGAGGCACTGCGCGCGCGCTCACTGGAGAAGACGGCGCACGGGATGCTCTCGCGCGGTGTCGCGGGCGCTGTCGGCGCGACGCTCGTCGTGAACCTGCCCGGTTCGCCGCGCGCCGTGCGCGAATCGCTGGAGGTGCTCCTGCCGATCCTTCCCCACGCGATCGAGCTCCTCGCCGGAGACAGCGGCGAGTCAGGGCACGCGCGCGGCCGCGCCTAGGTGAAGCTCGCGGTCCATCCCGAGGTCGCTTCGGCACTTGCGGCGCGGCGGGCGGTCGTCGCTCTGGAGTCGACGGTCATCGCGCATGGCCTGCCGCGTCCGCAGAACCTCGCGGCCGCCCGGGCTCTCGAGGAGGAGGTACGCGGCCTGGGGTCGACTCCGGCGACGATCGCGATCGCGGACGGCCAGGCCGTCGTCGGCGCGGATGACGCGCTGCTGACGCGGATCGCGAACGATCTGGACGTCGCGAAGGTGTCGCTCCGCGACCTCGCGCCCGTGCTGGCGCGCCGGGGCCTCGGCGCGACGACGGTCGCGGCGACGGTCGAGATCGCGGCGCGCGCCGGCATCGCGGTGATGGCCACCGGCGGGATCGGCGGCGTGCACCGCGGAGCGGAACGCTCATTCGACGAATCCGCGGACCTCGAGGCGATCGCGCGCAGTCCGGTGTGCGTCGTGTGCGCCGGCGCGAAGCTCGTGCTCGATCTCCCCCTCACGCTGGAGCGGCTCGAGACGCTCGGCGTTCCCGTCGTGGGCTATGGCACCGATGAGCTCCCCGCGTTCTACGTTCGTTCGAGCGGGCTACGGCTCGTGCATCGCGTCGACGATGCGCTCTCGGCGGCGCGCGTCGTTCGCGAGCAGCTCGCGCGCGGCGCTGGGATCGTGATCGCCGTGCCGATCGCGGGAGGCGACGCGCTCGACCGCCGCGAAGCCGAAGCGCAGGTGGCCCGCGCGCTCGAGTCCGCCGAGCGACGGGGTGTCCGCGGCGCCGCACTCACGCCGTACCTGCTCGGGCAGCTGAGCGATGCGACCGGGGGCCGCAGCCTCGCGGCGAACATGTCGCTGCTGAACGCGAATGCCCGCGTCGCCTCGCAGATCGCGCTCGCGCTCGCGGTCTAGGGCCGCGACTCCTGTTCACACATTGAATTGGTCGTGCGATCTGAAGAACTCGTCGGTCGGCGTCTCTCCGCGCGCCCTCATGGCCACAAGCTCGCGGATGTAATGCTCGAAGCCGCCGGGCGTGTGCATGTTCAGGAACCGTGCGCGGCCCCCGATCGCCACAGGGAACGCGTGGATGGCGCCGCGCGGCGCGGCGAGAACGGTCCCGGCCTTCGCGCGGACCGTTCGCCCTTCGATCACGAATTCGAGCTCGCCGTCGAGCACGTAGAAGGTGTCGGAATGCCGCGCGTGGTAGTGCGGCGTGCCCGGCTCGCTCCCCGGCTCGAGCTCGTACTCGGCCATGTAGATATCGTCGAGCGTGAGACGGATGGCGCCGATCCCCTGCTGCTCCGCGTCTTGGGGCAGGCGCAGGATCGCCTGCGGTCGCGGGTCGTGATCGCCTCGAACACCGCTCACCGGCGCGAGTCGAAGCCCAGCATCTCGCGCATGCGCACGTAGCCGACGACGGATTCGCGGTAGAGCAGGCCGACCAGCGAGCCGTTCTCGACGACAGCCAGCAGCGGCAGGTCCCCTGTGCCGAACTTGTCGAGCGCCGCGACCAGCTGATCGCCCGGCGAGACCGTCGCGAGCTCGGTGACCGGCGTCATGACCGCCTCCACCGCTGTCGTGGCCCACTGGTCCTGCTCGACCTTGCGAAGATCCGCGATCGTCACGAGGCCGACGAGCCTGTCCTGAGCCACGACCGGGATCGCCTGGAGGTTGTGCGGCAGCACGATGTCGCGGATGAGCTGTCCGATCGCGATCCCCGCAGGCGCGGAACGGAAGTCCGTGGTCATGAGCTGACCGACGCGAACGCTTCCGACCGCTGCCGTGACGCGCTCCTGTTGTAGGGATTGTGACGCCGCGCTGTACAGGAAATACGCGATGAGTCCCAGCCAGAGGCCGGAGGTCGGCTCGCCGTCGAACACGCGCGACGCCGCGTACAGGACCATGGCGCCGGCGACGAGCTGGCCACCGCGCGCGGCGATGCGCGTTGCCGCCACCCGGTCACGCCGGAAGCCCCAGATGACCGAGCGAAGCACGCGGCCTCCATCCAGCGGAAAGCCGGGCAAGAGGTTGAATAGCGCGACGTAGAAGTTGATGACGCCGAGATACCCCGCGACCGCGCCGACCGGCTCGAGCGCCGGCAGCCTGCCCATGTTGTCGCCGGCATAGATGGCGACGAGCGTCGACGCTCCGGCGATCACGAAGCTCGCGGCCGGGCCCGCTGCCGCCATCAGGAACTCCGCTTTCGCGCTCGGAGGCTCCTTGGTGAGGTTCGCGACGCCACCGAGCAGGAACAGCGTGATCGACGAGACCGACATCTTGAAGCGGAGCGCGACGATCGCGTGCGCCAGCTCGTGCAGCAGGACGGCCGCGAAGAACAGGAAAGCGGCGATGGCCGAAACGATGAACGTCTTCTGCTGCGACCACTGGGGATACGACGCCGGGAATACCTGGTCGGCCAGCGACAGCAGTACCAGGAAGAAGATCAGCAGCCACGAGATGTGCACACGGATGTCGATGCCGAGAATGCGCGCAACACGGAACGATCCGGGCACATGCCGAGCATACCCGCGAAGTCCCCTGCGATACTTGGGACGGATGAGGACGATGGTCGACTTGCGCCGGCGACGCCCCGAGGTGTGACACAGGTCGCCACGGGTCGCTTCGGCACGCTGGAAGTCCACCCCGACATCGCGCGCGCCATCGACGAGCTCGGCTTCATGGCGCCGACCCCCGTGCAGCAGGAGGCCATCCCGGTGCTGCGGGCAGGGCGCGACCTGTTCGCTCAGGCGCAGACGGGAACGGGCAAGACCGCGGCGTTCGCCATTCCGGTCATCGAGCGCATCGACCCCAACGAAAAGCGACCCCAGGCGCTCGTCATCGTGCCGACGCGCGAGCTAGCCGTGCAGGTGACGCGTGAGTTCGGCGCTCTGGGCAAGTTCCGGCACACCCACGAGGTCGCCATCTACGGTGGCGTGCCCTACGGTCCGCAGGAGAGGGCGCTCAAGCGCGGCGTTCCGATCGTGATCGGCACTCCTGGCCGTCTCCTCGACCACATCGACCGAGGCACGCTTCCGCTCGACGGGATCCGCGTCGTCGTGCTCGACGAGGCCGACCGCCTGCTCGACATGGGTTTCGCTCCAGACGTGCGCAAGCTGCTACGTCAGTGCCCGGTGAAGCGCCAGACCGCCCTCTTCTCCGCGACGCTCTCGGGAGAGGTGCGCGATCTCGCGCATCGATTCACCAGGGATCCGGCGCAGATCGCGATCGACCCGGGGCAGATGAACCTCGAGGCGATCGAGCAGGTCTATGTCGAGGTCCTCGATCAGGACAAGCCAAAGGCGCTGGCCGAGCTGTTGCGCCGCTGGGAGACCGACCAGGTGCTGGTGTTCCGCCACACCAAGCGCGGCGTCGACAAGCTCTTCGACGATCTCAAGCGACGCGGACAGAAGGTCGCGGCGATCCACGGCGATCTCTCGCAGCGCGAACGCGAAAGGACGCTCGATCAGTTCCGAAGTGGCGAGATCAAGGTCCTCATCGCCACCAATCTCGCGGCGCGCGGCCTGCACGTCGAGGACATCTCGCACGTCATCAACTACGACCTGCCCGAGGACGCGGACACGTTCACGCACCGCGTTGGCCGCACCGGCCGCGCGGGCGAGGCCGGGGTCGCGGTCACGTTCGTGGGCGAGTGGGACCTCGACGAGTTCGAGCGGCTGCGCGGCAAGGCCGGCGTGCCGTTCCGGCGCGAGGTGCTCGAGCTGTACGGCAGGTAACGTGGCGGACTGCGCGTTCTGCGCCGTCGTGAACGGCGCGGACCACCACGCGGTCTACCGTGACGAGCACGTCGTCGCGTTCCTCGACCACGCGCCGGTCTTTCCCGGGCACACGCTCGTCGTGCCCGCTCGTCACTACGACACGCTCGACGACGTCCCCGAGAGCGACGTCGCTCCGATGTTTCAGCTCGCGCGCCGGCTATCGATCGCGTTCCGCGCCGTTCTCGGCGCCGATGGCTCATTCGTCGCGGTGAACACGCGTATCAGCCAGAGCGTGCCGCACGTCCACGTGCACGTGGTGCCGCGGCGGAAGGGCGATGGTCTGTTCTCGCCCGGAAGGGGCATGTGGATACGTCGCCGGTATTCGGAGGGTGAAGCGGCACGGACAGCTGAGAAGCTGCGAAACGCGCTCGCGGCCTAGCCTACGAACTCCCGCGC
>Ga0075429_100002045_pt1 | contig 16790 bp, 13 predicted proteins | sample RhiMetdeltSRZDD3_FD_75295 | JGI IMG/M metagenome (GOLD analysis project Ga0075429, IMG submission 75295) | Populus rhizosphere microbial communities from Tennessee, USA - Rhizosphere MetaG P. deltoides SRZDD3 | ecosystem: Host-associated > Plants > Roots > Rhizosphere > Soil | place: USA... | reverse complement strand
GCATCGCGTCCAACTGACAAGGGGCAGCAAGCATGAAGGGCTATCTCACGCTGCTTTGCATCGGCTTCCTAGCACTATCTTGCCAGTCTCTTGAAAACCCCGTCACTCCGCCGCCTCCGAGTCAGCGAGTTCCAGCGGACTACACCCCAGCTTGGTCGCCGAACGGCGAATACATTGCCTATTCACACTACCAACAGGCGTTCAACGATACGCTCGTGACCGGTCTTTATGTGCTCGAGTTAGCCACGGGGACGCGCAGACTTGTCGCGCCCGGACGCACGCTACACCCATCGTGGTTCTCAGATTCTCGTCGCATCGCATTCGCGGCGGGTCCCATCTACATGGTCGACATCGACAATCCCATGCCCACGGTCCTCATCGCTGGCACGTGCTACGCGCCAAGTGTCTCGCCCAACGACACGGCCATTGCTTACGACGCGCCGTATGGTATTTCCAGCGGATCCGTGGTGTGGGTGTTTGCACTTGGATCGCAGACGGCACGAGACATCAGAGTTCACGGCCAGGGAGAGTGGAAACGCCCGCGAAGGTCCCCAGATGGCACTCGAATCCTGCACTTTCGCTATTCCGGATCCCCAAACGGCACGACTGAACTCTTCACAATGGATCCAATGGGAGAGAGTACCGTTCAACTTACTCACAACTCGATCGACGATGTCGAGCCCACCTGGTCGCCGCCCGGGACGATGATTGCCTGGTGTCGAAGCAATGTAGTGACGGAAGAGATCTGGACATCATCATCGGATGGAAGTAATAGCCGACGGCTTGCCGCTGGGCTGTATCCCTCCTTCTCTCCAGACGGAACGAAGATCGTATTCGTGGACCCATTCTCCGCGGACTCGATCGACCTGCATGTGATCAACATCGATGGAACGGGGTACACGCCGCTCTCAAGGGGTTCTCTCGCTCCGGAGGATTCTATCCTCGAGAACATTGGGAGCTGCCTCAATCTGACACCTGCTCCCTTCGCGATTTCGCGGTCGTGAGCACTGCGGGGGCGCTGGACAGCGCCCCGCTGGCGCGCGGGGCGCTTCGCATGATGTTCTGGAGCGAGGCGGCCATTGCGGTCACGTCACTGCTGGGGCGGTTCCTCGGCGCTGCGGGCTGAGCGCGCCGCCACGGACCAGCCGCGACGTCAGTCCGCGCCCGCCACCTTGCTCCGGCGCTCCATCAACACGACGTCGCGCCACACTCCGTGGTGCCTGCCGATGCGCTCGCGCTCGCCCACCACACGGAACCCGCACGACTCGTGCAGCGCCAGGCTGGCGGCGTTCTCGGGGAACACGCCCGCTTGAAGTGTCCACAGCCCCGCCGCCTCGGACTCGCGCACCATCGCCTGCAATAGCGCACGCCCCACGCCGCGGCCGCGCGCTTCGGTTGCGACGTACACGCTCTCCTCGACCACGCCGGCATAGACGGCGCGGCGAGAGACCGGCGAGAGCGCGCACCATCCGAGGATGTTGCCGCCAGGCTCGCGTGCCACCAGGCGTGGCGTGGGCAGATGCCCCGCGTCCCACTCGGCCCAAGCGGGTGGCTCCGTCTGGAACGTGGCGTCGCCGGCCACGATGCCCTCCGCGTAGATGAGGAGCACGGCGTTGGCGTCGGCCGCCGTCATGGGCTCGATCGCGAACTCCATGCCACTCACCCCGCCGCTCACTCGGGCAGCGCCGCAGCCAGTTCCCCGGGCAGCTCCCGGTCCTTGGCGGCGACGGCGCATTCGGTGAGTCCCAGCACGCTGTCCTCCACGACCACGCCGCGGAGCAGGGCCAGCGGCACCATCTCGAAGTAGACGTTGCGCGGTCGCACACCGGGTGCGGGAGCATCCCAGACCTCGGCGGGCGGCATCTCGCGGATGCGCAGCGACTCGGTAGCCGCGGGCAGGAACTTCCGCCGCGTCGCGATCGACCACACCGGCACGCCATGCTCGCGTGCCGCGAGCGCGAGCGTGTAGGAGCCTGCCTTGTTGAGCACGCCGACGTCGGTGACCGCGTCGGCCCCGATCCACACCGCGCTCGCCTGCGAGACCAGCATCGACAGGGCCGCGTCGGTCACGAGCCAGGGCTCGATGCCGGCGGCCACCAGCGCGCGTGCGGTGTCGCGGCCTTCATAGAGCGGCCGGCTCTCGGCGACGAGGGCGCGCACCTTGCGGCCGTCCTTCGCCAGCTCGCGCATGGCCGCCAGCACGCCCTCGCTCGCGGACAGCGTCGCGATCCAGGGCTCGCGCTCGGTCACGAGCTGGGCGGCGACTTTCGCCGCGTCTGTGATGGCACGCGAGAGGTCCTCGCGCTCGGCGTCGCAGCTCGCGACCAGGTTCCGGCGCAGGTCCTCGGGGACGTCGCCACGCGCCACACTGGTATCGGCGATGGCCAGCGCGCGCGCGGCGAACTGGTGGACGAGCGCCATGCTCGGCTGTGCGGCCTGGGCTTCGCGTAGCCATGCGAGCAACGCCGCACGCAGCGCGCGGGCGTCGGGGCTCCGGTCGGTGAGAGACCAGCGCTCGAGGTCGTCGAGCAGCGTGCGGGCCACACCGCCCGAACCGCCGGTGCGGTTGGCTAGCATGGGAGCCTCCGACTTCCGGCCGGACCGGGGCGCGAGGTCGCGGGGGCGCTCACTGGCCGAACAACTGCTTGAGCCAGCGCAGCGTCGTCTGCCGGCCCAGTTCCCCGAACGCCTCGGTGAGCGGGATGTCCTTGGGGCAGGCCTCGACACAGGCTTGCGCATTGCCGCAGTCCACGAGACCGCCGCGGCCCATGATGGCGTCCAGGCGTTCGTGCGCGTTCATCTGGCCGGTGGGGTGGGCGTTGAACAGCCGCACCTGCGCCAGCGGTGCCGGGCCCATGAAGTCGGACTGGTCGTTGTATTGCGGGCACACCTCCATGCAGCAGCCGCACGTCATGCAGCGCGAGAACGCGTAGCTGATCTCCTGCTCGGCGGCCGAGAGGCGGGGCCCGGGGCCCAGGTCGTACGAGCCGTCGATGGGGATCCACGCCTTCACGCGCTTCAGGGCGTCGAACATCGGCGTGCGGTCCACCTGGAGGTCGCGGATGACCGGGAACTTCGTGAGCGGCTCGAGCGTGACATGGCTGTCGTCCAAGAGGTCGATGAGTGCGGCGCACGACTGCCGCGGCTTGCCGTTCACCAGCATGGTGCACGAGCCGCACACCTCCTCGAGGCACGACGCCTCCCAATGCACCGGCGTGGTGACCTCGCCCTGCTTGGTGACCGGGTGCTTGCGGATCTCCATCAGGCAGGAGACCACGTTCATGTTGGGCTGCCACGGCAGCGAGAACTCCTCCCAGCGCGAGCGGCTGGTCGGGGAGTCCTGGCGCTTGATGCGAAGTTCGATCGTCTCGCGGGACATCGTGGGCTCCGGGTCCGGGGCTAGTCCCTGCTTAGGAACTGTCGCAAGTCGTTCGTGGCGTCCAACTCGCCAAGGACTGTGGAGATTGGAGCATCGAACGGATGCGGTGCTGCGAAGTTAGGGATGCACAGTGGAAGCTGGTGGTTCATGGTCTGCGCTTCACTACCGCAAATACAGAATCGGTTGGCGTTGACACGCGCACAACGGATAGGCCGTGCGTGGCGTAAACCTTGCCTGGCAGCGCCGTGACGAGGTCTTCAAATCGATTGGCAACTCGGATGGTATCGAGCAGGGTGCGGTCGGGACTCAGAACTTCGAACACCACTTGAAGTGTCAAACCATTGACGCCCGGGGGACACTTGAGAAAGGCTTTGAAGTAACCCCGGTCGGGTTCGGGATAGAGGTGAAGACGCAGCCTGCTGCCCTCCGTCTTGCCTGGACGTCGACGCACCTTGTAGTTCTTGGTCAGGGGCCAGGAGTCGTACGCAAAGGTGAAGCGGGCAACCTCGGCCGAATCGGGGATCATGTTCATGTTGTCGTCGTAGAGGGGATAAGGCGCGTCCGGAGAGTTGGGCACATCGAATCCCGCCGTGCAAAGCAGACAAGTGACGCCAACGAACACCCGAAGCGCGAGGCGCGCGGCTCGTCCAGCCGAGGTGATCATGAATTCGGGTCCCTTGCGTGCGAAGTGCTCAATCGAGGTTCGGTAGCGGTTGAGTCGATTCGTGGAGTTCACGTCTTGCCAGCTGCCAGTCGTAGCTATCGTGCGGAACAGCCCCCGATGCCGTGAGAAGCGCGTGTTTCGCTCTTCTTTTATCTCTTGTGGGGGGATGCATGACTTCGGGTTGGAGCCGGGTGACTAGTTTTGTAATCGCCTCGAACATGTTCACCGTGGCACTGGCCGGACTTGGTTGCGACGCGCACCTCCGCCCCGCCGCACTCGCAGACGCTGCAGAACCGCACACGATCGAAGGATTCCTCGTGTTGGACTTTCCGAGGATGGCGCCTGCTCAGGAGATTAGCGCCGACGAAGTCGACAGATTGGCTGGCGTGTGGACGAGAGAAGACTCAAGTAGGTGGATCAGGTCAATGAAGCCTGGTGTGGGGGTCTTATGGTGCAACCCCTCAACTAGGGAAATCGTGTTACACGTGGAATTGCGCGGTGGCGTCGATAGTGTTCACGCTGGAGTCTGGAACGAGAGGCACCACTTACTTCAGCTCCCGACAATCATGCCCGATACCGCCGATCTCTGTACGTTCACGTGGGACCTTCGAGATCGCACTAAGAAGCCGATCGCAGCGGGGTTCTACGAAATCATCGTCAGCACTCGGACTCTCACGAATCGGATCTACTTAGTGCGTGAGCCTCGGGGTTCGAAGGAAGCTTGGAGACTGAGATACTGAACAGAGCGCCGCATACCAGGACCGTCATACGCACTCCGTTCTCAAGCCCTATCGCCTCGTCACAATCGGCTAGAGACAGGCTAGCCGAGCAGATACGTAGATCGCACAACAGTGGCTCGTTCCGTCTGTAACGCCAGCCTGCGTATTCTGGATCCTCAGTCGTACTTCCGCTCGACCGGCGCGCACAGCGACACGTCCACGGGGTCGTAGCGGAAGCGGGGGGCGTCGGGGGCGAAGCTGGCCACGGTGGTCTTGAGCCAGTTCGCGTCGTCGCGCTTGGGGAAGTCGGGCTTGTAGTGCGCCCCGCGGCTCTCGTCGCGCGCGAGCGCGCCGAGTGTGACCACGCGGGCCAGGTGCAGCATGTTCCACAGCTGGTTCAGGAACGACAGCGGCGCGTTCGCCCACGAGCCGTGGTCCAGCACGCCGGCCTGGTGCCAGCGCTCGGTCAGCTCCTGGATCTTGGCGTCGGTCTCGCGGAGCTTCGCGTTGTGCCGCACGATGGTGACGTTCTCGAGCATGCACGTCCCCAGTTCGTCCGCGAGCCGGTACGGGTTCTCGCTGCCCTCGCGCTTTGAGAGATCGGCGAACCGGTCCGTCCAGCGCTTGTCGGCGGCGGCGAACAGCGACGCGGGTGCGGCCTCGGCACTCTTGCGGCCGGCGAGGTAGGCCAGCACGGCGGGGCCGGCGACCTGGCCGGCGTACACGCACGACAGCAGCGAGTTGGCACCCAGCCGGTTGGCGCCGTGGTACTGGTACTCGCACTCGCCGACGGCGAACAGTCCGGGAACATTCGTCTGCTGGTTGCGGGGGCTCGCCGGGTCCAGGAACCCGTCGCTCGTGCGCTCGTAGTCCACCCACAGCCCGCCCATCGAATAGTGCACTGCGGGGTAGATCTTCATCGGCTGCTCGCACGGATCCTCGCCCGTGAACTTCTCGTAGATCTCGAGGATGCCCTCGAGCTTGCGCTTGAGCTGTTCGCGCGGCACGTGCGTGAGGTCCAGGTACACCGCCATGCTGCCGCCGATGCCGAGCCCCATCTCCACGCACACGTTGTGGATCTCGCGGCTCGCGACGTCACGCGGGACCAGGTTCTTGTACTTGGGGTAGCGCTCCTCGAGGAAGTACCAGCGCTCGGCCTCGGGGATGCTTTTCGGGGGGCGTTCGTCGCCCTTCTTCTTCGGCACCCAGACGCGGCCGCCCTCGCCGCGCGCCGACTCGCTCATGAGCCGCAGCTTGTCCATGCCCGGGATGGCGGTGGGGTGGATCTGGATGAACTCGCCGTTGCCGTAGTCGGCGCCGTCCATGTACGCGGCGGCGGCGGCGGAGCCCGAGTTGATGAGCGAGTTGGTGGTGCGCCCGAACATCAAGCCGGGTCCGCCCGTGGCCATCACCACCGCGGAGGCGGCGAACGACTTGGACTTCATGCTCTTGAGATCGAGCGCGGTGAGCCCGGCACAGCGGCCCGATTCGTCCCGCACGGTGCCCACGAACTCCCAGCCTTCGTATTTCTGGACCAGGCCTCCGGCCTCGTGCCGGCGTACCTGCTCGTCGAGCGCGTAGAGCAGCTGTTGCCCGGTGGTGGCCCCGGCGAACGCGGTGCGATGGTGCATCGTGCCGCCGAAGCGGCGGAAGTCGAGCAGGCCTTCGGGCGTGCGGTTGAACGTCACCCCCATGCGGTCGAACAGGTAGATGATGCCGGGGGCGGCGTAGCACATGCCCTTGACGGGGGCCTGGTGTGCGAGGAAGTCCCCGCCGCGGCAGGTGTCCACGAAGTGGATCTCGGGCGAGTCGTCCTCGCCCTTCACGTTCACCGCGCCGTTGATCCCGCCCTGGGCGCACACCGAATGCGAGCGCTTGACCGGCACGATCGAGAACAGGTCCACGGGCACGCCGGCCTCGGCCAGCTTGATCGTGGTCATGAGCCCGGCCAGCCCGCCGCCGACCACCGCCACGCGGGGCGCGGCCATCAGCGGTGTCCCTCGGTCATCACGACGGTGTCCTGCTCCAGCGCGTGTGGCTTCTGCAGGAAGTCCAGGCGCAGGCCGCGGAAGCCGAGCAGTGCGGCGATGCCGAGCGCCGACAGCCCGAGGAACACGACCAGGCCCGCGCGCGAGGCCAGCGTCTGCGCACGGCGACCGGTGACGAGTCCCCAGTGCACGGCGAAGCCGAACAGCCCGTTCCCGAAGTGGTAGCAGGCGGCGAGGATGCCGACGATGTAGAACGCCTGCACGAGCGGGCTCGCCAGCTGATCGCGCATGAACTGGTAGGCACTGGGGGAACTCAGGTAGCCGGCGTCGAAGCGGGTGCTCCAGGTGTGGAACAGGATGTAGAACACCAGGACCACGCCGGTCGCGCGCTGCATCAGGTACTGCCAGTTGCGCGCGTAGCCGTGCTTGCCGACGTTCGCCTGCCCGGTCGTGGCGATCAGGATGCCGAGCACCATGTGGAACAGGATGGGCAGCCAGATGCCGAGTGCTTCGAGGGCGACCACGAACGGGATCCGGGCGAGCTCGGACGCGGCCTGGTCGAATGCGGCCGGGCCCTGCAGCGAGCGGGCGTTGGTGAAGAAGTGCTCGAGCAGGAACAGGCCCACGGGCACGACGCCGGAGAGCGAGTGCAGCCGTTTGAGCACGAAATAGGTGCGGTCGGAGACCCGCATCGGACAGTCCCTCACCTCATCGGGTGCACGGCGGATACTGTCGCAACCTAACAACTCCCGCGGTGGATTCCCAATCCCGCACCGCGCGTGTGCCGTGCGCGGCCCGCCTGGAGCGGGCGGCGTGACCGTCACTGCCACAAGGAGTTGCGCCGCTCGCCTCGCTGGCGCGCGGCTCCGCCGGCGTGCTACCGTGCCGCATCCATCCGGCAGGGGGGAGGGCCCAGGGAACGGCCCGCCCCGGGCGCACGCGCGCCGCCGACTGGAACGCGTGGGTTCGATCCCCCCGCGGTCCCGCTGCCCCGGAGATGCACGCCCCGCGTATGACGCTGCAAGTCCAGGAACTCATCCGGCACCAGTTGCTGCCGCGCGTCAGCAAGCCCAACCGCTATCTCGGCCACTCCCTCGGCGACACGCGCAAGTCGCTCGAGTCGGCCGACGTGCGCGTGCTGCTGGCGTTCCCGGATGCCTACGAGATCGGGCTGTCCAACCTCGGTATTCGGATCCTGCACCACATCCTGAACGGGCGGCCCGACACGGCCTGCGAGTTCGCGTTCGCGCCGTGGCCCGACGCCGAAGCCGAGATGCGCCGGCTCGGGATCCCGTTGTTCTCCAACGACTCGCACGCGGGAGCCGCCGAGTTCGACGTGCTTGGCTTCTCGCTCCAGTACGAACTCCAGTACACGAACGTGCTCATGATGCTCGAACTGGCCGGCCTGCCCCTGCGCACGGTCGACCGCGACGCCCGCCACCCGCTGGTGATCGCGGGGGGTGCGCAGGCGTTCAGCCCCGAGCCCATGGCCGAGTTCATCGATGCGTTCGTGATCGGCGACGGCGAGGAGGTCATCCATCGCGTCGTGGACCTGGTGAAGCTCGCCAAGTCCGAGCGCTGGAGCCGCCCTGCGCTGCTGCGCCGGCTGGCGCACACGGCGGGCGTGTACGTGCCGTCGGGCTACGACGTGCGCACCACGCTCGAGGGCTGGCAGGTGCCCGTCGCGCGTCCCGGCTTCCCGTCTCGCGTGTGGTCGGCGTATGTGAAAGAGCTCAAGAGCGACTACTACCCGCCGATGCCCTTGGTGCCGGTCGGGGAGATCACGCACGACCGGCTCTCGGTCGAGGTCATGCGCGGGTGCACGCGCGGCTGCCGCTTCTGCCAGGCCGGCATGATCAACCGTCCGGTGCGCGAGAAGTCGGCGAACCAGGTCGTGGGTGAAGTGCTGCGCGGGCTGCAGGGCACCGGGCTCGAGGAGGTGTCGCTCATCTCGCTCAGCACCACGGATCACACGCAGATCGTCGAGCAGGTGAACGCGCTCGCGGACCTGCTGTGCCCGACGCGCGTGCAGCTGTCGCTGCCCTCGACGCGGCCCGACAACGTGCCGGCCGACGTCGCGCGCCGCATCGCCGCGCAGAAGAAGGGCAACATCACGCTGGCGCCCGAAGCCGGCAGCCAGCGCATGCGCGACGTCATCAACAAGAACCACACCGAAGCCGAGCTGCTCGCCTCGGTGGGCACCGCCGCGCGCGAGGGCTACACCGGGGCCAAGCTCTACTTCATGTGCGGGCTGCCGACCGAGACCGACGACGACCTGCGCGCCATCCTCGAGCTGGGCCACAAGGCCTGGCAGGCCGCGCGCGACGCGGGCAACAGGAGCTTCCGCATCACGGTGAGCGTCTCGCCGCACGTGCCCAAGCCGCACACGCCGTTCGCATGGGCCGCGCAGGTGGACACCAAGGAACTGAACCGCCGCCTGGGCGTGCTGCGCGAGGCGGTGAAGGGCAAGCCGGTCACGCTCAAGTACCGGGACGCCGAGACCAGCCTGCTCGAGGGCGTGTTCACGCGCGGCGATCGCCGTCTGGGCACGGTCATCGAGGCGGCGTACCGGCGCGGCTGCCGGTTCGACGCATGGAGCGAGCACCTTCGCTTCGCCACCTGGCTCGACGTGTTCAGCGAGCACGGGGTGGACGCCGAGCGCTACCTGATCGAGCGCGACCCCGAGATCGAACAGCCGTGGGACGTGGTCCAGTCCCCGGTGACGAAGAAGTTCCTGGTCCGCGACCTGCGCCGCGCCGAGCAGGCGGGCGTGCTGGAAGACTGCCGCCTCGAGGATGTGTGCTTCGCGTGCGGCGTCGTGGACTGCAACCAGCGGCCGTGGGTGAAGCAGCCGCACCTTGCGCTGGATCTCGAACAAGTTCTCGCCACGCTACCGGCGCCGGCGTTCGGCCGCCGTGCCCGCTTCACGGGCAAGGGCGGTGCGTCCGCGACCGCGGGCGGCGTGGCCACGTGCACGCGTTTCCGAATCGAGTTCGCGAAGGGCGAGGCCATGCGCTTCGTCTCGCATCTCGACGTCATGCGGACCTGGGAGCGGGCACTGCGCCGCTCCGGGCTGCCGCTCGCTTTCACCCAGGGGCATCACCCGCACATCAAGATGTCGTTCGGGCCGCCTCTGCCGCTGGGATTTCGTTCGCGGGCCGAAGTGTTCGACCTGGAACTGTCACGACCGCCGGGCTTCGACCTCGCCGAGAGGTTGAACGCCGTGCTGCCCGACGGGCTCCAGGTGACCGGCTTCCGGCCCATCCTCTTCAAGACCCCCTCGCTCATGAGTCAGCTGGAAGGCGCGAGCTACCGGGTACGATTCCCGGTCAGCTTCCTCGCCGAGGCCGGGATCGCTCCCGGACAGCTGCACGCCGAGCTCGAAGGGCGGGTCTCGCGCCTGCTGGCGCGCGACATGCTCATCGTGCGGCGAAAGAGCGAGGACAAAACACGCGAATTCGACGCCAAGCCATCGATCCTGGGCATGACCGCCAGCGTCGAGGAGGCTCCGGCCGTGCTGGACCTGCACCTGCGCTTCGCGCTGCGTGCGTCCGCACGTCCCGATGACCTGCTCGGACTGCTGGTGCCCGAGGCCGACCCCCGCACCGTGGACGTGGAACGCACGGCGCTGTGGGCGGACCGGGAGGGGGAGCGGTGTGAGCCGCTCCAGCTGTTGAACCCGAGATAGGCCGCCAAGATTACGCGTCCGGGAAGGACGCCCGTGAGACAGCGCATCATCATCAACGCGGACTCGTACGAGACCCGCGTCGCCATCCTCGAGAACGACGAACTCGCCGAGCTGTTCGTGGAGCGAGCGGAGCAGCGCCGCAACGTGGGCGACATCTACAAGGCCCGCGTGAATGCCGTGCTGCCGGGCATGCAGTCCGCGTTCGTGGACATGGGCCTGCCCAAGACGGGGTTCCTGCACGCCTCGGACCTGGCCGAGTCGCTGTCCGGGCTGGAGGACCTGAGCGACGCCGACGAGATCACCGGCGATCCCAAGCGCCGCCGTCGCGCGCCGGTGCCGAAGATCGAGGACCACTTGAAGAAGGGCCAGGAGGTCCTGGTCCAGATCACGAAGGAGTCCATCGGCACCAAGGGCCCGCGCGTGACGCAGCAGGTCAGCCTGCCGGGCCGCTTCTGCGTGCTCATGCCGGGCGTGGACCACATCGGCGTGTCGCGGCGCATCGAGGACCGTGCCGAGCGGCAGCGCATCAAGGCCATCCTCTCCGACCTCAAACCCAAGGGCGTCGGCGTGATCGCGCGCACCGCGGGCGAGGGCAAGGGTGACGCCGAGTACGCGGCCGACATCCGGCACCTGACGCGGCTGTGGCAGAAGATCGAGAAGAAGTCGGGCACTGCTCGCGCGCCCGCGCTGCTGCACCGCGAGCTGGAGATGTCGGCCGGGTTGATCCGCGACCTGTTCACGGAGGAGGTCGAGGAGGTCTTCATCGACGACCCCGATTCGTTCGGCGAGATCCAGGCGTACCTGAAGGCGGTGAGCCCCGAGCTGGCCGACCGCGTCAAGAACTACAAGGGCAAGGACCCGATCTTCGACGCGTTCGGCATCGAGCCGCAGATCGAGAAGACATTCGAGCGCAAGGTGTGGCTCAAGAAGGGCGGCTACATCTGCATTGACCACGCCGAGGCCCTGGTCGCGGTGGACGTGAACACCGGGCGGTTCACCGGCAAGAAGAACCAGGAAGAGACCATCTTCCGCACCAACATGGAGGCCGCCGTCGAGGTGCCGCGCCAGCTGCGGCTGCGCGACATCGGCGGCATCATCGTGGTGGACTTCATCGACATGGAGTCGGAGTCCAACAAGCGGGCTGTGCTGGACACGCTGCGCACCGAGCTGCGCAAGGACCGCGCGCGCACCAAGGCGTTCGCCGTCTCGGACCTGGGGCTGATCGAGATGACGCGCCAGCGCGAGCGCTCGTCATTGCTGCACTACTACACCGAGGACTGCCCGACATGTGGCGGCCTCGGCAAGGTGCCGAGCAACGAGACCATGCTGGTCAAGCTGGAGCGCGCCATGCGCCGGGTGACCGCACTGGGCGGCCACAAGCGGGTCACGGTGAAGGTGGCGCCCGACGTGGCGCTCTACTTCGTCGAATCCGAGGCGCGCCGCTTCGCCGAGCTCGAGAAGCGGTTCAAGATCCAGGTGGACCTGAAGGACGACCCGCAGTTGAAGCGCGGCGAGATGAAGATCCTCAGCGACAAGAAGCACGACCTGACGAAGCAGGTCGTCGGGGCGGTACCCGGCACGTGAGCGAAGCTCACGTGCGGGAACCAGCGCCAGCGGTACCCGGAACGTGACCGACGGGACAGTGCCGCGCCGCTGAGCGATCCGGCGGCGCGGCGGGTGGCCGAACCCGCCGCGCGTCGGTGGCGGGGGAGCCACCGATCTCGCCAGATCTCTTCTCGCCCTATCGCACCAGCACGAGGCGCTCGCGCCGCGTGGCGCCTCCCGCCAGGGCACGCAGCCAGTAGGCACCCGGCGACGCGAGCGGTCCGCCGTCGGTGCGACCGTCCCAGCTGAGCCGCGTGGTGCCCGCGGGCAGCACGCCCGCGTGCACCGTGCGCACGCGCCGGCCATTGGCGTCGAACACGGTCAGCTCGAGCCAGTCGGCACGGCCGAGCGTGACGTCGAGCGAGACGCGGCCGCTCGACGGATTCGGCCTCGGCCGGCCGAGCGCGAGGGTGCCGGGCACGACCGGGCCCACCGCCAGCCGTTCGGCGCACACCTCGAACGCGCCGCCGCCGCGCACGATGTCGCGGCCCGCGCTGGCCCCCGTCGTGCCCGTGTTGGCCTTGAGTCCCACCAGCCGGCTGCCCGGGCCCACGACGGCCCCGGTGACATGCGGGTTGAGTGTGCCGAGCGCCAAGCGCACGACCACCTCGTCGGCAGCGGCGAGGATCTGTCCCCCGGTGGCGGCGCCGAGCGGGGTCAGGGTGAGCGAGCCGTTCGTGGCGCGCGCCGCACGACCGAACCGGTAGGTCGGCGTGGCCGAGGCGTCGGTGGCGGCCTCGACGTAGAACATCTCGCCCCGCTCCTGCACACCGGGCGGCGCATTCGCGATGAAGTGCGCACGCCAGAACGTGTTCGCCGGCGTCACGGCGAGGTCGCTCACGCGGAAGCGCACCTCGAGGATCGCCGCGGCCCCCTGCACGTCGCAGCCGTAGTCCACCGACAGCAGGTCCAGGGGGTTGTCCTCGAGGATGGGCTGCAGGCTGGAGCCGGTGGCGTCGTGCAGGAAGTCCACGAGTTCGGGCGCGGCGGGGTCGGGCGTGGGCGGCGGCAGGGGATCCACCGGGTCCAGCACGCCCGTCCCGGAGTTCGCGGACGCGTACAGCGCCGGGCCCGCGAGCTGGCGCGCCACATAGGTGTGCCCGTCGAAGTCGTTGTGGTCGTCGGTGAACGCCACCACGCACGCGCCGAGCGGGTCGATCGCGACCTGGAAGTAGTCGCACAGGTTCCGGTTCGGCTGCGGCGTGAGCGGCGTGTCCACGCCCAGCCCGCCGAGCGAGATGTTGCTGGAGTGCACCGCGTGATCACTGACCTCGGCGCGGTGGAACGTGGGGTTCGTCGCGGTCGCGTCGAGCGTGATCGCCGAGAACACGCGCCAGTCCGCGCCGTCGTCATTGGTGGGGTGACTGGTGCCGAACCACACCAGCGCGACACGCCCCGCGCTCCCGGCCTCGAGCCAGGGGAACAGCGCGACCTGGCTCTCCGGGCCGTTCACCCGGACCGGCGGGCTCCAGCTGGCGCCGTGATCGGTGGAGTGGGCGAGGAAGACGTCGTGCTCGTTGCTCCAAGTGGCATAGACGGTGCCGTCCTCGCCGACCTTGACGGGGTCGAACAGGTTGCCGTGCGACGTGCTGTTGTCCACCGTGACCGTGCGGAAGGTGGCGCCGCCGTCGGTGGAACGGGAGACGAGCAGCGCGCTGCTCGACGTGTGCGACACGTAGATGTTCCCGTTCGAGTGATCCACGTCGATGTAGCCCGGCGACGTGCCGGTCGGGCTCACCAGCGAGGGCGGGCCCCAGCTGATGCCGTGATCCACCGACTTCTGCAGCCACAGTCCGGTGGCGGGGATGGGCGCTCGGTACATCTGGTAGACCACCGACTCGCCATCCGCCTCGATCCACTGGCGGTCGTCGGCGGGGACCGCCGCCACGGCGGGCGAGAGCGTGAAGTGGTCACCCCGGTCGGACGACACGGCCGACGAGATGTTGGCCGCCGCGAGGCTCACGATGGTGACCCACGGCGTCACTCCCGGCGAGGCCGGGAACGAGGTGGCGATATCGATGTCGCCCCCGCCATCCTTGCCGCCCACCGTGTCTCCCGGCGCGAACGCGTCGGGCTGTCCGAGGTAGAGTTGCGAGCGCAGCTGCGGATCGTAACTCGGGCTGGTGGGGTTAAGGTCGAACCGCCACAGGTCCACGCCGGCCGGCACGCCGCGGATGCCCCCGACGTAGCAGTTGCCACGCGCGTCCACGCGGAGGCTCGGCTCGCAGTCGCGCGCCGCACCCGGGGCGACGACGCTGACGTTCGGACTGAAGCGCAGGTCCGACGTCGCGGTGAGCGCGGTGCGTGTGGGCGGCGGCGTCACGAAGCTCATCGTGCCGGCCAGCTGCTCGGGGCCGCCGGCGGAGTTCACCATCCGTAGCGCGACGCGCCGGGGGGCGGCGAGCACGCCGCTCAGTGACAGGATGAACTCCTCGTGCGTGCCGGGCGGCGGACCGTGCGACTCGCCGACCGCGGGGCCGCCGAGGTGGTCCCGGAACGCATAGATGTCGAAGTCGTTCACGGGCACCAGCCAGTCGATGGCGATGCGCAGGTTGCGCCCCGTGTAATCACCGGCCTCGATCACGAGCACGAGCGAGTCGCAGCTGACGTCCTCCTGGCACAGAGATCCGTCGTATCCCGACCCCGCGAGGATGGACGATGTGAACAGGACCGTGGTGGTGGACGGCGTGACCGTGACGGTCTCGGGGGTCGCGGCGAGCGCGCGCGCTGCGGCAACCGACCACGTGAGGAGCAGGTTGAGGACGAGCGTGCGGCGGATGTGAGGACGAGGCATGACGACCTCCACGACGTCGGGGTGTGGGACCGCCCGGCTATGTCGGCGGCGACGGCGTGAGGCTCTACGAGGAGGCTTGAGTGACGCTTGACTGGGGTTCGGCCGGGGCAGGCCCGCCCGGGCTCAGGCGGTGGGTGATCCCCGGGGGGCGGCCGTCTCCTCCTCGGATGCCCCCGCGCCGCGGCGGCAGGGATCGAAGCCACGATCGTGGTTGCGGCGGGCGAGTGCGGGCCTTAGCCTGTTCTCATTGCTGCGCCCCGGGACCCCCACCGGGACTCGTCGATCCACACTCATCGAACGGGTTCCCCCACCCGCGGGAGATGGCCTGTGCTCGAACACAGGACCCCCGAGGAACCGGTTGCGGCGCGCGTCGCTCCACCCGAGACCGTGGAGCAGGCCCGTGCCCGTGAGCGCGCCGTCGCCGGCATGGTGAGCGCCAGCGTGCTGGCCATCATGGGCACGCTGATCTTCGCCTGGGCGCTGCGCGCCAGCGCGTACCCGTGGCTCTTCGCCGTGGGCGCGGTGCCGTGGAGTGTGGGCGTGTTCGTCTTCGCTCGCGCGATGTGGAAGTACACCCACAGCTGACGCGCGCCTACTTCCGCAGCACCCGGAACGAGAGCGGCCGCTGCAGCCGCTCGAACCCGCTGCGGGACGGATGCTCCATCTGCGCGATGACTCGGTCCAGCGTGCGGATGCGATTCAGCTCGGTGATGAGCGCGCGGTCGGCGGGCGGGCCGGACACCACGACGATGAGCCGCACGTTCGCGTCCAGCAGGTCCCAGGCGCCGAGTGCTTCGCGCGTGGGTGGCCAGCCGGGCACCAGCACGACCAGTTCGGTGCCCTGGGGCAGGACCACCTGCTGGATGGGGCGCAACGCGGCGTAGGTGGCGGGCCATTCGGGCAGGGCCACCAGCACCTGCCGCAGGCCGGAGATGAAGCTCAGTTCCTCGAGGTCGCCCTGGCTCGGAAGCCGGCGCATGACCACGTGCGTGCCGAAGCCGGGATCGGCATCGAGGATGAGTGGCGCACACAGCGGATCGTCGGGATCGGCCTCACGAGGTGTTGAGGCGGGCCTGGCGGCGGCCGGAGCAGGCTCGGAGGCTGGGGTCGTGTCCGGTGTCCCGGCCTGCGGGGGTGCAGCGGCGACGTTCCCGCCCCCCATCTGGCCGGGCGCAGCGGGCGCGCACGCCAGCAACAACCATGAGAACGCCAGGATCAGCGCCGGAAGCGGCTTCATCAGGGACTCCTTGGGGAGCGGGTGGTCGGGTCAGGGAGCGGCGCCCGGAACCCTGTGTCGCGGGCCCGATTGACACCATCTTACCCCGCATGATAGAAAATCCCGCTCTCTACACCACCCTCCGGCCACCCGGCGGGGGGGTCCGCCCGCGCCGGTCGTTCCCAGCGGGCCCATTCCGAATGCTCCGGGACGGCTTCCCGCGGCTTCCCAAAGGACACTGTTCCCATGTACGCGATCGTGCACATATCTGGCGTGCAGACCAAGGTCACGCCCGACGCGATCCTCGACGTGCCGCGCCTCACGGGCGAGCCGGGCAACAACCTCACGTTCGACTCCGTGCTCCTGATCGGCGACGGCGACAAGATCTCCGTCGGCCGTCCGACCGTGAAGGGCGCCAAGGTCTCCGCCGTGCTCGTCGAGCACCTCCGTGGCGAGAAGCTGCGGATCTTCAAGTTCAAGCGCCGGCGCGCCTACCGCAAGCGTCGCGGCCACCGCGACAGCCTCACGCGCATCCGCGTGACCGGCATCTCGCAGTAACAAGAGGGAATCCCGCACCATGGCTCACAAAAAGGGTCAGTCCTCGACCAAGAACGGCCGCGACTCCAATGCGAAGCGGCTCGGTGTGAAGCGTTTCGGCGGTGAGTCGGTGACCGCGGGCACCATCATCCTGCGCCAGCGCGGCACCGTGATCTTCCCCGGCCGCAACGTGGGCCTGG
>Ga0075429_100002042_pt1 | contig 16797 bp, 14 predicted proteins | sample RhiMetdeltSRZDD3_FD_75295 | JGI IMG/M metagenome (GOLD analysis project Ga0075429, IMG submission 75295) | Populus rhizosphere microbial communities from Tennessee, USA - Rhizosphere MetaG P. deltoides SRZDD3 | ecosystem: Host-associated > Plants > Roots > Rhizosphere > Soil | place: USA... | reverse complement strand
GGGTGGGCATGCGCGAGAGATAATACCCGCTCGATGCTGCCGCTCGTGATCCTGGCGCTGCTGGCCGGCGCCGAAGGGCTTTCCGGTTCCTTGCACGCGGCGGGTGCCGACGTGTCCGCGGCTCCGTCGGCCACCACTCCGTCGCGCGACGCTCCACCGCCCGCTCCTGCGCCGCGGCCGTCCGTCCTTCGCGACGCCGCCCTCGCCGCCGCCGCCAGCGCCGCCGTCGCCCTCGGCAAGCCCGACATCCGCCGCGCGATCTTCCGCGACGCGAGCCTCGGCCACGTCCTCGAGAACTTCGCCTTCCCCATCGCGCAGGTACGCGCCGGGACACGCCGCGACACTGATCCCTTCTGGGTGAACAACGTTGCCCATCCGGTGAGCTTCGCGGTGGAGGCGCTTTACCTGAAACACCAGGGTTACGGCAACGGAGAGGCCTTCCTCTTCACGCAGGTCCACAGCGTGGTGTGGGAGTTCGTGGTGGAGGGCTGCGCCTTCGAGCCGTCGGGCAAGGACCTCGCCGCGGACGCGATCGGCGCCGCCGCCGCGATCTGGATCGTGCATCCCCTCGTGCGACGATGGATTGGACCGCATCCCGCACGCGAGTCCCCGGCATCGATCGATGTCGGCTTCATCCCCATCGGCGGCGGGGCCGCACTGCAATTGACCGCGCGGTTCTGAGGGCGCACCCGACATCCCGTTCGCGCGCCAGACTTCGCGAACTGGCACCCCCTCGCCCCGCGCAGGCTGTCGCGAACAGGGTCTGGACCCTGTTCGCCACCGACCGTCACCGTTGGTAGTCTAGATTTCAGCATCAGATCAACGTCTACAAATTTATCTAATTCACAACTCATATCGGACCCATCCCGACACCACCGGAGATTGCCAATCAGACATGATGATCACTACCTCTCTCATCGATGACGCTCGCCGGCTGACGGACCAACAACTGCTCGCCCACCTGCAAGGGCTGGCAACACAGGCGCACCACACCACCGTGGACATGGTCGCTCACCTGGCGGAGCTGGACGCCAGGCGCCTGTACCTCGCACAGGGTTTCCCCCCCACGTTCGTCTACTGCCGCAAGGTGCTTCGGCTCTCCGAGAGCGAGGCGTATGACCGGATCAAAGCCGCCCGGGCGGCGCGCCGGTTCCCCGTCGTTCTCGGCATGCTCGCAGAGGGCGCACTGAACGTCACCGCGGTGCGTCTCCTGAGGCCACACCTCACGGCCGAGAACCACGTGGCGGTGCTCGAATCGGCGCGCGGAAAGAGCAAGCGCGAGGTGGAGGAGCTCGTGGCCCGCCTCGCTCCGAGGCCCGATGTACCCACCTCGATTCGCAAATTGCCAACGCCGCGGCCCGAGCCAGCGGTTGCCAGCGGAGAAGCGCCGCCAGTGGCCGTACCGCCCTCCTTCGCGCCGCCCCTCACGGGCCTTCCCCTCGAGCGGGAGCCGGCGACGACCACGACGCCTCTCCTGCCGCCCGCACCCTCACCCGTCGCCCGAGCGGTGGTGAGCCCACTCGCACCCGACCGCTACAAAATGCAGCTCACGATCGACGGGGAGATGGTGGAAATGCTGCAGCTCGCCAAGGACATGCTGAGCCACGCTGAGCCCGCGGGCGACGATCAACAGGTTCTCAAACGGGCGGTGAAAGCATTGTTGGTGGAGCTGGCCCACAAGAAGTTCGCCGCCACCGAACGACCCCGACGATCGCGTGGCGTCGCGGAAGGATCGCGGCACGTGTCGGCCGAGGTCAAACGGTCGGTGTGGGTCCGCGATCTGGGCCGATGCGCATTCGTCGGCGGCAACGGCCGACGATGCGGTGACCGTGCATTCCTCGAGTTCCACCACGTGAAGCCGCACGCGTTCGACGGACCGCCGATCCTCGCCAACATCGAGCTGCGATGCCAGGCGCACAACCAGTACGAGTGGCGTCTGTGGTCGTCGGACGTGCGTGGAATCGAGGAAGAGTGGCTCCACCAGCAGAGCGAGCGGGAACACAGGCATGGACGGCGCGTGATCGGTCAGCCGGCCACAGGCTTGAGCGAACCGAGAGCCGGGTTGGGCGGGTTCGGCATGCCGACGACAGGGTACGGACCCAGTACCTAGAGGGGCAGCGACGTTCGGCCGTCGTCCTCCACCGCCAGCAGCACGCGCAGCAGCTCGGCCACGCTCCAGGCCTGAGCGATACAGCCGCGCGGCGTGTAGGGTGGATCGGCGTCGAAGATCTCGCTCACGCTGCCGACCCCGGCGTCCTTCAGATGATCGACGAGGCCGGCCAGGAGCTGCTTCGTCTCGTCGCGGTCCGGATGCACGCGGCGCCAGGCGTCGAGGAAGGGGCCGATGAGCCAGCCCCACACGAGCCCCTGGTGGTACGCGGAGTCGCGGGCCCACAGGTCGCCTTCGTAGCGCGGGTGATAGTCGGGGTGGGCGGGGTCCAAGGTGCGCAGGCCGTACGGCGTGAGCAGGCGCTCGGCCACGAGATCGACCACCGGCCGCCAGCGCCCCTCGGCCAGCACCGGATGGCGCAGTGACAGCGCGAAGATCTGGTTCGGACGAAGACTGGGATCCTCCCTCGCCTCCTCGGCGTCGACGACGTCGTAGAGATACCCGCCCGCCTCGTACCAGAACCGCTCGTTGAACGAGCGATGCGCTTGCCCGGCCAGCGAGGTGTACCGCTCGTGCGGCTTGCCCAGCCGGCGCGCCCAGTCGCCGAGGAGGCGGAGCGCGTTGTACCAGAGCGCCTGGATCTCCACCGGCTTGCCGCGGCGGGGTGTGACGACCCAGCCGTCGACCTTCGCGTCCATCCACGTGAGCTGATAGCCGGGCGCGGACGCGCGCAGCAACCCATCGGCGGGATCGACGGCGATGCCGTAGTGCGTCCCCTCCACCTGGCAGTCGATGATCGACTCCAGCACGGGGAAGAGCGCCTCGAGCGTCTCGCCGTCGCCGGTGGCTTCGTAGTAGCGGTCGATGGCGTGGAAGTACCAGAGCGTGGCGTCGCACGTGTTGTAGATCGGCGTGCGCTGGCCTTCGGGGAAGTGATTCGGCAGCAGCCCGTCCTTCACGTAGTGCGAGAACGTCCGGAGGATCGCTCTCGCCTCGCGGTGCCGCCCGGTGCAGAGCGTCAGGCCTTCGAGGCTGATCATCGTGTCGCGGCCCCAGTCCGTGAACCAGTGGTAGCCGGCGATCACCGTCCGCACCTCGTCGCCGGAGGCGCGGGCCATGGCGCTCTCCTCGAGGCGGCTGCCCGGGAGGATGACGAACTGGTCGGCGGCAATCACGAGCTGGGCGAGCAGGCCGCGGCGCGACGCCTCCGGGGCGAGGAGCAGCAGCTTCTGCAGCCGCTGGCGCTCGGCCTCGAACACGGCGCCGGCATCGAGATCGAGCAGCTCCCACGGCTCCGTGCTGAAGACGACAGCCACCGGCTCCTCCGGCTGCAGGTCATGGGCGAAGTAGCCGGGCGTGAACAGGTCCTCGCGATGATCGTAGCCGCGGCTCTTCTCCACGGCGTAGAACACACCCTGACTCTCCCGCTCGTCGTTCACGAAAGCGGCGCCGCGCGGCCGCATGCAGAAACGCAAGGCGGGCGCACCTTCGAAGGCCTGGACCTCGTGGCGCCCCCGCCGATTGATGACGAGGGTGAACGGCCAGTCGCCGGGCACGCCCAGCGGGCCGTCGTGCATCCGGAAGGTGACGAACGGTCGGAGATGGAGGCGGCAGGCGGCTCCGGAGACGAGCCGGTACTCGACGTAGACGGTGTTCTGGCCGAACGGCATCACGATGCGCTTCTCGATGCGGCGCCCGGCGATCTCGAACGTCCACGTCGGGATCTGCCAGTCGAGGCGGAACTCGCGCAGGTGGCGCGCGAAATCGCCCTCGCGGCGGCCGTCCATGAACTCGGCGCCGCCCAGCTGCGTCAGCGAGCCGTCGACGAGAATCTCCTCGTCGAGGCGCGGCACCATCATCGTGCGGCCGCGCGGGGCGGGCAGGTTCGGGACGAAGACTCCGTGATAGCGGCGTGTGGGCACGCTCAGCAGCGTCCCCGAGGCATAGCCGCCGAGGCCGTTGGTGACCAGCCACTCCCGCTGCCGGAGGCGCTCCGGATCGTCTCGCTCGCCGTTCCACGGAAAAACGACGGCCGTCTCCGTTACGGTTGGGGTCAGCGTGCTCGTCATGGCCTTGGGCCTCCTGCCGACGTGGAGCTCGCGAAAAACTGGGCGCTGCCGCCCGGGATTCGCCAGACGGATGCGCTGTAAGCAGCGATCGTGCCCGGCCCACCGTATTGCGCATCATCGGTCGAGAAGAGGAGCGCCCAATCCGTCCCCGCCGGTGGAGCCATCAGCGGCTCCGGTACGGGCGCCAGGTCGAGGTCGCGCCCGAGGTTCACGACGAGCAGCCGATCCCCGTGGCCGCCGCCGAAGTAGCGGATGACCAGCGCGTCGTCGGCGAGAACGGCACCGTCCAGGTCCTGCCGGCTCTGGCGCGCGATCACCGCGTCCTCGCGCCGCAGCCGGAGCAGCTCGCGATGGAGCGCATGGGCGTCCTCGTGCGTCTCGCGTTCGCCGCGGTCGAGCTTGGAGGCCAGGAAGGTCGACTCCGCGCAGGGATCGGGTACGGCCTCCTGCGCCTCGGGTGTCGCGTAGCTCGGGAACTGCGCGAGGAACGTCCTACGGCCGCGGCCGACCGCCTCGGCCAGGGTGTCGTCCTGGTGATCGGCGAAGTACAGGAAGGGCCGGCTGGTGCCGAGCTCCTGGCCCATGAACAGCAGCGGCGTCTGGGGTGCGAGCAGCAGGAGAGCCGTCATCGCCCGCACGCGCGGTGCACCCGCCAGCGAAGTCAAACGGTCGCCGCGCGGGTGGTTGGCCACCTGGTCGTGGTTCTGGAGATAGAAGACGAAGGCGGAGGCGGGCTCGTTCGTGACCGGCGTGCCGCGTCGCTGCTTCTGCCACGCGTAGTACTGGCCCTGGTACAGATGGCCTCGCTTCACGCAGGCCAGGAGCTCCTGTGCGCGCCCGCGATAGTCGCTGTAGTAGGCCTCGCGGCGCCCGGTGAGGGCCACCCGTGCCGCGTGGTGGAAGTCGTCGCTCCATTCCGCGTCGAGCCCCCAGCCACCGTCCGCGACCGGCTTCATCGCGATCACGTCCTGCGTCTCGTTCTCGGCGATCAAGACGATGGGACGCGGCGACGCCGCCGCCCGCGCCCGTAGCGACAGCAGGGCGAGCACGTGCGGGGCGCCCGCGTCGAAGATCTGCTGGGTCGCATCCAGGCGCAGCCCGTCGACGTGGAACTCGCGCACCCAGTAGCAGGCGTTCTCGATGAAATGCTCCCGCACGGCCTCGGAGCCGGGACCATCGAAATTGATGGCGTCGCCCCACTCGTTCTGGTAGCGGTCGGTGAAGTAGTCGTCGCTATACTCGCGAAGGTAGTTCCCATCCGGGCCAAGGTGGTTGTAGACGACGTCGAGCACGACGGCGAGGCCCGCGGAATGCGCGGCATCCACGAATCGCTTGAGCGCCTCGGGATCGCCGTAGACGTGGGCGGGGGCGTAGAGCCCGACGCCGTCGTAGCCCCAGTTGAAGCGACCGGGAAACTCCGCCAGGGGCATCAACTCGACGGCGGTGATCCCCAGCCGTGCCAGCTCCGGAAGCTCGGCGGCGGCGGCGTCCAGCGTTCCTTCCGCCGTGAAGGCGCCGACGTGTATTTCGTACAAGACCTGCCCCGCCATCGTCGCCCCGGTCCACTCGGTGTCCCGCCAGCGATACGCGTCGGGATCGACGACCAGCGAGGGGCCGTGCGGCCCCTGCGGTTGATAGCGGGAGCGGGGGTCCGGGAAGTCGCCGGCCTCGTCCAGACGGAAGCGATAGAGGGCGCCCGCGCCCACGCCCGGGGCTAGACCGGAGAAGTAGCCGCCGCCCTCGTCTTCGAGGGGAACGACAGCCGCGGACGGCTCGAAAACCACGGACACACGGCGCCGCTTCGGCGCCCAGACGCTAAACCGCACCCCCTCGGGAGCGATCGTCGTCCCGAGCTTCGCCCGTTCCACCGACGCCGTCGTGGCCACGCGCGTTCCCCTCTTGAGAAGTGACGTTCCCCCCGCGCGACGTCATGAGGGCCGTGGTGACGAGGATCACGGCTCCGCCGACGAGCGACGCGGCTTCCGGCACTTCCTTTTGCAATATCCAGGCCCATATCGGATTGAGAACGGGCTCGACCAGCAAGAGCAGCGAAGCCTCGAGCGCCGGCACGTGGCGCATCCCACGGGTGAGGAGGAGGTAGGCGAGGCCGATCTGCACGATCCCGAGATAGGAAACGACGGCGAGGTCGGCGGCACCGATGCGCGGGAGCGGCAGCGCGAAGGGCAGCGCCGCCAGCGCCGCGAAGAGGTTGCCGACCACGAGGGACGAGGCGCCCGCACCGGGATCGGCGCGCAGGTAGCGGAAGCCGACGAGGGTGAGCGCGTACGTCACGCCGCTGGCGGCGGCGAGACGATTGCCGAGGCCGGGATCAGGCGCGCTCGCCAGCGGAACGGACGTCCCCGTGAGCAGGAAGCCGAGACCGACGGCGAAGGCGGCCATGAACCCGAGGTCGCGGCGCTTCACGTGCTCGCCCAGCAGCCAATGGCCGAGGAGCAGCACGTAGAGCGGCGCCACCGACTGCAGGAAGATCGCGGAGGCGGCGGTGGTCAGCTTCGTCGCCCGCACGAACAGCACGAGCGTCGCCGCATAGGCGGCGGCCAGGAGCACCACCCGCACGTCGCGCACGCGCCGCGATTCCGGCAGGAAGACCGCGATGGCGAGGGCGGCCACCGCGGAGCGCAGCCCCGCGACTTGCCACCCCGTGAGCGAGCAGGCCTTGATGGCGGCGCCGCCCGTCGAGAACAGCGCGGCACACGCCACGAGCAGGAGCGCGCCTCGCCGGCGGTCGCTCAGGTCAGCTCCAGCGGAAGAGGCGCAGGCCCACCACGAAGCTCACCACACCCCATGCCGCCAGCACCCCCAGCTCACCCGCCTGCGAGGCCAGCGTCGCGCCCTCCAGGATCACCGCGCGGAAAGCGTCGTTCAAGGCGGTGAGGGGCAGGAGCTGGATGAACGGCTTCGAAAAGGCGGGAAAACGATCGGCGGAGAAGAAAGTACCCGAGCAGATGAACATCGGCATCATGACGACGTTCATCAGCCCGCTGACCTTCTCGATGGTGGTGGCGCGGGAGGCCACGAGCAGGCCGATGGCGCCGAAGGCGAGGGCGCCGAGGACGGCCAGCGCCAACACGGCCAGGATCGATCCGCGCACGGGGACGCCGAAGGCGAGCCATCCGAAGCCGAGCAGGAAGGTGACCTCGATGAACGCGAACACCACGCGGATCACCATCTGCGCGATCATGAAGTCGGCGCGATGCATGGGCGTGGCCACCAGGCGCTTCAGCAGCTTCTTGATGCGCAGGTCGACGAGGTGGAAACCCATCCCCCACAACCCGCCGCTCATCAGGTTCATCCCGAGGATGCCGGGGATCAGGAAGTCGATGTAGCGCGAGCCCGCCTCCCGCACCGGCTGATCCTGCGTGCTCAGCGGATCGGTGCGGCCGGCCGCCTTCTGCAGCGCGGCATCGACGCGCAGGCGGGCCATCGCCGCCTCCGGGCGCGAGTCGTCGAACCGGTACGTGACCGCGCCTTTGGCGTCCGCGGTGACGACGATATCCACGCGGCCGACACGCAAGCGCCGCGCCGCCTCGTCCTCGCTGACGACGGCGACCTCCATCCCGGGGGTGCCCTGCAGCGCCGCCGCCGCGCTCGTGGCCGACGTCGTGACCGCCACCGGCACCGTCACCACCGGCCGATTTCGGAACGCCGCCCCCAGCGCGATCGACAGGCCGATCGGGAAGAGGAAGCTCCAGAAGATGACCTCCGACTCCCGGTAGAACTGCCGGAAGCGCGAGACACACAACGTGCGAAGCGCGTCGCCGCGGGTCAGATGGCGTCCGTCGGTGAGTGAGCTCATTCGTCTCTCAGCTGCCGGCCGGTCAGCGACACGAACACGTCCTCCAGGCTCGCATGCCGCGTGGTGAGCCCGGCCAGCTCCCAGCCGCCCGCGCGCAGGCGCTCGAGGGCGCCGGGGATCGCCACGTGCGGCTCGGCCACGGTGAGCACGAAGTGTCCGGCCTGGACGTGGACCGAACGTACCGACGGGATCGTCTGCAGATCGGCGGCGGCCGGGCGCGGCTTGTCACTCTCCGCCACGGAGATCTCCACGACGTGATCGCCGCCCAGCGACGTGATCAGCTCGCGCGGGGTCCCCTGGGCGATCACGCGGCCGTGGTCGACGATGGCCAGGCGGTCGCACAGCCGCTCCGCCTCGTCCATGTAATGGGTGGTGAGCAGCACCGTGCGCCGCCGCTCCTTGAAGCGATTCACGACCTCCCACACGCCGCGCCGCGACTGCGGGTCGAGGCCGGTGGTGGGCTCGTCGAGGAAGAGCAGCTCGGGATCACCCACCAGCGCGCAGGCCACGGCGAGGCGCTGCTGCTGCCCGCCGGAGAGCGTGGCCACGCGCGCCTGCGCCTTCTCCGTGAGACCCACCTCCGTCATCACGTCGGCGGGCGCCCGGCCCTCGCGATAGAAGCTGCGGAAGAGCTCCAGTGTCTCGTGGACCTCGAGCTTCGGCGAAAGCACAGTCTGCTGCAGGCAGACCCCGAGGCGCTCGCGGATGTCGCGGTCGTCGCGGCCCCAGCGCCGGCCCAGCACCGTGACGTCGCCGGAGGTGGGAGGGTTCAGGCCCTCGAGGATCTCGATGGTCGTGGTCTTGCCGGCACCGTTCGGGCCGAGCAGGCCGAAACACTCCCCCACCGGGATGTCGAAGGAGAGCCCGCGCACGGCCTCGACGTCGCCGTACTTCTTCCAGAGGTCTCGAACGACGACGGCAGCGTCAGCCACGGCCCGCCAGGATCATCAGAGATGGGTCTCGATCTTCGCCTTGGCCCGCAAGCTGTTCACCAGCTTCTGGAGGGCGTCGGCACGTTTCTGACGCAGCAGATGCTGGCGGAGCTGCTCCTTGACGGAGTCCAGAGGGACCACCTCGTCGGGCAGCTTCGCCAGGAGCTTGACGACGTGAAACCCGGCCGGCGACTCGATCACGGCGCCGCCGACCTCGCCCGGGGTCAGGGCGTAGATGGCCTGCTCGAGGGCGGCCAGCTCCGGCCCCAGCTGGCCACGGCCGAAGGCCAGCATCTCGCCGCCGCGCGCGCGGCTCGCAGGGTCTCCGGAGTTCTTCTTCGCCAGCTCCGCGAAGTCGGCTCCCTTGCGGATGCCGGCGAGGAGCGTTTCCGCCTTGCTGCGGGCGGCGGCCTTGGCCACCGGCGCGGCGCCGGCGGGAAAGCGGATGAGGATGTGGGCGGCGCGCACGCGCTCGCGGGACGTGAACTCCGCGGCGTGACCCTCGTAGTAGAGGAGCAGCTCGGCCTCGGTGACGCTGTCGGCGGGCACGCCCGCGTGGACCTGCTGTACGAGGGCGTTGACGGTGTGTTGCGTTCGCAGCTCCATCTTGAACGACTCCTCCGTCATCCCCCGCTCCGTGAGCGCCGCCTGCCACGCGGCCGCGTTCGCGTAGCGGCCGCGCTCGGCGTTCTCCGTCTGCTCCAGCGCGGCTTGATCGGCGGAGAGGCCGCGCGCCACCGACTCCTCGAAGAGCAGCTCGCGGATGATGAACTGGTTCATGGCCTGCCGATAGGCGAAGGCCTTCTGGTCGGCGGGGATGTTGCCCGACTGCAGGGCGCGCTCGGCCAGCAGCTTCACCTGGTACGTGGGCACGGGGTGGCCGTTCACGTCGGCCGCGACCGTGGGGAGCGGATCGGGCAGCGGCGTCGTGCGATCGATCTCCGGCGGCGCCCCCGGTTCGGTCGGGCGCGCGGCCGCGGTCACCGCCGGAGGCGCGCTGGTGCTGCCGGTGCACCCGGGCGCGAGTGCCAGCACGAGCAACGCCACCATCATGGGCTTCGAATGACGCATCACCTGCTCCTTGTCCGGAACTTCGAAGCCTATGTGCCGTGGCGAGGCAAGTCAAACCGAAGTTGACAGTCGACAGTCGAGAGTCGACAGTGAGCCTCCAATGTTTTCGAGGAGGACGGACTGGGCGCTGGCGCCGAACCGGATCGCACGTGTCCTCGCCGCCCGCCGCGCCGCCGGCCGCCCGATCCTCGACCTCACGGAGTCGAACCCGACGCGCGCGGGGATTCCGTACCCGGCCGACCTGCTGTCCCTTCTCGCCGACCCGGCCGGGCTGCGTTACGAGCCGGCGGCGCAGGGGCGGCTCGAGGCGCGGGAGGCAGTGGCCGCGGACTACACGCGCCACGGCGTGGCCGTGTCCGCCGACGACGTGCTCCTGACCGCCAGCACGAGCGAGGCCTACGCGTTCGCGTTCAAGCTGCTGTGCGATCCGGGCGACGACGTCCTCATCCCTGCGCCGAGTTATCCGCTGTTCGATTTCCTGGCCGGCCTCGAGAATGTCCAGGTGCGCGGCTACCCGCTGCTCCTCGCGGGCGGTGAATGGCACACCGACGTCGGCGAGATCGAGTCGCTGGTCGGCCCGCGCACGCGCGCTGTCGTCGTCGTCAACCCGAACAACCCGACGGGATCGTTCCTGAAGAAGGACGAAGCGGCGGCCCTGCACGACCTGGCCGCGCGCCGCGACCTGGCGATCGTCTCCGACGAAGTCTTCCTCGATTATGCCCAGGGCGACGATCCGCGGCGGTTCGGCAGCCTGGCCGCACCGGCACCCTCGCTCGCGCTCGCGATGGGCGGGCTCTCCAAGGCGTGCGGGCTGCCGCAGCTCAAGCTCGGATGGATCGTGATGTCGGGCCCCGAGGCGCTGAAGGACGCGGCCCGCGCGCGGCTCGAGGTCGTGGCCGATACCTACCTGTCCGTCGGCACCCCCGTGCAGATTGCCGCCCCCGCCCTGCTCGCCCGCCGCGCCGCGCTCCAGGCCCCGATCGCCGCGCGGGTGCGGGAGAACCATCGCGCGCTCGCCGCGCAGGTCCGCGGCACCGCCGCCTCCCTTCTTCCCGCGGAGGGCGGCTGGTACGCGGTGCTGCAGGTGCCGGCCGTGCGTTCGGAAGAGGATCTCGCCGTCCTGCTCCTGGAGGAGGACGGGGTGCTCGTTCATCCGGGGTTCTTCTTCGGGTTTCCCCGCGAGGCGTTCCTGGTGCTGAGCCTGCTGTGCCCGCCCGACGTCCTCGCCGAGGGCACGCGTCGCCTTCTGGACCGCGTGCTCTAATACGCCCCGTGCTCGCGCGCCGTCTCATCCTCGTCGCCATCGTCGCCCTCGCGGCCTGGCTGCGCTTCACCGGGCTGGCCCACGGCCTGCGTCACACGCCGCACCAGGACGAGACCGACTACGTCGCCAACGCGCGGACGATGGTGGAGGCACGCGACCTCGACCACCGCTTCTATCGCTACCCGGCTCTCTTCTTCTACATGTTGGCCCCGGGGATCGCCGCCCTCGGGCCCGAGCGGGGGCACGGACCCGACGCCTACCTGGTGTCGCGCGGGCTGGTGGCGGCGGTCGGTGCGCTGAACCCGGCGCTGCTCGCCTGGGTGGCCGCGCACCTCGGCCATCCCGTGGCGGGCCTCGCCGGCGCGCTCCTGCTCGCCGTCTCGCCCGTCGGCGTCCAGACTGCGCACGAGGTTCGCCCCGACGTCCTGCTCGAGAGCTTCGGCATCCTGCTGCTGCCGCTGCTGCGCCGGATCGGCGGGCGGCTGGCCGACGACACGCGCGTGGGCGTCCTCGTCGGCCTCGCCACCGCCGTGAAGTTCACCGGCCTGCTGATGCTGCCGTCGTACCTCGTCGCCCGCGCCCTGCGCCCCGGTCCACGGATCAAGGGTGCGCTCCTGGCCTGTGGCCTGGCGGCGGCGCTGCCCGTCGTCCTCACGCCGTACGCGGTCCTCAACCGCGCGCGCTACGGCAGCGGCGTGACACACCAGATGACGATGTACTACCAGGGCACCCAGGGTCTGCTGTTCCACAACTTGGGCTACTACCTGAAGGACGCGGCGGAGACCCTCGGCCCGCTGGGGGCGGCGCTGGCGCTGGCGGGCGCGGTCTACGCCTGGCGGCGGGAGCGCGATCTGTGGATGCCCGCACTACTGCATCCCCTCGTCGTCCTCTTCGTCATGTCGACGCCGGCTCTCGTCTTCCCGCGCCTCATCCTGCCCGCCATGGGCGTCGTGTCGCTCTTGGCCGGGCTTGCCGTCGAGGCGCTGTGGTCGAGGTCGCGCGCGGCGGCGGTAGCCACCGCGCTGGTGGCGGCAGCGCTGCCCTTGCGCCTGGCCGTGCCCTGGGTCCTGCGCATCGCGCAACCCAGCGCACAGGACCGGGCCCTCGACTGGATCGACGCCAGGGTCCCCGCGGGCGCGCGGATACTGGAGACCCGGCCCGACGCCCGCGTCGGGGGGCGCGGCGGCGCCACCCTCGGCGTCGACCGCACGCGGTTCGAGTTCTTCGAGCACTTCGCCGACGAGGATCGCGACGGCCTCGCCCTGCTCGTCCCTCACGTCGACTACGCGATCACCGGACCGGGCGCGGGCGGACGCTGGGGCGAAGACTTGCGTGTTCAGTATCAGGCCCATGGCCCGCAGGGAGCGCTCATCCTGCAGGTGAAGGCGCCCGCCGCGCGCGCGACCTACGTGCCCGTTCCTCTCACCGCCGCCGCCGTCACGACGTCTCACGGCCCGGCGGCGCCCCTCGTCGACGGCGATCCCCACAGCGTATGGCGGACGCCCCGGCCGGCGGACGGTACGGAGTGGATCGCGGTGAACATGCGCGAAGCGACGCCGGTGTGCCGCATCGACGCCGCCGCGCCGCAGGCCCTGCGCCACGAGCCCGAGCTCGCCCTCGAGGTGAAACGGGGAGGCAGCGAGGACTGGCAGCCGGTGCGCTCCGTGATGGCGCGCCCTCCCCTCCTCGAGCAGGCCGCCCACGGCCATCCCCTCGGCCAGCGGCTCGTCACCGATCCCGGCCGCGTGCGCGCGCTGCGCCTGCGACAGCTCGGGCGCCGGACGGAGCCGTGGTCGGTAGCGGAGCTCTCCGTCTACGCGTGCGAATCCCCCGTGCTATAACGTCCTTCTCGGAGGTTCTCATCATGGCCGTCAGACGCATCACGCCGCAGGAGGCGAAGACGCTGTTGGACGAAGGCTACGTCTACGTCGACGTGCGCTCGATCCCGGAGTTCGAGAAGGGCCATCCCCAGGGCGCGTTCAACGTGCCGCTGCTCAACATGGGCCCGGGTGGCATGAGCCCCAACCCGGAATTCGCCGCCGTCATGGAGAAGACTTTCCCCAAGGACGCGCGGCTCATCATCGGCTGCAAGATGGGCGGCCGCTCCGCCCAGGCCAGCCAGCTCCTGGAGTCGCTCGGCTACACCGCGCTGGCCGATCAGAAGGGCGGCTTCGAGGGCGGGCCGGGCAATCCTGGCTGGGTGCCCGCCGGCCTGCCCGTGTCGGCGCAGGCCGACACCGATCACTCGTACGAAGGACTGCGCGCGAAGGCGCGCTGATCCTGCAGTGGCCGTCTACGTCGTGACCGGCGCGACCGGGACCCTGGGCGGCGCCGTCGCGCGAACGTTGCTTCTGCGCGGGCACCACGTCGCGGTGCCCTTCCGCCATCGCGACCGCTTCTTGTCCTTCGCCGCCTCCGTCGACCCAGCCGACCGCCTCCTGGGCGAATCCGCCGAGATCGATCGCATGGACGACGCCCTGCGCCTGATGCGCGCGGTGGTGGCCTGGGGGGGCCGCCTCGACGGCGTGGCGGCGATAGCGGGCGGTTACGCGTCGTCGGGAACACTGGAGGCGGCGCCCGCGAGCGAATGGGAAGAGATGCTGCGCGTCAATCTGCAGACCGCCTACGCCACGTGCCGCGCGGCGGTGCCGCATCTGGTGGCGACGCGCGGCTCGCTGGTCACCTGCTCCTCGCGCGCGGTCGTGGTCGGCGGCGCCGGCACGGCCTACGTCACCTCGAAGGCGGCCGTGGAGGCCCTCACCCGCGAGATCGCCCACGAGAACCGGACGCGCGGGATTCGCGCCAACGCCATCGCCCCCGGCACCATCGACACGCCGGCGAACCGAAGGGACATGCCGGACGCCGACCCCGCGAGCTGGACGCCGGCGGAAGAGATCGCGGAGGTCGTGGCGTTTCTCTTGTCGCCGGAATCGGCGCCCATCACGGGCGCGATCGTTCCCGTGCATTCACGAAGGAACGTGTCCTTGCCCGCGCCGGGGACACGTTCCTAATTCAAGAGCAGGTTCGTCGTCTTATTAGGAGTCCGTCTACGGTCCGTTGTCGGGACGGACTCCTCAGCTGACCAGGAACACCGTCACCACCATCCCCAGCATCAAGAGCAGGAGCGCCGTTCCGAGCATCAGGAGGTTGCGCCACACGGCCTTCGGATCGCGCGGCTTGCCGGCCGATGGGCGCAGCACACTCTCGACCGCCAGCACCCGTTGCTGACATCGGGCACAGCCCGCGACGTGAGAGGCCAGCTCGGCCGGCGCCGCGCCCGGCACCGCGCCTCGAAGCATCGTCATTCCGTCATCGGTGAGACAACCGCGCGCGTCGAACCAGGTCTCCGACATAGGACGGATGATATTCCCGTTATACTCGGGGGTCATGCCCTTCGAGCCCTCGTCGCTCCGTCTATGGAAACGTCTCGGTCCCGCGGATCGCCTGGCCGCCGCCGTCCACTTCTGGAAGGAGCCGCCCGCCGGCGTGGTCGGCGCCGCCCTGGGGGCCATCGTCGCGGCGCGGAAGCTGCGGCCGCAAGCGGCACGCGCGCTGGCGCCCGAGGAGCAGGCGAAGATCCTCGCCTCCGTGCTGAATCCGGGCGAGTCGGTGGCGTCGTTCCTTCTCGTGGCGCTGCACCTCGGCGAACGCCGCGCGCTGCTGCGAGGGTTCCTGGACGCCCTCGGCCTTCCCCACGAAGACGGCGTCTTGAAAGAAGAGGCGGACAACGTGGCGGTGGACGAGGCCAAGATCACCGCCGCCGTGAAGGTGATCGCGGGCGAGTTCCCACGCGAGCAGATCGAGGTCTACCTGAACACGTTGTGGCTGCAGGATCCCGAGCGCTGGGACGTGCTGAGCCGGGTTCCCGTTCAGTCGTGAGTCATGAGTAATGAGTCATGAGTGAGGGCTCGTCGGCGGAGTCCAAGCCGCGCGCGCCATGGCGGGCGACGGATGCCGGCCGTGGCGTGGCTTCGGCGTCGACGCCATTCAGGCCGATGACTCACTCACAACTCATGACTCATCACTGCTAAGAAACCACTACGCCATGAGCTCTCCCGTTGCCTGGGAGACGAGCTGGAAGCCCATGCTCTGTGCGTGGTTGCGAAGGCCGCGTAGCGCACGTTCACGGTGGCGGGCCTCGTATTGCTCCAGCCCCTCGGAAACGTAGGCATCGCCGTGCTTGAGAAGGCGGTAGATGACGCGTGCCAGCTTATGTGCCATCGCCGTGATGGCCTTCGGTGCGCCGAGTCGAGCGCGTTTTCGGCGGTATTCGGCACCGAGTGCGCTCTTGCTGTGGTGGAGGGACTGCGCGGCACGGCGCAGGGCGTCGGCAGCCCGATTCCTTCGGATGCGGCGCGTACGAGTGGACCGAATGCGACCGCCTGTCTTCCTGTTGTTGGGACAGACGCTCAGCCAGGACGCGAAGTTCTTCTCGCCTGGGAAGCGGGACATGTCGGTGCCACATTCGCTGACGACGGCCTGGGCTGTCACGGCGTCAATGGACTCAATGCGGGTCAGATCGACGCCGCAGATGCGATGTAGCTCGGCGCGTAGGTTGAAATGGGGTTCGTTCTTCCAGCGGCGACGCTTCTGCTTGCTTTCCTCCGGCGGAGCGGCCTTGCCCGCAATGTTGCTCATGCATCGCTCGATTTCTCCGTCGCAGCGTTGCATCTGGCCTTGGAAGAAGTCGTAGCTCTCCAGGGCCTGGGTGAGAGCGAATACATGCTCTGCCTTGTAGTTGCCGCTGAGGGCTTCGGCGATTTCCGCCTCGCTGCGCTTGACGCCCTTCTGACGGAGTTTGGCGAGCTCCTTCGGGTCGCGGTCGCCGGCCACGATTCGCCGAATGATGCTGAGCCCCGTCAGGCCGGCGATGTCGGATACCGCTTTGTGCAGTTGCACGTTCATCTGCTCAAGCGCCTTTTGCATCAGATGAATCTGGCGTGAACACGACTCCACAAGTCCTTGTCTTTGTCGCCAGTAGGCCCTCACAGCCGCGATTTGCTGCTCCGGCCGAAAGGCCGCAGTCAAGAGCCCGTAGCTATGGAGCTGGCGGATCCACTGGCAATCGAGGACGTCCGTTTTACGGCCCGAGGCATTCTTCGTCTGGTGGGTGTCGACCAGATACACCTCAAATCCGTACTCTTCCAACAGCTCGAAAACAGGCACCCAGTACACGCCCGTGGCCTCCATCGCGACGGAGTCGACGCCGCATGACCTGAGCCATTCCGCCATACGGCGTAGATCCGAGGTATAGCAGCCGAAGCGGCGAACAGCTTGGAGATCGCGATCCTCGCGGACGCTGACGTAGTGCTCCTCGGAACCGATGTCGATTCCAGCGGCATTGGGCCGTAGCACCGAAAGCGGACGTTCAGTGCCGGCCTGCAACTTGGTACGTCGACCTCTCTTCGTGGTACGTTGGCTCTTGCTCATGGGGCTCCTTGCATGCTTCGCACACCACCACGAGCGTCGGGCCGAGCGAGGTTGATTGCGGATGTACGCTGCTAATCGGGATAGATCCGGCGGCGGCTACCGCC
>Ga0075429_100002038_pt1 | contig 16822 bp, 16 predicted proteins | sample RhiMetdeltSRZDD3_FD_75295 | JGI IMG/M metagenome (GOLD analysis project Ga0075429, IMG submission 75295) | Populus rhizosphere microbial communities from Tennessee, USA - Rhizosphere MetaG P. deltoides SRZDD3 | ecosystem: Host-associated > Plants > Roots > Rhizosphere > Soil | place: USA... | reverse complement strand
ATCATTGCCCAGGGGATGATGTGCAAGCTTGCCTTTCAGGAGGTTCCGATCACAACCCGTTATTTCCCCGAAGCCTCCTCGATAAATTTCTGGCGAAGTGTGGTCTACGGGTTTGGTATTCTCACGGTGCTCGCCAAGTATTCACTTCATCGCAGCGGCTGGGTACGCATTCGCAAATTCGAACCGCAGGAAAGAAAGTGACTGCTCCTTCCGGCAAGACAGAGCCTCCTAATATCAAAATAACTCAAATGTTCTAAATTCATCACGCTGGGGTAAAATAGTGACAACACTTTATATGATGAATAACTTTATCTTTTCAGGCTTAAGCGACCAGCGACGATGGATCATCGACCATGATGAATTATCGTCCAACGTCCATGGTCTTCCATGAAATGAATACCTTTATCCCTCGACCTTCCCAGGAACAGATCCTCCGTTACCGCGGCGGCCGCCTCGGTATTGCGGCGGTGCCTGGCGCAGGCAAGACGCAGATCCTCTCTGCCCTCGCGGCGCAGATTATTGCCAGCGGCGCCCTCGCCGACGACCAGGAAGTGCTGATCGTGACCCTTGTCAATTCGGCGGTAGATAACTTCGAATCGCGCGTCAAACGCTTTTTCGACAACCCGCTCCAGGCGTTATACCGCTACCGGGTCCGCACGCTGCATGGACTGGCGCACGACATCGTCCGGGAGAAACCCGGGCACGTAGGACTGGACGAGCGCTTCGGCATCATCGACGAGCGTGAGGCGGATTTCATCCGGCGCGAGGCAGTCAAGTCCTGGATGACCGTACATGCCGAGTCGCTGGACGATTACCTCGACCCGAACATGGACGCGCACAAGCGTGAGTGGGTCCGCCGCGACCAGCTGCCGGATATGATCGCGAACCTGGCGCTGGCGTTCATCCGCTCGTCGAAGGACCGGCGCCTGACTCCCGAAAAGCTGCGCGCGCTGCTGGACCGTCAACCCGCGCCGCTCCCGTTAGCAGAGCTCGGTCTGGAAATCTATGCCGATTACCAGCGCGCCCTCACCTATCGCGCCGCCGTCGACTTCGACGACCTGATCCGTCTGGCGCTGGACATCCTCGAAATGGACGAGGAATATCTCGAGCGCGTGCGTTATCGTTTTCCCTATATCCTCGAAGATGAGGCGCAGGATTCGAGCCAGCTGCAGCAGAATATCCTCAGTCTGCTTTCCGGTCCCGCAGGCAACTGGGTGCGCGTCGGTGACCCGAACCAGGCGATCTTCGAGACATTCACTACCGCCTCGCCGGAGCTCCTGCGCGAGTTCATCGCCCAGAATCCCAGCGTGGATATGCCTGAATCCGGGCGTTCGCAGCAGTCCATCATCGACCTGGCGAATAATCTGATCGACTGGGTAATGAACGAGCATCCGGTCGAAGACGCACGGGGGGCGCTGGCACCGCCCTACATCGAGCCGGTCCCACCCGGCGACCCCCAGCCGAACCCGGAGAATGACCGCTCAGCGATCCATTTCGTGACGAAGAGACTCACGGCGGAAGAAGAGACCAAAGCCATCGTCGACTCGGTGGGCAAATGGCTGCCGAAGAATCCCGATTCAACGGTTGCCGTGCTGGTGCCGCGTAATACCCGCGGCGTGGAAGTGATCAACGCCCTCAAGGCGAAGGACATCGAGTACGTGGAGTTCCTGAGCAGTACGTCCAACACCCGTGCGGCGGCGGGCGCGTTGAGCAACCTGATCTCGTACCTGGCTGAACCGGCGTCTGCGCCCAAGCTCTCAAAGGCATACCAGGTCTGGCGACGGGCGTGGAAGGACGTCAAAGAGCGGCAGGTACTGATCCACGACACAAGCGCCTGGCTGCGGAAGGTGGGGAATGTGGAGGATTACGTCAACCCCAATTTGGCGTTTGCGCGCGGCGAAGCCCTGCACCCCTCCTTGTCCCCTGCCCCTCCTCCCATTGAAATCGGGGTTAGTGAGGAAGCTGCTCCGTATGGCGAGCAGGAGCAGGTTACCGAAGAACTTAACAACTTCCGCGTCCACGTGCGGCGCTGGCTCGAGGCGGTGATACTCCCCATTGACCAACTGGTGCTGACGCTTGCCCAGGATATCTTCACGGAAGCCGCGGACCTCGCCCTGGCACATAAACTGGCCCTCGTCCTGCGCAAGGCCGCGGACGATCACACCGAGTGGCGCCTGCCCGAACTGACGGCAGAGCTGGCAGTGATCGCCAAGAACGAACGCCGCTTCATCGGCTTCTCGGCGGATGATTCAGGATTCGACCCGGAACAGCACAGGGGCAAGGTGGTGGTGACAACGATGCACAAAGCCAAGGGACTGGAATGGGACCGCGTCTACTTGATGAGCGTGAACAACTATGACTTCCCCTCGAACCAGCCCAACGACCGTTTTATTTCGGAGAGATGGTTCCTGCGCAGCAACCTTAACCTGGAAGCCGAAGCGCTGGCGCAGTTGAACGCCGCCACATCCTCCAGCGAATACGACTGGTACGACGAGGGCGCTGCGACCCTTGCTTCCCGCGTCGATTACGTCAAGGAGCGCCTGCGCCTGTTCTATGTGGGGATCACGCGTGCCAAGAAGGAATTGATCGTAACGTGGAATACCGGCAGGCAGGGCGATGCCACGCCGAGCCTGGCGCTCTCGGCGTTAATGGGGTGGTGGGAGAGCGTGGATAAATCATGATCCCTATCCCCTGGTTCGTGCGAAAGGAGAAGTCCATTGCCTCGTGGGGTAATGACCGTCGACCAGATTCTGACTCTGCTTACAGAAGGTCCGCCGCGCCTCGCTGAATATACGGCTGGCCCGACAGAAACGCAGCTGCATGCCGCGCCGAGTCCCGGCGAGTGGTCCGCGAATGAGGTGCTTGCTCACCTGCGCTCGTGTGCCGATGTCTGGGGCAGCTGTATTGCTACGGTTCTCGACGACGACAACCCGACGATCCGGGCTGTCAATCCCAGGACCTGGATCGAGAGAACAGACTATCTCGAACTGGACTTTCGACCTTCATTGCAGGCATTTACCCTACAGCGGACAGATCTATTATCGGTATTGCAGGCATTAAAGCCCAAAACCTGGTCCCGTTCGGCGAGAGTCATCGGGGCGGGAAAGGCACTCGAACGGACCGTTCACTCCTATGCCGAGTGGATGGCAGAACATGAACGGCCGCACGTCAAACAGATAAAACGCATTGTGAGCACGATGCGCTCGTAGCGAGGAGACATATGCCAGCAAAAAGACTTAAGACCTGCGACAAGGGACATCAGTTCTACAAAAGCTCCGATTGTCCAACCTGTCCGGTTTGTGCCGCGGAAAATAAGCCTGAACGTGGCTTTCTCTCCCTTCTCAGCGGCCCCGCTCGAGGAGCTTTGGAACACGCGGGGATTACGACACTTACCCTGCTGTCGCAATACAATGAGCGGGAGATATTGAAGCTGCATGGCGTCGGACCCAAATCCTTACCGACGCTTAGACAGGCCTTAAGTGAGGCCGGTATGGCTTTTGCCGAGACTGCAGAAAAGAAATAGCAGTGGGTAGCGCAATTCATCAACGAACAACACACTTCACATTGCTAATCTGGATGGTCCATCCACTTTATCAATAAACCCGATGAAACCATGATCATTATCAGTCCATATAATCAGAAGTGGCCGGAAGAATTCGAAATCATTAAGTCCTCCCTGCAGGAAATATTGGGGGACCTTGCGCTGCGAATCGACCATATTGGTTCGACGTCGGTGCCGGGTCTGGGCGCAAAGGATATCATCGATATACAGATCACCGTTCGGAAACTGGATCCCGAGATTGAGCGGCGTCTTACCCGGGCTGGCTATCAATATTGGGGGTCAATTGCTCATGACCATGTACCGAAGGGGGAAGATGAAAACCCCAGACTCTGGGAGAAACTTTTCTTCAACCAACCAGAGTCGCAGCGCCGTGCAAATATTCATGTGAGAGCGGACGGCAATCCCAATCAGATCTATCCATTATTATTTCGGGACTACCTCCGTGCCCACCCGAATTCTGCGAAGTCAGTCGAGCTGATCAAGCACGAAATCGCCAAACGGCACGCCAACGACCTGGAGTCTTATTACGACATCAAAGATCCTGTGTATGATTTGATCTGGGACGCTGCACTGGAATGGGCGCGTTACACAAATTGGAAACCTTGAAATAATCCATGACAAGACCGATTCGTACCGCGGTGAAAGACTAGAACGCGTGTGCTATAATCCCTGCTGCCAACTCACAGCGAAAGGAGCAGGGTCATGCGTAAACTGATCGTCAGCAATTTCCTTACATTAGATGGTCTATACGAGGGCAAGGACAAGAACATCATTTCGCTTTATGATTACTACCATAAGGACTACCACGGGGATGACACCTTTGACTTTTATAATGCAGACTTGCTGCGTACATCCGATTTTCTGTTGTTGAGCCATAATGCGTTTATGGGGAATAAGAATTATTGGACAAGTGTTCCGAATAATCCCAACGCTACGGAAATACGGCGTGAGACGTCCGGACTCTTCCAATCGATCGAGAAACTCGTAATCTCCGATAAGCTCACTCGCGAGGAGTTAGCGCCCTGGGATAATACGCGCATCATCCCCCGCGCGGACGCCTACAAGGAAATTTCGGATCTCAAAGCGCGGGCCGGCCGCCCTATCCTGGTGCTGTTAAGCCGCCTGCTCTGGAACGACCTGCTGGTGCATGACCTGGTGGACGAACTGCACCTGACCTTCTTTCCACTCATCGGAGGAGAGGGTACACCGATCTTTGAAAAACGTCCGCCCGTGTCGCTGAAACTGATCGAGACACAGACGTGGCCCGGCTCCGGCAATATCCTCACCCGCTGGGAAGTGAGTCGACCGCAGTCGTAACATTTCAATAAAGGTTTGAATCGAATAAATCGAGCCTCCCGTTCGGGAGGCTTATCCGTGCTACTCGTTCGTGTTTGCATCGGCTGGTGCGGCTCCCGCAATCGGAACCAGCACATTATATGTGGAACCCACCCCTGATTCTGTGTCCACCCAAATCCTGCCATTCTGCGCTGCGGTAAGAGTCTTCGCAATGAATAGCCCCATGCCTGTATCGCCGACACCTCGGGCGGGTATGTCCGCCGCGCGGTATAGGGGAGCAAATACCCGCGGTAAATCCTCCGGTGGGATGCCTCCCCCTGTATCGCTGACCTGGAGGAGGAGGTATTCCCTGCCCTCTTCCGCCTTCTTGTGAGCGTGTAACTGGATGGTTCCCTGCGGTGGGGAAGCTGCCGCCGCGTTTGAGAGCAGGCGGGTCAAAATCTGTCCCAGCGCTTCGCGGTCCGCGTAGATAGGTGTTAGGTTCTCCTGCAGGTCAACCTGCAGACTGATGCGCTTTGCCCGTGCCTGGCTGCCGGTCTCGGCGAGAACATCCTGGATGAGTACATTCAGGTCCACGGGGTCATGCGCACGCGCGTTGTGATCTGCCTGGAACGTTTTTACCTGCGCAAAATCCTCAATCAGGCTATGGAGGCGCATCGTCGCAGCCTTCATACTCTCCAAGAAATTGCGCTGCATCGGGTTGAGAGTTCCAACCGATTCGTTCAGTAAGAGCTCGATATGCTGGAGGGTGGCAGACAACGTCTCCTGAAGCTCCCGTGCAAACACGCTGCTCCCTTCCGCTTCCGCCTCGATGAAACGTATGTTTGCTTCTGCCAGCTGGTTCTGCAATCGGGCAACTTCTTTCAGAGCGATCCGCAAATCCTGTTCACTTTGCGTCGAACCTGTGGGAGCCACACTGGTCTTCAGGCTGTTCGCGAGGCGCATCTCCATGTTTTCCTTCTTGATGTTTTCCAGGCGCTTTGCTGATTCCTGCTGCAATTCCGCCAGGATCCCCAGACGTTCTTCGCTCTGTGACAGTTTTTTCCTGTCTTCTTCGATCTGCCGGAGAAGGTCGAGGTTATGCCTTTTCAGGCTGGCGCTGAGATTCTCGCGCGCGTAGCCAAAGTGACGGATCGATGCCTGGGAGAAAGCCATTAACTCTTTTCCCGCGTCGGTTTCCGCAAGTTCATCTCTGCCAATCTCTGAAATATCATCCTGGAGTGCAGTTCGTTCTTGCTCCAGCCTCTCATGCAGCCTCGAATGAATCCTCAGACGATTTCTATGGAGGATCAAGCCTCCTACAAAGGAGGCAGCCAGGCCGACGGTTGCGCCCACCAGCAGAACAAGATACGTCTCAGTCATGACTAGGATTCTTTTCCAGATTCTCCAGCCTCTTTGAGATCTGGTCAATTAACTTGTCTTTGCGTTTCCTCTCCATTTCCAGCTGGTGCTGAAGGAGCAGCTCTCGTTGTTTCGCAATGCTCTCCAGTTTAAGAGAGTACTCCAACTCATTGCGTTTCCACCAGTAATTTAGCAGGGCATGAATGGGGATGGTAAGCAGTCCGCCAAAAAAACCCATCAATCCGCCAAGCACTATGCCAGTTGTCATTTCGTTCATGGGGTCTCTTTCCGAATTGCGTTTTGTTGCCAATAATTATATATCAGTTGCCTGCGCTGCAAGTGCGAGATGCTAACGAGGGAGTCTACCGGTTGGCTGCCTAGCCACACACCTGTGCGGCTAGGTCCGCGGTAACCTACTCTCTTCGCGACTCTGATCCAGGCGAAACCCCCAGAATATCTCCGGTACGTAGTACAATGATTTCGAGTTTGACAATTTTGTTTTGCTTCTGCGTGGGGAACTGGATCGCCGCCCGGAAACGAAATTCCGAAAACTCCCAATATGTGACAAATCTGAAGCGCGTTTCCTGAGGAGGATCCCATGATCATGACCAAGGCAATTTTTGATGACAACTGGAAGGAGTTTCGATCCCAGGCAACAGGGTGGTGGAGCCTGATGGCTGAGTACGATCTGAACAAAGTGGACAAGGCTGATGTGAAGTTCGATAAGTTCGTCACGATGCTCCAGGTCAAATATGGCTATACCCGTGAAAAAGCCCGTGAAGAGATCGGCAAGCGGTGGGGGGAATATGAAAAGAGCAAAATTACGGATCGAGTAGATTAACCAGAGGTATCGTAAAGGGGACATGCTTCGCGCAGCTAAAAATAGCCAGTCGCAGTGAGACCGGCTATTTTTTGTTATGAAACCCTGGAAGATGAGCCCTTTATTTATCCTATTGACTCAGCGCTTACTCTACTTCTTCCAGGTTTTAGTACTGATAGGATCAGTGCAACGAGGGTTAATCCTATTTGCGCGATGACAACATAGAGTCTCAGATAGTGATTATGAAGAAAGGCCGGATCGCTCAGAGCCAAGACGTTTTCTGTCTCGAGTAGTGCTGTATTTGCCGCCATCAACTTATCCACAACGAGTATCCCCACCAGTGTTTGGATGATAAACAGTATCCATTTGACGGCGAGCCATTTATATCTGACAAATCCCCATTCTGTAAAAAAGCCATAGACAGCACCCAATACGATCGTTCCCTGTGCCCCGATCTCGACAACATTGTCGCTGATGATGTTGAAAATTCTGTAGTTCATATACACATCTGCGTAGTTCGACAAATCGAGTTTCAGGAGGAGTGCAAAGGAACTCAAGATGCCGCCCAGAAAAAACACGATCATGAGAATGTGCGACATTTTCAATAGTTTCAAGCCAAGGGAACCAAACTTCCGCATAGCGATACTCCTTTAGATGGAATGTTCCATCTTTGATGATTTCCCTCCAGCCGGAACAGGTTTGGTCTATACTTCGTCTACGCCGAATCATAGGAAAGGTTTCAAAGATTGTATTTAGCAACAAGCAAATACGTTCTTCGAAACACCGAAAGATAGGAGCCATAGTATGAATCACAGACGAACAGATACTCTGCTCGACTCTGTTCTGGGCGCGATCGGGAATACTCCCCTTGTCGAACTCTCACGGATCACGCTCGGGCTGGAGGGGCGGCTCGTTGCAAAGCTGGAGTATCTCAACCCGGGCTTCTCGAAGAAGGACCGTATTGCCCTGCAAATGATCGAGGAGGCGGAAGTCGAAGGAAAGCTCACGAAGGGACAGACCGTTGTGGAATTGACCAGCGGCAATACAGGGACGGGTCTGTCCATTGTTTGCGCGGTAAAGGGGTATCCCTTCGTGGCGGTGATGTCGAAAGGCAATTCCACAGAGCGAGCGCGCATGATGAGAGCCCTCGGCGCGGAAGTGATTCTGATCGATCAATTACCCGGCTCGAAACCCGGCCAGGTCTCTGGCGGGGATCTGGCGCTGGTCGAGGAAGCTGCGCGGCGGATCACACAGGAACGAAAAGCGTTCCGGGCAGATCAATTCCATTTGGAAAGCAGCTCGCGCGCTCATTATCTCCATACAGCGCCTGAGATCCTGCGGCAGGCAGATGGAAAGATCGATGTATTCTGCGATTATGCCGGAACCGGCAGTTCGTTTGCAGGTTGTGCTGCAGCGTTCAAGGAGCATGACCCCAAGATTCAATGTTACCTGGTGGAGCCTGCCGACGCGGCGGTCCTGGCGGGCAAGCAAGTCACAAACCCCAATCATCGCATCCAGGGCGGTGGTTATTCAATGGAGGAACTGCCACTGATCAACAAAGCTCATATTGATGGCTATCTTCAAGTGACCGATGAAGAAGCGATGGAGAGCGCGCGGCGGTTGGCAAAGGAGGAAGGAATATTTGCTGGTTTTTCCTCAGGCGCGAATGTCTTTGCAGCTATGCAATTGTTGAAGGGACTCTGCAAAGGCAGGACTATTGTAGTGCTGCTGCCCGACTCTGGATTAAAGTACCTGAGCACAGATCTGTGGCTTTAATGGCGTATGGCGAAAACACCGCGGACGGGATGACCGAGTCCGATCCCGCTGGGTGAAAGCGAATGACTACCAACCTGCTATAATGATTTTGCCGCTCTCTCTTATGATTGCAATCGACAGAGGTATCTATGACGAATCAGGAAGAGATGTTTGAGGATCTCTCAGAACGCATGCAGCAGATGCAGGTCAGAGCGCGTGAAATGGCTCAAAAGCGAAATCCATCTGCACCGCTCAGGCGAGGCTTCCATGCCAAGGGAACGGGTGTCTGGGCGAGATTTCGGGTCTGGACGGATATGCCGAGACATCTGCAAGTCGGTTTGTTTCAGCCGGGGGCTACATATGATGCGCTGGTTCGGTTCTCCAACGCGCGCGGCGAAGTGCTCGGTGACCTCAACAAGGATCAGCGTGGGATCGCCATCCGGCTGAAGACCATCCCAGGGGAAAGTCTTTCGCCGCGGGATGTTTCCGATATTCAGGATTTTCTCATGACCAATACCCCGATCTCTTTCGCCCGCAGCCCGCTCCAATTCATTGAGGTGGGTGAAATCCTTTTGGGCGGCATTGGCGGGGTTGTTCCCACGTTGGTAAGAAAGTATGGTTTCAGGGAAGCCAGGCGTATCCTGGGTGTCTTTCTTGCACCGCTTATCAGCTTCATGCCTTTTCAAATGAACCAGTATTGGAGCCGTACCTCTTACCAGTTTGGGGAGTACGCCATTCGTTTTCTGCTGCGTCCCTCCGCCGGGATGAAGATCCTATCCACGCCCGAGCAACTGTTTGGTGTATTGCGTTCGGTGCTGCAGGGAGCTCCACAAAAAGATCATTATCTAAGGGAGAAGTTGAGAGAAGGCATGGAGCAAGGCGAAATCAGGTTCGATTTTTGCGTCCAGCTCTTCGTGGACCAGAAACGAACGCCGATCGAGGAGGCTTTCATCGAGTGGAAGGAATCAGATTCTCCTCCTATCCCCATCGCCACCCTGATCATCCCCACACAGGGACTGAATGCGCAACTGCAGGAGGATATGGAAGGGATGGCGTTCAACCCGTGGAACACGGATGAGTTCACGCCCCTGGGCCTGATCAATCTTGCCAGGAAGAACGTCTATGAGGCAAGCGCAGCCCACAGGGGCGGGTCGGTCAAAGCCAGAGATCAGTGAGCCCCGACCATTGTCGTCACCTTTTTATTTGCTTGTTCCTGTTTCCAATAAGCAAATAAGAGCCAGGCGTTCATCACCGCCAGCGCAATGCCATATACCACAGCCTGTCTCGGCGCGATCTCGGTGTGGTCGAGTGGATAGCGCGAAGATGCGATCAGCCAAACGGCGAGCAACCCTGCCAGGAAAAACATGATGGCACGAACGCCCATCTTCACTTCGACCCAATCTTTCATGAAATACATGGTTATCGACCAGACAGCGACACCTGCAAACCAGGCGGACATAATACGCGCATCGAAAGGATTCAACGCCCAGGGCCAGCGGCTATTGGCGAACTCAGGTGTAAAGAAGAGCAATGCCCAGAACGCTGCACCCAGATAAAACATCGCCACCAGGACAGATTTCAAAGGAGGCAGCAGTTCTCCCTCAGAAAGGCTGGGGTCGATGGGAGCTTCTGCCTCAGACGCGCGCGGGTGGAGCAGAAATACTGTTAGAGGCTCGAATGTATACGCCAAGACCCAGACATGCGTGATCACCAGGCTGAAAATCCTCAACCCGGCACTTGTACCCTGCAGGCTCCAATTCATTTCACTGACATGCCACCAGGTGGTGATAAAAAGGACACCGAGAAAGGCATAATCCCCGAACATGCTCCAGCGGACTGTGTACCAGTATTTGTCACGCCAAAGATGATACCCGAAGTAACTGCGCAGGATAAAACCGGCTCCCAGGAACAGCGCCGTCAGTTCGGGCACAACAGGCCAGGCAAAATACTTTCCTTGTTCTGGCAGGATCAGGAACCATAAGACAAAGAAGGCCGCCAGAAAGCACTGTATGATTCCGACCCTGTTAAATCCTTTAGGCTTGAGATACATGAGAGTCCTCCTTCTAAAATCGCCAGTTGTTAAAGTTTTGTTGTATCGTTGTGTTTTTAAACACTGCGGACAAAAAACAGTGACGGGCGTAAAATCGCTTACAATCAACTCATCACCACCATAACGCCGGGAGATTTTCATGGCCAAACGAGTAAAAGCGTCCGAACCCTCCGAACTTGAGATCGAGGCCGGGATGGTCAAAGCCGATGAGCCTGCCCCCGCGGGGAATGCCCTGGAAGAAGTGGAGGCAAAGCCAGAAGCGCTGCCTCCGCCCCTCGAGGCGCGACCGGCGATTCCTCCTCCTGCAACACCCCCCGCGCCTCCCCGCCCTACTGCCAGCCCACCCTCAGGTCCGAGCTTTGGTCAGCGGGTTGGCCGCTTTTTCCGCTTTCTCTGGCGGCTGTTCCTTTTGCTGCTCTTCTTGGGCTTTCTCAGCCTGGCTTTGTATCTTGCCCTGCCGTGGCTTTACCAGACCTTCCTCCGCCCTGTGGAGCAGAATACCGCTCAGGTGCGCGAGTTGCAGTCCCGCCAGGAACAAACGACGCAGGAGCTGGCAGACTTGCAGACCAGGCTGGAGACAATTGAAGCCGCGCAGGATGAGCACGACGGATCGCTGACTGAACTGAACAACCGCATGAAGGAGATCGAGTCGGAGGTCTCGGCAAGGACCGAGTCACTGGCTGCCATCGAGCGCCTGCAGTCGGAGCTTGAGGAACAAAACCAGGAGGTCTCGGCCGAACTGGAGCGCCAGATCAATTTGCTGAAGTCGATGGAGTTGCTGTCGCGTGCCCGCCTCTCGATGTACCAGAGCAATTTCGGGCTGGCAAAAGAGGATGTGCAGATCGCGCGCGACCTGCTGGCGGCGGTCAAGCCAGACGCGCCACAGAAGCTCGGGACTCAGCTGGATGCGGTCATCCTGCGCCTCGACCTGACTCTCTCGAACCTGCCGGACTTCCCCGTTGCCGCAAGCGATGACCTCGATATCGCCTGGCAAATCCTGCTTTCGGGGCAACCTCAAGCCACTCCAACATTGGTCGAGACACCGACTCTGGTCGGCACCCTCGCCGCCACACCGACTGGGGTGGCGACGTTCACTCCAACTCTGGTTGTGACAGTCTCACCTACCCCGACGCCATAATCCATTAGACAGCGACCAGGACAAAACAACTGCACCTCGAACTCGAGGTGCAGTTTTCATTGGTATTCACTTGTGGAAAAAATCTGGTTAATCGTCGTCGTCATCACCGGCGTTCAGTTTGGGCAGGAGAACCGTGTCGATGACGTGAATGATGCCATTGCTGGCTTGGATATCTACGTCAATGATTGTGGAGGTGCGGCCGTTGGCATCGGTCAGAACCCCACCTTCCTGCCAGAGGCGTCCACCCTGCCAGGTGCGGATGCGCTCGCTGGCAAGAACCTCGGTTGAGTCCAGTTCCTGGCCGACGATATGATAGCGTAAAACTCTCGAGACCAGCGCTTTGTTGCTCAAGAGCTGTTCGGCTGTTATGCCCAGCTCATCGAGCAGATCCAGGAAGGCTGCATCCGTAGGCGCGAAGACTGTGTATTCGCCGCTCTGGCTTAGTCTCTTTAGGATACTCGGGTTGGCCGCCTGTAAAGCCGCGATCAGGAGGGAGAACTCACCGGTATCGGCATTCACCTGCAGGGCAACATCGACAATCGACCCTTCGACATCCGTGGGTTTAGGCTTGGGAAGGACCACATTGTCGATCACATGGATGACACCATTGCTTGCCTGAATGTTAGTCTGGACAATATTCGCAGTGCGGCCATTGGCATCCGTCAGAACACCGCCAGCCTGCCACAGAAGCCCGCCCTGAAGAGTCCGAATGCGGTCACTCGCCAGGACTTCTGCGGCTTCGAGCTCGTCGCGGGCGATATGATAGCGGAGAACGCGCGAGAGCATCGGTTTGTCGCTCAGGAGCTGTTCGGCGGTCACCCCCAGCTCCGCCAGTAAGGCAGTAAAGGCAGCGTCGGTGGGGGCGAAGACGGTGTATTCCCGATCACTGCTCAGCTTCCTGAGGATGTCCGGGTTGGCGGCCTGCAGGGCTGCGATCAAGATCGAGAACTCGCCGGTCGCGGCATTGGCTGCCAGAGTCACGTCTACGATCGTGCCGGTGGCTTGCGCCGCTTGTACGGAAGGCGTAGCAAACGCACTTAGGACAAAGACGGCGATCAGCAGGGCATACATATATCTGATACCAATAGAATTCTTCATTTTTTCCTCCGGTAAAGTTAGGGCTTGCACTGTATTGATTTTAAGGATTTGCACCCTTTTGTCAATATTTTGTAAAGATTTCTAATTCAATCCTAATAAAACATGTACAAATGCTCTCTGGAAGAATGCGGTGGCGATCTTACCCACTCCAGTGGGATATGGTCGTTCTAATTGTTTTTGTCCGTCAATTGTGTTAAAGTACCGAGAGTGATTTGCCAATTGATTCTCGAAAGGAACGATCCTGGAACCCATGGATAAGATCTTTCAAAAAATCATCCGTAATAATTTCTCGGACCTGAAGGGGACAACTGTCGATGCGAGGGTTCCTGTGCCGCAGCTTTTGATCAATGAACTGATCGCAGAAACGCTGAAGGGAAACAAAACCATCGCCTCGATCCAGGCGTCTGTGCACCCACAAAATCGCGTCTCCCTGGATGTAAAAACAACCCTGCTGCCTTGGACTCTTAATCTCAAATTGAAGCTTGATAAAGAGGTGGATTTCGCCAGTTATTCCTCTCCCAAGATCAGAGCCTGGATGGAAAATAATCGTCTGCTCGGAAGCCTGGGCTCCCTGTTCAACGCGCTGCCGGAGGGGATCAAGCTCTATGGCAATCAAGTTGTGATCGACCTGGGAGCGTTTCTTCCCGAGCCGGAGCAGCGCAGACTCCTGAGTCTGGTCAAGTCAGTTGGCATTCAAACCGAAGAGGGGAGAATTAATTTGGATGCCAAAATCGAGGTCGATCAGTAGGGCGGATATAAATCTTTTCCCTGATTTTGCACGTACTTTCTTAATATCTCTTGAAAGGCTGGTAAAATCGCATAGTCAAATTACTCAAGGAGGCAGGAGTGGCGAGGCGAATTATTGGTCCCGATGTAAGTTTTTATCAAGATGATCCCAGTACGCCGCAAGAGATCAATTTCCAGCGGATGGACCTCACGACTGATTTCGTCATTATCCGGGCGGGGCAGAACCTGTGGGCAGATTCTGATTTTAGGAACAACTGGCGACGCGCTAAAGAGGCTGGGATGCCCCGCGGCTCCTACTGGTTCTACGACAGCCGGGCGGAGCCGAGACAGCAGGCGGAGTTGTGGTTCAATCTGCTGAATGGCGACCTGGGCGAATTGCCTCTCTTCCTTGACCTCGAAGAATCGTATCGCGGCACCTACACGGGCTGGCCGCACTGGAAGACCTTTCTGGAGCGACTCCGAAACCTGGCGGGCTCGAAGGAAATTGGGATCTACACGGCATTCTTCTACTGGAACAGCAATGCGCCTCTCAGCCAGCCCAATGAGCTGGAATATTTTCACCGTTTTCCTCTGTGGATCGCAAATTATGGTGTGACCCAGCCGCAGGTGCCCCGTCCGTGGGGTGCAAATGAATGGCTGTTCTGGCAGTTCACTGCCTCGGGGGATGGTCCGTTTTACGGGGTGGAAAGCCTGGAGATCGACCTGAATTTCTTCAACGGCGAAGCGCAGGCGTTTGCAAATCGTTTCAACGTGCCTCTTCCCACAGATCCAATTCCGCCGGACCCGGAAGGAAACCGGTACCGGGTGAACGCGGGGACGTTGAATGTACGCGAGGGACCGGGCACCAGCTTCCGGGCGATCGGCTTTTTTCGCAGGAATGAGATCGTCGAGGCCCTCGAAGCGACCGTGGATGGAACCTGGCTGCGCGTCCGCCGACTCAGTGATGGGTTAACGGGATGGGCCGCGGCTGCTTATCTGGTCAAGCTGGATACGCCTCCTCCACCGCCGCCCCCGCCTCCGCCTCCGCCCGTCGGAGATCGTTATCGCGTTATCGCCACCTCGCTCAATGTGCGCGAGGGACCTGGCACCAGCTTCCGATCGATCGGGCTCCTGAGCCGCAACGATGTGGTGGAATCGCTCGAATTCAACGCGGACGCTACCTGGATGCGCCACCGCCGCCTCACAGACGGGTTATCCGGCTGGTCTTCAACGCAATTTCTTGAGAAGGTCACCACGACCCCACCGCCGCCACCTCCCACCGGCGATAAATACCGCGTGACGGCGAGCCGGCTTAACATCCGCTCAGGACCGGGGACGCAGTTCACTTCACTTGGGTTGCTGGAGTTCAATGAGGTTGTTACGGCGATTGGAGTCAACCCGGATGGCACCTGGAGACAGGTCCGGCGAAGCGACGGCCTAACAGGCTGGTCCTCTGCTCAGTTCCTCACTCTTGTCCCGGATACGCCGCCTCCACCCCCACCTCCTCCAGGCGATGTGGCGGGGAACTGGTACCGCGTCACAACAAACCTGAATGCGCGCCAGGGTCCCGGAACAAATTTCAACATCATTGGAGTGCTGAACAAGGATGAAGTGGTCGAGGCGCTCGATGCCAATGCGGATCAAAGCTGGATCCGCATCAGCCGCGTGGATGGCTGGTCCGCCTGGGCTTCGGCTGGTTTCCTGACAAAGGTCGGGGAGAATCCGGCATCGATCACGCAGAACATCTTCAAAGGCGTGACATATTATCGCAACGAGCGCACAACACCGCGCGCCCTGATCTGGCATGTGATCGAGGTCGATACGCGTACCACAGAAGGCTTGCGCTTCCTGGTGACGCCGCCATTGCGCGACACGGTCCCGCAGTTATGCACGCGCACCACCTCGCAGTTCCTGGACGATCACGATATGCAGATCGCCATCAACGGAGATGGATATTTCTATCTCGATCCTGTAGATTATCCTCCCCAGAGTTACTGTTCCAATAGTGATCCGGTCAAGCTGATCGGATACGCGGCGTCACGCGGCAAGGTCTATTCTCCAAAGGCGCAGGGACACCCGGTTTTGTACATTAATCAGCGCAACGAAATCACCTTCGACGCCCCCAAGGGAAAGATCTTTAACGCCATCTCAGGCGACCGTATGCTGGTGTCCAGGGGAAACAAGGCTGCTGGGCTGGATACGCAGATCTTCAATCCACGCACCGCGATCGGAATCAATCAGAATGGTCGCTATGTGTACTTGTTGGTCATCGATGGACGAGAAACCAGTATCGGCGCCACGTTCAGCCAGACGGCTGATCTGTTGCTCTCCCATGGCGTCTATCACGCCATGGCACTGGATGGCGGTGGTTCTTCCACAATGGTAGTGGAAGGAGTCAACCGTTTGCCGCGCCTGCTCAATACACCCGTCAACCAGGACACGCCGAAGAAAGAACGGCCTGTGGCAAATCACCTTGGGATTTCCCTGAAAAAGTAAAAGCGCTCTTACCTTCTGAATGGCAACGACACCTTCCGCAGTGCTACGAGAGATACCGGGTCCACGCGGGCGACTCTTTCTGGGTGTGATGCCTGAAATGGTCGGCGATATGCTCGGGTTGTTCACGAGGACTGCCCGGGAATATGGCGGCATCGCACAGTTTAAATTGCTGAACAAGAGCTATCTGCTGGTGACAAATCCTGATTACGTCAAGTATATTTTGCAGGATAACTATAAGAACTACATTCGTGGGCGGAGCGTGGAAACGGGACGAGTGCTATTAGGGAATGGTCTTCCGCTCACCGATGGCGATTTCTGGCTGCGTGAACGGAGGATGCTCCAGCCTGCCTTCCACCGCGAGCGGTTGGGAAAGCTGGTCGATACGGTCACGACGGTGATCGATACCTTCATGCAGGATTGGTCAGGGAAAGCAAAGCAGGCTCAGATCCTTGACCTGGATGACGAGATGATGCGGCTCACGCTGACCGCCATTATCAAATCCATGTTCAGCTCGCCGATCGATGACAAGATCCCTTCCTT
>Ga0075429_100002036_pt1 | contig 16825 bp, 12 predicted proteins | sample RhiMetdeltSRZDD3_FD_75295 | JGI IMG/M metagenome (GOLD analysis project Ga0075429, IMG submission 75295) | Populus rhizosphere microbial communities from Tennessee, USA - Rhizosphere MetaG P. deltoides SRZDD3 | ecosystem: Host-associated > Plants > Roots > Rhizosphere > Soil | place: USA... | reverse complement strand
CCCGGCGATGAGCACGTACTCGAAGGTGACCCGTTTTCTGAAAGCCCGCGCCGCCTGCAATACCTCATCCATCGGATATTTCTTCTGGATCGGCATGAGCCGAAGCCGTTGGCCCTGCGCCGGCGCGTGCAGCGAGATGGCAAGGCGGAACTGCTCGGGGCGCTCCGCCAGTGCCAGCATGCCGGGAATGATGCCGACGGTGGACACGGTAATGTGGCGCGCCCCAATTCCCAGTCCGGCGGGGTCGTTCAGGATGGTGAGCGCGGTGTCGACGGCGGACCAGTTGAGCAGTGGCTCGCCCATTCCCATGAACACGATATTCGTCGGCTTCTCGGCCGGATTTGCCAGCACGATCTGGCGGACCTGACCGGCGATTTCCCAGGCCGACAGGTTGCGGCGGAACCCCATCAATCCGGTGGCGCAGAAGACGCAGCCGAGGGCGCACCCCGCCTGGGAGGAGATGCAGAGGGTCAGGCGGCTGCCGCTGGGAATCAGCACCGATTCGATCGCCTCGCCGTCGCCAAGCCGCCAGAGATACTTGCGGGTTCCGTCGGTGGACTGCTGGATCGTCTCCGCGGTGAGCCCGGGCAGCGGAAAGGCAGCCTCGAGCTCGGCGCGAAGCGCCGCCGGGAGCTCGGTGGCGTCCTGCCACGTCCCGACCGGCGCCATCCAGAGGCGGCGGTGCATCTGGGCAACCCGGTACCCGGGAAGTCCCCGCTCCCGGGCCCACAGCGCGAGGCGTGCTCTGGCGTCCTTCGGCGTCTGATCCAGGGGAGAAATCGAGGGGGTGGCTGCGCGCGTCATGGGGGGAATGTAGTCATTCGTTGCTTGATCCACCTCTTTGCGCCCGTTACGTTTGCGCCATGTTCCCCACCTCGCTTCGAACCCATTCCGGCGGTCTCCTGACGGGCGACGACGCGGGCCGCACGGTGCGGCTCGGCGGCTGGGTGCATCGCCGGCGGGATCTTGGCGGACTGGTCTTTATCGATTTGCGCGACCGGCATGGATTGGTGCAGCTCTCGTTCGATCCGGCGTACACTCCGAAGGACGTGATCGAGCGCGCAGCGGACTGCGGCGTCGAGACCGTCGTACTGGTGTCCGGAACCGTGGTCCGGCGGCCCACCGCGGCGCGCGATGCCGGTATGGGCTCCCGGGAAGTCGAGGTCCAGGTCAGCGGGCTCGAGGTCGTCGGTCCGGCGGTGACACCGGCGATTCCGGTCGGGCGGAAGGAAAACGAAGAGCTTCCCGCGGAGGAGCTGCGCCTCAAGTACCGGGTCCTCGATCTTCGCCGGCCCGAGCTTCAGAGCAATCTCATCCTGCGGCACCGGTTGCTGCAGCGCGCTCGCCGCTCCCTCTCGGAGCAGGGCTTTCTCGAGGTCGAGACGCCGATCCTGACCAAGCCGACTCCGGAGGGTGCCCGGGATTATCTGGTTCCGTCCCGGGTGCATCCAGGTGAATTCTACGCGCTGCCGCAATCACCCCAGATCTACAAACAGCTGCTCATGGTGGCGGGGTTCGACCGCTATTTCCAGATTGCGCGGTGTTTCCGGGATGAAGACCTCCGCGCCGATCGGCAGCCGGAGTTCACCCAGATCGATCTCGAAGCATCCTTCGTGACGCAGGAGGACATCCTCTCCGTCGTGGAGTCGGTGCTCGTCGCGCTCTGGGACGAGGCGGGGCATCCGATCTCCCGGCCCTTTCCCCGGCTCGGATGGCGCGAGGCGATGGAGCGGTTTGGAATCGACAAGCCCGACCTTCGCTATGGTTTCGAGATCCGCGACCTCACCACCACCGTGGGGGCCGGCGCGGCGCCCTTTCTGCGGGATGCCCTCGCCGCCGGAGGGCGGGTGCGCGGCCTGGTGGCACCGGGGGCGCAGGCCGTCTCCCGCAAGGATCTCGACGGGTTCGGCGCGATGGCAAAGGACGCCGGGGCGGGAGGTCTGATCTGGGCCCGGAAGGGCGGCGAATGGGAAGGGCAGGGGGTCAAGGCCATCGGCACCGAGGCGCTGCACGCCCTGAGCGCCGCCGAAGGAGACCTTCTGCTCGCGGTGGCGGGGTCGGACGCCGTGACGTCTCCGGCGCTGCATGCGGTTCGCACCGCGCTCATCCGTCGCTTGGCGCTGTCCCCGACGACGGAGCACGCCTTTGTCTGGGTGGTGGATTTTCCGCTCTTCGAGCGGGACTCCGAGACCGGTGGTCACACCTTTGTGCACCATCCCTTCACGGCCCCGCACCCCGACGATGTTCGCTATCTGGAGACCGATCCCGGTCGTTGCCGGGCGGTGCACTATGACGCGGTGTACAATGGCACCGAGCTGGGGAGCGGTTCGATCCGGATCACCAATCCCGAGGTGCAGCGTACCATCTTCGGCCTGCTGGGGATCTGCCCCGAGGAAATCCGTCGCCGCTTCGGGTTTCTCCTCGACGGCCTCGCCGCCGGCGCGCCTCCGCACGGCGGATTCGCGGTCGGCTTCGACCGCGTGGCCATGCTGCTCGCGGGCACGCAGTCGCTGCGCGATGTGATCGCGTTTCCCAAGACGACCGCGGCGCGGGCCCTCTTCGAAGGTGCGCCGACGACGGTAGCCCCAGCCGATCTCGCCGCGCTCGGCCTGTCGGTGACCGGATGAAAGGTCCCGGTGCGGAGGAGATCACGCAGCGGATCAGCATCGAGGGCGCCGATCCCCTGCTGCTGGGCGGCGTCAATGACGTGAATCTCACCGAGCTGGAGCGGGCCACCTCCGCCCGGGTGTCTCTGCGGGGGGAATCGCTGACGATCACCGGCACGGTGGACCAGGTGGAGCGCGCCGCCACGGTGGCGCAGGGACTGCTCGACATCGCCCGGATCGGGGAAGCGGTCTCGGTCGAAGATGTCTATCGCTTTGCCCAGGATGGGGTCCCGCTCGACGGTCCGCTCGCCGGCGGGGAAGGCAAGATCGTGCTGCCGGGTCTCCGGCGCGCCATCGCGCCGAAGACGGCCGGACAGCGCGATTACGTCCAGGCGATCGCGACGACCGACATCGTGGTGGGCATCGGGCCGGCGGGCACCGGGAAGACCTACCTTGCCGTGGCCAAAGCGGTGGAAGCCCTGGCCCGCAAGCGGGTGAAGCGAATCATTCTCGCCCGGCCCGCCGTGGAAGCCGGCGAGTCCCTCGGGTTTCTCCCCGGCGACCTGCAGGCCAAGGTGGATCCGTACCTCCGGCCCCTCTACGACGCGCTCGAGGACATGATGCCGCAGGAGCGGGTGCAGAAGGCGCTGGAGCAGCGCGTCATCGAGATCGCGCCGCTGGCGTACATGCGCGGGCGCACCCTCAACGACGCGTTCATCATCCTGGACGAAGCCCAGAACGCCACCGGGGCCCAGATGAAAATGTTCCTCACCCGCCTCGGGGTGAACAGCAAGGTCGTGGTGACCGGCGACAAGACGCAGGTGGACCTGCCGAAGCGCGAGGATTCCGGGCTCATCCAGATCGAGCGCATCCTCCCGGGCATCGAGGGGATCGCGTTCTGTTACCTCGGCGAAGGCGACGTGGTCCGGCACCGCCTGGTGCGCGAGATCATCCGGGCATATGCCGAGGACCAGAACGGATGAGCTCAGGCGCAAAGGCGCAAGGACGCAAAGACGCAAGGTGACCGTTGCAGTTTCAGGGCGTTCGCATCCGCTCCGTCACACTGCCGTCGTCCGGGTGGTTGAGGCGGTGCTTCGCGGGGAACGACGCGCGGCGACGATTTCGGTTTCCTTCGTCGGGCGCGAACGGATGATCGCGCTCAACGCCCGCTGGAAGCGGCGCGAGGAACCCACCGACGTGCTGGCCTTCACGCTGACCGATCCGCGCGGCGGGCTCGCGGGTGACGTCTACATCTGCCCCTGGGTTGCCGTCCGCGAGGCCCGGGCTCGCGGGATTCCCCTTGGCCAGGAGCTGCATCGTCTCGTGGTGCACGGCGTGCTGCACGTTCTCGGCTACGACCACCCGCCCGGTGAGGAGCGGACGGTGTCCCCCATGTGGCGCCGCCAGGAGCGGTACCTGAGGGCGGCGCGGTGATTGCCTCCGTCCTCTCGGCGCTGCAGCTCTGGGTGGCGCTCCTGGCCGGGCTGTTCACCCTCTGGGCGGCCGCGGTCGCCCTCGCCGAACAGGACGACGCGGGTGTCCCCCGTCTGCTCACGCCCTCTTCGGGCTCCGCGGCGGGCCCGCTTCCGCCGGCGCGCAGCCTCCACGTTCTCCATCTGGCGCTTCTCGCGATCGCGGCTGCCCTCGCCGGCACCGCGCTGGCGTGGTGGGCTTGGGATGCCTCGGAGGCGTTGTTCCGGTATTGGCTCGCGGTCCTTCTGGTCTGGATTCTCGGGGAAGTTGCGCCCCGCCTCTGGGCAGCCAACGAGCCGGGCTCGGTCAGTTTCGATGGACCGTTCGTCCAGCACACCCTCACGGTCTTCCGTCCGCTGCTGACTGCCGTCGCCTGGGTCGATCGCGGGTTCCGGCCGCGCCGCAGCTTGCCCCACGACAGCCAGATCGCCGAGCGCCAGATGCTGACCGGCGTGCTCGCGCTCGCGGAGATGTCGGTGTCCGACGTGATGACTCCGCGGCTCGACATCATCTCGGTGGACTTTTCAGCAAGCCGGGACCAGGTGATCGATACCTTTCGCCAGTCGGAGCACTCCCGCCTATTGGTGGTGGATGGCGATCCCGACTCGGTGACCGGCGTCATGTACGCCAAGGACCTGCTTCCCGGACTCGGCCCCACGACCGGTCCGGACGACTGGCACCCGCTCATCCGTCCGGTGGAATGCGTTCCCGAAGCCAAGTCGCTGGACCGGCAGTTGCGCGATTTTCAGCGCAGCGCCAGCCATCTCGCGGTCGTGGTCGACGAATTCGGCGGAACCTCGGGCATCGTGACGCTCGAGGATGTGCTGGAACAGATCGTCGGGGAGATTCGCGACGAGTATGACACCGACGAAGTGGCGCCGGTGCAGCGGCTTTCCGAGGGTGGCTGGGCGGTGCAGGGCGGAGTGTCGCTCGCCGATCTGGAGAGCGAGGTCGGGCGCAGCTTTGCGCGGGAGGATGTCAGCACCGTGGGTGGACTGGTGCTGGCAGTCCTGGGACGGGTTCCGCGCGCCGGAGAATCCTTTCTCGTCGATGGATTCCGCCTGACCGTCGACCAGGTGGCTCGCCGGCGGATCCGTCGCGTGACCGTGACGCCGGAGGCTCCGGTGGCGTTGACACCGGCGGCCCCGGAGCCCAGACCATGATCTGGACCGTCGTCCTGCTCGGTCTGCTGCTGACGGTGTTCGGTGCCACCACCGCGGCCGCTCTCATCACCTCGAGCCGCAGCCAGCTCGCCGAGGTAGTGGCACGCCGGCTCCGCGGTGGCAAGGACTCCCTGGCGTGGCTCGCGCCGCTCGAGCGGGACCTTGCCGCTGCGTCGATTACCACGACGCTCGGCATTGCGATGCTCGGCGCCGTCTTTCCCGGCATTTTCGCCGGAGCGACGCTTCCCCGTCTGCTCCTGCTGCTGGTGCTCTTTGCGATCCCCGCGGTGCTGCTGAGCGGATATGTCCTCCCCCGGTTTCTCACCTACCGGCGCGCCGCCAAGGTCGCCGAGCACTGCCGGCCGATTCTCCGCCCCTGGGCCGGGGTGCTTGCCGGCATTCTCCCCTCGCCGAGGGTGCGTCCGGAGAGTCTGATCACCGAGCTCTGGCGGGAGCGGGCGCGGACCGGAGTCGCGCCCGACGATGAGCTGCTCCGGGTCGGCGGCGTCATCAATTTTTCGCAGCGCACCGTGCGGAGCGTGATGACGCCGCGCACCGACCTCATCGCGCTGCCCGAGGAAGCGTCGGTCGAAGAGGTTCGCGCCGCCTTCGTCCAAAGCGGGTACACTCGTCTGCCGGTTTACCGCGGCACGCTGGATGAGATGGTTGGCATGGTGCACGCCTTCGATCTCTTCAGGCTCAACCCCGGCGATCCGCTGCCGGTCCGGCCGCTCGCCGTGGCCCCGGCCAGCCGAAGCTGCGGGGACGTGCTGCTCGACATGCAGCGGGAGCGGCGGCATCTCGCCATCGTGCTCGACGAATTCGGCGGAACCCTGGGGATCGTGACGCTGGAGGATCTGCTCGAAGCGATGGTGGGAGAGATCGTGGACGAGGATGAGCCGGTTCCCCCCTTCACTGCGGTCAGCGCGGCCAGCCCTGACCTGGTCGAGTTCGAAGGCAGCGTCCCGGTTTCCGAGGTGGAAGATCGGTTCGGGGTGAGTCTGCCCGAGGGCGAGGCAACGACCGTGGGTGGCCGCCTCGCCGAGCTCGCCGGGCGCTTCCCGGCAACCGGCGAGCGCTTCCTGATCCGGGGGCTCGAGGTCGATGTGCTTCAGGCCACGCGAACCCGGATCGAGCGCCTCCTGGTACGCCGCGGATCGCCCGCCACCGTCCCGCTCGATCGGGGCACGCCATGACCAGGAAGCCGCTGGGGCCGGCGAAGATGATCGGGCTGCTGCGCGAGGGCAATGTCAGCGAGTTCTTTGCGCGGGCCCGGATGCTCGAGCCGGCCGATCTTGCCGACGTGCTGGCGCTGGCGGATGACGACGAGCGGGTCGAAATCGCCAAGCTGCTGCCGCCCGACCTCACCGGCGACGCGCTGATCGCGATGCCGGACCTGGAGCACGCCGAGGATACCCTCGCCGCGCTGACCACCGAGCAGGCCGCCGAAATCGTCGGGGTGATGCCGGACGACGATGCTGCCGACATCCTCGGCGAGCTCGAGCCGGAGCAGCAGCAGCGGATCCTCTCGGCGGTCGAACCCGAGGAGCGGCGCACGGTCGAGCGGCTGCTCGAGTACGACGAGGAATCCGCCGGCGGCCTGATGACCGGGGCCATGGTCACCGTGAACGAAGACGAGGCGGTGCGCGATGCCCTCGAGAACATCCGGAAGCAGGCCGAGGACGTGGAGGAGTTCGCCGAGGTCTACGTGCTCGACCAGAACCGGCGACTCCTCGGAATCCTGGGCTTCAAACAGCTGGTGCTGGGAGCGCCGGACCGCCCGGTGCGGGAGCTGATGCAGGAGCCCGACGTCACGGTCGGGCCGGAGATGGACCAGGAAGAAGTGGCGCGACTGATGGCGCGGTATAACGTGCCCAGCATTCCGGTGGTGGACCGGGAAGGCCGCCTCCTGGGCCGGATCACCTTCGACGACGTGTCCGACGTGGTCGAGATGGAGGCGACCGAGGACCTCCTGCGATTCGGCGGCGTCTCCGCGACCGAGGATCTCGGCGCCCGCTGGTTCGAGGCGGTGAAGACCCGGCTCCCCTGGCTGCTGGTCAACCTGGTGACCGCCTCGGTGGCGGGAGGAGTGGTCGCCTATTTCCAGCCGAACATCAGCCGCTTCATCGCGCTCACGGTCTGGATGCCGGTGATCGCGGGCATGGGGGGAAATACCGGGACTCAGGCCCTGGCCGTCACGGTGCGGCGGCTGGCGCTCGGGCTCATCTCCCAGGACGACTTCCGCCGCGTCATCGCCAAGGAGGCGCTGGTCGGGATCACCAACGGCCTCGCGCTGGGTGTCGTCGCGACCATCGTCGCGCTGCTCACCGGAAAAACCGCGATGTTCGGCCTGCTGGTCTTTCTTGCCATGTCGGGGAACCTGCTGGTCGCCGGCTTCGCCGGCGCGGCCATCCCGCTCCTGCTCAAACGCTTCAATATCGATCCTGCCATCGCGTCGTCCATCTTCGTGACCGCGTTCACCGATGTCTGTGGCTTTACGCTGCTCCTCGGGTTGGGGGGGATGCTGCTGTTGTAAGAGGCAAGGAGGCAAGGAGGCAAGGTGAACTGCCTTGCCTCTTTGCCACTTTGCCTCTTTGCGCCTTACCTTCCAGCATGGATCTCGACTCGCTCACCACCGACCTTGCCGCGGGCCGGACCGCGGCATTGGCGCGGGCGATTTCCATCGTGGAAAACGGCCGGCCCGGCTTCGAGCAGCTGCTCGCCGCGGTGCATCCGCGACTGGGCCGGGCGCACCGGGTCGGGATCACCGGCCCGCCCGGCGCGGGCAAATCGACGCTCACTCGGCAGCTGGTGCAGGCCTGGCGCGAGCGAGGACTCACCGTCGCGGTCGTGGCGGTCGATCCCACCAGCCCGTTTTCCGGAGGAGCCCTGCTCGGCGACCGGATCCGGATGGAGTCGGTGGCCATGGACCGCGGGGTGTACATCCGCTCGATGGCGACCCGAGGCTCGCTCGGCGGGCTCGCCACCAGCACTCGCGAGGTGTGCGACGTCCTCGATGCCGGCGGATTCGACCGCATCCTGATCGAGACGGTCGGCGTGGGGCAGTCGGAGCTCGCGGTCACCGGGATGGCGGACTCCACCGTGCTGCTGCTGGTGCCCGAATCGGGTGACGCCATCCAGACCCTGAAGTCCGGCGTGATGGAAGCGGCAGACCTCTACGTCGTCAACAAGGCCGACCGTCCCGGCGCCGAGAAGCTCGCGCGCGAGATCGAAGTGACGCTCGGCATCCGGATGGGCAACGCCTTTCGCGGGATGAAGGCGCACCATGGCGTGGATCTCAAGGCGGCGGAGGCGAAGCGGCAAGGCGGCACAGCGGCTGCCGGCGATGGAATCCATGGCACCCCGGGCTGGGAGCACCCGGTGCTGCTCACCGCCGCGTCGAAGGGCGAGGGCACCGACGCGGTGATCGAGGCGCTCGAGCAGCACCACCGCTGGATGCGGGACACCGGCGAGCTGGCGCTGCGGCGCACCAAGCGACTTGCCGCGAGGACGCGCGAGGTGGTGGACCGGTCGGTCCATCGCTGGATCTGGCAGGAGACCCGCGCCGAGGAGATGGTGCGGGAGCGCCTCGATGATCTGTCCGCCGGGCGGATCAGCCCGTACGAGCTGGCACACGACATCGTTGCCGGTGTGAAGGAAGGAGCCCGGGTATGAGCGCGCGCGACGCGGAGCTGGAGCGGCTGCGGGCCGAGATCGCGGCCTGGCGGACGGCCTACGGCAAGCTGCCGGTGCGACGGGACGTCGAATTCTCGAGCGTTTCGGGGCGCCCGGTCGAGCCGGTGTACACCCCGCTCGATCTCGACGCGACCCTCGGCGACGCGGCGGAGCTGCCGGGGATCTGGCCCTTCACCCGCGGCATCCATCCCACCATGTATCGCGGGAAGCTGTGGACGATGCGGCAGTTTGCCGGCTTCGGCACGGCGGAGGACACCAACCGGCGCTACAAGTTCCTGCTGGAGCGGGGACAGACCGGCTTGTCCGTCGCGTTCGATTTTCCCACGCTGATGGGATACGACTCCGACCATCCGCGCTCCGAGGGAGAGGTGGGCAAGTGCGGCGTCGCGATCTCGAGTCTGGCCGACATGGAAACCCTCTTCGACGGGATTCCGCTCGATCGGGTGTCCACCTCGATGACCATCAATGGGCCGGCGGCGATCCTGTTCTGTTTTTACGTGGCGGCCGCCGAGCGGCAGGGCGTGGATCTCCGGAAGCTCCAGGGCACGGTGCAGAACGACATCCTCAAGGAGTACATGGCGCAGCACGCGTGGGTGTATCCGCCGGAGCCCGCGCTCAAGATCATCGTGGACATGTTCGAGTGGGCAGCGGAGCACACGCCGCAATGGAACACGATTTCGATTTCGGGGTACCACATTCGCGAGGCGGGGGCCACGGCGGCGCAGGAGCTGGCGTTCACACTCGCCAACGGATTCTCCTACATCGAGCACGGCGTCGCGCGCGGCCTGGCGGTCGATACCTTCGCGCCGCGACTCTCCTTCTTCTGGGACGTTCATAACGATTTCTTCGAGGAGATCGCCAAGATGCGCGCCGCCCGCAGGATCTGGGCGCGCCATCTCAGGGAGCGCTACCAGGCGCGGGACGAGCGCAGCTGGAAGATGCGGTTTCACTGTCAGACCGCCGGCGTGACCCTCACCGCCCAGCAGCCGATGAACAATATCGTCCGCGTGGCGTATCAGGCGCTGGCGGCGGTGCTGGGGGGAGCCCAGTCGCTCCACACCAACGCCCTCGACGAGACCCTCGCCCTCCCCACCGAGGAATCCGTCCGTATCGCGCTCCGGACTCAGCAGATTCTGGCCTCGGAAACCGGGGTTCCCAATACCGCCGATCCGCTGGGCGGCTCCTACTACGTCGAAGCGCTCACCGACCAGATGGAGCGCGAGGCCGAAGCGCTCTTCGCGGAGATCGAGGCGCAGGGCGGCGTCGTTCCCGCGATCGAGTCGGGATGGTTCCAGCGCCAGATTGCCCAGAGCGCCGCCCGCTTCCAGGCCGAGCTGGAGAGTGGACGCCGGGTCATCGTCGGCGTCAACGATTTCGTGGAGGAGGAGGCGACGCCGCCGATCATCCTCCGCATCGGCGACGACGCTGAGCGGGTCCAGCGGGCCCGGATGACGCGGCTGCGCGCCGAGCGGGATCAGAGCCGGGTCGAGGCCACGCTCGCCGCGCTCCACGCCGCCGCCGTCGCCGACCGCAATGTGATCCCCGAGATGCTGGACTGCGCCCGCGCCTATTGCACCCTGTTCGAGATTCGTGAGGTGCTGGAGCGGGTGTACGGCGCCTACCGCGAACCGGTCTTCTTCTAGGAGCGTCATGGCATCGCGCGCTCTGAACGAGATCCGGCGCCAGCTCCAGCGGTTGCTGCGGCTGCCCTCGGGCAAACACTGGATCGTGAGCTGTTACCTCAAGCTGGAGCCGCGCGACCGCTCGCGGGGCAAGTACCTGATCAAGCTCAAGAATCGCATTCGGGAGGTCATCGAGGCCCTGCCGGCGGAAGGTCTCGACCGGCAGGAGACCGAGCAGGTGATCGGCGACCTCCACAAGCTTCAGGTCATGCTGCAGCGTCCCGATGCCCTGCCGCCGACCCAGGGGCTCGCCGTCTTCGTCTCCAAGCCGCTCGGGCTCTTCGAGGTGATTCCGCTTCCCCGGGTGCACCGGTCCCGGCTGCTGGTGGACCGGACCCCCCTGGTGCGGGAGCTTGCCGCCCTCGAGGATGAGGTGGGCCGCCTGCTCATGGCCGACGTCGACAAGAGCGGCGCCACGATCTACGAAGTCACCGCCTTCGAGGCGCGCAAGATCGCCGACATCGAAGCCGCGGCGCGCAAAGGCGGCCGCTTCCACAGCGACCGCCACGAGGCGCCGGGCAAGGGAGAACACGGCTTCCACAACCGGCTTCGACACGAGCGCGACCAGCTCTTCGACGCCGTCGCGGCCAGGTTGTTCGATCTGGACCGCCGGGAACCGGTGCGGGGCATCGTGCTGGCCTCGGCGGGCACCGAAGCCGAATCGTTGCGGATGTTTCTGCATCCGTACATCGCCGGCAAAGTGGTGGGCACGGCTCGAATGCCGCGACGGAAGGCCCCGCTCGGCGCGGTGCATGCGACCGCGCTCGATGTGCGGGAAGCATTCGAGCGCCGGCTGGAACGCCACCTGGTTGCCGAAATGCTGCTGGGGCAGGGCTCCGGCTGGTCGGTGAACGGCATCGCGCCGACGCTGGAAGCGCTGGCCAAGGGGCAGGTGCGCACGCTGCTGGTGCGCGCCGATGCCAGCGTTCCCGGGTTTCGCTGCGGGGCGACCGGGAGACTGACATTGAACGCCCGGGATTGCCGGAGCCTCGGCGAGGCGATACCGGTGCCCGATGTGATCGACGACGCGATCGAAGAGGCCCTGCGCCAGCGGGTCGACCTCGACGTCGTCTTCGAGCCCGATGCGGCGGAGACGATCAACGGGATCGCGGCGCTGCTGAGATTCAGATAAAACGAGCGAAGAGCGAATAGCGAGGAGCGAAGAGAACAGCCGCTTCGCACTTCGCTCTTCGCGACTCCCATGCAAGGAGTTGTGTGGCGAAACCACGAACCCGACCGATAAGAATCCTGGTCGCCAAACCGGGTCTGGATGGCCACGACCGCGGCGCCAAAGTGGTTGCCGCCGCCCTGCGCGACGCGGGGATGGAGGTCATTTACACCGGGTTGCATCAGACTCCGGAGATGATCGCGACCGCGGCCGTCCAGGAGGACGTGGACGTCGTGGGGCTCTCGATCCTGAGCGGCGCCCACATGACGCTCTTCCCCCGGGTCCGCCAGCTGCTCGACGAGATGGGCCGCAAGGACGTCCTCCTGACCGGCGGCGGCATCATCCCGATCGAGGACATCGAGGCGCTCCAGCAGCGGGGCGTCGGGCGGCTCTTCGGACCCGGCACGCCCACCACCGACCTCATCCACTACATCCACGCCTGGGCGGCCGAGCATCTTGAAGCCTGACGCTCGTCCTCCCCGGAGCTCCCGTCTGCGCGAGCTGACCGCGGAGTACCGCGCCCTCGCCGGCAAACTCGCGGAGGGCGGCGGCGCGGCGCGGGTCGCGAAGATGCACCAGCAGGGCAAGCTCTCGCCCCGGGAGCGCGTCGCCAAGCTCCTCGATCCTGGCGCCCCCTGGTTCGAGATCGGATTGCTGATCGCTTATGACCGGTACGACGGACAGGCGCCCGGTGCCGGGGTCATCACCGGGGTGGGCACCGTCGGCGGGCGCGAAGTTGTCGTCGTCGCGAACGACGCCACCGTCAAGGCCGGCGCCTGGTGGCCGGAGACCATTCCGAAAATGCTGCGCGCCCAGGAGATCGCGATGCGGCAGCGCATCCCGATTGTCTACCTCGTGGACAGCGCGGGTGTGAATCTTCCGTATCAGGGTGGGGTGTTCCCGGGCCAGTACGGCGCGGCGCGAATCTTTTACTACAATGTCATCATGCGCCGCTATCTCCACGTGCCCCAGATCGCGGCGGTGATGGGAAGCTGCGTGGCCGGTGGCGCGTACCTGCCGGCATTGTCCGATGTCATCTTCATGGTCGAAGGCACCAGCTTCATGGGTCTCGGCGGTCCCAACCTGGTCAAGGGCGCCACCGGTCAGACCGTGGACGGCGAAACGCTCGGGGGCGCGCGCACCCACACCGAGATCAGCGCCGTGGCGCACTATACCGCCGCCAACGACGCGGAGTGCCTGGCCAGGATCCGGGAGTACATCGGTCGGCTGCCGCTCGCCAGCGGGGTACCACACCACCTGGTCCCTTCGGTCGAGCCGGCGTCTCCCGCTGAAGCGCTCTATGACATCCTGCCGCACGATCACCGGATGGCGTACGACATGCACGAAGTGCTGCGCTGCCTCCTGGACGGCGGAGCATTCGACGAGTTCCAGCCCGGCCTGGCGAAGGAGATGTTGTGCGGACACGGCCGGATCGAGGGGCGCCCCGTCGCGGTGATCGCGAATCAGCGGGGCGTCATCAAGGGCCGCCCCGGTGAGCGTCCCCGCTTCGGCGGGATCGTCTACACCGAGAGCGCCGAGAAGGTCGCGTATTTCATCGAGACCGCGAGCCGGGAGCGCCTGCCGATTCTGTTCATCCAGGATGTGAGCGGCTTCATGGTGGGCCCCGAGGCCGAGCACAGCGGCATCATCCGGGCCGGGGCCCGCTTCGTCGAGGCCATGGCCGCCGCGGTGGTGCCCAAGCTCGTCCTGACGGTCAATCACGCCTCCGGCGCCGGCTACTACGCGATGGCGGGGCAGGGGTTCGATCCCGATTTCATCCTGAGCTGGCCCAGCGGACGCATGGGGGTGATGGAGGGGGAGTCGGCGATCATGGCGGTGCACGGCACCGAAATCGACAAGGCAAAAAAGGAACAGCGGGAGCTCTCCGGCGAGATCCGCGCCGCGATCGAGCAGATGCGCGCCGATTACGAGAGGGATCTCGATGCCCGGCACGCCGCCGCCCGGGGACAGGTCGACGCGATCATCGCGCCGGAAGACACCCGGAGCGTTCTGGGGTTTCTCCTCCGCGCCACATCTCACTACGGGGGACCGCACCTGGGTCCCTTCGTGCTCCCTGCCATCGATGCCGCGCCGCCGGCCTGAGCGGCGCCGGCACTGGCGGGGGATCGCAACGCTCGGGCTCCTGGGGGCCTGCGCCATGAGCAAGACCGCCGGCCCGGGCGGTCCAGCACCTCAGCCGTCCCGTCCGGCCATCGTGGCCGACACCCCGCCCGCCACGATTCCCGGGCCCACCGTGAATCCTCCGCCCCTGCTTCGCCGTCCGATCGTGCCGCCTGACCTCGCGCATGCGCGGGGATGGATGCCGCGTGAAGCCACCGGAACGCCCGGGTTTCTCTCCGCGCACCCCGAGTGGGACGGGCGCGGGGTGTTGCTCGCCATTCTGGACAGCGGTCTCGATGCCGGGGTTCCGGGCTTCGACACCACAACGGCCGGTCGCGCCAAGGTGCTCGACCTCCGGGATTTTTCGGGGGAGGGAAGAATCCCCCTCACCGAGGCGGCGCTTTACGGCGACACCCTCATGGTCGCGGGCCGGCGCCTGATCGGTGTGAGCCGGGTGCGCGCGGTCGTCGCCAGCGGGTCGCTCTTTGCCGGCGTGTTTCGCGAACGACCGCTGGGCGAGGCCCCGGCGTCCGATGTCAACGACAATGCGACCGATTCGGATACCCTGGCGCTCCTGGTCGGCAAAGCGAGCGATGGCTGGGTGCTCTTTGCCGATACCGATGGCGACGGCTCGCTCGCCGACGAGCGTCCGGTGCACGACTATCTCACCGGCCGGGAAACCTTCGGCTGGCATCGCGCTGGTGAGCCGCCGCCCCTCACCCTCGCCGTCAACTTCACGGAAGGGTCTGAAGCCCCGCAGCTCGACCTGTTCTTCGATACCAGCGGTCACGGCACCCACGTCGCGGGGATCGCGGCGGCGCGGGGGATCGGAGCAGTGCCGGGATTCGATGGCGCAGCCCCGGGGGCACAGCTCCTCGGCCTCAAGATCTCGCGGAATGATTTCGGTGGCATCACCACGACCGGCAGTGTGCTCGCGGCCATGGACTATGCCATCAGGTTCGCGGCGGCTCGGCGCATGCCGCTCGTCCTCAACATGAGCTTCGGCGTCGGCAATGCGCGGGAGGGCGCGGCACGCCTCGATGGGCTCGTCGACTCGGTGCTCGCCGCCCATCCCGAGGTGGTCTTCGTGACCTCCGCCGGGAACGACGGTCCCGGCATGTCCACGATGGGGTTTCCCGGCTCGGCTCGACGGGCGATCACGGTCGGCGCGACCGAGCCCGGCGCCCTGTCCGATGCGATGCTGCTCACCGGGCGAGCGGGTCCCGACCTCATGATTTTCTTCAGCTCTCGTGGTGGCGAGCTGGCGAAGCCCGATGTCGTCGTCCCCGGGATCGCATACTCGACGGTGCCGCGCTGGGACACCGGCGAGGAGATCAAGGCCGGCACCAGCATGGCGTCGCCCCATGTGGCGGGGATGGTCGCGGTGCTCGCCTCCGGCGCGCTGGCCGAACGAAGGACGATTACCGCGGACGACATGCGGCGGGCGCTGACCGGCAGCGGACGACCGGTGCGTGGCGCCACCTTGCTCGATGCCGGCGCCGGCGTGCCGGAGCTGTCCCGGGCCTGGTCGATTCTCCGCGGACCGGCTCCCTCGGCCGAATTCGACGTTGAATCAGTAGACCGGCCGGGCGCTACGGCCGCCTTTCGGATCGCACCGGGACCGGCCGACTCGATGGTGCGCTTCCGTATCACCCGATACCGCGGGACCGGTCCGGTCGACGCGGTACTCGCCAGCGACGCCGAGTGGCTGGTCGCGCCAAAGCGGATTCGCCTCGACGGTCCCAGTACCGACATCGTGCTCATTCAGCGGCCGCCGGGAACGCCGGGGGAGCACGTCGGAGGAGTGCGGGCGACCGTGGCGGGTGTCGCGGGACCGCTGTTCACCCTGGTGAGTGGCGTGGTGGTGCCCGACGCCGATCGGACGATGCCGGTCCGGGTGACCCAGCGCCTCGCGGCCGGTGAGACGCGCCGGGTTGTATTTGCCGCGGACTCCGGTCGGCCGTTCCAGGTGCGGATCACGACGCCTGGGCCGGGGGAACGACTGATCGCGGCCTTGCACCTTCCGGGCGGCGAACCCAATCCGGGCGACAACGGCATCCCGGCAAGCGCCGACACGGCGGCGGCGGTATTCGACGTGGACGGGCGAGATGCCCGCAGCGGACTCTACGAGGCAGTCGCGGCGACTACATCGAGGGGGACGGCCACTGCGATGATTTCCGTGAATCCTGCCCCGGCGGCGCTCGCCATCTCCTCTGAAGCCGCCGGCTTGCTCACGACGACGCTGCGTGCCCTCACGGACTCGACTGTGCTCGGGCGTCTCCGGGTCGGCGTGATCGGGGGGGAACGGCGGCTGGTGTTGGCCGGATCGGGGGGAGCGGATGTTTCGACGCCGCTTCCACTCCCGGCCTGGGGCCGTCGCATGGTGATCGATCTGCATCTCGACGCCGACCTGTGGCCGCGATTCACCGATCTCGGGTTCACCCTCCTCGATTCCGAAGGGCGCATCCTGGGGAAGGAGCCGGTCAATTACCCGTTCGCCCGACTGGCGGTGACTCTCCCGCGGCAAACGGGTAACGGCACCGCGACGCTGGTGCTGTCGCCCGGGTTCGCCGAACCGGGCAGCACCGAGTCCTGGTCGGCCCGAATCACGGTCCGGATCGAGGCCGAAGGGGCGCTGAATCTCGGCACGGCGGAGGGCGAAGAGTTTTCACTGCAGCCGAAGGAAACCAGGAGATTTCAAAGCCGGGTCGGCGAGCTCCCCTGGCAGCTGCCCGACGGTTTCGCGCCCCTGGGGCTGTTCCTGCTCGAGAGCGCGGGCACCATCTGGTCATGGGAACACCGGCTCGAAAGCCCGAAGCCCGGTGTGAAGCCATGAGCCGGTCACAGATCGAATCGTATCGGCGGGACGGCGGGCTGTTTCTGACGCTGCGAGTCGGATCGGGTCCGCTGGACCCG
>Ga0075429_100002035_pt1 | contig 16830 bp, 14 predicted proteins | sample RhiMetdeltSRZDD3_FD_75295 | JGI IMG/M metagenome (GOLD analysis project Ga0075429, IMG submission 75295) | Populus rhizosphere microbial communities from Tennessee, USA - Rhizosphere MetaG P. deltoides SRZDD3 | ecosystem: Host-associated > Plants > Roots > Rhizosphere > Soil | place: USA... | reverse complement strand
CCCTGGGTGCAGCTGGGACACACGCTCGCGGTCTTGTCCAGGTCCCAGGCTCTCGCCTTGTGCAGGAAATCCTTGGAGATCAGCGAGCCGACCGGACAGAGGTCCACGACGTTGCCGGACCAGGGGTGATCGAGCCGCTGATCGGGATCGATGCCGATGTAGGCCCGGTCACCCCGTTCCGAGACGTTGAGCACCGGCGTCTCCGCAACGTCCTCCATGAACCGGACGCAGCGGGTGCAGAGGATGCACCGGTTGGGGACATAGAGCACATCGGGCCCGAAATCCTCGACCGGACTGAACCGCTTGGCGTAATCCGAGTAACGGGTCCCCGCCCGTCCCTCCTGAAAGACGTAGTCCTGCAGCTCGCACTCGCCGGCCTGATCGCAGATCGGGCAATCGAGCGGATGGTTGATGAGCAGGAACTCCAGCACCCCTTCCCGCGCCTTCATCGCCGGCTCGCTCATCACCTTGACGACCTGGCCCTCGGCCACCGTGGTCACGCAGGCGGGAAGGAGCTTGGGCGCCTTTTCCACTTCCACCAGGCACATCCGGCACACGGCGGGTGACGGCAGCGACGGATGGTAGCAATAGTGCGGCACCAGAACGCCGGCCTGCTTGGCGGCTTCGATGATGGTCGTTCCTTTGGGAACGCTCAACGCGACACCATCAATCGTTACGTTGACCAGCTCTGGACTCATGGAATTCCCTTGCCCGCGAAGAGCGAGTTGCGAAGCGCGACGAGGAAAAGCACGTCCGCTTCGCTCTTCGCGCTTCGCTCTTCCCTAAACATTGACCCTCGCCCGCTCCAGATACGCATCGAACTCAGAACGGAACTTTTGGATACCGGAGACGATTGGCGCCGCACAGCTGTCGGAGAGCACACAGATCGTCTTCCCGGTCATGTTGTCCGAGAGCTCCACCAGGAGATCGAGATCCTCCGGCTTGCCCTCCCCCTTGAGAATCCGCTCCAGGATCTTGGTGGTCCACGCGGTGCCTTCGCGGCACTGGGTGCACTGGGCACAGCTTTCGTGGGCGTAAAACTTGGCCAGCCGGTACACCTCGTAGACGATGTCGGCCGAGTCGTCCATGACGATGAACCCGGCTGAGCCGAGCATCGAGCCCTTTTCGACGATCCCCTCGTAATCGCAGAGGGCGGTCTCGGCTTCTTCGCGATTCATCAGCGGCACCGAGGAGCCGCCGGGTATCACCGCCTTGAGCGTGCGGCCGGGCCGCATGCCACCGGCCAGATCGTAGATCAGATCTTTCATGGGGAAGCCCATGGTGATCTCGAAGTTGCCGGGGCGCATCACATGGCCGCAGACCGAAAAGAGCTTGGTCCCGGTGCTCTTGGGATTGCCGAGACAGAGCGCCTTGTACCAGGCCGCGCCCTGCAGCAGGATCGCCGGCACCGCGGCCAGCGTCTCGACGTTGTTGATCGTCGTCGGCATGCCGAAGACCCCCGAGGCCGCGGGGAACGGCGGCTTGATCCGCGGGTTGCCGCGCTTGCCCTCGATCGAGTTCATCAGCGCGGTTTCTTCGCCGCAGATGTACGCGCCGGCGCCGCGGAAGATCACCATCTCGATGCGCTTGCCGGACCCGAAGGCGTTGGCGCCGAGGGCGCCGTTGGCATAGGCCTCGGCCACCGCGGCCTGCATGATCGCCAGCGGCTCGGTGAACTCGCCGCGAATGTAGATGTAGCAGGTCTCCGCCCCGATGGCATGACACGCCACCGCACACCCCTCGATCAGGGCGTGGGGCGTCCACCGCATGATCTCACGGTCCTTGAACGTCCCGGGCTCCGATTCGTCGGCGTTGCAGCAGAGGTAGTGGGGCTTGCCGTCTCCCTTCGGCATGAAGCTCCACTTGAGGCCGGTCGGGAACCCGGCGCCACCGCGGCCCCGGAGACCGGAGGCCTTGAGCTCCTCGATGATCGCCTCGGGCGTCATGCCCAGGGCTTTCTTCAACCCTTCGTACCCGCCGCGCTGGACCCAGCCCGCATACGTGCGCGCGCCGGCGTCCCCGAAGTACCTGGAGAGAACGACCGTCTCCTTGGGGTGAGGAGGATGGGGAAAGCCCATTACTTGTACCCCGCAAGAATTCCCGGCACCCGCTCCGGAATGACGCTCTCGATGAAGTCGTCGCCGATCATGATCGGTGTGGCAAACCCGCAGGCTCCGAGACACTCCACCTCGATCACGGTGAACCGGCCGTCGGCGCTGGTCGCGCCCAGCTCACCGCAGCCGGTCTCCTTGAGCAGCGCCTTCAGCACCTCGCCGGAGCCGCAGAGGTGGCAGGGGGAGGTGGTGCAGACCTGGATGAAGTGCCGCCCGACCGGATGAGTGTGATACATCGTATAGAACGTCACCACCCCGCGAACGTATGCCGGCGTCAGGCCCAGCACGTCGGCGACCTCCGCCATGGCGCCGGGTGAGATCCAGCCCCGCTGCTCCTGGATGATCCAGAGCGCCGGGAGGAGGCACGCCTGCCGGGTGGGAAACTTCGGATAGAGCGCCTCCAGTGTTTCCAGGGGCTTGCCCGTGAAGACCGGCTCGTGGGCGCCTTCGTCATGGTGCGTGGCCGCCGCCCCGTGCGGGGTACTCATCGGTCGATCTCTCCCATGACGATGTCGACGCTGGCATTGATCGCGATCACATCGGAGAGCAGGGCGCCTTCGCACAGCCGCGGCAGGCAGGCGAGGTTGATGAACGACGGCGGCCGAATCCGCCAGCGGACCGGCTTGGCCGATCCGTCCGAGACGAAGTAGGTGCCGAGCTCCCCTTTGGGGTTCTCGATCCCCATGTAGGCTTCCCCGGCGGGCGCCGCAACGCCCTCCATGACCTGTTTGAAATGGAAGATCATCGCCTCCATGTCGCTCATCGCCCGCGACTTGGGAGGCAGAATCACCCGGGGATCGTCGATATTGAGCGGGGCACCCTTGAGCTTGGCCAGGCGGTCGAGCGCCTGCTCCAGGATGCGGGTCGACTGATACATCTCCTCGAGCCGCACCCGATAGCGGTCATAGATATCGCCGTGCTCGCCGATGGGAACATCGAAATCGTAGCTGTCGTACCCCAGATACGGCCGGTCCTTCCGGACGTCGTAATCCACTCCGCTGGCCCGGAGCATCGGACCGGACAGGGAGTAGTTGATCGCCTCGGCCGCGCTCAGCGCGCCCACGCCCTGGGTTCGCCCGCACCAGATGGCGTTCCGGGTGAAGAGCGTATCCACCTCGTCGAGGCTCTTGGGAAAGGTCCGGCAGAAGTCGCGGAGGCCGGTCTCGAACCCGTCGGGCACGTCGGCCATCATCCCGCCGACCCGCGTCAGGCTGGTCGTGAGCCGTGCGCCGGTCCACGCCTCCTGAAGATTGTAGATGCGCTCCCGCTCGTAGAAGGTCCAGAGAAACGGGGTGTAGGCCCCCAGGTCGATGCCGGTGGTGCCGAGCCAGACGATGTGGGAGATGATCCGGCTCATCTCGCAGGCGATGACCCGGAGCACCGTGCACCGCTCGGTGATTCCGATCCCCATCAGCTTCTCGGCGCCCAGCGCCAGACAGACGTTGTTCGCCATGGGCGAGAGGTAGTCGGTCCGGTCGGTGAGCGGGATGATCTGGTTGTAGTGACGGTACTCGCCGAGCTTCTCGAAGCCGGAATGCAGGTAGCCGATGTGCGGAATGCAGCGAACCACGGTCTCGCCTTCCAGCTCGACGACGAGCCGGAGCACCCCGTGCGTCGCGGGGTGCTGGGGGCCGATGTTGATCAGCATCGGCTCGCCGTCGAAGTCGGCCTCGGCATCGCCGCGCCCGGCCACGCCCAGCGGAATGTTGATGGGATGCCCGTCGCGATCGAGCGAGGGAGTCGAGAGCGCCATCTCCAGGGTGCGGGACGTCACTTGACGTACCCCCGCTCGCCTTTCGCGAGCCGCTGCCGGACGTCCTCGGGGAGCTCGTCGAAGGCCTCGGCGATGCTCAGCTCCTCGATGGAATAGTGTGCCTCGGGATTGGCGGCGAGGGCCTGCCGGGTCTGCTCCGCCCGGGTGAAGTGACCGCGCAGCGGAAAATCCTTGCGGAGAGGATGGCCCTCGGCGTAGGTGTCCCACATCAGAATTCGGCGAAGATCGGGATGGCCGCGGAACCGGATGCCGAACATGTCGAAGACCTCCCGCTCCAGCCAGTCGGCGCCCTTCCACAGATCCATCACCGAATCGACTTCGAGCGGGGCGGTCTTGTCGAGTGGAATCTTCACCCGGAGATCGGTGCGGCGGGCGAGCGAGCGGAGCTGATACACGACTTCCAGAGGACGCTCGGGATCACGGTACTCCACCGCCGTCACGTCGGTCAGGTAGTTGAATTCCTGACCCGGCGTGTCCTTGAGCCAGGCGAGCATGTCGTGCGACCGGGCGCCGTCCACCCAGACGATGGCATCGCCGCAGGAGACGCGGTCGCGGAGGAGGGCCGCGCCAAAGGCGGCCCGGAGCGCCGCGACCGACGTGGCAGGGCTCACGCCGACCTCGTCTGGTGGACCGAATTGCCGAACGGCTCGGAGATCTCGTCGATGCGCTCGGGCGGCAGGAAGAAGCCCCGGCTATCGACCAGCTGCTCGACGCGAAGGGTCGGATCGGACATCGTCTCGCCCATGATCTTTTTCTGCAGGAGACGGATGCCGTAGATCAACCCTTCGGGACGAGGAGGGCACCCGGGGACGTAGACGTCGACCGGAATGATCGTATCGATGCCCTGCACCATCGTGTAGGTATCGAAGATGCCGCCGGTCGAGGCGCAGGCCCCCATGCTGATGGCCCACTTGGGCTGCGGCATCTGATCCCAGATGCGACGGATGATCGGCGCCAGCTTGAAGGGCAGCCGGCCGGCGCAGATGAGGACGTCGGCCTGCCGGGGCGAGAAGCTCATTCGCTCCATGCCGAATCGGGCCAGATCGAAGCGGCCGGCGGCGGTCGCCATGAATTCGATGGCGCAACAGGCGGTCCCGAAGGGCATCGGCCAGAGCGAATTGGCCCTGCCCCAATTGGTCAGCGCGTCCAGCCGGGTGGTCAGGAAGTTCGGTGAGACTCCCGCAATCTCGGCTCGGCTCTGATCTGCGCCGGGTTCAGGCACGGTCAATCCCATTGCAGGGCTCCGCGTTTCCAGATGTACACGTACCCCACTCCAAGAATCGCGATGAAGACGAACATTTCGATGATGAGCAGGCCGCTGATCTCGGTCAGCTGGTGAACCGCCACCGCCCACGGGATCATGAAGACGGTCTCGATGTCGAAAATGATGAACAGCATGGCGACGAGATAGAACTTGATCGAGAATCGCTCCCGCGCGTCGCCCAGCACCGGGATCCCTGATTCATAGGGGGCGATCTTGGCCGGAGTCCGGCGATAGGTCGAAAGGACGTGGGAGAGCGCCAGGATGAGCACGGCGTTCGCGACCACGAAGACGATCAGGACAAGGAGCGGAACGTAAGGCTGCAGCATTCCGAGAGTCTGAGGTTGGTCGCCGTAGGATTCCGGGTGCCCAATTGTAACCCGAGCCAGAGGCTAGTTCAACCTGAGTACAAGGCCCAACTTTCGGCGGTGATTATGTTTAGGGAGCCAGGGAGTCAGGGAGCCAGGGAGTCAGACCAACCCTGCATCCCTGGATCCCTTCTGGTTCCCTGACTCCTGGCTCCCTGGCCCCCTTACACCAGACCTAACATGTCAATCAAGTCAGATCGTTGGATCCGCCGCATGGCCACTGAACACGCCATGATCGAGCCCTTTACCGACGGGCAGGTCCGCGACGTCGACGGCCAGGGACGCAAAGTCATTTCGTATGGCGTAAGCTCCTACGGCTACGACATGCGGGTGGCGCCGGAGTTCAAGATCTTCACCAACGTGCTCTCCGCGATGGTGGATCCGAAGGCGTTCGACCCGAAGAGCTTCGTGGAATGGGAAGGCGATGTTTGCGTGGTGCCGCCCAACAGCTTTGCCCTGGCGCGCTCGGTGGAATACTTCCGCATCCCCCGCAACGTGTTGACCATCTGCGTCGGGAAATCGACGTATGCCCGATGTGGAATAATTACAAACGTCACCCCGTTCGAGCCGGAGTGGGAGGGACATGTGACGCTGGAGATCAGCAACACCACGCCCCTGCCCGCCAAGATCTACGCCAATGAAGGCATCTGTCAGGTGCTCTTCTTCGAGGCCGACGACGACGATGTCTGCCAGACCAGCTACGCCGACAAGAAGGGGAAGTACCAGGCCCAGCGCGGGGTCACGCTACCCCGATTGTAGCGAAAGGATCCCATGTCGCCTTCGCCCTTGCCCTGGTGCTCACCCCAGTGGAGGAAATGACGGCGACAATGCGTTTCATCAGACCATCGTAACGGCGAGGAGCGCCGCGCACCGCACCATTCTCACGGAGCCTGTCGCACCGTAAAGAGGCGGGAGGTCGCGGTGTAATCCGCAAAGTTGCCCTGACCGCTCTTCCACGTACCCTTGTGGGTGATTCTGTAGGTGCCCGGCGGCACGTCCTTCGACGTGGCCCAGTGAATCTCGATGTAGGAAATGGCCGTCCCTTCGGGATCGCGGCTCCAGAAGAGCCAGGTGTCCGGCGTCGAGTCCCATGCCACCAGCTCCCAGCTCGTTCCGGCAGCGCGCTCGATTCTGAAGTACGAATCGTTCCGCATGAGATTGTTCTTGGGATGCGCTCCGCGGAACCTGACCTTCACCACCTGGCCTTGATCCACCACCTCCGGAGCATCGACCAAGACCTTTCCGAAGAACTCTCCGCTTGCCACTTCGTCGAACACAACGCCGGTCTGCAGCTCCCGTTGGTGGCTATCCAGTGGCTCAGGGCCCGCCTGGCCGCTCGCCTGCATCTGCGTCGCACCGGCCGGCCCGGCGGCCAGCGAGACAGCCAGCTTGCCAAACTCCTGGATGTAGGCGTCGAGGGTCAGGCGACCGAAGAGGGTGGAGGCGCCTTCATACTGCTGGGACGGGTACTCCTCCGGGGTGGTGATATAGCCGGAGTACTCGTTGGAGAGTCCGCTCAGAATCACCCGCTGCACTCCGGTCGGAGCCAGCACCTCCATGATCCGCCGTTGCAGCCGGCGCCCTCCGGTGACCGTCATCTCGCCGGGAACGCCCACGATCGCCACCGGACCGATCCGGAGAATCTGGAAGGGCAGGATCTCGGCCGTGAAATCCGTGAGCCGCCCGGTCGGAACCAGCACCGGCTTCGGCGAATGGCACATGTCATCGCTCGCCGCCTCGGGACTAGCGAATGCACCGAAGATCTGGGGTGCGAGGGCCGGGATGGTAATCATCAGGATGGGAACGAGCGCTCCCCGGATGGCCTCCAGTCCACCAGGCGGCATGGTGGTGCCGTGGGCCAGCCCTTCCTCGGCGGTTCCGGTCCGGCCGTCCTCCGTCCCGGCCATGAACGACACCCCGTACGCGGCCTTGCACAGTCTCTTCTGGAGCATCCCGTTGGTGAAGGAAGATGCCACTTCGAGTCCGGGCATCTTGACGAACGCATGCCGGAAATCCACGCTGCCGGTCACTGGAACCTGGCCCACGCTGTTGAACAGCGCATCGGCGGTCCGGAACTCCCGGTCGCCGATCACCTTCATGTGGTCGAAGGGATTCCCGCTCGGCGCCGGACCGGTGAAGGTGATTGCCGTGGGCGGGCCATAGGGGGTTCCAATATTGGGGGAGAGATCCCCCTCGGCTCCATTGGGGAACGCGGCCACGAAGCCGCCATAGTTCCGCAGGGGAGCAACGCTCCCATACTTCCGTTCCATGAGATACGCGGCGTAGCCCTTGTGATCGGAGCTGACCTGGCGAATCCCCTTCGTCAGGGAGGTGTTGTGCACCGCAAACCACGAGACGGCGCCCACCGGTTGGCTGCCGCGCCGGATACCCAGCACGGTCATCGCCGGAGTCTCCGGCGGAAGAGCATTCGCTCCGGCCGCCTCGGGATTCAGGGTGAAGGCGCTGATCGACCGGTTGGTGCTGGCCCGCTCGACGATGTCCCCTTCCCTGAGGGTGACGGTCGCCGGCGCGAGCGAGGAATCCGCCTTGATAATCGCCTCGGTGATGCCGGCCACGATGGCGTCATAGTTCTGCTTGATGTGGCCGCCGGTACTGATGTTGTAGATGATGTGGTGGGAGTAGCCGCCCGGCCCCACGTGGGTATGCGTCGCCGAGATCATCACGTTCCGGTCGTCATAGCGGCTGCCGAACCGCTCGGCGAGCTTCCGCATCACGCCCTGCTTGACCGAGCTGAAGCTCATGGCGAGATCGGCGCTCACGAAGACCACGCGCTTGTCGGCCTGGTCCGCGAACACGAACGCCCGCGCGTAGAGCCGGGTGTGCAGCCCGTTGGCAACCTGGCTGCCCTCGGCGTACCCCATCATCACGACTTCGGCTATCGGTCCGGTGATGTCGCTGATTCCCGTGCCGACCCGGAGCCCGGTGGTCAGATCAGCCGGCGGTGGCGAGGGCGGCACCACCGTCCCGGTGGGCCGGGCTCCCGGCCCAGCGGGCGCGGGGCCCACGGTGGCCGGGGGGGGCGGCAGAGGTGGTGGAGACGGCGGTACAACCGTCACTCCGGTCGGACGTCCGAGCGGGTCACTGGGTGGTGGCGGCGGTGGGGGGGGCGGCGCGTTTGGATTCAGGATCGTGCCGCCGGTCCGGGGCGTTCCGGTGGCGCCTGCCTGCGGCCAGCTGAGCGCAGTTTCGCCGCTGTACGTCGTACCACCGGACGTGGTCGCATAGACGCGATACCGGTAGGTCCCCTGCTTGGGCAGCGTCCCATCCTGCCAGGTCAGCGCCGTCGACGGCGCCGGCGAAGACATGCTGGTGCAGCAGCCCGGCTCATCCGGCTTCCAGCGGATCGCGAAGTAATTCACTGCCCCGGCAATCTGGTTCCAGGTCGCCGACGCAACCCCCTGCGCCGTCACGCTGGCCATCACCGTCACGACCGGGTTCGGAGCGCCTGGCCCGCCGCTCGCAACACCCGACCCGCCGAGCGCCTGCTGTTGCTGCGCGGTCGCTACCGTCCCGGTCGCCGGGGCGTCGGTCCCCACGCGAACCCGGGCCAGGTAGACTGCGCGCTCCTCGCCCTCGCCGTTCCCGCCCAGCGTGATCCGAATGAACCGGCTCCGCTGGAACCGCACCTCGCGGTTCAGCAACTCGGTCTCGTTGGTAAAGAGGCGAACCTTGGTTCCTTCCAGCTGCACTCGCACCTTGACCAGCGTCCCCTGCAACGACTCGGCTAGCCCCGCAGGGGCGCGGACCTCCCCAGGGCTGCCGTTCGGAATTCCTCCGACGATCGCCAGTCCGTCCTTGAACCACTCGACCTCTGCGGACGCCGGCCCCCGGGTGGAGCTCATGGTCCCTTCGAACATGAAATCCGCCGGCAGGCAGATGCAGTCTCGGGGCACCACATCGAATTCCAGCGTGGCGTTCTGGGGGAGCACTTCGGGGAGCCGGAGCAGCAAAATGGTGCGCTCGTTGGCTTTGAGCATGAGCGTGCCTTCCCGGTCGGCCACAGCGGCCTTGCCGGACACCAGCTGAAGACTGGCAGGCAGCGGTGCACCGGCGGACAGCGCGGAGAAATCCAGCAGCGCGATCTGGCGCGAGCCTGGGGTGAAACCCGCCTGCGCGAAGAGCTGGAAGGGGGCGCTCGTGACGACAGCGGCAAGGACCAGGAGGGCCGGGCGGCGGGCCATGATCATGCTCCCTGAAGAGATTGGAGAAGCGATTGGAACGCGCGGAGCAGTCTCGCAGTCGACATCTGTGTCCCCTCGGAATGAAACGTCGTGTGACCAGGTGCTTGCTATGGCACTCTCCGAATAACCTTCAAGCCCCACAGCGTCTCAGGCGGCCTCGGCGGAAAACTCCCCCAGGCCGGAAGTCGAGCTTTTCCGTTCGCGAACATCGGTGTCGAATCACTCTCGGCGATCGGCTGGCCCGTCGGACTACCGGCGCTCCCGCCCCCGGGATACTCCTCGGCCATGATCGCCTGATCGGCCGCCATGCAGTTGCCCGACACCGTATCCACGGCCATGGGACTGCCGGGCGCCGAATCCGCCTTCACCCAGGCACCCCGCCCTTCTTCTCCGTACACCTCGATTTCCACGATCATCCGTGCACTGCCGCCGAGATGCGCGAGGCATTGGGTGACCTGGTCCTCCGTGGGGGCCGGCTTTACCAGGCAATAGTCCATCTTCGTCTTGCGGGTCAACGTGCCGCGATACGTAATGTCTTCCCCCTCTTCGCTGGTCTCAACCCCCCGTACCACGCCGGTCATGACGTCGTAGCCATTGGTGTCCGCGTGTTCGTCGCACCAGGCACCGGACATCAGCCCGCCGTACCCTTTCATCCGAAGCTCGATTTCATACGCGGCAGGGGCACGCGACGCGGCCGGAACCGACATGGCGAGGACCCCGGCCGACGTCAGTAACAGAAGCAGGGATTTCATCCGCCGATCTCCTTGAGCAGGGCTTCATGGAATTCCCTTCTCCGCGAAGTTGTTGCCAGGCTTGGGGTCGGGTGTGTCGCTGGTGGCGATGACCCCGAAGCCGCGGCTCCCTCCCTGAGGCGGAGAGGTAGTGGTTACGAAGAGCTCGCGGGAGGTGCGCGGAGGAAGATTGCCGAGCGTACACAGAACCCGGGCTCGCAGCGCGCTCACGCCGGGCGGGTTGGGGCCCGGCTTGCACCCCGGTCCGATCTCCAGGATTCCTACTCCGGGAGGCAGCATCACCTCGACCTTGGCGGCCATGGCCTCCCCGATTTCCGAGGCCACGACGAACCGGGCGGTGAGGTTCCCATGAGACTCCGACACGGTCAGGGATTTGACCTGCAGATCCGCCTGCCAAACGTGCTGCCCCGCCCCAACGGCCAGCCCGAGCAGGGCCGTTCCCGCCAGGAACCTCATGAAACGCCGCATCGGCTTGCCTTGGAGGAGGGCCGGGACGTAGAATCGCGGAGGTCATATTAGGGCCGCGTAGTCAAACTGCGGTCACGCCGGCATCACGCCGGCATCAAACGGCGGAACTCCTTGCGGATCAGAACGTTCGGTGGGCTCTGGATCGAGGGGCCGGCGCCTTCCCCGGCACTCGGCCCTCGGCGGCTGGCGCTCCTGGCGCTGGTCGCCGCAGCCGGGAAGCGGGGGATTTCACGGGATCGGGTGATCGGAATCCTCTGGCCCGACGCCGAGGAGGAGCAGGCTCGCCATACCCTTTCCCAGACCATTTACACCCTCAAGCGGGACACCGGACGGGACTGGATTATCCCCGGCAAGGACCTCCGGCTCGACCCCGGGATCAGCAGTGAAATCGGGGAGCTCAAGGCGGCCCTCAGCAGCGGCGACTTCGAGATCGTGGAACACCTGGCGACGGGTGTCTTTCTCGATGGCTTCTACCTGGCCGGGGCACCCGAGTTCGAGCGCTGGGTCGAGGAGGAGCGGGCCCGGCTCACGACCTCCATCGCGAGAGCCGTGGAGCAGGTCGCCGCCAAAGCCGATGCAGGAAAAGAGCACGCCGCCGCGATCCGAAGCTGGACCCTGCTGACCGAGCTGGATCCGGTGAGCTCCCGCTACGCCTTAGGCCGGATGCGGGCCCTTGTCGCGTCGGGAGATCGCGCCAGCGCGCTGGCGCACGCCCGGTCGTATGAGGATACGGTTCGCCGGGAGTTGGAGACCGATGTGGATCCGGCAGTCCGGCACCTGGTTGCCTCGCTCCGCGCCGAAGCCGCCCCGGCGCCGGTCCCGGTAGCCGGGCCGGTTCGATCCAAAGCCGATGTCCTCGCGGCAGAAGCCGCGACCCATCCCGAGGCCGTTCCCGCAGCTCCTCGCCGGCGACCCCTCGTCCTCGCACTGGCTGGACTCGTCGTGCTGCTCGGAGCGGTGTCGCTGCTTCGCCCGATGACCCGGCGGGACGCTTCCCTCGTCCTCGCGGTGGGGGACATCGGCACGGAGGCGGCAGCCGATACCACCCACGTCGGGTCGGTCCTCCGCGACATGCTGGCCACCAGCCTGGGCGGCGTGCAGGGGATGCAGGTGGTCGCAAACTCGCGACTGGTCGAGTTGCTCCCCCGTGGTGGTGAGGGACCCCCGGGTGCCACTGTGGATGCAGCTCGGCGGGCGGGCGCCACCGAGCTGATCGAGGGTGACCTGGCCGTCGAAGGCGAGGGGCTCGTCCTCTCCCTGCGACGGGTGGTACTCTCCACCGGCGTGCTCCGGAAGGGGTACGTCATCCGCTCGAGCGACCGGTATGGCCTGATCGACAGCGCCACCGCGGCGATCGCCCGGGACCTGGGCCTGACCCCGCCATCCATCACGGTGGCCCAGATCCGCACCTCGTCGCCCGCCGCATATGCCCTCTATGACGAGGGGCTTCGCGCCCACTTCGGCTTCGATGATCCCGCGGCGTATCGGCTGATGGTAGCCGCCCTCGACCGGGACTCCACTTTCGCCATGGCGGCTTACTACGCCTGGACGCTGGCGAGGGATCTGTCCTACTACGATGCGATTCAGCCCCTGCTGGAAAAGGCTCGCCGGCTGGCGCCTCGGACCACTGAACGGGAGCGGCTGCTGATCCAGACCGCGCTGGCCAACGTGGATGCGCCGTTATCCGTTGCAGTGGCCCTGGCCGATACCCTGACCGTCAAGTACCCCAATGACCCGGATGGCCAGATTCTGCTCGGCGACGTTCGGCACAATCTGGGCGACTGGGCCGGCGCCGTGGCGGCCTTCGAGCGTGCGTATCTGATCGACAGCGCGGCCGGTGCCTTGTCGGGTCCCGCCTGCCGGGCCTGCATTGCGATCGGCGGCATGGTACGAGCCCACATGTGGCAGGACAGTACCGAGGCGGCGTGGCAAGTCCTTCAGCGATTGATGGCGGCCCATCCCAGGACGGGTCACTGGGGCGCCGCGGTCGAGCCGCTGCTTCGTCTCGGGCGCCGAAGCCAAGCAGAAGAGGCAGCAGAGCGCTTTGGAGGACTGCATACGGTGAGCCATCTCCTCAACCGCGACCTGCTGCGGTGGGGCCGCTATGAAGAGGCGGACCGGGTTCTCAGCCGGGACGCGATCAGTCTGGACTTCCACACCCGGGTCGAGGGAGGGTGGCTGCTGTTGCTGAGTCTGCGGGACCAAGGCCGCTTGAGGGAAGCCGACACCCTGATCCACCAGGCACGCATTCCGAACACGACCCACCGTCAGCCCTTGCCGGGGCCTGAGCCGATCGATCTCGCGCTGTTGGCCACCGAGATGGGTCGTCCCGCCCAGACGATCCGGGCGATGCGCCAGAATATCGCGGGTGATTCCCGGGGCGGGATGCCCGCCATTCGGGCGAGGCAAATTTCCTGGAGCCTTGTCCTGGCGGGCACCGCATATGCCGCCGCCGGCGACACTGCGATGGTCCGCCGGCTCGCCGACTCCCTCGAAGTCATTGGAAAGGAGAGCCACTGGGTCCGGGATGTCCGGCTGCACTGGATGCTGCGCGGGCTCCTCCACCAGATGGCCGGACGCCACGAACCGGCGGTCGACGCCTTTCGACGGTCGATCTACTCGCCCACGGATGGCTATACCCGCACCAACCTGCTGCTGGCGCGGAGCCTCCTCGCTCTCCGCCGGCCCGACGAGGCCATCGCGGTCCTCCGCCCCGCCATTCGCGGAGGCGTGGACGGCAGCAATACTTACGTGAGCCGCACCGAGCTGCGCGAAGCTCTTGCCCAGGCCTTCGAGATGGCGGGCCAGGCGGATAGCGCCCGCGTGTGGTACGCCGCAGTGGAGTCCGCCTGGAGGCGCGCCGATCCCCAATTCAAAACCCGTTACGAGACCGCCCGGGCCAAGGCTTTGCCGCAGTAGCTGACGATGGGATGCTACTTGACGATGGTCGGAGTGATGACCCAGGCCCAGCCGTTCTGCGGCTTCGGGATCAGGGACTTGCTGTCCTTGCTCAGGGTGTAGCCGGACTGCTCCGGGGGCAGGGCGAGCATCATTCCGGGCGGAAGTTGCAGATCGACGGTCTGGGTGCCGGAGGCGGGACCCGAGGGATCCCATACGTCACCGCATTTGCTGTTTGCGTTTCTTCCGATCCATGGGAGAGCCCCTTCTGCCGCCTGCTGGGTGAACTCGATCTTGAGCAGAATGGACATCGCCGTCACCCGGGTGACGCTGGCGAACTCCGCCGGTTTATCGATGCGGACCGGTGGACACCCCTCGATCGGAGACGGGTCGATGGCTCCGAGCTTGGTCGGAGTGTTCCGCAGCACCGGCGTGCCCAGCAGCGTCATCTCCTGGTTGTCCCAATCGAACTCGAACTCGATGTGGTCGCTGATCTCGGCATTCCGGATGGTGTGCTCACCACCGAGGACCCTCATCTTGCCGAAGAAATCTCCCGCGATTCTGTAATGGACGACCTTGGCCTCAGTCCATTTCAGCTGGGCATCGAGGTCCTGGCCGGCCGCACGGTGCGGGGCGAACAGGGTGAACAGGGCGAATGGGGCGAACGGAGCGACTTGTTTCATGGCCAGACCAAAGGTGATGGGACTCTTCACGGCAGCGGGGTGACACGCATTCCCCAGGTCACTTCTGGCGGATTAGGAGGGGAATACCCATTCCGAAGCGCGGGCATGTTGTTGAGCACGAACTGGGTGCCAGCGGGATCAAGAAGGGGCTGTCCATCCGGCGACCCGCCGCTGCTCCCGCCTGGGTAGCTGCGGCGAACCTCATCGGTCTCGGCAGGCGTGCAGTCGCCAGTCGCACTGGGCGACGATACCAGCGGACTCGCCAGAAAGGGCTCGGCGTTGAGGTAGGCGCCGGTTCCCGCATCCGTACGAACCTTGATCTCGATCTTCATGTCGGCCGAGCCGGTCAGCCTGAGAACGCACAACACCAGCTCGTCCGGTGTCGCGGCACTTTTGGGTCGGGTCAGGCAATAGTCGATGGCGGTCTTCCGCCGCACGATTCCCTTATAGATCGCGTCGTCATCGGGATCGTTAGTCGGATTGGCTTCCTCGACCGTTCCGATCAAGGAGTCATACCCCTGCTGATTCACAAGGCGTTCGCAATCAGGCCCACCGGCGAGCCCGGTGTAGCCGATGTATGCGAGCTCGACCTTGTAGCGGCGAGGTGGAGTGGTCACCTGAGACGCGGCGATCAGGACCATTCCAGCGAGAGGTACCAGGGCGTGTGGTTTCATGAAATGGTCACGGTTCGACGTCCACTTGGATGCACTCCCCTTTTCTCGGATTCGGGGGAACATTCGGATCCCCGACCACCGCCAGACAGGCACGCACGGTCGATCCGGCATACAACTCGAAGCGGGCTTCAGGCGCTGGGCCGGCCGGGACATTTCTCACCCCGACCTCGACAACCTCCTGCCCCCAGACGTCCCATTTCAACTCATCGACCGAGATAACGTAGCCCGCCGCGTTGGCCGCCGGGGCCCAGGCGAACGTGACGTCACGTTTCGCGCAGCGGCCCCAGCTGGAGTCACACCCCCACTCGGAATAGCGGCTGCCCTGCTTCGCCACCTGAAGAAACAGGCTGGGAAGCACCGGGGTGACGGTTCCCTGGGCCGGACGCTGCGGAGTGAAGAACACCGGGGCCTTGTATGTGATCGGCGGAGCTGGATACCCGCGGTATGTCAAGCAGCCCATCCATTTGCATCCGGTTCCAAAGATCGACGTTACCTGGAACCCATACGTGGTCCCCGATTCCACCCATGCCTTCACCTTGCTATCGTCGGTGAGGACCAATCGGGTGCAGTTGGATTGATCGGTGACCTTCAGGCTGATTTCCACGGCGGGACACGTCGGCGGAGCTCCCTCGACCCACTGGTCGACGATCCAGAGCCAGGCGACTTCGTTCGGAACAGCAGGGCTCGGTTGGCCTACTCCGATCGAGGCCCGGAACGTGATCAACGCCGTGGCATCGGTGAAACGGACCACCTCGACGTTTCTCGGCTCCACGCTGGGGGCCAGGAGTCCCTGGCGCGCAGAAACGATGCCCAGGAGCTGGGTGGAGCGGGTCCAAGAAAAGGGGAGCGAGGAAAACAGTTTTTCCGGACAGGGGTCCCAGTAGCAGTGTTGGCTGTAGACCGAGGCCACACGATAAGAGTAGGAGACCCCCGGCTCGAGGCCATAGTCTTCCGCCCGGCCGGACCACGGGTATTTGAACCGGAAGCAACGCGAGGGATCGGGTGGCACCAGGAAATCCGAGGGACAGGCATCGGTGTCCTCGAGGGCACGGCGCTCGACGATGAAGTGCTGCCATTTCCAGGTCGGCTCATCGGGGATCGTCTCCGGTGTATTCTCCACCATGATCTGGACGGCCGTATTACTCAGGTCCGCGATGCTCACGATCTTCGGTGTCGTCGGCCCGCTGATCGGCACGATACTGCCTGATTGCGGGGCGATCGTGGTTACCAGGGTCGGGGCCGCGGTCGCGATCGTTCCCGTACCCGCCGGCTGGACGTTGGATCCCGCCGGCGTCGCAGTGCCCGTGGAGGCGGACGTGCTGGTTGCCGCCGTCACAGCAGAGCCTGCCCCCGCTGCGACGCGCACCCGGGCCAGATAGACCGACTGTTCCTCGTTCTGCCCGCCCAGCAGCACCCGCAGCACCCGGCCCCGCGCGAACTCCCGGTTCGAGAGCGTGTAGAGCCGCTGTCCGTTGGTATATAGCTTGAGCGTGGTGCCTTCGAAGCTCGCGATGATTCTGGTGAGCTGACCCGGCGCCGTCTCACCCAGCGTTGGCGTCGTCATGATGAACGGGGACGGCCCTCCCCCACTCACCCCGTGGGTCGACGGACTCCACTGCACCCGGGCCGAGGTGCC
>Ga0075429_100002034_pt1 | contig 16831 bp, 16 predicted proteins | sample RhiMetdeltSRZDD3_FD_75295 | JGI IMG/M metagenome (GOLD analysis project Ga0075429, IMG submission 75295) | Populus rhizosphere microbial communities from Tennessee, USA - Rhizosphere MetaG P. deltoides SRZDD3 | ecosystem: Host-associated > Plants > Roots > Rhizosphere > Soil | place: USA... | reverse complement strand
ATGCAGACCCGCCGGGAGCTGGTCGCCGGCGAGCGGATCACCGGCTTCGAGTGCACGTTCGCGGTCGACGACGTCGACGCCATCGCCGAGGCGGTCACGACCCACGGAGGCCGCATCCTCATGGAGCGCACGACGATCACCGGCGTCGGCCACCTCATCTGGTTCGCCGACCCGTCCGGCAACGTCGCCGGCGCCATGCAATACGACGAGGCCGCGGAGTAGCCCCAGGCGGTCAGCTGAACGCTCGGCGCTCCCGGGCGGCCGGGTCCTGGTTGTAGAAGTCGGCAAGGACCTCGTAGAGCTCGGGCTTCTCGTCGGCCAGCTCGCCCGGTAGGGAGAAGAACACCTCGGTGGCCACGGCGAAGAACTCGCCCGGGTTGGAGGCGCCGTAGGTGTCGAGGAGGTGGCCACCCTCGCCGGCCCGCAGCAGGCGGTACTCCCGGGTGCAGACCTCGACCCAGCGCCGGCGGGCCTCGTCGTCGGGCAGCGGCGGGGTGCCGTCGATGATGTTGTCGAGCATGTCGAGCTTGTGGGCGAACTCGTGAACGACCACGTTGTGGCCCCAGCCGGGGTGGCGGGCGTCGGCCCGCACTGCGTCCCAGGCGATGAGCACCGGCCCGCGGCGGTCGTGGGCCTCGCCGATGACCGGCATCGGCCCGTCGGCGACGACGCCCGGCGCCGGCCCGGCCCGTGGTCCGGTCATGACCATGGTGGTCGGATGCACGATGATCGACGTCACGTCCCGGTAGGCGTCGACGTCGAGGCCCAGGATCAGCAGCGCCGCCTGGGCCGCGATGACGACCCGCATGGTGTCGGTCAGCTCGAAGCCCCGGGACGCCTCCCAGCGCTTGCGGCCCAGCAGGTAGGCCATGAGCGCCTGCAGCCGCTCCCGCTCGTCCTCGTCGAGGAGCCGCCAGTGCAGCAGCGTGCGCGCGGTGACGGTCTCCCAGCCCTCGGGCAGCGGGTCGCGCCCGCGGCGGCTCAACAGGTCACGCAACATGGCCCCGCCATTCTGGCGGCGCCTCGGCCCGCAGAGGTCGACACCGGGGGTTTCGCCTCGGGGGCGACGGGAAGGCGACCTGCATGAAGCAACGCGGCGAGCCGCTGACCAGGCTGACGGGGCTCGACGACCTGCGGGCGTGGGCCGAGCACCCCGGACCGACGTTCACCGCGTACCTTCCGCTCCGACCGGCGAACGAGGAGCTCGCCCAGGCCACCGCGCTGCGCTGGCGGGGCCTGCGCGACCAGGCCGAGGCCGCCGGCGTGCCGGCCGAGCTACTGGACGGCGTCGAAGGGCAACTCGACGACGACGTCCACCGGGCGGCCCCGGGGCTCGCCATCGTCGCCGCCGAGGGCACGCCGCCGCACCTCGAGGCGCTGACGACCGAGCCGGCCGAGTTGGTGCGCTGGCAGGCGGCCCCGGCGCTCACCCCACTCATCGCCGACCGGCAGCGCCGCCAGCCCCTGGTCGTCGCCCTGGTCGACCGGCGGGGCGCCGACCTCACCGCCAGCCGCGGCCGGCCTGATGGCGAAGGCCAGCGCTCGACGACCGTCGACGCCGCCACCTACCCGCTGCGCAAGGTCGGCCCGGGCGGCTGGTCGCAACGGCGGTTCCAGCAGCGGGCCGAGGAGACCTGGCACCACAACATGACCGAGGTCGCCGAGGAGCTGGTGATGCTGACCGACCGCACCGACGCCCGGATAGTGGCGCTCGGCGGCGAGGAGCGGGCCCTCGGCATGCTCCTGGAGCAGCTGCCCGACGCCGTCCGCGAGCGGGTCCGGCCCATCGCGGTGACCCGCGCCACCGACGGCTCGATCGAGCACCTCGACGACGAGCTGGACCGGGTGGTCAGCGAGTGGGTCGACAGCCACCTCACCGAGACGGTCGACGCCTTCCGGCGGGAGCTGGGCCAGCACGACCGGGCCGCGGACGGCGCAGGTGGCGTCGGCGAGGCGCTGCGGGCCGGCCGGGTGGCCGCGCTGATCGTGCCGCCGTGGTCGACCGAGGCCGTCGACCGGGCGGTCGCCGACGGGCTCGCCACGGGTGCCGACGTCCACGTCGTGGGTGACCTGGACGAAGTCCCAGACCACCTCGGCGCCCTTCTCCGTTGGTAACCGCGCCTCAGCGGGTATCAGACGCGCATGCCCGGAGAGCCGTATGTGATCACCGAGGCCTGCATCGATGTCAAGGACCGCGCTTGCGTCGACGTCTGCCCCGTCCAGTGCATCTACGAGTTGGAGAACGACCAGCTCGTCGCCCGCGACGAGCAGGGCGGTGACGTCATCAACACCCAGCAGCCGCACCCTGAGCTCAAGTTCCTCTACGGCGACTCGATGCTCTACATCCACCCCGACGAGTGCACGTCCTGCGAGGCGTGCTTCCCGGCGTGCCCGGTCGACGCCATCTACCCCGCCGACGAGGTCCCTGAGGACCAGCGGGAGTTCATCGACACAAACCGCTACATCTTCGCCGAGACGTCGCAGTGAACCCGATACCCCTATAGGGTATCCACATGGAGTCTCACCAGGCGCACAGCGGACACGACGCCCAGGGCGGCCATGACAAGCACGCCGGCCACGACCCGGAGGCGTTCCGGCGGCGCTTCTGGCTGAGCCTCCTCGCCACCATCCCGCTGGTCGTGACCAGCGAGATGGTCATGGACTGGTTCGGCTACGAGCTCGACTTCCGGGGCATGAGCTGGCTGGGCCCGATCCTCGGCTCGTTCGTGTTCTGGTGGGGCGGCTGGCCGTTCCTGAAGGGCGGCATCGACGAGCTGCGCTACCGCCAGCCCGGGATGATGCTGCTCATCTCGATGGCCATCACCGTCGCCTACGTGGCGTCGATGGCCAGCAGCCTCGACCGCTTCGACCTCGACTTCTGGTGGGAGCTGGCCGCCCTCGTCACGATCATGCTGCTGGGCCACTGGCAGGAGATGAAGGCCATCGGCCAGGCCCAGGGCGCCCTCGCCGCGCTCGCCGAGCTGCTCCCCGACGACGCCGAGCGCATAGACCCGGCCGGTGGCGAGCCCACCACCGTGTCCATCCAGGACCTGACCCCCGGCGACGTCGTGCTGGTCCGCTCGGGCGCCCGGGTGCCCGCCGACGGCGAGATCGTCGACGGCGCCGCCGAGCTCGACGAGTCGATGATCACCGGCGAGTCCCGCCCCGTCGCCAAGGCCAAGGGCGACAAGGTCGTCGCCGGCACCGTGTCGACCGACTCGGCCATCCGGGTCCGGGTCGACGCGGTCGGCGAGGACACCGCGCTGGCCGGCATCCAACGCCTCGTCGCCGACGCCCAGGCCAGCGGCAGCCGGGCCCAGGCACTGGCCGACCGGTTCGCCGCACTGCTCTTCTACATCGCGACCGCCGCAGGCGTGGTCACCTTCCTGGCGTGGTGGGCGCTGGGCAACATCGACGACGCCGTCGTGCGCACGGTGACCGTGCTGGTCATCGCCTGCCCCCACGCCCTCGGCCTGGCGATCCCCCTGGTCATCGCCATCTCGACCGCGGTGTCCGCCAAGGCCGGCATCCTCGTGAAGGACCGCCTGGCGCTGGAGCGGATGCGCACCATCGACGCGGTCCTCTTCGACAAGACCGGCACGCTCACCAAGGGCCAGCACGTCGTCAGCGGTGTGGCGGCGGCCCCCGGCCACGACGAGGCCGAGGTGCTACGGCTGGCCGGCGGCGTCGAGTCGTCGAGTGAGCACCCCCTGGCCCGGGCCATCGTCGCCGCCGCCAAGGAGCGCGGTGACGTGGCGGTCGCCCACGACTTCCGGTCGCTCACCGGCCGAGGAGTCGAGGCCAGCATCGACGGCACCGACTACGCGGTCGGCGGCCCGGCGCTGCTGCGGGAGCGCAACCTCACCGTGCCGGCCGAGCTCGCCGCCCAGGTCGAGCCCTGGAAGGAGCGGGGCGCGGCGGTGCTCCACCTGGCCCGCAAGAACGAGGTCGTCGGCGCCTTCGCCCTCGAGGACGAGGTCCGCCCCGAGGCCCGCCAGGCCGTCAGCGACCTCCGGGACGGGGGCGTGAAGGTCGTCATGATCACTGGCGACGCCCACCAGGTGGCCGAGGCCGTCGGCCGGGATCTCGGCATCGACGAGGTCTTCGCCGAGGTCCTCCCCGAGGACAAGGACGGCGCGGTCAGCGAGCTGCAGGGCCGGGGCCTGAAGGTGGCCATGGTCGGCGACGGCGTCAACGACGCGCCCGCGCTGGCCCGGGCCGACGTCGGCCTCGCCATCGGCGCGGGCACCGACGTCGCCATCGAGTCGGCGGGCGTGGTCCTGGCCTCCAGCGACCCCCGCGGCGTCACCGGCGTCATCCGCCTCTCGCAGGCGAGCTACCGGAAGATGATCCAGAACCTGGCCTGGGCGGCGGGCTACAACGTCGTCGCCATCCCCCTGGCGGCCGGGGTCCTGGCGTGGGCGGGCATCACGCTGTCGCCGGCGGTCGGCGCCATCCTCATGAGCCTCTCCACCATCGTCGTGGCGCTCAACGCGCAGCTGCTCCGGCGGGTCGATCTGGCCCCCGGCGCCTGACTTGACGCATCGGCCAAGATGGTTCTGTTTCCGTGCCGGCGGTATTGGCGCGGTCGGCCGGGTTTGTCGACGTGGGGAGTAGACGAATGACCGACTTTTCGCCCGAGAACATGACGGTCGCGAACGGCCCGAAGCCGTTCACGCCTCGGGCTGATGATGCGACGGTGCAGGTGAACCGGCCGTCGACCACACCGGACAGCACCAGTGCACCGAGCAGCAGCTCTCCGGGTGGCAGCACCACGAGCAGCAGCACGACGAGCACGCCGGGCTCGACCAGCACGCCGGGCTCGACCAGCACGCCGGGCAGCGGCGGCCTGTCGAGCTCGAGCAGCTTCTCGTCGCCGCCGAAGCCGCCGGTGACCGACAAGCTGCCGGCGGTGGAGAAGCCGACGCCCGACATCCCGGCTGCCATGCCCGAGGTGAAGGGTCGCATCGAGATCCACGACGAGGTCGTCGAGAAGGTGGCCGGCCTGGCCGCCATGGAGGTCGAGGGCGTTGCGGACCTCGGCGGCGACATCGCCCGGGCCATCGAGAGCGTCCGCGAGCGCATCGGCGTCGGCCAGAAGCGCGGCGACCAGGGCATCAAGGCCAAGGTCACCGGCCGCGAGGTCACCATCGACGTGACGATCATGATCGAGTACGGCCACGTGGTCATGGATGTGGCCCGCAACGTCAAGTACAACGTCGCCAGCCAGACCAGCCGCATGCTGGGCCTGAAGGTCGTCGAGGTCAACGTGGTCGTCGACGACGTCAAGCTCCCCGAGCCCGAGAAGCCGGCCGAGGAGCCCGAGGAAGACGGCTTCGTCGTCACCGGCTGATCTGAGCCCGCGCCCCCGGGTCTGCCAGGCTCGGGGCCATGAGTGCCACGATCGACGCGTGCGACGTCATCGGCGCGCCCGTGCTGCCGCCGCCCCAGGTCGCCGGGGCGATCACCCGGCTGCGGGCGCTCCTGGCGAGGGTGCACCGCGGGCTGGCGCCCCCACCGGTCCAGGTGCTCGAAGGTGTCTTCGGGCTGCTGGACCACGGTGCCCTCGCGGCGCTGTGCAACCTCGACGTCCCCGAGCAGCTCGACCGGCCGCTGCCTGTCACCGAGCTGGCACGGCGGGTCGAGGCCGACCCCGAGCTGGTCCGACGCCTCGTCCACTACGCAGCCGGGCGGGGCTGGCTGCGCGTCGACCGCCGCGGCCGCGCCCGGCCCACCCGGACGACCCGGTTCCTGCGCCGTGACCACCCCGGTGGCTGGCGGGCCTGGGTCGAGTTCGCCAGCGGGCCGGAGGTCGTCGCCGCGGTTGCACGTCTGGGCACCGACCCTCGGGTGGCCGACGCCTTCGCGTCCGCCAACGGCGCCCCGTTCTTCGACTGGCAAACCGCCCACCCCGACCGCCACCACGTCTTCGACATGGCCATGGCCGCCGGCGGGCGCCTCCACGGCCTGGCCCTCGCGGCGGCGCTCGACTGGGGGGCGACGACGCGGGTGTGCGACATCGGCGGCGGCACCGGCGCCCTGCTCGGCGTGCTGGTCGACCGCCACCCGCACCTGCAGGGTGTGCTGTTCGACCTCCCGGCGGTCATCGCCCGGGCGACGCCCCATCCCCGGGTCGAGGTCGTCGCCGGAGACGCCTTCGCCGGCCTACCTCCGGGCTGTGACACCTACCTGTTCGTGAACGTGCTCCACGACTGGGACGACGAGCACGTGGTGCAGCTGCTGCGCGGGGTGAGCACCAGGGCGATCGTGGTCGAAGGTGAGCGACGGGAACGCCCGGTCGACGACATCACCGCCCGCACCGACGTGCTGATGCTCGCGCTGGCGCCGGGCGGGCGGGAGCGCACTACCGGCGAGCTCGCCGACCTCGCGGCCCGAGCCGGGCTCGGGCTCGAACGGACCGTCGCCTTGCCGACGGGCGACCGGGCTCACGTGTTGAGGTAGCGGGGGTTCGCGACCAGCAGCTGGTCGCGCACCATCGTCGCCACCGACGGGCCGAGGTCGTCCCGCCCTGCCTGGATGGCCGCCACCAGGGCCGCGTCATCTTCGAGCCCCAGCTTCTCCAGCCGCGCCTGGTGAGCCGCTGTGATCGCCGGCCCGAGCTCCAGCTCCCGTTCGACGATGCCGAGCGCGTTCCTCGCCACCCGGGCCTGGAAGCTCGGGCGGCCCTCAGTCGTTGCGGTCACCTCGGCGAGGTGTTCGCGCACCGCCTCGACCAACTCCTTCGCCGTGGGGTGCACGAACGACGTTCTCGGCGCGGCGCCGAGAACGGGGTCCTCCTGCGGCGAGATCCCCAGCGCGCACAGGAGGTCCCACTCCGACTCCGTGGCGCGGCGGCCGATGGCGGCCAGCTCCACCGAGCGGGACGCCCCGGACAGGTGGGTGCTCGCCTGGAACAGGCAGATGACCGCCCACTTCAGGGCGGCGAAGGCCTCCCACCATTGCAGGGCCGCCGGGTCGACCGGGGTGCCGTAGCCCCGGAGCAGGTCCTCGACCGGGCCGAAGCCGCCGGCCCGGTGGGGTGAGCCGAAGCGCCACGCCCGGGAGCAGAACCAGCCCAGGTCCTCGATCGGGTCACCGACGTGGGCCAGCTCCCAGTCGAGCACCGCCCGCAGGCCGTCGGGGCCGACCAGCAGGTTGCCGGTGCGGAAGTCGCCGTGGACGAGCGCCGGGCGCCCACCGGCCGGACGGGTGCCCTGGAGGCGGCGAAGGCCCAGCGCCAGCGCCGGCCGCGGGTGGTCGAGCCCGGCGATCAGCGTGGCATAGAGGTCGAGCTGGTCGTGGTCGTCCAGGCCGGAGATCGCGTCCACCGGGATCGAGTGGATGGCCGCCAGCGCCCGGCCGCACTGCTCGGGCAGCACCGCCCGGGCAGCCGCGAAGGCCTCGTCCCGCAGCAGCTTGCGGGCGATCGTCTCGCCCTCGACCCGCTCCACCACGAACCACGTGTCGCCCTGCGCGACCAGGCCCGGCACCGGCACCCCAGCCTCGGCCGCCGCCGCGAGCAGTGCGGCCTCGACCGCAGGCGGGTGCCCCGACACCCCTTTCGACGATCGCCGCGCCTGGACGATGAGGGGCCGGCCACCGGCCGTGAAGGACCAGGTCTCCCGGGACGCCCCGCCCGACAGGCGGAGCCGGTCCTCGGGCTCGATGCCCAGCGCATCCCGAACCTGCCCCCAGAACGGGGAGTCGGTGTCGCTCATTCCTCCAGGCCGACCGGGGCGCCGTCGACGATCTGGTCGAGGTACTCGGAGAGGCCGTAGCCGACCCGGCCGTCGGGCAGCGTCCAGCGGGTCATGCCCTCGGAGATCCGGGTGATGCGGCCATCGCGGCGGTTGCGCAGCGGCATGAGGTTCATGACCTCGCCGCTGACCGACCACGACCGGTCGCCCCGGCTCAGCGTGAAGTCGACCGCCCGGTGGTACGAGCCCTCGTCGGTCCACGACGTCGACAACGTGCACGAGTCGCAGAGGTGCAGCTCGCCGCCGTCCCACACGAAGCCGCCCCTGGTCCCCGGCCCCGAGGCCGACGCGATGCGCGATGCCATGAACCCGAAGTCCGCGCCCACGTTGCCGGTGAGCCACCGGTAGTACCAGGGCGCCTGCCACGACCGCGGTCCCCACGAGTGGTCCCGCAGCCCGAAGCCCGACACGTCGGTCGAGACGTCGTCGACGGTGATGGTGCCGGTCGCGGCGACCAGCTGCTCGTAGTGGGCCTTGGCGAACTGCTGGCTCAGCGCGGAGGGCTGGTCGGGCTCGCCGCCGAACATCGGCGCCGCCCCCGTGTAGTGCAGCTCGACCGTGCACGGCACCCGGGGGTTGTTGAGGAACGCGGCCTTGGGGTCGGCCATCTCCAGCGGGTCGCTGAGGATCGTGACCTTGCCCTCGTAGGTGACGTCGAGGGCCTCGAACGGCTCGACAACCGAGAAGCGCATGCCGCCGGCGTCGAAGGCGTCGTTGGTATCGATGGTGGGCCGCAGGAACATGAACCCCACCCGGCCGTCGGGCAGGTAGAGGCAGATGGTCATCTCGGCCATGGCCTCGTTGACCCGGTTGCCGATGCGGAAGAACCCGCCGAGCCCGGCCGTCGGGTCGAACACGTTGAAGTACATCGACTCGTTGAACGTGGCATCGGCGCTGGGCTGATGCGTGTACTCGTCGATCGGTTCCAGTCGGACGCCCATGGATCCCCCTCGATGCCTCAGATGCGGCCGGCCTGGCCGGCCCAGTACTCGTCCTTCAGCAGCCGCTTGACAAGCTTGCCGGTGGGCGTGCGGGGCAGCTCCGCCCGGAAGTCGACCGTGCGCGGGCACTTGAGGTCGGCGAGGTCGGCCCGGCAGAAGGCGATCAGCTCGGCCGCCAGCGACTCGGACCCCTCGACTCCGTCGGTGGGCACCACCACGGCCTTGACCGCCTCGCCGAACTCGGGGTCCGGCACCCCGATGACCGCCACGTCGGCCACCTTCGGATGCGTGGCCAGCAGGTTCTCGGCCTCCTGCGGGTACACGTTCACGCCGCCGGTGATGATCATGTTCGACTTGCGGTCGGTCAGGTAGAGGAAGCCTTCCTCGTCCAGCCGGCCGATGTCGCCGAGCGTCGACCACCCCTCGGGGCTGAACGCCTCGGCGGTCTTGGCGGGGTCGTTGTGGTACTCGAAGGTCGTGGTGGCTCCGCCGAAGTAGACGAGGCCCTCTTCCCCGACCGGCACCTCGGCGCCGTCCGGGCCCACGATGTGCACCTCGCCGACCAGGGCCCGGCCGACGGTGCCCGGGTGGCCGAGCGCGTCCTCCGAGGTGCACCAGCAGAACCCGGTGCCCTCCGTGCCGGCGTAGTACTCGTAGACGATCGGGCCCCACCAGTCGATCATCTGCTCCTTGATGGCCGGCGGGCAGGGCGCGGCGGCGTGCACCGCGGCCTTCAGCGACGACACGTCGTGGCGGGCCTTGACCTCGTCCGGCAGTCGCAGCATCCGGATGAACATGGTCGGCACGAACTGGGAGTGGGTGACGCCGAAGCGGTCGATCGCGGCCAGGACGCCCTCGGCGTCGAAGTGCTCCATGATCACCACCGCGCCGCCGATGGCCAGCGTGTCCAGCGACCAGCGCAGCGGCGCCGCGTGGTACATCGGCGCCGGCGACAGGTACACGGTGCCGTCGTCCATGCCCAGCAGGAACCGCCCGAGCAGGCCGATCGACACGCTGGACCCGAGGGGCTTGCCGCTGAACGGCCGCTTCACGCCCTTCTGCCGCCCGGTGGTGCCCGACGAGTAGAGCATGTCGGCGCCTTCCCGGGCGTCGGGGATGGGGTCGCCCGACTCCTTCGCCGCCAGCTCGAACAGCTCGCCGACGGTCAGGACCCGTGCGCCCTCGACCTCGCTCGCGAGGTGGGCCAGCGACTCCGACATGATCAGCACCCGGGCGCCCGAGTCCTCGACGATGTACGCCAGCTCCCCGGGGGTCAGGCGGGTGCTGGCGAACGTGTAGGCCAGCTCGCCGTAGTGGGCTCCCCAGCCGACCTGGGGCAGCTCGATGCAGTTCTCCATGCAGGCCACGACGTGGTCCTGGCCCTCCAGACCGAGGGCCCGGAACGTGCGGGCCAGGCGGTTGGCCGACGCGTCGAGCTCCCCGAAGGTGATCGACTCGCCGCTGCCGGCCATCGTGACGGCCGTCCGTTCCGGCGCATGGGCGCCGGGGTACATCAGCGGGTTCTGTTCGTTGGTGTCGCTCATGCTCGCTGGCTCACTTGGCCCGGTACTGGACCTGGATCTCGGTGAAGCCGGCGAGGCCCCACGGTCCGTTCTCGACTCCGACGCCGCTCCACTTGAAGCCGCCGAACGGCTGGTGGGGCGCCAGCGCCAGGTGGGTGTTCACCCAGGCGGTCCCGCACTCGAGCTGCGACGCCACGCCCGCAGCCCGGTCGGGGTCGGACGACCACACCGAGCCCGACAGGCCGAACGTGGTGGCGTTGGCCCGCTCGACCACCTCGTCGACGTCCCGGTAGGTGAGCACCGGCAGCGCCGGGCCGAACTGCTCCTCGTCGACGATGCGCATGCCCTCGGACGCCCCCGTCAGGACCGTCGGGGCGAAGAAGTAGCCGGGCCGGTCGAGCGGTCCTCCCCCGGCCGCTGCGACCGCCCCGGCCCCGAGCGCGTCGGCCACGAGGCCCTTCACCCGCTCGTACTGTGGCTCGTTGTTGACCGGGCCCAACTCGGTCTCGGGTTCCATGCCGTCGCCGACCTTGGCGACGCTGGCCTTGGCCGCCAGCGCTTCGACCACGTCGTCGTGCAGCGCCTGGGGCACGTACACCCGCTTGATCGCCGAGCAGATCTGGCCGCTGTTGGCGAACGCCGCGGCGTAGAGGCCGTCGGCCACCTTGGCCGCGTCGGCGTCGTCGAGCACGATCGCTGCGTCGTTGCCGCCGAGCTCCAGCGTGACCCGCTTGAGGTCGGGCGCGGCGGAGGCGGCGACGTGCTTCCCGGTGGCCACCGAGCCGGTGAAGCTGATCTTGCGGGGCACCGGGTGCGAGGTCATCCAGGCGCCCAGCTCGTTGCCCCCGCTGACCACGTTGATGACGCCGGGCGGGAGGACGGCGTCGATGACCTCGGCCATGGCCAGCGTGGCCAGCGGCGTGAACGGCGACGGCTTCAGGACCACGGTGTTGCCGGCCCGCAGCGCCGGGGCCAGCTTCCACGACGCCAGCACCAGCGGGAAGTTCCACGGCGTGATGGCGGCGACCACCCCGACCGGCTTGCGGACGACCTCGGCGAACGCCCGCTCGTCGTCCTGGATGACCTCCCGGGGCACCTCGAGATCGGCGAAGTACTGGAACCACACACCGGCCCCGAAGACCTCCTCGGTGGCGCGGGCCAGGGGCTTGCCCTGCTCCCGGGTGAGGATCGGGGCGAGGTCGTTGGCGGCGGCGAACAGCGCGCCGGCCGCGGCCCGCAGGGCCTCGCGGCGGGCGTCCTCGTCGCGCTGCCAGTCGACCTGGGCCTTGGCGGCGGCCTCGAAGGCCTGGTCGAGCTGCTCCCGCGAGCACTCGGGCGCTTGGGCGTGGACCTCGCCGGTGGCGGGGTTGACCACGCCGAACGTGGTCGCAGCCTGCTGACGGGCGCCCCCGATGGTCATCGCTTGGTCGGTCATGACCGTGATTCCCCCCGTGTCCGTTCGCTTGTCGGGCACCATACCTGAAGGTACGGTTTCGTAGAAAGGGCCAGGTTCTGGGGCACAAGGGGGTACGGGACGTGAGTCAGATTCCGTTGGTGGACTACCTGGTGCTGGGCGACGACCCGCACCTCGTGGCGAACGAGTGCACGGCCTGCGGGGCGCGCTTCTTCGACCGGCGCAACGCCTGCGCGGCGTGCAGCGGCACCGACTTCCGCCAGGTGCGGGTCGCCACCGAGGGCGAGGTGCAGGCGTTCACGATCGTGTCGTTCGCGGCGCCCGGCGTGCCCGTGCCGTTCGTGGCATCGGTCGTCGACTGCGACGGCACCAGCGTCCGGGGCAACGTCGTCAACACGCCGGCCGACCCCGAGCACGTGCACCTCGGCATGAAGGTGCGCCTGACCACCGTGCCGGTGGGCACGGACAGCGCCGGCACCGAGGCCGTCGGCTTCGGCTTCGAACCCATCTCATCGAGTGAAGGGGGCAACTGATGGCTGTGAACGGCGATGACATCTGGATCCTCGGGATCCACATGACCAAGTTCGGCAAGCACCCTGAGCTCGACACCGTCGACCTCGCCGCCGAGGCCGCCATGGCCGCGCTGGCCGACGCCCAGGTGTCGATCAAGGACGTCGGGGTGTTGGCCGCCGGGAACCTGATGGCCGCCAACGCCGGCATCGGCCAGCAGCTGCAGAAGCAGATCGGCCAGACCGGCATCCCCGTCTACAACGTGGCCAACGCCTGCGCCACCGGTGCTACCGCGCTGCGCACGGCGATCATGGCCGTGAAAGCCGGCGAGACGCCCGTCGGTCTCGCCGTCGGGGTCGAGAAGCTGGCCGGCGCCGGCCTGCTGGGCGGCGGTGGTCGCCCCAAGAGCGACGACGACACGTGGCAGCCCAAGGGCCGTTACGGCGCGGTCGCCACGGTCGATGGGCGCATCGGGACGGAGACCATGCCGGGCGTGTTCGCCCAGATCGGCATGCAGTACGTCCACGAGCACCCCTACGAGGGCGCCGAGTTCGAGCTGTTCGCCCGCATCTCGGAGAAGAACCACTCCCACTCCACGCTCAACCCGCTGGCCGCCTACACGAAGAAGATGAGCCTCGAGCAGATCATGGGCGACGTCATGATCGCCTACCCCAACACCCGGCCGATGTGCTCGGCCAACTGCGACGGCGCCGCCGCCGCGGTGGTGGTGTCGGGCGAGAAGCTGCGGACCCTGTCCCCCGACCAGCAGCGCCGGGCCGTCCGGGTGCGAGCGTCGGTGCTCACCACCGACCCGTGGGAGGAGGCCTGCCAGGTCCTCCCCAACGTCAACACGCTCACCCGCAACGCCGCGGCGCAGGCCTACGAGCAGGCGGGCGTCGGCCCGGAGGACCTCGACCTGGTCGAGCTGCACGACTGCTTCGCCACCGCCGAGCTCGTCCACTACGACAACCTGCAGCTCTGCAAGCCGGGCGAGGCGATCCCGTTCTTCGAGTCGGGCGCCACCTGGCGCGACGGCCAGACGCCCGTGAACGTCTCGGGCGGGCTTCAGTCCAAGGGCCACCCCATCGCCGCCACCGGCATCGCCAACATCTGGGAGATCTGCCACCACCTCCGGGGCGAGGCCGGCGACCGCCAGATCGAGGGCGCCCGCATCGGCCTGGCCCACGTCATCGGGCTCGGGTCGGCCTGCGGGGTCCACATCCTCGAAGCCGCCGCGTAACGGCCGAGACCTAGCGAGCGAGCCATGTCGCCGAAGGCCCCGGCCTCCACCCGCACGACCCGAGCCCAGTACTTCGAGCTGGGCCTGGACCTGCTGGCCGAGGGCGGGGCCCCGGCGGTGACCATCGACGCCCTCTGCACCCGGCTGACGGTGACGAAGGGCAGCTTCTACCACCACTTCCAGGGCATCCGGGACTTCATGGCCCAGCTCCTCCTCTACTGGGAGGACCGCTACGGCCACCGCCTGGCCCGCGAGGCCATGGAGACCACCAGCGTGCGGGTCATGATCCCGTCGCTGAAGCGCGCGGCGGCGTACCACACGCGCCACGAAGCCGAGAGTGCGATCCGGGCGCTGGCCCGGTCGAACCCGTTCGCCGCCGAGGTGCAGCGGCGGGTCGACCAGGGCCGGGAGGACGTCCTGGTCGACACCTACCTGGCCGCGGGGATGCCGCTCGACCGGGCCCGGACCTACGCCCGGATCGGCATGGCGATCCTCATCGGCATGCAGCAACGGGAGCTCCCGGTCGACCGCGACCGGGTGTACGAGCTGTTCGACGAGTACCAGCACTGGATCGAGGGGGCGTTGCAGTGACCGATGTGACCGAGCTGACCGATGTGGCCGAGGCCGGCCAGGTCTTCGTCGACCCGGCCGCCTACGCGGACGACACCCGCTTCCACGCGGCCTGCGGCCTGCTGCGGCGGGAGGACCCGGTCCACCGGGTGGAGCACCCGCTGTTCCCCACGTTCTGGGCCGTCACCAAGCACGCCGACGTCCACGAGATCGAGCTGCACAACAACGCCTTCCACAACCAGCCGCTCGCGGTCCTGGCCCAGCGGGGCGCCATCGAGCAGGCCCAGCAGTCCGGCCTCGCGCTGAAGACCCTGGTGCACATCGACGATCCCGAGCACAAGGCCCTCCGGGGCCTGACCGTCGACTGGTTCAAGCCCTCCAGCCTGGCCCGGCTGGACGACCGGCTGGCCGAGCTGGCCCGTCAGGCGGTCGACAAGATGGCGGCGCTGGGCGGCGAGTGCGACTTCGCGCGCGACATCGCCGTCCACTACCCGCTCCAAGTCATCCTCACGATCCTCGGGCTGCCCGAGTCGGACTTCGACCGCATGCTGACGCTCACCCAGGAGCTGTTCGGCAACGAGGACCCCGAGATGTCGCGCAGCACCAGGCCCGAGGACCTGATGCTGGTGCTGCAGGACTTCTTCCACTACTTCCGGGAGCTGACCGAGAGCCGCCAGGCCTGCCCGGCCGAGGACCTGGCGTCGGTCATCGCCAACGGCCAGATCGACGGCTCCCCGATCGGGCCGATCGAGACCGTGTCGTACTACATGATCATCGCCACCGCCGGGCACGACACCACGTCGTCGGCCATGGCCGGCGGCGTCCGGGCGCTGGTCGAGCACCCGGACCAGCTGCAGCGCCTGCGGGACGACCCCGGGCTGCTCGACAGCACGGCCGACGAGATCATCCGCTGGACGACGCCGGTGAAGCACTTCATGCGGACTGCCGTGGAGCGGTACTCGCTGGCCTCCGGGAACCACACCTTCGAGCCGGGCGACCTGATGCTGCTGTCGTACCCGTCGGCCAACCGGGACGAGGACGTGTTCGAGGACCCGTTCCGCTTCGACATCGGCCGGTCGCCGAACCCGCACCTGGCGTTCGGGTTCGGCGCCCACTACTGCCTCGGCGCCCGCCTGGCGAAGATGGAGATCAAGGCCCTGCTGAAGGAGCTGATCCCCCGGCTGCGGTCAGTCGAGCTCGCCGCCGACCCCGCCCTGGTCCAGTCGACGTTCGTCAGCGGCCTGAAGCGGCTCCCGCTCCGCTACGAGATCGTGTAGCTCGCAGGCGCGCCCGCTCCCGCTCGTTCTCGCGCTGGCGGGCGGTGACCCACCAGAGGCCGACGGTCGCGCCGGCGGCGAACATGGCGGCGCGCATGGGGACGCCGACGTGGGTGCGGCTCAGGGCCAGCTCGGGGGCCAGGATGGTCGACGTGAACATCGGGAAGCCGTCGAAGATGGTCCCGAGCCGGATCATCGGCATCGGGGCCCGGGCGCCCCGCGACTTCACGTTGACGTAGGTGCAGGTCACCGTGTCGCCGGGAGCGAGCCGGACGGTGGCGCTGGGGCCGACGACTGCGATGGAGCTGCCCCCGGCCGAGCGGCAGTTGAGCGAGGTCTGCATCCAGTCGGCGGGGAACCGGTCCTCGGTGAGCTTCCAGGTGCCGGCCGGGCGGGTGAAGCTGGCGCCGGCCGGGCGGCCCTGCTCGACGGTCAGGTCGAAGCGGCCGTCCGGGGCCTCGACCAGGTTGCTGCTGAACCCGAAGGTGGCAGTCTCGTGGGTCCCGCCGGGGACCTCGACCCGCACCAGGATCGTCCCCTCCCCGGCCCCGGGGAGCTGAGCACTCACGGGGCTGGCCCCGCCCAACACGACTGCGGCTCCGGCCACACAGGCCGCCATCACTGCAAGGAATCTCGACACGCCGCACGTCTAGTCGCGATGCCACGGAGAGTGGTGGATCCGCTGCGATCCGGAGCGGACTACTAGTTGAACAGCAAGTAAATAGCCTTGAGGGCGGCGGGTCGACGATGGCGACAACCACGTGGGCCAACGAGACCGATTCGACGGGCGGTTCGACTCGATCCTGTTCGACGCGCGCCACGGGGAGCCCCGGGCGCTGGAGGAGATCTTCGAGGCGCTGTCGCCGGTAGTCGTCGGCTACCTGCGGGTCCAGGGGTGCGAGGAGCCCGAGGACCTCACCAGCGAGGTGTTCGTCGGCGTCCTCCGCAACCTCGGGTCCTTCGACGGTGACGAGCAGGCCTTCCGCTCGTGGGTCTTCACCATCGCCCAGCGACGGCTCATGGACGAGCGCCGCCGGCGGGCCCGACGCCCCACGCCTGCGCCGCTGTCGGAGGTCCGAGACCCCGTCGCCCGTGACAACGTCGAGGCCTCGGTCGACCGCAACCTGGAGGTCGACCGGATCCGGGCGATGGCGGCCGAGCTCCCGCCCGACCAGCGCGACGTCATCCTCCTGCGACTGCTGGGCCGGCTGACGATCCACGACATCGCACGGGCGTTGGGCAAGACCCAGGGCGGCGTCAAGGCCCTGCAACGACGGGGGCTCCACACCCTCGGCCGGATGCTGGAACGGGAGGGGACGTCCCGATGACCACGCCCGACGAGCTCGCCGACGCCCTCGTCGAGGGCGGTGAGGTTCCCCCTCCGTTCGCCTCGCTCGCGGCCTTCGCGCGCCGGGTCGAGGCGCTCGGCGACGGCCCGGCCCCGGCGCCCACCGGCGAACTGGCCGAGCTGCTCGCGGGTCGGGTGCCGCTGTTCCCGGTGCCGCCGCCGACATCGCTCACCCGGGCGCGGCTGCGCCTGGCCGTGCGGGTGGGCGCCGGGGTTGCGGTCGGCGCGGTCGCCCTGGCCGGCGCGGCGGC
>Ga0075429_100002033_pt1 | contig 16834 bp, 14 predicted proteins | sample RhiMetdeltSRZDD3_FD_75295 | JGI IMG/M metagenome (GOLD analysis project Ga0075429, IMG submission 75295) | Populus rhizosphere microbial communities from Tennessee, USA - Rhizosphere MetaG P. deltoides SRZDD3 | ecosystem: Host-associated > Plants > Roots > Rhizosphere > Soil | place: USA... | reverse complement strand
CAGGCGCAGCGCGTCCTCCTTGCGCCGCGACGCCGAGAAGCTCACGAGGGCCTCTCCCGAGGCGTAGGGACCGAACTCGAGCGAGTCGCTGCCCCGGCTCGGCAGGCCTGCGACGCCCACGGTCCGGCCGGCGGCGCGCGCGGTGAGTGCCAGCGAAGGGTCGGCGAGCAAGAGCCCCAATCGCCCGCGCACGAACTCGCGCTCGAGCGAATCCTGGGCGGCCACGAGCGAGAACGGAACCAGTGACTGCAAGAATGCGAGCGCGTCGGCGTTGGCGGCCGAGGCCACACGGCTGGAGTCGAGCCCGCTCGAGACCAACTCGCCGCCCGCACCCGGAGCCCACGCGAGCCAGGCGCGCGCGTACTCGGCCGGCGTTCCCGCGGCGATCCCGAAGCCGCGCACGCCACCGCGCAATCGCGAGACGCGCCCTGCCGCGGTGCGGAACGCGTCCCAGGAATCGGGGGCCTGGGCGCTGTCGCACTTGGCGCGCGCGAGCAGTTCGCGGTCGAAGAGGAGCACGGGCGCTCGCAGCGTCCACGGCATCGCGTAGATGGCATCGCCCACCATGCACGACTCCCAGCCGCGCATCGCGGGCCGCAGGTCGGCCACGCCCGCGCTCCAGTCCGTGAGCACGCCGCGCTCGAGCCAGGGTCCCAGGTCCTCCATGCCCACCTCGCACAGGTCGGGCGCGCGGCCGGCCGTCAGCGCGGCCTCGACGCTGTCGGGCAGTTCGCTCGCGGGCAGCGTGCGCAGGACGACGCGCAGCGACGGGTTGGCGTCCTCGAACGCGCGCAGCGCGCCGGCCAAGGACTCCTGCGAGCGGCTGGTCCAGAACGCGACCGGCGTGCGCTCGACGACGCGTTTGGGCGCACAGCCCGCCGTGGCGAACAGCGACACCGCGAGCAGCGCGGCGGCCCCGGGACGCGCCAGCCTCACGCGCCCCCGCTCCCCGCGCCCGCCTCCCCCAGCGCGACGCGCACGAACCCGTCGGCGTCGGCCAAGCGGCGTTCGGCCTCGTGCCGCGAGCAGCCGAGCTTCTGCATCACGATCGCGGTCTTGACACTCTTGCCCGCCGCGTCGATCGCATGCGCGGCGGCATTGTAGTCGCAGCCCGTCGCGGTCATGACCGTGCGCCGGCCGCGCTCCACCAGCTTCTGGCTGTTCGCCAGCAGGTCCACCATCATGTTCTCGTAGACCTTGCCCACGCGGATGAACGACGCCGTGCTGAGCATGTTGCACACCAGCTTCTGCGCCGTGCCCGCCTTCATGCGCGTGCTGCCCATGACCGCCTCGGGGCCCACCACCGGGCAGATGGCCACGTCCACGTCGAGCGCGAACTCCTCGCGCGGCGTGCACGTGACGTACACCGTGCGCGCCCCGAGCGACTTGGCGCGCGCGACGGCACTCACGACGTACGGTGTGCGGCGGCTCGCGGCCAGGCCCACGACCGTGTCCTCGGGGCCCACCTCGAGGTCGTCCATCGCGTGGGCGCCATGGTCGGCGCGGTCCTCGGCGCCTTCCACGGCGCGGACCACCGCGGTGTAGCCGCCGGCGATCACCCCCACGACCATGTCCGGGTCCGAGCCGAATGTCGGCGGGCACTCCGAAGCGTCCAGCACGCCCAGCCGCCCGCTCGTTCCCGCGCCCACGTAGACCAACCGGCCGCCGGCCTTGAACGAGGCCACGATGTAGTCCACGGCGCGGGCCACCCACGGCAACTCCCGTGCGACCGCATCGGCGACGGTGCGGTCCTCGGCGTTGATGCGGGCGAGCAGCTCCGGGACGTCGAGCGTATCGAGGTCCATGGTGCGCGGATTGCGCTGCTCGGTGGCGAGCTTCGCGAACTCCTCGAAGCGGGCGCGATCGTCCATGACGCTCCTGCGTGAGAGTGGGTACTGACGGTCAGGATGCCATGCTCGGGAACGGCGCGGCAAGCCTTGGCCCCGATCCTCATCGCGTTGTCCGCCCGGACTTACGGGCGGTATCCTCATGGTTCCGGGTTCCCCGCACTGGAGAGGCATGCTCGCCCGACGACACTCGATCACGCTCCTGTGGCTCATCCTGACGCTGTGCGTCAGCTCCCGCCCGGCTCGGGCCGTGCTCGACGTCGAGAATCGAGGCCCCCAGCTCACGGCCGGCGCGTTCACGATGCGCATCACGAACATCGGCGCCCTCGGGAACCCGTTCTTCCGCCAGGGACGCTCGTTCGATTCGTCGCTCGAGTTCCCGCGCGGCAGCGGGCAGCAGATGCTCGAGCACGCCGAACTGTGGGTGGGCGCGATCAACGCGCGGGGCGTGCCGCGGGTCTCCGGCGGGCCGCTCCTGGAATGGCGCCCCACGCTCGCACCGGAGGACCGCGTCCGTACCGCGTACGCGGGGAATCCCGGCACGCTGCGGTTCCGGGATGACGACGGTGACGGTGCGGTGGACGAGGAGTTCCTGGACGGCATCGACGAGGACGGCGACGGCGAGGTGGATGAGGACCTGGGGCTGTTCGCCACCCAGACGCTGTTCGCGCGTTACCGCGACGACCAGCCCGAGGCGATCGCCTACGACTACCTGAATGGCGAGGACCACGAGCCTCTCCACCTGGAAGTGAAGCAGGAGGCCTTCACCTGGGCGATCAATGGATTCGACCACGTCGCAGGCGTGAAGTTCGTGATCACCAACCGGGGTGATTCGCGGCTCACCCAGCTGTGGTTGGGGCTGAGCGCCGACATGGATGCGACCGAGCGTGGCGAGATCGGGGGCCACCTGAACGATGTCGCGAGCACGGTCGACTACGAACAGCTGTTCAATGACGGCATCTCGAATGTGCCCTCGGTGTTGCTGTTCCCCCCCATCTCCACTCCGTACCCCTACTTCAAGGAGTGCCTGGTCCCGGTCCAGGGCCGCGTCCCGGTGATCTCGGATCAGCGGAAAGGCAGCGGGGTGGGAAGTGTCGCGCTGGTGCCGCTCTGGCACACGACCGATCCGCTGGGACTCCTGGTGGAACAGAGTCGAGTCTCGAACAGCATCGTCGCGCCCTATCGGTTCGCGCCGACCCACGTGGCGTTCCGGTCGCAGTACTTCGCCAACGACATGCCGCCGGGCCAGGGCGGCTTGCCGACATTCGATGTCGACCGCTATCGCGCGCTGGCAGGCGAGTACCCCGCGCTCGAGAACTCGCCGGCGACCCACGACTACGTCGTGCTCGTGAGCTGCGGCCCGTTCGCGAAACTCGACCCCGGCCAGTCGCTGGAGATGCATCTCGCATTCGTCGTGGCCGCGCCGGAGTCGCTGCGCGCGATGGTGGAGCACGCGGTCCAGGTGCATCACGGCGGCTGGGCCAATGCGGTTCCCGATGCCCCCGCGAACACGTGGGGGGATTGGAGTGTGGGCCGCAGCGGAGTCACCGGACACGAGACCTGCTACGAGCCCCCGGAGGGACTCGTGCTGACGTTCGACCCGCACTGCGTGGTCAAGTACATCCCCGATCCCGCCGGCTTCGAGGACCCGTCCCTGGACTTCCGCCACGGCCGCTGCATCTGGTCGGACCTCGATTGTGATGCGTGCACGGGGTTCGACGGCCGCGAAACGCAGGTGCGCTGGCGCGACCCCGCGGGCGTGCCGTTCCCGCCACAGTGGCGCGTGGTCCCCGGCGATCGCGTGATGAACATCGAGTGGGACGACCGCAGCGAGGTCCTGGAGGACGCACAGCTCCTGCACGGTTCTGAAGTGCGATTCATCGGCTACAACATCTACCGGCTCGACGACTGGAGCGATCGCAGGGCGGACCTGCCCTCGTTCGCACGCTTCCAGCAGGTCGCCTCGTTCGGCCGCGTAACCCTGCTCGGGGCGCGACCGCTGAGCGAGGTCACCGACACCACCGTGGCGCCGGAACGGATCATGTACGAGCGTCGCGTGCACCCGATCGGCCGCTACCGATGGCAGGACAGGCGCGTGAGGGACGGATTCGACTACGTCTACGCCGTGACCGCGGTGACGGAGCGCACGCTGCGGTTCGTCTCCGGCGATCCGATCACCGAACTGCTCGAGAGCCCCATCTTGGCGAGCATCGATTCCCTCGCGAGTCCCCGGGTCACGGCGCACGCGGCACCCGGTGGCGTGTGGGTCGTCCCCAATCCCTATCGCGGCGACGCTCCGTGGGAGCGGCCCCCGGTCCCCGGGGACACGTTCGGGCGGCATCTGGACTTCATGGGCCTGCCGAAAGAGCAGAGCGTCATCCGCATCTACACCCTCGCGGGCGACCTGGTGCAGACCCTGCACCACGACGGCAGCCGGGGTGATGGCCAGGCGCGCTGGAACCTGATCTCTCGCAACGGGCAGGACATCGCCTCCGGCGTCTACCTGTTCACGATCGAATCGCCCGGCGGGCATCAGACCGGGCGATTCGTCGTGCTGCGCTGAAGCGCGCGCACATCCTCGTGGCGTCTCGGTCACGCGGCCGCTAGTCTCGGCCCTCCCAAGCTTCGAACACCGATCCCGATCGAGGAGACCGCGAAGCCATGAGCCTGACCACGCCCGCCCCCGCCGCTTCGTCGCTCGACTCGTTCGCGCTGGCCGCCGGCTTCCAGACGGCGGCCACGGCTTGCGGCTTGAAGCCCAGCGGCAATCTCGACCTGGGATTGGTCTGGAGTGACGCAGCGTGCAGCGCGGCCGGCGTGTTCACCACCAATCGCGTGCAGGCCGCCCCCGTGCACGTCTGCCGCGAGACGCTGGCTGCCGCCGCGCGCCGCGTGCGCGGCGTGCTCTACAACTCGGGCTGTGCGAATGCCGTCACGGGTGAGCGCGGGCTCGCCGACGCGCGGCGGATGCGCGCGCTGGGCGCTGCGGCGATCGGAGCGGCCGAGGATGAAGTCCTCGTCCTGTCGACCGGTGTCATCGGGCGCTTTTTGGACCTGGACAAGCTCACGCGCGGCGTCGCCACGCTCGGCACGCCGGCCGCGCTTCGCACCGCGGGCGATGCGGCGCGCGCGATCATGACCACGGACACGGTGGCGAAGATCGCGCACGCCACGTTCGCGCTCGAGGGCCGTGAGGTGCGCGTCGCCGGGTTCGCCAAGGGTGCGGGCATGATCCACCCCAACATGGCCACGATGCTGTCGGTGATCACCACCGATGCGAAGCTCGAGCCCGCGCGTCTGGACCGCGCCCTGCGCGCGGCCGTGGAGCAGAGCTTCAACCGCATCAGCGTGGACGGCGACATGAGCACCAACGACACCGTGCTGCTGCTCGCCTCGGGCGCGTCGGGTGCCAACGTGGACGACGCCGGCGAGGCGGCGTTCACGCGAGCGCTCACCAGCGTGTGCGGATCGCTCGCGCGGCAGGTCGCGAGAGACGGCGAGGGGGCGACGCGCCTGGTCGAGCTGCGCATCACCGGCGGGGCCAGCGAGCGGCAGGCGCATCGCGTCGGCGACGCCATCGCCTGCAGCCCGCTCGTGAAGACCGCGATCCACGGCAACGACCCCAACTGGGGCCGCATCCTCGCGGCCGCCGGCTATAGCGGCGAGGAGATCGAGCCCGAGCGCGTCGGGCTGTGGTTCGGCGACCGGGACGCCGTGCAGCTCCTGGAGCGAGGGCTGCCCACCGCGTTCGACGCCGCACGCGCATCCGCACTGCTGGCGGAGGACCCGGCGATCGTGCACCTGGACCTGGGGCTCGGGAGCGCACAGGCCGTGGTGTGGACGTGCGACTTCTCGGCCGAGTACGTGCGGATCAACGCCGACTACACGACGTAGCTTTCGCCGCGAGATCGAGCCGTCAGGGCTTCGCGTCGGTGGCCGGCAACAGCCCTCGCTTCTGCAGCACCCGCTGGCCCTCGGCTGAGAGCACCAAGTCCAAAAATGCCCGCGCCGCGGCGGAATCGGCCCCCGCGCTCACCGCAGCGATCGGGTACGCGGCCACGATGTCGACCGATTCCGGCAGCGTGAGCACCTTGAGGAATCGCGCCACCGAGTTCGTGACGTCGGAGCGGTAGACCATGCCGGCATCCGCCTCGGCCAGCTGCACCTTGCCCACCACGGACTTCACGTTCTCCTCCTCGGAGACCACGTTCTTGAGCACGCGCGTCGCGTAGTCGCCGCCGAACGCCGGGTCCTTGGAGAGCGCTTGCAGCGCCATGCGGCTGTAGCGCCCGACCGGCACGGCATCGGCACCCAGCACGAGCTTCACGCCGCTGCGTGCCAGGTCTTGCAGTCGCTGGATGCGCGCGGGGTTCGTGCTCGGGACGATCACCACCAGGCGGTTGCGTGCGAACACCTGTGCGTCGCCCCGCAGCAGCCCGCGATCCGCCGCGTACGACATCCAGCGTGCGTCGGCCGAGGCGAACACATCAGCGACCGCACCCTGCTCGAGCTGGATCGCGAGCTGCTGTGAGCCGGCGAAGTTGAAGCGCACGCGAAGTCCCGGCTGCCGGGTCTCGAGCATCCCTCCCAGCTCCTGGAACGCGTCCATGAGCGAAGCCGCCGCGAACACGTTCAGCGTGCGCGTGGGCGTGCCCGACGTCTTGGCCAGCACCCGAGGTGAGTGCGCGGGCAACCCACCGCCCGCGGCGAACGACGTGCCGGTGATCGCCAGGGCGAGCCCCGGCGCCAGCCATCCAGCGCGTATCCGGCCGCGGAATAAGCGCCTGTAAGCAAGGAGCAGTTCGGCCGCTTGGCCCGTTGCAGGCATTTCGGGGTTCGTGTTCGGCGATGTCATTGGTCCTCTCAATATCCTAAAGTGCCCTGACTGAGACGTCACAAGGGATATTGAGTCGTTTAGCCGCCGCCCGCAAGTCCGAGGGATCTCTCCGTGCGTCGCATGGTCCTGCTGCTTTGCTGCGCGGCCCCTGCCCTGCTCGCGACCGCCTCCTCGCGGGCCGCGGTGCCGGCCGAGGTGCCGCAGGCCGTGCACTTGGGCGCGGTCGTGCGTTCCGAGTACGTCGAACGTCATCGCCGCGGACAGCCCAACTCCAGATGATATTCTGACACTCACGGTCGGCAGGTCCCGCCACGCTCACGGCGCGCGACGACGCGGCAGCCGCTGTCATGGTCCGTTCGTGCGCTTCGGCGGCCTGCGTGGTCGGGGAGTGTCCGATGGCCTACGACGAAGGGCTTGCCGAGCGATTGCGCGAGGTATTCCGCACCCGGCGTGGCGTGATCGAGAAGCGGATGTTCGGCGGCGTGGCGTTCATGGTGCGCGGCTACATGGCCGTGGGCATCGTGGGGGACGCGCTCATGGCGCGCGTCGGCCCCGATCGATACGACCAGCTGCTGCAGATGGAACACGTGCGCCCGATGGACTTCACCGGCTCGCCAATGCGGGGCTACGTGTACGTGGCCCCGGACGGGCTCGACTCGCAGGCCGAGCTCGAGGCCTGGGTCGAGCGCTGCGTGAAGTACGTGGACACGCTGCCGCCGCGGTAGCATGGACGGGCGCCGCAGCGATTGTCGTGAACCTCACGCTCGGTTGTCGATCGCGTCTCGCAGCCGCTCGAAATCGGCGGGCTCGTTGTAGACCTGCGCGGCCAGACGCACCCAGACGCGGCCCTTGAACGCCAGGACCTGCGCTTCGATGCCGTCCTGGAACAGCAGCGCGTCCTTGAGCTTGCTCGACGCTTCCCTCGTCGTCCCGAAGCGCTCGGGCAGCGGGATCGTGACCATGCTCCCGTACATCGACTCGGGCGCCGGGATCTCGGTGCCCCAGTGGCCCGCGAGCAGCTGCGCGGCGCCACAGGCCAGGCGGTGGTTCCACTCGCGCATCGCACCCACGCCCAGCTCGTCCATGAACTCGAGCGCAGTGGGTGCCGAGAGCGCCGCCGAGGGATCGCGCGTGCCCAGCATGTCGAACTCGGAGCTCATGCCGAGCATGTAGCCCCACGAGATCACCGTCGGGTGGAGTGTCGCCTGGCGCTCGGGTGCGGCCCACAGGATCGCGAGCGGACGCCCGGTGAGTGCCCACTTGTGGAGGTTGCCGACGTAGTAGTCCACGCCGAGCGAGGGCAGGTCGAGCGGGATCATGCCGGGCGCATGCGCCCCATCCACCAGCGTTGCCACGCCGCGCGCTCGGCAGACCGCGCCGATCGCGGCGATGGGCAGGATGAGCGAGCTGCCCGAGACCACGTGGTCCACGACCAGCATGCGCGTGCGGCTCGTGATCGCCGCCTCGATCGCGGCCACCACGGCCGACGCCGAGGTCCCCGGGTACGGCAGCTCGACGGTGCGCAGCACCGCCCCGGTGGCGCTCGCCACGTAGTTCGCGAGATTCGTGATCGCGCCGTAGCTCTGGTCGGTGATCAGGATCTCATCGCCTGCCTCGAAGTCGAACGAGCGCATGACGGCGTTGCAGCCCGTGGTGGCGTTGTCCACGAACGCCAGGTCGTCCGCGCGTGCGCCCACGAAGCCCGCCACCGCGGCGGCGGCCGTGCGCATGCGCGGGGGCGCGCTCAGCACGAACTCGCCCACATCCGCCAGCTCGCGCACCAGGAACTTCGCGGGCTGCCGCTCGATCTCGGCGCGGATGGCGTCCTGTGCGGCCTGCACGCGGCGGGGCACGACACCGACCGTGCCGTGGTTCAGGTACAGGATCGCGGGGTCGAGCGGCCAGTGCGCGAGCATGGAATGCCCGAACGTGTGCGTGGACGGGACGGAAGTGGTCACGAGCAGCTCCTCATGGTGGAGGACGAACGACTCCGACACCTCGACACGCTAACGGAAGTGGAGCCTCAGGTGCACGTGGCGTCGCACGAGCGCCTCGGGCGCGAAGGAGCTTCGGGGATCGGGGGTGCGGGTGCGCCCCGTGAGCAGGCCTAAGCGAACACCCGTCGGCGAGCCTCGTTCCGCGCCCAGCGCCCGCGTGCCCGCGCTGACACCGCGCGCTCTTGACGGCCCACCCGGTCGCATCGAGCCTGTGCGACGCCATGCCTGAACTGCCCGAAGTCGAGACCGTGCGCCGCATGCTGGCCACCGCCATCCCCGGCCGCCGCATCGCCAGCGCGCGCGTGTCCGCCAAGCGGCTGCGCACCTCGTCGCTCACGTCGCTGCCGCGCCAACTCTCGGGCCGCACGTTCGAGGAACCTCGCCGCACGGGCAAGTTCCTGCTCATGGACCTGGACGGCGGTCGCACGCTGCTCTCGCACCTGGGGATGAGTGGCCGCTGGCTGTTCTGGGCGAAGGGCAAGCAGCCCGACTTGAAGCTCCGACACGTGCACTTGAAGCTCTCGTTCGATGACGGTGCGACGCTCTGGTACCAGGACGTCCGCCGGTTCGGCATGCTGCGCGTGATCGAGACGGCGAAGCTGTCGCGTGACGCCTCGTTGAAGCTCCTGGGGCCCGACCCGCTCGCGGAACGTCGCGACGGTGCGGCACTGCGCGAGGCCGCGCGTGCGGCGCGCACGTCCATCAAGGTGTGGCTGCTGGACCAGCGCCGCATCGCCGGGCTCGGGAACATCTACGTGAGCGAGGTGCTGTTCCGCGCCAAGGTCGACCCGCGCCGGCGCGCCGGCGCGCTCACGTCTGCCGAGTGGGACCGGGTGGCTTCCGAGATCCCGGCCGTGCTCGAGGAGAGCATCGCGCGGATGGGCACGACGTTCTCGACCTACCGCACGCTCTGGAACGAGCCCGGCCAGTATGGAGAAGACCTTCTCGTCTACGACCGGGCCGGCGAACCCTGCCGGGTGTGCGGCAACGAGGTGCGCCGCATCGTCCAGGGCGGGCGGAGTACGTTTTTCTGCCCCAGCTGCCAGGCCGCCCGGAAACCCCGCCCGAAAGGGCACTTGTCCAAACACTGACCACAGGCTTGCCGAGGTCTGTCATCTCGGCGGGCCTCGGAGCGCATCATACCTTTCGACATGAGCACCCTCCTGCAGCCCCCGGTAAGCGCGATTCCAACGCCATTTACGGGTGCTGGCGGGACCGACAATTCTCGTGGACCCGCCGGTGCCGGGGCCGTACCATGCAGCGCTTCCAATCTCCCTCCAGTGCCCGCCGCCGGCACCCCGCCGCTGCGAAAGGCCCCCGAAACTTCGGAGTCCATCGCTATGATGTTCAGCACATTGGGCTTGCCCGCGCCCCTCACCCAGGCGACGCGCGCCGCCAACCTGAGCGAACCCACGCCGATCCAGGCCAAGGCCATCCCGGTCATCCTCCAGGGCAATGACCTGATCGGGAACTCGCCGAGCGGCTCCGGCAAGACGGGGGCGTTCCTGCTGCCCGTGTTCGCCCGGCTGATGGACGGCCCGCAGAAGCTGCGCGGCATCGTGCTCACCCCGACGCGCGAGCACGCCGCCCAGGTCGAGGCCCATGCGCGCGACTTCGCGCGCTTCACCGAGCTGCGCGTGGCCCTCGTCCACAACGCCGCGCCCATCGCCGTTCAGGAGCGCGTGCTGCGCGATCCCGGCGTGGACGTGCTGATCGCGACCGTGGACCGGCTGCTCGAGCTGCACGCGCGCAAGGCGCTCACGTTCGAGGACCTGGAGATCCTGGTGCTCGACGAGGCCGACCGCATGGTGGACGTGGGACAGGCCGGCGAGATCCGCAAGCTCTTGAAGCTGCTGCCCGAGACGCGCCAGACGCTGCTGTTCTCGGCCACCATGCCCGCCGAGCTCAACCGCCTCGCCAAGGAAGCGCTGATCGAGCCCGTGCGCGTGGACCTCGTGACCCCGCAGCCTGCGCCCGGCATCACGCACGCGATCTACCCGGTCTCGAGCTTCTTGAAGATCGAGCTGCTCGATCGTCTGCTCGCGCGTTCGGGCGAGACGCGCAGCACCATCGTGTTCACGCGCCAGCGTGAAGGTGCGGACCGGCTGGCCCGCCAGCTCGAGCGCCGCGGCTATGCCGTGGCCACGCTGCACGAGCGCAAGAGCCAGACCGAGCGCGAGCGTGCCATGGAGGACTTGAAGCGCGGCCGGCTGCAGATCGTGGTCACCACCGACCAGGCCGCACGAGGCCTCGAGCTGGCTGGCGTGACGCACGTGGTGAACTTCGACGTGCCGCCGTCGCCCGAAGACTACGTGCACCGGATCGGCCGCGCCGGCCGCCCGGACGCCACCGGCGACGCGTTCACGCTCATGGCTCCCGAGGAGCAGCGCCACCTGGCCGGCATCGAGCGATTCGTCGGCCGCGCGGTGCCGCGCGTGCTGCTGCCCGATTTCAACTATGGCTTGAAGCCCAACCAGCTCCAGCAGCAGGCCATCTATGACGACGAGCAGGCTCGCGCCCGCCGTGCCGCGATGGCCAAGATGGGCTTCGCCGTGGTGCGCCAGATGCCGACCACCGCGCACGGCGGCTTCCGCCCCGTGAACGCGCAGGGCAAGCCGCTCTCCAAGCCGGCGTTGAAGACCACCAACCGGATCGCTGCCCGTGGCACCCCCGCGAGCTCGCGCTCCAAGGCCAAGCCCGTGGTCGTGCGCACGCGAGTGGCGGCTTCGACTTCGTCGCGGCTGGTGGTGAAGGTGACCCCCAAGCCCATCGTCAAGATCGCCGCCAAGCCCGCGGTGAAGCCGATGGCGAGGCCGATCGCGAGGCCGATGTCCCGGATGACCAAGAAGAGGCCGCCGACCAAGAAGTAACGGCCGCCCACGGATGGACGAAGCCCCTGGCGCCTGTGTCGCCGGGGGCTTCGTGTTGCTGTGCAGTACCCCTACTTGGTGGCGAGCCGCTCGACTGCCAGCTGGTAGGCGGCTCGAGCTCCCGCGGCGTCGGCCGGCGCGACGGTGACCATCTCGGGGCTGCCGCCGCCCTTGCCGCGCGCGGCGGCGAGCAGTTCGGTCACCAGGGCTTTCAAGTCGAGCGCCGTATTCGATTTCTGTCGCGCCACGACCAGCGACGGCTCGGGAGCCGTCGTGCCCGAGACCACCCAGGGGGCTCCGGCTTCGAGGCAGGCCAACGCGAACGCGCGCGCGTCCTCGCGTGAGCGCTCGGCCGAGAGCACGCTCACGCCCTTGCTCGGGGCACCCACCGCGGCGCGCGCCTCATCGGCCAGGAGCCGGCGCGTGAGCGCGGTGAGCTGCTTGCGGAGCTCCTCGCGTTCCTCGAGCGCACGCTCCAGGTGCGCGATCAGCTCGCGCTCGCCGCGGCTGCGGCGCTTGGCCGCGTCCAGCAGCTGCTCGGTGCGCCACGCATGGTCCTGGAGCGCGCGGCCCCCGCACAGGAACCCGAACCGCACGTTGCCGCGGATCCGCTCCCAGCCCACGATCTTGATCGCGCCCACTTCACCCGTGCGGCGCGTGTGCGTGCCGCCGCAGGCCGACCAGTCCCACTCCGGCACTTCCACCACGCGGATGCGCCCGGTCACCTTGGGGGGCTTTCGCAGCGGGAACTTTTTCACGCCCTCGGCGTCCGTCCAGTGGAGCACGAGCTCGCGGTCGTCCCACAGCACGCGGTTGGCCGCTTCTTCGACGGCCTGCACCGTGCGCCAGTCCACGTCGTCCATCGCCACCTCGATCACGCTCCGCTCCGCTCCGAGCGTGCTCGAGAGCGTGGCCGCGTCCTTGAGCCTCTCGAACGCCGCCGACAGGATGTGCTGGCCGGTGTGCTGCTGCATGTGGTCGAACCGGCGCGCCCAGTCCAGCTCGCAGGCGAGTGCGCGCCCCGAAGGCACCGTGTCCACCACGTGCCAGACGCGCTCGTCCTGGTCGGCCTGCACGTCCACGACGTTCGAGCCCGCGATGCGCCCGTGGTCGCCCAACTGGCCGCCGCTTTCGGGGTAGAACCAGGTCGTGGCCAGCTCCACCGCCGGCGCGCCGTGGTAAACACCCACGTCGATGATGTCGCCCGAGAACCGGGTGGTGTAGCCGTCATCGTAATAGCGCCGCTCGGATCGCATCGTGGCTCACTTCCCCTTGAGGGACGGGCGCTTGACCCCCCAGCGCTTCAACATGCGCCAGAGAGTGGTGCGCGATACCCCCAGCACACGCGCGGCCGCCGTGGCGTTGTCGTCCTGGCGCGCGAGCACACGCAGCACGTGCTCGCGGGTGACGTCGTCGAGCGAGCGCGACTCGGGATCGCGCGGCGCGCGCGTCCGCCCGCCGCGGCCCGCGAGGGGCTCGAGCGGCTCGTCGTCGCGCGGCGCCATCAGCAGCCTGGGTGAGCGCACCGAGGACGGCAGGTCGGATGCGGTCAACAGGTCGTGGTCGCTCACCGCGACCGCGTGTTCGATGGCGTTCTCGAGTTCGCGCACGTTGCCCGGCCACTCGTGGTGGGCCAGCAGCGCCATCGCCTCGGGCGAGAACCGCAGCTGCTTTCGTCCCGTGCGCCTCGCGGCGCGCTCCAGGAAGTAGCTCGCCAGCAGCCCCACGTCGCCCGCGCGCTCGCGCAGCGCGGGAACCTCCAACTGGACGACGTTCAGCCGGTAATAGAGGTCGGCGCGGAAGCGCCCCTCGGCGACGAGTGTCTGGAGGTCGCGGTGCGTGGCGGCGACGACGCGCACGTCCACCAGCCGCGGCGCGTTCTCCCCCACGCGGCGCACCTCGTTGTTCTCGAGCGTGCGCAGGAGCTTCACCTGCGTGGCCATCGGCATGTCGCCGATCTCGTCCAGGAACAGCGTGCCGCGGTGGGCCTCTTCGACCAGTCCCGCGCGGTCGCTCGAAGCCCCCGTGAACGCACCCTTCGCATAGCCGAAGAGCTCGCTCTCGATCAGCGACTCGGAGAGCGCTCCCACGTTGACCGGGACGAACGGTCCTTGTGCTCGGCGCGAGAGGACATGCAGCGAGCGCGCGACCAGTTCCTTGCCCGTTCCTGACTCGCCCAGGATCAGCACCGTGCTCTCGGTGGGAGCGACGCGCTGGATCAGCCGCAGCAACCGCTGCATGCGCGCACTCGCCCCGACGATGGGCGGCAGCGGCACGTCGTCCGACGGCCGGCGCGGCGCGCCGACCGAGGAGCGAGGCAGCGGCCCGGCGGGGTTGCGCGTGGGCGACATCAGGATCGGGGGCTGGGGCTCGAGGAGTACTGGGTCACCGTTTCAAGATGACACGCTCACCCTCGCCTGCCAACAGGCTTCTCAGTGGCGGTTGGGGGGGTCCTGCCGGCCCCCGTGCACCACCTTGAGCCTCGGGAACCCGCCGCCGCCACCGCCACCGCCTTCGACCTCTTCGTAGGGCTCGTCGGCCGCTTCGATGTCCAGCTCGTCCAGCCGCAGGAAGAAGAACGTCCAGGCGTACTGGATGACCGTCATGACCAGCGGGGCCAGGAACAACCCGACCGTCACCCACGTGGACCACGACGTGTGCGGCATCGCGAAGAACAGTGCGGCCAGCGCGAACAGCACCGACAGGGCGATGACGACGGACATCGCGATCATCTCGAGCCAGCGCTCCAGCCGCGCCTGGGTCAGCTCGAACGAGCGCTGGAACGCGTCGACCATGTTGCCCTCGCGCAGCACCGCCGCCTCGGTGGCGAGCGACAACCGGAAGCCCACCCACACGCCCGGTAGCACCAGGAACAGCCCGGCCGCGAAGATGGCCACGTTGCGCGCCACCTCGGTGACGAACAGCCACGGCAGCCGGGTGAGTGCCTGCCCGTAGCAGAGGATCGCACTCGCGGGCCGGGCACCGTTGGCGGAGTTGAACACCGAACGAGCACGGAAGCGCAGCATGCCGGCGACCAACAGCGTGACCAGGAAGTCCCCGAGCAGTGCTGCGCTCTGAAGTCCCAGGTTCTGCGCGGTCATGCCACCGGGCTCATCGGGAGCGGGCAGCACCGCCCGCATCGTCAGCCACGGCGCGTGCAGCAGCAGCGGCACCCACAGCGACTGGATGGGGTCGCGGCGGAATGCGAGATCGAACGCGAGCGCGAATTGGTGCCGCGCCGAGATGGGTAGCCGACGGTGTGGGGTCATTGGGAGAGGGCATGAATTTACGGGCGGCGGCGCGTGGGGGTCAATGGTCGGTTTGCCCCGATGGACGAGCGTTCCTATGCTCGCGCGTCCATGGCACGTCTCTCTCATCTCGATTCCGCAGGCCGCGTCCGGATGGTGGACGTGAGCGGCAAGGCCGAAACGCTCCGCGAGGCCGTCGCGCGCGGCCGCGTGACCATGGCGCCGGCCACGTTGCGGCTCCTGCGCGCCGGGAAGACCCCCAAGGGCAACGTGCTCTCCACCGCCCACCTGGCCGCGGTCATGGCGGCCAAGCGCACCGGGGAGTGGATCCCTCTCGCCCACCCGCTGCGGATCGAGGGCGTGGACGTGAGGTTTTCCTTAGAGGCCAAGCGCAGCTCGCGCGCGGCCGTCGCCATCGAGTGCAGCGTGCGCACCACCGGCCGGACGGGCGTCGAGATGGAGGCGCTCACCGCCGTGGCGGCGGCCGCGCTCACGCTGGTCGACATGCTGAAAGCGGTGGACCGGAGCCTCGTGATCGGCGACGTCGCGGTGTGGGAGAAGCGCGGCGGCCGTTCGGGTGAGTGGAAGCGAACTTCGAGCGCTGCTGGTAAACCGGCAACGTCGCGTCGAGCCCTTAAGACTCCCGCGCCGCGCGCCCGCCGGGCCCTCGCCACGCCACGCCGTCGGCGGAAGCCATGAGCCTGGTCCGCGCGCTCAGCTACGCCGAAGCGCGCGCCACCGTCTTGGATGCGGTGCGGCCGCTGCCGCCGGTGAGCGTGCCGTTCACGGCGGCCGTGGGCCGCGCCCTTCGCCAGGCGGTGGTTTCCTCGCACGAGCTGCCGCCGTTTCGGAACAGCGCGATGGACGGCTACGCCGTGCGCGCGGCCGACCTCGAACAGGCGAGCGCCGGCTCGCCGGTCACGCTCCATGTCGTCGAGGTACTGCCCGCCGGCACGCCGAGCCAGCGCTCGCTCTCGCTCGGGCAGGCGGCCCGCATCATGACGGGGGCGATGCTGCCCGCGGGGGCCGACACCGTCGTGCCGTTCGAGGACTGCGAAAGGAGCGGCACTGGCCCCGGCGAGCGCTGCATCGTGAGGCGCCCCTCCCCGGTCGCCGAGCACGTCCGGGACGCCGGCGCCGATGTCCGCGAGGGCACGATCGTGTTCGAGCCGGGCCGCGAGCTCTCGCCGCACGACCTGGCGGTGATCGCATCCCTCGGTCATGCGAACCTGGACGTCTCCCCCGTTCCCCGCGTGGCCGTGCTCTCCACGGGCGACGAGCTCCTGGACGTGGACCAGCCGTTGCGGCCGGGTGCGATCCGCGACAGCAACCGGCCGATGCTGGCGCAGCTCGTGACGGCGGCGGGTGGCACCGTGCACGTCGAGCAGCGCCTGCCTGACGACACGGGGGCGGTGGCGCACGCGATCCGCGAGGCACTCGGCTCGTGCGACGTGGTGCTCACGATCGGCGGCGTCTCGGCGGGTGACCACGATCCCGTGAAGGGTGCGGCCACCACGCTCCCCGATGTAGAGCTCTGGCGCGTGGCCATGCGCCCGGGGCGCCCGCAGGCGTTCGGCACACCGTCGGGCCGGCTCTTCTTCGGGCTTCCCGGCAATCCGGCTTCGGTCGCGTGCGTGTTCGAGGCCCTGGTCCGCCCGGCGCTCCGCGCGCTCTTGGGTTACACCCAGCTCGACCGACCGCGCGTGCCGGTGCACGTGGCCGAGCCGATCGAGTCACGCGCGGGCCGAACCGACTTCGTGCGCGCCACGCTCGAGTGGCGAGACGGCGAGCTCTGGGCCACGCCCGCGGGGGCCCAGCTGTCGGGGCACCTGCGGCCTCAGTCGCTGGCGCACGCGCTGCTCGTGGTGCCCGAGGCGGCGGAGCGGCTCGCGGTGAGTGAACGCGCCGAGGCATTGGTGTTGAGGATGCCAGCCCGGTAACGAAGCGACTGCGAACTTTCGCGGCCTCCCGCCGCGCGGTCGTGTGTGGCGCTCGGCCCTGCTACAGTGTCCCGCCTCATGATCAACTTCGTGGA
>Ga0075429_100002029_pt1 | contig 16852 bp, 14 predicted proteins | sample RhiMetdeltSRZDD3_FD_75295 | JGI IMG/M metagenome (GOLD analysis project Ga0075429, IMG submission 75295) | Populus rhizosphere microbial communities from Tennessee, USA - Rhizosphere MetaG P. deltoides SRZDD3 | ecosystem: Host-associated > Plants > Roots > Rhizosphere > Soil | place: USA... | reverse complement strand
CGGCACGTCGTCGTCGATCTTCACGACGCCCTGCCGAGGCAGCACCATCTGCTCGGCGAAGGCCCCACAGCCGGCCATGCCGAACACGGCCTCGTCGCCGGCCAGGAAACGCGGTTGGACATAGCCCAACATCACGTGCGCCACGCACAGGTACGGCTCGTCGCGCAGGCAGGACGGGCAGGAGCCGCACGCGGGCAACCAGTTCGCGATCACCCGGTCGCCGACCGCCACGTCGTCGACCCCGTCCCCCACCTCGACCACGTCCCCGGCCGCCTCGTGTCCCAGCACGGCGGGTACCGGCTGTGGAAGCCCCCCGTTGCGGGCCGACAGGTCCGAGTGGCAGACGCCGGCCGCCCGGACCCGGATCCGGACCTCGCCGCGGCCAGGTCCGATGACCGTCACGTCGTCCCGGATCTCGAGCTTCTCGTCGCCGATCGAGCGGAGCACCGCAGCGCGCATGACGCCACCTCCAGATCAGAACGCGTTCTACTCTAGGGGAGGCTCGATAGGCGAGGCAACATTCAGAGAACTGAAACCTGTTACAGTTTTGCGATGGGTCGACTGGACGGCAAGGTAGCGCTCATCACCGGGGCCGCCCGGGGTATGGGCAAGTCGCACGCCCGCCATTTCGTCGCCGAAGGCGCCCGGGTCGTCATCGGCGACGTGCTCGACGAGAAAGGCTCGAGGGTCGCGGCGGAGCTCGGGCCGGAGGTGTGTCGGTACGTGCACCACGACGTGACCAGTGAAGCGGACTGGGCGACCGCCGTGGACACCGCGGTGACCGAGTTCGGCCGGCTCGACGTGCTCGTGAACAACGCCGGTATCCTGCACCACGCCACGATCGCCGAGATGTCCATATCGGACTTCCGCCGGGTCATCGACGTCAACCTCGTCGGCTGCTGGCTCGGCATCAAACACGTCATCGACCCGATGACCGCCGCGGGCGGCGGATCCATCGTCAACGTCTCCTCGATCGAGGGGTTCACCGGAGCCGCCGGGCTGTCGGCGTACAGCGCGAGCAAGTTCGCCCTGCGCGGCGTGACGAAGGCCGCGGCACAGGAGCTGGGACCGCGGGGCATCCGGGTCAACTCGGTACACCCCGGCGCGGTCATGACCTCGATGGCGGTGTCGGCGGCCGCCGCGTTCAACCACGTCGACCCGAAGGCGTTCATCGAGAGCATGCCGATCGCCCGGTTCGCCGAGCCCGTCGAGATTTCCCGGCTGGTGGCGTTCATAGCCTCGGACGAGGCGTCGTACTGTACCGGCAGCGAGTTCGTCGCCGACGGCGGCATCCTCAGCGGACCGGGATACTGACCACCATGGACACCAGGCTCGACGGAAGAGTCGCCATCGTCACCGGCGCGGGTGACGGGCTGGGGCGCGCGGAGGCGCTCGCGCTGGCGCAGGCGGGAGCACGGCTCGTGCTCAACGACGTACGGGCCGATGCCGCGGACGCGGTGGCCGGCGAGATCCGGGACGCCGGCGGTGAGGCGGCCGTGTGCGTCGGCGATGTCGGCGAGTGGTCGACCGGGGAGGCGCTGCTCGCGGCCGCTCTGGACACGTACGAAGAACTGGACATCCTCGTCAACAACGCGGGCGTGCTCCGCGACCGGATGGTGTTCACGATGTCCGCCGAGGAGTGGGACCTCGTGCTCCGCGTCCACCTGCGCGGCCACTTCGTCACGACGAGGTTCGCCACGGCGTACTGGCGCGAGCGCAGCAAGGCCACCGGCGCAGCGGTGTACGCCCGCATCGTCAACACATCCTCCGAGGCGTTCCTGCTCGGCTCGGCCGGTCAACCAAACTATGCCGCGGCAAAGGCCGGGATCGTCGCCCTCACCCTCGCGACCGCACGAAGCTGCCAGCGGTACGGCGTACTCGCCAATGCGATCTGCCCGCGGGCGCGCACCGCCATGACCGCGGACCTCATGGGTCCCCCGCCCGTGGCCGAGACCGACCCGCTCTCCCCCGCCCACGTCGCCCCTCTCGTGACCTACCTGGCGAGCCCGGCGGCGGCGCGCATCACCGGTGAGGTGTTCGTGGTGCACGGCGGTGTCGCCGCCGTGCTCGGGCCGCCGACGGTCCGGGCGAGCGTTACCTCCGACAACGGGACCTGGTCAGCCACCGCCCTGCACGACGCTTTCGCGCCGCTGTTCCAGCAGGACCCGCCGCGGCCCGGATTCGTTTGCGAGGCAACGCTTCCGTTGGCCGACTCCACCTTCGGGGAAACGTGAACGACCGCGCGCGGATCGCGATGCCGCCCGAGGACGTGACCGCGCTGCTCGCCAGCTCGCGCAAGATGCAGCTCGCCACCATCAACCGCGACGGTACGCCGCACGTGGTCACGATGTTCTACGCGCTCCGCGAAGGGCACATCGCGTTCTGGACCTACCGCGCCGCGCAGAAGGCGCGCAACCTCGACCGCGATCCCCGGCTGACCTGCCTGGTGGAGGACGGCGACGACTACTTCGAACTGCGCGGCGTGCAGGTGCGCGGCGTCGCGCGGCGCATCGACGATCCGGCCGGGGTGGCGGAGATCGGTCGGCTGATCGCCGCGCGGATGGCGGACATTCCCGATGAGATGCTGGACGACTACGTGGCGCGGGCGGCGGTCAAGCGCGTCGGCTTCGTGGTGGAGCCGACCCGGGTGGTCAGCTGGGACCACCGGCGTCTCACATGAGTTCGTCCGTCGTCGGCAGCAGCACGGTCTTCAGTTCGGTGTAGGCCTCGACCGAGCTACGCCCGCCCTCGCGGCCTAGGCCCGACTGCCGGAAGCCACCGAAGGCGATGTGCGGCTCCAACTGGTAGCCGTTGATGCCCACTGTCCCGGCGCGTACCGCCCTGGCCAATCGCATCGCGCGTTTCACGTCCGCGGTCCAGACCGTTGCCGCGAGCCCGTACTGCGTGTCGTTGGCCATGCGAACGGCCTCGTCCTCTTCCGTGAACGGGACCACCGACAGCACCGGGCCAAATATCTCCTCACGCGCGATCGTCATGTCGTTGGCCACGTCGGCGAACAGGGCCGGCGAGACGAAGTTCCCGGCCGCCAGGTCGCCGTCGCCACGCTGGCCGCCGCACACCAGCCGCGCGCCCTCCTCCTGCCCGCGGGCGATGTAACCCATAACCCGGTCGAGCTGCTTCCCGTTTATCATCGGCGCCGCGGTGGTCTCCGGGTCGAACGGGTCGCCGTAGGTCACCAGCGCCGTCATTCCCTCGGCCACCGCCAGGAACGCCTCGTAGACGTCGCGGTGGACCAACGCCCGGCTCTGCGCGACGCACGCCTGTCCGGACAGGCCCATCGTGACCGTGCCCATCGTGATGGCCGCCGCGGCGTACACGTCGGCGTCCGCGAAGACGATCGATGGGCTCTTGCCGCCGAGTTCCAAGCTCACCCGCTTGAAACCGTTCGCCGCGGCCGCCATGACCCGCTGTCCGACCGCGCGGCTGCCGGTGAACGTTATCTTGTCCACCAACGGATGGTTGATGAGCGCGTCGCCGGTGGGTTCTCCCGGACCGGTAACCACATTGAGTACGCCCACCGGTAGACCCGCCTCCTCGACGAGACGCGCCAGCCGCAGCGCCGCGAACGTGGCGTACTCCGAGGGTTTGAGGACCACGGTGCATCCCGCCGCCAGCGCGGGGGCCAGCTTCTGGGCGGCCAGCAGCAACGGGCCGTTCCACGGGATGACGGCCGCGACCACACCGACCGGTTCGCGCAACGTGAACGCGAGGTGGTCGCCCCCCTGGTACGCCGGCAGCGTCTCGCCGGCCAGCTTGTCGACCCAGCCGGCATGGTGGTCGAAGATGTCGGCAACGCACTGCGTGGACATCGCGTACGTCGTGCCGAAGCTCACCGGGACGCTGTTGTCCAGCGCCTGCAACGCGAGCAGCTCGTCGCTGTGCTCGCGGACGAGGTCGGCGACGCGACGCAGGATCCGGATCCGTTCGGTCGCTCTGGCCCGCGGCCATGGGCCTTCGTCGAACGCGCGGCGCGCGGCCCGCACGGCGTCGTCGACGTCTTCGGTACCGGCGACCGCGAACCTGGCTACCTCCTCGCCGGTGGCGGGATGAATGTGGCTCCAGCTTTGCTCACTTCGGGCCGGCCGCCAGGCGCCGTCGACGAGAAGCTGCCCCTCGGTGATCCCGAGCGCGTCCCGTTGCGGCTTTATCGAGATGCTCACCGGGACCTCCACGCCTTGAAACACGTTCTAGTTGGTGGCAGGGTACCCTGAAACGTGTTCTAGTTCTACCGAGAGACGGGCACCCGTGCACATCGGCTACACACCCGAACAGGAGCGGCTCCGCAAGCGTCTGCGGGAGTACTTCGCCGGCCTGCTGACGCCCGACCTGCGAGAGGCGCTCACCTCCGGCGAGGGCGAGTACGGCGACGGTACGGCGTACCGCGCGGTGGTGCGCCAGCTCGGCCGGGACGGCTGGCTCGCCCTCGGCTGGCCGGCCGAGCACGGCGGTGGTGCGGGGTCCATGATGGACCAACTCATCTTCACCGACGAAGCCGCCACAGCCGGAGTCCCGGTACCTTTCCTGACCATCAACACGGTCGGACCGACCATCATGCGGTACGGCACACCGGAGCAACGGGCACAGTACCTGCCCCGGATCGCCGCCGGTGAGGTCCACTTCTCCATCGGCTACTCCGAGCCGGAGGCCGGTACCGATCTCGCCGCCCTGCGGACCCGGGCGGTGCGCAATGGCGACGAGTACGTCGTCAACGGCCAGAAGATGTGGACCAGCCTGATCCCGTACGCCGACTACGTCTGGCTGGCCTGCCGGACCGATCCGGACGCCCCACGGCACAAGGGAATCTCGATCCTGATCGTGCCGACCGATGCCCCCGGGTTCTCGTGGACCCCGGTGCGCACGGTCGCCGGTCCGACCACGAGTGCCACGTACTACAGCGATGTACGGGTGCCGGTGTCGAACCGGGTCGGTGCCGAGCACGGTGGATGGGCGCTCATCACCAACCAGCTCAACCACGAACGGGTGGCGCTCACCTCTGCCGCACCCGTCCTCACCGCGCTGCGCGAGGTGTGCGAGTGGGCGCGTGAGACCATGCTCGCCGATGGTCGACGGGTCATCGACCAGGAGTGGGTGCAGATTCATCTGGCGCGGGTGCACGCCAAGGCGTCGTTCCTCGAGCTGTTCAACTGGCGGATCGCCAGCGACCTGGCGGACGCTCCGGCACCCGCCGCCGCGTCCGCCACGAAGGTCTACGGCACCGAGTTCGCCATCGAGGCGTACCGGCTGCTGATGGAGGTACTCGGCGCGAACGCGCGCGTCCGGCAGGGTTCACGCGGTGCGCTGCTGCGCGGCCGCGTCGAGCGCATGCACCGGGCCGCGCTGATCCTCACCTTCGGCGGCGGTACCAACGAGGTGCAGCGCGACATCATCGCGACCACGGGACTGGGCCTGCCCGCCGCCACCCGGTTCCAGCGCGGTACGGAGTGACGATGGACTTCACGATGACCGAGGCCGCGCGGGATCTCGCGACGCTCACCCGGACGATCGTGGGCGACCGGGAGTTCGACGATTCATTGTGGACGGACCTGGCGAAGGCGGGGGTGCTGGGCGCCGCGCTGCCGGCAGCCGCCGGGGGCGACGGCTACGGCCTGCTGGAGCAGTGCGCGGTGCTGGTCGAGCTGGGCCGAGCGGTCGCACCGGTACCGTACCTGCCGTCGATCGTCACCGCGGCCTCGGCCATCGCCGCGTTCGGGGACAGCGCGCAGGTCGACCGCTGGGCCGTGCCGGCGGGCCGTGGCGAGCTGGTGCTCACCGCCGCACTCGACGAGGGCACGGTCCACGCCCAGCGCGGCCCCGGCTGCTGGACCCTGACCGGCGCGCGGACCACCGTACCGGCCGCCACGTACGCCGACCTGTTTCTGGTACCGACCGCCGAGGGCGTCTTCCTCGTCACGTCCGACGACGACGGGGTATCGGTGGAGCCGCAGTCGCCGGCTGGCGAAGGCTGGCTGGAGCTGTCCACTGTGGAGCTGTCCAACGACCGACGGTTGAGCGGCGGGTCCGACGTGCTGCCCTGGTTGGTCGCGCGCGCCACGCTCGGGCTGTGCGCGGTGCAGCTGGGGGTGACCGAACGGGCCCTGGAGCTGACCTCGGAGTACGCCCGCACGAGGGTGCAGTTCGGTAGACCCATCGGCAGCTTCCAAGCGGTGGCGCAACGGCTGGCCGACGCGTACATCGACGTCGAGGCGATCCGGTTGACCATGTGGCACGCGGCCTGGCGGCTCAGCGCCGGGCTACCGTGTCCGACCGAGGTCGGTACCGCGAAGTTCTGGGCCGCCGACGCCGGACACCGCGTGGCACACGCCGCGGTGCACGTCCACGGGGGTGTGGGCATCGACCTGGAGCATCCGGTACACCGGTACTTCCTCGCCGCCAAGCACAACGAGTTCAGCCTGGGTGGCGCGACCGCGCAGCTGCGCGCGATCGGCGCAGCCCTATTGCAGGGCTGACAGGCGTTTCAACGTCTCGTCTGCCTCGGCCAGCAGTGCCTCCATCACCTCGGCCACCGGGCGGACCTCGTTCATCCGGCCCACGATCTGACCCACCGGCATGGCCACGACCTCCGGGTCGCCCGAACGCATCAGCCGGTCGTGCGCCTCGCTGACGAGCAGGTTCTGCAGGGGCATCGGCAACGGTTCGGGTGCGTCGGGTCGGCTCCACGCGTCGGTCCACCGGCTACGCAACAGCCGAGCCGGCTTGCCCGAGTAGATGCGCGAACGTACCGTGTCCGCGGAACTGGCGGCCAGCAACGCCTTGTGCAGAGCCGTTGTCGAGCCGGCCGTGTACTCCGCCGTGGTGAGCCAACACGAGCCCAGCCACACGCCGGCCGCGCCGAGCGCGAGGGCCGCGGCGATCTGGCGACCGCAGCCGATCCCGCCCGCCGCGAGCACGGGTACCTCGTGCCCGACCGCGTCCACGACCTCGGGCACGAGCACCATGCTGGCGATCTCGCCGGTGTGCCCACCGGCCTCGTAGCCCTGGGCGACCACGATGTCCACGCCGCTGGCGACGTGCCCTCGGGCGTGCTCCGCCCGGCCCGCCAAGGCGGCTACCAGCAAACCACGCTCGTGTGCCCGCTCGATGACGTCCGGCGGTGGCGGGCCGAGCGCGTTGGCGATCAGCCGTACCGGGTGGTCGAGCGCGATGTCCACATGGGAGCGCGCGATCGAGTGGAGCCAGCCCAGCACCCCGTGGCCGGCCGGGCTGTCGTCCGGCAGCGGCGGTACGCCCAGCCGGACGAGGGTGTTCTCGACGAACTCGCGATGTCCTTCTGGAATCAACCGGTCCAGGTCGACCTGGGTGCCTTCGGTGGGCTCGTGCGCGGGCATCACGACGTCCACCCCGTACGGTCGACCGTCGGTGTTCTCGTCCAGCCAGGTGAGGGTCGCGTCCAGCTCGGCCGGGTCGTTGAAACGCACGCAGCCGAGCACACCGAGTCCGCCGGCGCGGCTGATGGCGGCCGCTACGTGCTCCGACGGAGTGAAGCCGACGATCGGGTACTCGATGCCGAGCTGCGCGCACAAGGCGGTCCGCATCGTGCCTCCTACCGCTGTTCGGCGTAGCGCCGGGCCCAGCCGTAGTCCGGCTTACCACTGGGCGTGCGGTAGATCCGGTCCACCAGCCAGACCGTGCGCGGTACCTTGTAGCCGGCGATCAGCGTCCGGACGTGAGCCTCGAGTTCCGTCAGATCGGGCGTGCGATCCACGCGCGGCTGAATCAACGCGGCCACCTGCTGGCCGAGGCGCGGATCCGGTACGCCGATGACGATGGCGTCGAAGACGTCCGGGTGCGCCTTGAGCGCGTTCTCGACCTCCTCCGGAAAGACCTTCTCGCCACCGGTGTTGACGCAGGTGTTGCCCCGGCCGAGCAAGGTGATCGTGCCGTCGGGCTCCAGCCTTGCCAGGTCGCCCGGCATGGCGTAGCGGACACCGTCCACTTCGATCAGCATCGACGCGGTCTTGACCGGATCCTTGTAGTAGCCCAACGGTACGTGCCCACCGCGGGCCAGGCGGCCGACGACACCCGCCGCGGCTGGCAGTCCGGTGTCGTCGATGACGATCGTCTGCGGGCCGGGCATCACCCGCGGACCGTCCGAGCGCTCGGTACCGGCGGCTACGAAGCTGATGCCGGCGAACCCGGTCTCGGACGAACCGATCGACTCGGTGAGTACCACGTTGGGCAACGCCGCCACGTACTGCTCCTTGACCGAGGTGGAGAACAGCGCGGCGCTGCTGGAGATGGCGACGAGCGACGAGGCGTCGAATTCGCCCTCGAGGTACGCCTCGATCAGCGGCCGGGCCATCGCGTCACCGATGAGCACGACGACGTTCACCTTCCGGCGTTCGATGGTCCGCCAGATCTCGTCGGCGTCGAAGCGCGGTACGAGCACGACCGTGTCACCCGCGAACAGCGCGGCCAGGGCGGCCCACTGGGCGTTGCCGTGGATGAGCGGGGCGACGCACAGCCGGACCAGTCCACCCATCTCGCGACCACGTTCCCGCTGGGCCCACTCGTCCGCCAACGGAATGCCGGTCATGAAGTCGATGCCGCCGCCGAGCACCCGCCAGACATCCTCGTGCCGCCAGACGACGCCCTTGGGGTAGCCGGTGGTCCCTCCGGTGTAGAGCAGGTAGATGTCGTCGGCTTCGCGGGGCTCGAAGTCGCGTTCGGGCGACGACTCGGCCAGCGCGGTCTCGTAGTCCACGCCGCCGTATCGCGTGACATCCACGTCGCTCTCGTCCGCGATGACGACCACGCTGGTCAGGGTCGGCACCTCGGGTAGCACGCTGGCCACCAGATCGGCGTACCGGCGGTCGTGGATCAGCGCCACCACGTCGGCGTCGGTGAACAAATATCGTAACTCGTTCTCGACGTACCGGTAGTTCACGTTGACGGCCACCGCGCGCAGCTTGTAGACGGCGAGGAGCGCCTCGACGACGGCCACCGAGTTGCGCGCGTACACCCCGACGTGCGCGCCCCTGGCCACCCCCTGTTTGGCCAGGTGATGGGCTAATCTGTTGGCTCGCTGCTCGAGCTCGCCGAAGGAGACCTGGTGGTCGCCGCAGGCCACCGCCAACCGCTCCGGGAAGTAGTCGGCCGCGTGTTCGAAGAGGTCGGCGATGTTGAGCGCCATCAGTAAAAAGTAGAACGTGTTACTGTTCCGGGCAAGCCTCTAGCGTGGAGAGACTTCAGCCATGTCCGAACCGCAGCACGCCCTCGTCGAACGACGCGGGCACGTCCTGATCGTGACGATGAACCGACCCGAGGCACGCAACGCACTGTCCGCCCAGATGATGGCCATCATGCGGCAGGCCTGGGACGAGGTCGACCACGACCCGGACATCCGGGTGTGCGTTCTCACCGGTGCGGGCGGCTCGTTCTGCGCCGGAGCCGATCTGAAGGCCATGACCGCCAACCACCCCGGCGACAACGCCGACGGCATGGACCTGTCCGTCATCGAGGCTCTGCTCAAGGGCCGCCGGTTGAGCAAGCCGTTGGTCGCCGCCGTGGAGGGGCCAGCCGTCGCCGGGGGTACCGAGATCCTGCAGGCGACCGACATCCGAGTCGCCGGGGAGAGTGCGCGGTTCGGCGTCTCCGAGGCCCGCTGGGGACTCTTTCCGCTGGGCGGTTCCGCGGTCCGGCTACCGCGGCAGATCCCGTACACCGTCGCCGCCGACATGCTGCTGACCGGTCGGCACATCACCGCGGCCGAGGCATTGCGGATCGGTTTGATCGGCCACGTCGTGCCGGACGGGCAGGCGCTGGACAAGGCACTCGAGCTGGCCGAGCTGATCGCCGGCAACGGACCGCTCGCGATCCAGGCGATCCTCCGTACGATTCGCGAGACCGAGGGCATCGCGGAGGACGAGGCGTTCAGACTGGAGGCCCGGCTGGGCATGGCGGTCTTCGCGAGCGAGGACGCGAAGGAGGGCCCGCGGGCCTTCGTCGAGAAGCGCCGGCCGGTGTTCCAGGGCCGCTAGATGGACCGTTCCCTGCCCACCCAGTACGGGTCCCGCAACCGTCTCTTGTAGAGCTTCCCATTGGGATCGCGTGGCAGCTCGCCGGTGTAGTCGATGGTGCGCGGCAGCTTGAACCGCGCCATCCGGTCACCGAGGAAGTCGAGCAGCTCGGCGGTGAGCTCGTCTCCCGGCTCGATGCCCGTCTCCGGCTGCACCACCGCCTTGATCTCCTCACCCCAGTCGTCGTGCGGGATGCCGAAGACCGCGACGTCGACGACTTTGGGATGGCAGGACAGCTCGGCCTCGATCTCCGCCGGGTAGACATTGACTCCGCCGGTGATGATGACGTCGCTGCCGCGGTCGCACAAGTACAGGTAGCCGTCGTCGTCCAGGTACCCGATGTCGCCGACGGTGAACAGCCCACCGGCGCGGGCTTTCCGGGTCTTCTCCGGATCGCGGTGGTACTCGAACGTCGCGTCGCCCATGCGCAGGTACACCGTGCCCGGCTCCCCCGGCGGCAGATCGTCGCCGTGCTCGTCGAGTACCCGTACCTCCGAACCCGGCCAAGGCCGACCCACCGAACCCGGCCGGCGCAGCCACTCCTCGGCGGTGATGACCGTGCCGCCGCCCTCGGAGGCCGCGTAGTACTCGACCACCACCGGACCCCACCACCCGAGCATCCGGCGTTTGAGTTCCGGTGGGCAGGGCGCCGCGCTGTGCACCATGACGCGCATGGACGACAGGTCGTACGCGGTACGCACCTCCTCCGGCAGGGCCAGCAGCCGGCGGAACTGGGTCGGTACCAGATGGCTGTGCGTGACCCGGTGCCGTTCGATCAGCCGCAGCATGTGTTCCGGCTCCCACCTGTCCATCAGCACCACCGGATGACCGAGCTGGATCGAGATGGTGGCGAAGCTCAGTACCGCCGTGTGGTAGAGCGGCGACCCGCACACGTGCACGTGCCCGTCGAACGGTTGGATGCCGAGCAGCCCGAAGAACCAGGTCGCGGACGGGGGTACGTCGTCCGGGTCGGCGCCGGTGAGCGGACGGCGTACGCCCTTCGGCCGCCCCGACGTGCCCGACGTGTAGACCATGGATGCGCCCGTCGTGCGGCGCGACGGGCGGCCGGATCCGCCGGCGCCCAGCTCGGCGAAGTCGACGAAGCCGGGTATCCCACCAACCGCGAACCGTTTCGTGGCAAGGATTCCCGCCGCCTCGGCTGCTTCAGTCGCGACCGCCGCGAACCGTTCGTGCGCGATGAACGCGGCCGCCCCGCTGTCGTCGAGGATGTACGCCACCTCCGCACCGACGAGATGCCAGTTCACCGGTACGACGTACAGGCCGGTCTGGATCGCGGCGAAGTAGACGGCCAGCATCGCGGCGCTGTTGGGCAGCAGCGCGCCGACGCTGTCGCCCGGACGCAGGCCGGCTTCGTGAAGCCCGCGGGCGATCCGATCCGCCTCACCGGCGAGCTCGGCGTAGGACACCGGCCGGCCGTCCGGCTCGACGACGGCCGTCAGCTCCGGCTCACGGCTGGCGATCCTCCACAGCCCCATAGCGGTCACGACCGAAATTTAGAACGTGTTACAGTTCTGGGCAAGCCTCGACCGGGAGACGCCAATGCTGAGCGCACCGCTGGAGATCGGGTTCGACTACACCCGCTCGCTCGGACCCGTCCTCGGCAGGTTCATGACGGGCCTGCGCGAGCGCCGGATCCTCGGCTCCCGCGGCTCGGACGGACGGGTGCATGCGCCGGTTCTCGAGTACGACCCGGTGACCCACGAGCCGTTGACCGAGCTGGTCGAGGTCGCGGACGAGGGCGCCGTCGTGACATGGTCGTGGATGCCCCGGCCACTCGAGGGTCAGCCACTGACGCGACCGTTCGCCTGGGCGCTGATCCGCCTCGACGGAGCCGACACCCCGATGCTGCACGCGGTCGACGCGGGGGAACCGGGCCGCATGCACACCGGGATGCGCGTGCGAGCCAGGTGGACCGCCGAACCGATCGGCCACATCCGCGACATCGAGTGCTTCGAGCCTTCGGGCTCCAGTACGGCCGCGCATCCGCCGACCGCGGCGCCACCGGTCACCGAGATCATCACGCCGATCCGGTTGCGGTACCGGCATTCCGCCTCCCCCGCGGAGACCCGGTACCTCCACGGCCTGGCTGACGGGCGGTTGCTCGGGCAGCGCTGCCCCGCCTGCGGGAAGGTCTACGTACCGCCGAGGGGAGCGTGCCCTACGGACGGGGTACCGACGACGGACGAGGTCGAGCTGCCCGACCGCGGGACGGTGACGACGTTCTGCATCGTCAACGTGCCCTTCGCGGGTCAGCGCGTGACGCCACCGTACGTGGCGGCGTACGTCCTGCTCGACGGTGCCGACATCCCGATACAGCACCTGGTGCTGGGCTGCCCGGCGGACGAGGTACGGATGGGCATGCGCGTCGAGGCGGTATGGCGGCCACGCGAGCAGTGGGGCACCACCCCCGAGAACATCGACCACTTCCGGCCGACCGGTGAGCCGGACGCGCCGTACGAGTCCTACGCGGCACACCTATGACCGACGTCGCCGTTGTCGGCTTCGCCCAGACCCCGTGCCGGCGCCACGGTGAGACAACCACCAGCGGCGTGGAGATGCTCGTGCCGATCTTTCACGAGGTACTCGCGCAGACCGGACTGTCCAGACGGGACATCGACTTCTGGTGCTCGGGGTCGTCCGACTACCTGGCGGGACGCGCGTTCTCGTTCGTCACCGCGGTCGACGCGATAGGCGCGTTCCCACCGATCGTCGAGTCCCATGTGGAGATGGATGCGGCATGGGCGCTGTACGAGGCGTACGTGAAGATCCTCACCGGGGAGGCGACGACCGCACTCGTGTACGGCTTCGGCAAGTCCTCGGCGGGCGAACTGAGCCGGGTGCTGGCGCTGCAACTGGACCCGTACCTGCTCGCTCCACTGTGGATCGACTCGGTGAGCGTCGCCGCGCTGCAGGCCCGGCTCGGCATCGAGGCCGGCCTGTGGACCGAGAAGGAGATGGCCGAGGTGGCCGCGCGTAGCCGGGCGGCGGCCCTGACCAACCCCGCCGCGCAGCTCGCCGGTGACGTGTCGGTCGAGGATCTGCTCGACCAGCCGTACGTCGCCGATCCGTTGCGCGCGCACGACTGCGCCCCGGTCAGCGACGGTGCGGCCGCGGTGGTGCTCGCCGCCGGGGACCGCGCCCGCGACCTGTCCCCGCGACCGGCGTGGATCAGCGGCTTCGCGCACCGGGTGGACTCGCCGAGCCTGGGGGTACGAGACCTGACCACGGCGCTGTCGGCCACGGCAGCCGGCCGTGCCGCCGGTATCGAGGTAGGCATCGACGTCGCCGAGCTGCACGCCCCCTTCACCCACCAGGAACTCCTACTGCGCAGGGCCCTGGACCTGCCGGACGACATACTCATCAACCCCTCCGGCGGTGTGCTCTGCGGCAACCCGATGTTCGCCGCCGGCCTATCCCGCATCGGCTCGGCGGCCCAGCACGTCTGGTCCGGCCGTGCCACCCGCGCCGCCGCCCACGCCACGAGCGGGCCGGCGCTGCAACAGAATCTCGTCTGCGTGATGGAGGCGCGATGAAGCGGGCCGCCGTGCTCGGTACCGGGCAGACCGAGCACCGGAGCCGGCGTACGGACGTGTCGATGGCGGGACTGTGCCGCGAAGCGATCGACCGTGCGCTGGCCGACGCCGCTACCGACTGGTCGCAGATCGACGCCGTCGTAGTGGGCAAGGCACCCGACCTGTTCGAGGGCGTGATGATGCCCGAGCTGTTCCTCGCCGACGCGCTCGGCGCGACGGGGCGGCCGCTGCTGCGGGTGCACACCGCGGGCTCGGTCGGCGGGGCTACCGCGATCGTCGCGAGCAGCCTGGTGCGCGCCGGCGTGCACCAGCGGGTGCTGGCCGTCGCGTTCGAGAAGCAGTCGGAGTCGAACGCGATGTGGGCGCTGTCCATCCACCCGCCGTTCACGATGCCGGTCGGTGCGGGCGCGGGCGGGTACTTCGCCCCGCACGTCCGCGCGTACATCCGTCGGTCCGGAGCACCCGAGCACATCGGCGCGATGGTGGCGGTCAAGGATCGGCGCAACGGCAGCCTCAACCCGTACGCCCATCTTCGCCAACCGGAGATCACGCTGGAGTCGGTACAGGCGTCGGCGATGTTGTGGGATCCGATCCGGTACGACGAGACGTGCCCCTCCTCCGACGGCGCCTGCGCGGTCGTCATCGGCGACGAGACGGCGGCGGAGGCGAGCCTGCGGCCGGTGGCCTGGATCCGCGCCACCGCGATGCGCACGGAGCCGACGTTCTTCTCGGGCAAGGACCACGTCGATCCGCGCGCCGGTCGGGAGGCGGCCGAGGCGTTGTGGCACGCGGCCGGGATCGTCGACCCGCTCGAGGACATCGACGCGGCGGAGATCTATGTACCGTTCTCGTGGTTCGAGCCGATGTGGTTGGAGAACTTGGGCTTCGTCGGTCCGGGGCAGGGGTGGCGGCTCACCGAGGCCGGCGAGACCCGCATCGACGGGCGGCTTCCGGTCAACCCGTCCGGAGGAGTGTTGTGTTCCAACCCGATCGGCGCATCGGGTCTGCTGCGCTTCGCCGAGGCCGCGATGCAGGTGATGGGCCGGGCCGGGGACCACCAGGTAGCGGGAGCCCGGACGGCGCTGGGTCACGCGTACGGTGGTGGGTCGCAGTTCTTCGCCATGTGGGTCGTAGCCGATACACCGGCCTAGCGGTAGCTCACCCGCAGTTCCTTGATGCCGTTGAGCCAACCCGAACGCAACCGTTGCGGCTCAGCGGCCTTACGGATGGCGGGCATGTGGTCGGCTATCGCGTTGAAGATGAGCTCGATCTCCAACCGGGCCAGGTTCGCACCGAGGCAGTAGTGCGCGCCGCTGCCGCCGAAGCCCAGATGTGGGTTGGGACTGCGGGTGATGTCGAACCGCATCGGATCGGCGAACACCTCTTCGTCGAAGTTGGCGGACCCGTAGAAGATGGCCACCCGCTGGCCGGCCCGGATCTGCTGGCCGCCCAGTGTCGTGTCGACGAGCGCGGTGCGCTGGAACACGTTCACCGGGGTGGCCCACCGGACGATCTCGTCGACCGCGGTCTTCGGCCGTTCGGCCTTGAACAGCTCCCACTGGTCCGGATGGTCCAGGAAGCCGAGCATCCCGTGGGAGATGGCGTTACGGGTGGTCTCGTTGCCCGCGACGGCGAGCAGCAGGACGAAGAACCCGAACTCGTCGGTCGACAGATGCTCGCCGTCGACCTCGACGGTCACCAGCTTCGTGACGATGTCGTCCTTCGGCTGGGTCTGCCGTTCCTCGGCCATCGTCATCGCGTACGCGAGCAGTTCTCCGGCGGCGACCAGCGGATCGGTGCCGTACTCGGGGTCGTCGTACCCGATCATCATGTTCGACCAGTCGAAGATGCGCTTGCGGTCCTCCTGCGGTATGCCGAGCAGCTCGGCGATGGCCTGCAACGGAAGCTCGCAGGCGATGTCCGTCACGAACTCACCGGTACCTCCGGCGAGAGCGTGGTGCACGATACGTTCCGCGCGCGTCGACAGGGCCGAGCGCAACGCGTTGATGGCCCTGGGGGTGAAGCCCCGCGAGACGATGGCCCGCAGCTTCGTGTGCTGCGGCGGGTCGATGTTGAGCAGGACGAGCCGCTGCATCTCGATGTTCTCGCGCGTGATGTCCGGCCGGAACCGGACGATCGCGGTGTTCTCCCACGTCGAGTACACATCGGAGTCGCGCGAGACCGTCATCACGTCGGCATGCCGGGTCACCACCCAGTAGCCGTCGTCGTCGAAACCCGCGCTACGCCTGGGTTGCGCGTTCCACCAGACCGGAGCGGTACGCCGCAGTTCGGCGAACTCCGCCCGCGGCACCCCATGAACGAGTAGGTCCGGGTCCGTGAAGTCGAACCCGTCGGGGATGCGGGGCAGGGTCATGGCGTCCTCCGGATCAGAACACGTTCTAGTTAGTAAAGCACGCCAAGCCCCGCTCGAGAATTGCCGATTCCGTGCACATGTAGCAACATGTTCTAGGTGAAGCGACCAGTCATCGTTGAGGCGGTCCGGACGCCGATCGGCAGGCGCGGCGGGTGGCTGGCCGGTCTGCACGCCGCCGAGTTGCTCGGCGTGGTCCAGCGTGCCGTCGTCGACCGGGCCGGTATCGATCCCGCGGCGGTCGAACAGGTTCTCGGCGGATGCGTGACGCAAGCCGGCGAGCAGTCCAACAACGTGACCCGTACCGCGTGGCTGCACGCCGGACTGCCGGCGCAGACAGGTTGCCTGACCCTCGACGCGCAGTGCGGCTCGGCGCAGCAGGCCACTCATCTGGTCGCCGGACTCATAGCCGGCGACGCGATCGACGTCGGTATCGCGTGCGGTGTGGAGGCGATGAGCCGGGTTCCGCTGCGCCGGAACCTCGGCGTGGACGCGGGTGTGCCACGGCCCGAGAGCTGGTCCATCGACCTGCCCAACCAGTACGTGGCCGCCGAGCGGATCGCGGCGCGGCGCGGGCTCACCCGGGGCGAGATCGACGAGTTCGGCGCGCGCTCGCAGGCGAACGCCGCGCTCGCCTGGTCGGAGGGCCGCTTCGAGCGGGAGGTCGTACCGGTGGACGCCCCCGTCGTCGACGCCGAGGGATGGTCCACAGGAGACAGTCGTACGGTCGATCGGGACCAGGGTTTGCGGGAGACGAGCACCGACGCGCTGGCCAAGCTGCGGCCGGTCGTCGAGGACGGTTTGCATACCGCGGGTACGTCGTCACAGATATCCGACGGCGCCGCGGCGGTACTCGTCATGGACGCCGA